>Ga0210386_10000383_pt1 | contig 41317 bp, 36 predicted proteins | sample IncBWH32OmetaG_FD_160091 | JGI IMG/M metagenome (GOLD analysis project Ga0210386, IMG submission 160091) | Forest soil microbial communities from Barre Woods Harvard Forest LTER site, Petersham, Massachusetts, United States - Inc-BW-H-32-O ...
CTACGAGTATCCGCAACCGCGGCTACTACAGCGACTTGAGGACGGTGCGTGCGGTGGTCCTGCCTGCCCAGCCGTGCACGCCGCCCATCGGATGTGCGCCTGCACGGGTCCCACCCCGAGAGAGGCCACATGTGGGCGCGCGTTCGCGCTGCCGCACTAGGTGGCGATGAAGCGACGTGAGCTAGATGTCGGCAGGCTGCCACGACGGTTCTGGGGCGCGACGCAGGACGTCCTCGGTATCGGGGTGCGTGAAGAGTCACGGCTCACATAGCGATAACGAGTGCTTCATCGGTTCTAGGCTATCCGATTAAAGCATGGCCGTTTAGCATGTATCGTGTAAACGATCGTTCATGTCATCAGTGATCCAAGCCCGAAGGAGAATATACAGTTGCGGATCGGAGTCACGCTGCCCAGCCGTACCGGGCCCCATACCTCAAGCGACGTTCCGTCGCGAAAAGATCGATTACGGGGAAGCGACAAGGATGTCTGATGTGAACGAGCACGAACAGACCGTCCGCAACGTCTGCGCCATGTGGGCCGACGGCAAGGACGCGGTGAAAGAAGCGTGGCGGATCCACGCCTCCGAGGACATTGTCTGGTGGAACAGCGCACGAGGAGCGTTACGCGGCCGCGCAGCATGCGAAGCCGGCATCGACGCAATGTTCAGCATGCTCAATGTGGTCCGTGTCGAGGTACCGATCCGAAATGTCGCCGTAGGCAACGGATTCGTCTTTATAGAACGCTCAGACGACCTTTATAAGGCAGACGGCACGTGCGTGGCGTCGGTGCCAGTCGTAGGTGTAATCGTCTTCGAGGGCAACACCATTGTCGAATGGCGGGACTACTGCGACGACTGGATGCGTGATTACCAACCCGCCGACAGCGAGCGCGCAGTGACCTGAAGGCGGTGTCGATTTGATGTTGCCGGCGGGCAGAATACGACGGTGGAATTCGGAAATCGAGCCGCGCGCAACCTGATTACAGCGACTTGAGGACGGTGCGTGCGGTGGTCCTGCCTGCCCAGCCGTGCACGCCGCCCATCGGATGTGCGCCCGCACCGGTGTGCCACAGGCCCGGGATGGGTGTGCGGTAGCCCGCCAGCGCCGCGGTCGGGCGGTTGGGACCCATTTGGTTCAGCGACATGTCGACGACCACGTAGCTGCCGTCGTGTGTCATCCGCCGTAGTTCGTCGGGGCTCTTGACCCAGCTGCCGATGACTGCGTCGGCGAAGCCGGGGGCAACCTCGTCGACCGTGCGTATCGCCTGGGCCGAAAAGGGCCCGCGGTGGTTCGCCCATTCGCTGCCGTCGGCGAAGGTCTGCGGGACCGCGGTGCAGAACAGATACATTGTGTCGCCGGCGCTACCCGGCGGCACCTGTGAGCGATCGAAGGCCGACGGCATCAGCGCCCACATCGGCGTCTCGGGCGGAATCACGCCATGCATCGCGCCGTCGAGAGCCCGGTCGACGTAGTCCATGCTGTCGCCGATCAGCATGTAGCTGCCCCAGAGCTCCGCCCTGTCGCACAACAGTTTTGGCCGCCGTGACAACGCCACATCGATCTTGGCGTTGTTGACTCCCCAGCCGTTGATGCGGATGTTGCGGACCTCCTCGAGCACCGCGTCGGAGACGTGGGCCGAGTCAACCAGCTTGCACATCAGCGTGACCGGATCGACGGCCGCGACGACCTGCCTGGCGTGCAACACTTCACCGTTGACCAGCCGTACCCCGACCGCTTGCCCGCCGCGCACCAGGATCTCTTCGACCTCCGCATCGGTGCGGGCCTCGCCGCCGTGCCGGCGCAGGCATGCGGCCAGTGCGTTGGTGAACTCGGCCATACCGCCGACCGGGCGTTTGATGCCCCATCCGATGTGCAGCATGATCACACCCAGCACCGCACCCGATCCCGGTTCCCGCAGCGGAGCTTCCGAGCCCGAGGCGTAGATCGCCAGCAGCGACTTCACCTCGTCGGACTCGAACATCGTCTCGATGAGCTGATGTGGAGACGCCATCAGCATTCGCGCGACAGGTGCCAGATTGCGGCGCTTGCGCACCGCCCGCCAACCCAGTTCCGCGACCGTCCTGGCCCGCGGACGGGTGGGATGGTCCATCAGGTACGGCGCTGCCACATACCAGAAGTCACACCACATCTCGCAGAGCTCTGCGAACTTGGAGGCGTCAGGTTTGGAATACCGTCGGATCTCTTCGACGGTGCGGTCGAGTGAGCGCCACAGCCCGATCGACTGGCCCTCTGGCCCCAGGTAGGCACCCCACGGGTCCGGGCTGGCCTGGCGCAGGCCGAAGGATTCCAGGCGAAGCTCGCTGACGATGGACGGCTCTAAGTTGGTGAACAGCAGATCCACCGCGCACGGGTTCATCACGAATCCCGGTGCTTCAGAAACGGTTTCGCGCGAGTAGGTCATGCCGCCGAGCCATGGTTGTCGCTCCAGCACTACCACTCGTTTGCCGGCGCGGGCGAGATAGGTGGCGCAGGTTAGGCCGTGGTGGCCGCCTCCGACGATGATGGCGTCATACATCTCAACCAGCGGTTGCCTTGGCGCGCTGCTCGGCTAGCCGAGCCTGGTTGCGGGCGATGGCGTCGGCCGACAATGGAAGCGGCAGGAAGCGGCGGGTCCGGGCCATCAGCTCTTGATACTCCGGCCGTACGCCCATGTAGTTGTCCTGGAATGCCGAGCCGAGCACTGAGGTCAGCATGATTGTGTTGATGATCGGGCCCGCAACGGTCCACCAGCAGTCGGGGTTGCCCGCGACGGCCACCAGCCACATGCCCCACCAGACCGTGGTGGTCCCGAAGTAGTTCGGGTGGCGGCTGTGTTTCCAGACCCCGGTGTTGAGATAGCGCGGGCGCTGTTCCAGCGCCAGGAAGGACTGCAGCTGCGCGTCGGCAACCGTCTCGTGGTACAGGCCGACCATGAACACCAGCAGGCCGGCGAAGGCAAGCAGGCCGATGCCGCCGTTGGGCGCCCGGTTCTTGAGGATGCCAACCACGGCGGGCATGCCGATCACCACGATGATCACCGCCTGGGGCTCCATCACCCGAAAGAAGCTCTTCCACCAGTAGCCGGGGGACATCTCTTTGACGAAGTTCAGATAGCGCGGGTCGCCTCCGTAAACGGGCACGTAGCGGCGCCAGCGCGCCGCCAGGTACCAGCCCAGCCGGCCGCCGTGCAGCATCACCATGAACAACAGCAGCGCCGCGGTGACCGATTGGGCGCCGACAATCAGGTACGCGAACAACGCCGGGACCGCGTAGGCGAAGCCGTACCAACCGTCCATCATCGAGTGGTTGCCCTGAAACAGGCCCACCACCCACAGGATCGTCACCACCGCGAACGTGAAGATCGCGCAGAACAAAAAGACGCTGAGATCGCTGGACGAGTTGACGCCCAAGCTGCTGACCAGACCGCTCACCCGGCCTAGCCTAACAAGTAATGAGAACGATCGGTAACAGATCTGGCATGGATTTCGATATCAAATGGCATAAATACTGGGCCACTCGATAGTTCACGATCGTTCAGCATCTGATCGCCTTGCAGCGCGAGGCCGTCAAACAAGGCAACCCTTCAAGCGTCCGTTGCGGGCCGCAGGCCAGGGAGATCTAGGATTTGCCTCATGCCCGACGGTCGACTCGCCAATCCCGATTGCTCACTCGGTACCGATCCACGCTCCGACCCCCGAATGGTCCAGGCTCTCGCCGAGTTCGGCGCTGACGCCCTCCTGCCTGAACTGCCGGTGACCGTCGACTCGTCACTCGACGATCGGCTGGCCCTCACCGCCGGGATCGAAGAAATGATCAGCACATTATTCGACGCAATCGGGCAAGCAACGCCGATCGCCGAAGGAGTGACAACCACGACCGTCACGATCCCTGGCGGCGATGGCCAAGACGTGACGCTGTATGTCAGCCGACCTGACACCGCTACGAGGCTGCCGTGCGTCGTGCACCTGCACGGCGGCGGCATGGCCATCCTCAGCGCCGCCGACACCGTATACGCGCGCGGACGCGAATGCCTTGCTGCCACAGGGCTTGTCGTCGTCGGCGTCGAATTCCGCAACTCGGGCGGCAAGTTGGGCGTTCATCCATATCCCGCCGGGCTGACCGACTGCGCCGCCGCGGTCCGTTGGGTATTCGCGAACCGCGAGCAACTTGGCATCACTCACCTGATCGTTTCCGGAGAATCGGGTGGCGGCAACCTCACGCTGACGGTCACGCACAAGGCCAAGCGCGAGGGTTGGCTACATGAGATCGCCGGCGCGTACGCGCAGTGTCCCTACATCTCCAACCGGTGGCAGGAGCCACCGGACGAGTATCCGTCAATGCGAGAAAACGACGGCTACTTCATCAGCTGTCAGCAGCTCGCGCTAATGGCGTCGATCTACGACCCCGAGTGCGCGCACTCAGACGACCCCACCTGCTGGGCGGGCGTCGCGACGGATGAGGACTTGAGCGGAATGCCGCCGCACGTCATCTCCGTTAACGAGCTCGATCCGCTACGCGACGAGGGACTGGACTACTACCGCCGCCTAGTGCGCGCAGGAGTTGCAGCGATCGGCCGCTTGGTCGCTGGCACGTGTCACGGTGGTGACATGCTGCTCGGCGGTGCCATGCCCGAGGTCTTCGCGGCGAGCGTGCGCGATGTCAGCGGCTTCGCCAAGTCGCTCGCCTAACGTGCACAGTTGCCGGGCAGGTTCGCGTTAGCTGATTCTGCGGACCGCCGCCATCGCTGTTGCCCGGGCTAGCTGTGCCGATCGCCGAACGACGTACAGGCAACTGGTTGCGAGCGTTTGGATGAGGAACTCGGTCAAGTCGAAGTACTCGCGCCAAGCGATGACTCGTTCGCCATGGAACTCGAGCACCCCGGCCACGGGCGCGGCGACGATGAGGCTGCCGTCGGCGCGTCGTAGCCGGTCGACGCGTTGCACGTGCACGATCTGACCGGCGGAGGCGATGTGCAGGATCTCGACATCGATGGTCACCAGCCCGAGCGTCGCGCGGGCGAGCTTGAGGAATCGCACGGCCTGCCGCGGGCCGATGAGCCGGGGGATCGGCCGTTGATCCCATACGCAGTCCGCCGTGAGGAGGGCGAACGAGTCGCAGAACGCCTCGAATGATTCGCTCCACGAGGTGAAGAACTCGATGACCCTCTGCTCGCGCTGCGCGATCGTGGCGTCGGCGTTGGTCGCCGTTGCCGGTGGTTTGGCCGAAGTGGTCATCGTCGCGACCCTACCGGCATCGCCCTAAACCGGGGTCTGCGCAGTCGAATGCTGCTTGATCAGTGCCACTGTCTCGATCGATCGCTCGAAGGCGGATGTCGCTTCGGCCGGGTCGAGCACCATCGGCAGGTAGTCCATGGGACAGACCCAGCTCGCGCCGGCCTCGACGTATTCGGTTATGGTGGCCGCGACTTCGGCCGGAGTTCCGCACACCCAGCCTGATGTCACATGAGCGTCCGTGACGGTGCCTAGCACGCCATCGATCAGCGAGTCGGAAGTCTGATGTGGTAACAGATCGTTGTAATAGCGCCAGCCTTCCGGAAACGGCGATTCGAGGCCGATCTTGTCCCAGTCGGTCGGTTCGATCCGGCCGAACACCGCCGCCAGCCATTTGATCAGCGGATTGTCGAATTTGCTCTCTAACTGGCTTCTATCGTTGCCGATCAGACACGGGAACCACACTGCGAATTCGAACTCCTCGGGATTCCGGCCTTTGGCGGCGACGGTCTTGAGGATCTGTTCGCGTGCTTGACCGAACTCGTCGGGGCCGGCCCACACCGGCGGGCAGGTCGTGGCGAGCCCGTCCGCATAAGAAGTGGAGTGGTCGATGAGGATGGGACCGCCCCCCAGGCCCATGATTTTCGGCCGGTGGGGCACCGCGCCGCCTATCGAGGCGCCGGTGTAGTGCCAGCGCCTGCCCTCGAAGTCGATCGGTTCACCGTCGCTGTCCAACAGCGCGCCGGCGATCCGAAACAAATCCTCCATCCGCGACATGCCCTGAGAGCGTTTGTATCCGAACGGCGCGCACTGCTTGGCCTCACCGCCGCCGACCTGCAACGTGACCTCACCCTCGGTCATGTTGGCGAGCGTAAGGGCCGCCTGGACCAGCTCGCTTGGACCGCGCCGCACCGAGTCCGTTGACACGGCGACGTCGAGGGTGGGCGCTGCCGCAAGCAGATAGCCGGCCAGCGTGAACGGGTCGGAGTGTGAATCCGGATCCGGCAGTACCGCAGCAGCCGGAGTGATCTCCGGCTTCCACAGCTGCGGTGGGATGAAGTTCCCGAACTGATCGGCGATCAGCATGCCGTCTACGCCCCCGGATTCCAGCGCGCGGGCCTGCTGCGCGATTACCGTGGCGGGAATGTGGCGATCACCCCAGAGCGCGATCGCTGTTTTCACACCGGCCAAGTCATCTCTCCTCCAAGGTCTTTCGATGATTCCCGCCATGCCACCGCGAGTGCGGCGTTCTGGCCGGGAGTGCTGCCGTACGTGACGATTTCGTCGGCACCTGCTGCGCGGAACCGTCGAAGTGTGGTGACGCACTCAGCAACTGATCCGATTGCACAGGAAGCCAGCATCCAGTCGTCGGGGACCAATGCGGCCGGGCCCAACAGCTCGCGGCGGTGAAAGCTTAAGTCGCTCACCGCCGTAGCCATCGAAGCGAACTGCTGGTGCTCACGCAACGCACGCACCGGGGCCATGTCCCAACCGTTCAGTTCGACCAACATCTCACCGTAGCCCGGTGCATCGAGATAGGTTACCGCCCTGGCGTGGGCAAGTGTGCGTGTCTCGGTGTCATCGAGATCGGGTGCGGTGATCACGGATTGGCAGATGCGCAGGCTTGCCGGGTCACGACCGACAGCCGCGCACTCGGCGCAACCTGGCGACGATGGTGTGCGTGGCATCCGGAGTGAAGACCGGAGGAAGGAGTATGCCGTCGAAGGACCTGGCCGCGGTGCGCGCCGCCACCGGCTGCCCCAACGTGCCGAACCACACCGGCGGCGCCACGAAGTCGTCGCCCACGTCCTCGAGTTGGAGGTGGGGGAAGTCGCCCAGCGGACCGTTGTAACTGACGGTTTGACCTCGCCACAGTTGGCGCAACACGCCGACATAGTCTTCGAGCCCGCGAAAGCCGACCATGTCCATGCCGGCGCCACGTAGCCAGCCCGGGTTGCCCCGGCCGAGGCCCAGAACCAACCGTGGCCCGAATGCGGCCTGAAACGTCGCAGCCATCCCGGCCATGTGCAACGGGTGTCGCGCCGGGGTGGTGATGATGCCGGACGCGACATCGATGCGCTGGGTCCGCGCGGCGATCGCGCCGAGGATGACGCCGGCTTCTTTGAGATTCCACCGTTCGGAAAGAAAGACCCGACGAAATCCAATCTCCTCGGCCTCGATCCCGTCGAGAATTCCCTGAGCCGGTGTCCGGCAATCCGATTCGTGCTCACCATCGTCGCAAGCCAACGACACGCGTCCACCGATCACATAGGCGCTGAGGTCACTGAGCACCTCGCCGGGCTGCGGCGTTGCTGTGGCCATTACAGTGTCCCGAATGCGTCGAGCTCGTCGGCGTGCACGAGTGTGCGTAGCACGAGCGCGTCAGCCAGCCCACGCTCGTCGGCGGCCAACTGCATCTGGCCGAGCAGCGCAATACCCGGTGCGATCGTGAAGAGCAGGCTCTGCCGATAGTCCAATAGGCACTGGTCGAACGAGTAGCCGCGCACACCGTTGGAGACAAGCCCCGCGTGGTAACGACTGAGCAGGTCCCGCCAGCTGCCGCGAAGCATGTCTTCGGTCATGCTGCCGGACAGCAGGTAGGAGACGTCCTGGGTGCCGCGGGAGCGGCCCGCGAGCTGCCAGTCGATCACGACGGGGCAGCCATCAGGAGCGAAGAAGACATTGTCCAAGCGAAAGTCGTTGTGCACAAACGTCTGTGGGCCCTCAGAGCATCGTGCCAGCACCGTGTGCCATTCGGGTGCGGCGGCCGCGACGGCGTCGAGGAGTTGTTCGCGGACCCGTCCGGAGTAGCGCTCGCGCAGATTTTCCAAGCCACTGCACACAAGTGTTGTGATCATCCCTGCGATCGCTGGGTCCGTCCAGCTGATCAGCCGGTCCGGATCGCCACCCGGGGGCTCGGTATCCCAGTAGCGGGCGTGCAGGAGGGCAAGGACGTCGATCAGGCGCGTGGCGTCTGCCAGCGTGAGGCCGGCCACCTGATCGCCGGCGCGAAGGTGAGCGAGATCCTCGAGCACCAATGGCTCAGGGCCGCCAACCTCACCGACGAAATAGCACCGCGGGACCGCGACCGGAATCGCGTCAGCGATGCGCGAATAAAAAAGTTGCTCGCGCGCCGACAGACCCATCGCCGACTCCATGACGCGCTGGTTGTCGCTGTCGCCGCGCCCCTTGATGATCACGAATCGCGGGCCGCTACCTTCCACTGCGTAGCTCAGCTCGGCACGAGCCAGCGAACCCGCCGCACTCGCTACTGCGACCGGGGTCAACGACACCGCCTTGACGGCTGTGCCAAGGCGCTCGGTGAACCAGTCCGTATCCAACGCAGCCAGGCTCGGGGGAACTCGAACGTCAGTGATGATGAACCTAACTGCCGATGTGTTACGCCGTTGAGGAGTCTAAGGGCGCTCGGACGACCTTGTCCGGACACTCCGTTGACCGAATCGGACAGGCTGGGCGCCCGCACGTTCTCGTGTCCACGCGGCGGGTGTGGTACCCGTCCAGCGGCGAAACGCGCGGGTGAAGCTCGCGACACTGGCATAGCCGAGGCCGTGAGCCGCCTGGCGCACTGTGCCACCTGGCGCCTCGAGCAATTCGACGGCGCGGCGCGCGCACACCTCATCGGCCAGCGCGCGATAGGACGTAGCTTCCTCGACCAGCCACCGCCGCAGGGTGCGCGCATCGATGTGGAACTCGTGAGCCACCTGGTCGAGTCCCAGCAGCGGAGGTGCCGACCGGGTGAGGACGGCCCGGACCCGGTTGGCAACGCTGTCGCGGCTGTGCAACGTCTCGACGAGTTCATCGCACTGCGCCAAGCAGCGCCGATGGGCGTCAGTGTCTGCACTGATCAGGCGCTGTTGCAGCACACGACGGGACAGGTGTATCGCATTGCGAGCGCTATCGGCCTCGATCTCGAACCCGGGCAGCAACGCGGCCAGCGCAGCGGTGCGTTCGGCCGGCAGTCGGGCGGTCATATGCAGCGGTATCGATGCCCCCACCAATGACTGGACCGAGGTGACGTTATAGGCGAGGTCTCGTTCGATCACGAACCCGCGGATATCCTCGGGGACTTCATCATCCGCGTACACAATCACCACCGATTGTCCCTGATATTCAATCGAAGGCCGAAGGAAGTTCTCGGATAACTCGTAGTAACGGGGCCCGACCCGGATGACGTCCGCGATGGTCCGGCATGACGACAGCAAAAGGCCCCAGGCGCCAAGCGAGCTGAGCCTCAGGCGAACACCCACCGCGGCGCCCAGACCCGGCGGATCGCCGGTCGCCTCAGCGAGATTCCGGATGGCGCGCATTGCCTGTTCGGCCTCGATCAATAGGTCAGTGCGATCGATGTCGCTCAGCGACAGGCCGGTGCCGGAAAGGCAAGCACGCGCCGGAACGCCCCACTCGCCGCCGACCTCTAACAGCACGCGCATAGGGCCGAGTCCACGCGGAAAATCCCAGTAGGGACGGCCTGAACCCATAACAGGAATATAGGAGAACGGGCGCTTGCGTAGAGGCTAGATCGGCTCATTGTGGTGGGGCCGGTCCAAGGCGGCCAGATCACATGAGGCCAGCGAGCTGAGCAGCCTCCAGGTCCAGTGCCATGTCCGCGTACCGGCGGGTCTGGTCTGCGATTACGCGGTCGACGCGCTCCGAAGACGCGACCTGGCTGGACAGGCCGCAAAAGAGGTAGACGGCATACAGGGCACCTTCGCGGTATGCGCGAAAGCAGTCGTTGAAGTCATAGCCGGCGACACCGGTGGCTATAAGACGGTCGTGAAACTCTGCGAGCAGTGCGCGCTCAGCGCAGCGCCGTGTTTCTGTCGAGAGTGAGGAGCCAAGGAAATATGCCGGGTCCATTCCCGGCGGTCCGAGGCGCACGGTCTGGAAGTCGAGAAGGGTGGCCCGCGGAACGGGGTCGAGACTGAAAAGGATGTTGTCCGTGCGCAGGTCGCCGTGTTGAACGACCGACGGGCCGTCCCAGGATCTGATCCATCTGCCCGCCTGCGGAATCACGGTCTCGAAGAGCGCGACCTGAGCAGGTTCGAGTGCATGACCGAAGCGGGCGAGCCACGGCTCGAGACCGGCGGGCATCGAGTCGAAGAGCTGCACTGTCCGCTCATGAGCCGCGAGCCAAGGCATTGCCGCGGTGATCGGAGAGTTCCACGATGCACCCTGGAGGTGGGCGAGCTCAGCCAAGGCCGCGCTGCACTCGTCGCCGGTGCTCTCCACGAGGACGTCACCCGGGCGCGTTCTGGAGCTGAGGTCTTCGAGAACCAGGGTGAACGCACCCGTCGCTTCGTCGAGTTCGGCGAAATGGCAAGTGGGAGTGCTCACGTCGGCCAGGTGTGGAAGTAGGTCACGGTAGAAACGGACCTCGAGTTCGTACATCTGCATCGCCTGAGCGAGGGCGCGCGTGCCCGCGTCCGACGTCGGGAACTTCACGATCACCGACTCAGGTGACCCGTCGGTGGCGTTCCAGGTCAACGTCGCGCGCACCATTTGGCACATCGCACCGCCGCCCACCTGGTCGATCTCGATGTCGGTCACCGTGGAGTCCGGAGACCCGAGTGCTCGCGTGAACCACTCGGGGGTGAGCTCGTCGGAATTGGACACCGCCATCGTGAGCGACCTCCGTTTCTTGTTATGGACGTCCGGCGCCGAACGCCTGGCGCTGGTGGGCACGGATGACCTCGATGTCGAACCAGTCCTGGTTCTCGCCCCAGCCCGGCTCGCCGTCGACGTCCCAGCTGGCAAGGCACCACTGCATATGCCAGATGCTGTGCCACTTGAGACAGTTCTGGACCTCTGACTCCGCGTGCAGCTCGCGGCCGCGATCGTCCACCAAATGGAGGGCGACCCGGCGGGGTCGGCCGTCCACCTCGCGGTCCAGGACCTCGCGGGTGCCGCCGACGACATGTGCGGTCACCCCGTCCTTGGTCATATGGCCGTAACTGACCTGGTCGATCGACCGGGCGGTCACCGGCGCCGTGGGGTCGGGCCGTGCCGACGTCACTGCGAACGAGGTGCGGTCCGACGCCCAGGCGAAGTCGAACCCGCCGCCGGGAAGGTTATGCGCCGGACCGGGCCGCGGGCCCCGCGAATGGTCGCGGAAGTGGTGGCAGTCCACCGGGATCGTCTCGCCGTCCAGGGTGATGGTGCCCGTCACCGTGCCGAGTTGTTCGTAATGGACACCACCGTAGATGTCGAAGCCGTGCTCACCGGAGTAGTGCAGGTTCGGCGGCTTGTAGGCGCCGGTCCAGAGCAGATCGAGCGAATAGGTGTCGCTGGTGTAGCGCAGTCGGTACTCCCTGAGCGGCTCAATCGTCTTGCAGCGCATACCGTTGGCCAGCTCGAAATCGAACATGTCGGTGTCGGAAGCCATCGGGTTGAAGTGGAACCACTCTGAGTAGAGACAGTTGTGTGTTTCCATGCCCTTGTCGTCCCATACTGCGACGCCCGCCGATGTCAGGTTCATGTTCGGTCGGTGCCAGACGTAGAAGTAGCCGTCGATCTTGCGCTCGGGAACCATGAACCCGAACAGACCGGACTCGTTCCAGAACGGGTCGGAGGGCCGCTTGTGGTAGCGAAACGAGTCGTCTTCCGGCGTGATCTCGCGTTCGGTGTCGATTGTCACGGTGTCCCTTGTCCGGCGTTGAACTTGATGCCATAATATTTACACCGTAAAGTTTTGATGGTCAACCTCGATGATTTACCTTTTGGGCAATGACTACGGGCAACCGGCCTGGGCGCCGTGCACTCCTTGACGTCGAGCATGTGATCGACGTGGCGCTGGCGATCCTCGACGCCGATGGCCTCGACGCCGTCAGTTTCCGCCGCCTGAGTGCCGACCTCGGCGTCAGCCATATGACCCTGTACGGCTATTTCGATTCCAAAGAGGCACTCCTCGAAGCACTCGTCGCGCGCACCATCGCCGTCCCCTCCATCCGTCGCGCGACTACCGCGGCCTGGGATGCCGTGCTCTTCGACGTCATCCGGGACCTGCATCGAATCCTGGTTGACCGCCCCGGCATCGCAGAGATCCTGGTCTCGCGGCAGCTCACGGGCGACTGGGTTGCCGAAGTACGCGAACGCCTCCTCGACATCCTTCGCAGTGGCGGGTACGACGAGCGCCAGGCAACTGATGGAATCAGCGTCATCTTCAACTACCTGCTGGGCGCGGTCATGATTGAAACTAGCCGCGGACGGGGCGGGTCGCGGTCCTCGTTCGAAGTTGGTCTGCGGTATCTGATCACCGGTCTCAAATCCGCCCCGCCGTGAGCCTTCAGGTTGCCGGACAACAACATACAGAACGGAGTCCCGGGTCTACGGCTGGCCCCGGCGCGGATGGCGTCAACGACCGTTCACAATGCTGCGGCACACTGATATGCTCCCAGACATGCTTCGCCGTCTTGAGATGTACACGCTCGTTCAGGACTGTGGCCATCCGGGTAAGGACGGCGGTCGCTGATGCGCATTGGACACGGGCATTTCTTCCAGAACCTCGACGGGCGGCCCGATCACGAGGTCTGGCAAACAGAGATGATGCTCGCCGACCGCGCCGAGGAGCTGGGCTTCGATTCGGTTTGGGCGGTCGAGCATCATTTCGCCGACTACTCGATGTCGACGGACCCGCTGCAGTTCTTGACTTGGGTCGCGGCGCGAACTCAGCGCGTGCAGCTGGGCACGATGGTGTCGGTGTTGCCGTGGCACGACCCCATTCGGTTGGCCGAACACGCCTGCGTGCTCGATCACCTTTCGGGCGGAAGGCTGATCCTGGGCATGGGCCGCGGTCTGGCGCGCGAGGAGTTCGACGGCTTCGGCGTCGAGATGGCGCGGTCGCGACAGCTCTTTGATGAGTACGCCGCAGAGCTGCTGGACGCGTTTGAAACCGGACGCATCCGGGGCGTGCAGCTGCGGCCAGCACCGTTGGCGCCGCTGCGTGGGCGGGTGTTTGCGTCGTCGATCTCGCCGGAGTCTGCCGAGGTGATGGCCCGCCTCGGCGCCGGAATCATGATTTTTCTGCAAAAGCCGTGGGATCAAACGGTCGGTGACCTGCAGCGTTATAGCGAGCACTATCGGCGATATCGGGCTGCCGACCCGCCGAAGCCGATCGCGGTGATCTTCAATGCCTGTCACGAGGACCCCGACATCGCCGCCCAGCTGTTCGAGCAGGTGGTCGCCTACTACCGATCGACGATCGACCACTACGGGTTCGCCGACGAGAGCATTGCCGCGATACCGGGATATGAGTACTACGGCAACATCGCGCGCACGATCGCCAAACACGGCCACGAGCAATTCGCACACTTCCTGGCCGAGCTGCAACCGTGGGGGACGCCCGAAGAAGTCGTCGGGAAAATCCGCGAGATCGTGCGCCGCACCGATGCCGGCGGCCTCATCGTCGTCTCGGCGTTCGGAAACCTGGCTCCCGACGTTGCGGTGGCCAACCAGGAACGCTTCGCGCGAGCCGTGATGCCCGCGTTGTACGAGACCGTCGGCAGTTCAACCTGAGAGGGTGAGGGGTGTGAAACTTGGAGTCACGATGCCCAGTCGCACGGCGCCGCTTTCGCGCATCCCGGATTACGCCCGGCTGGCCGATGAGGCGGGCTTCGATTCGGTGTGGACCTACGAGCTGTATCGAAACCCGTTCGCGATGCTGTGCACGTCGGCGCTGAGCACGTCTCGCGTAGAGCTGTGCACGGGGCTCGCGACGGCATTCAACCGCTCGCCGTTCGAGGCGGCCAACGCAGCGGCCGACGTCGACGAATTGTCCGGGGGCCGCATGAAATTCGGCCTCGGCACTGGGGTTCCGGAGTTTTTGGAAGCCTTTCACTCCACCGATTTCAAGGCGCCGATCAAGCGGCTAAGTGAATACGTTGAGGCGTTGCGCCGGTCCTGGGCGTACCTCGCCGGTGAGGAGGTCGAGGCGTTCAACGGCACGTATTACCAGTTCGCCGCGCCGCCGATCAATCCGTGGGGACTGCGCGACATGGTACGCCCGCAGATCCCGATCCTGATCGCCGGCATGCGCCCGCAGCTGCTGAAGTTGTGCGGGGCCAAGGCCGACGGATGGATCGGATACCTTTGGACACCAAAGTTTTTCGAGCAGGTAGTACTTCCCAACATCACCGAGGGCGCGCGTTCAGCCGGCCGAGATCCCGATGCACTGGACCTGGCATGCGAAGTCATCTGCTGTGTGCACCCAGACCGGGACGTCGCGCTGGCGCGCGCCAAGAAGCATGTCGGGTTCTATATTGCGCACCCGGTGTCTGACGGGGTCGCCGAAATCGAGGGCGTGCAGGATCTGGTCAACGGACTGCGCGTGTCGATGATGCAGAAGGGGCTGGCGGCATTCGAGGACACCCCCGAAGAGCTTGTCGAGCTGTTCTCCATCACCGGGACACCGGAGGAGTGCCGTCAGAAACTGGACAACTACAAAGGTTTACCGCATCTGGCCCTGCACACGTCCTATGTGCCTCCGTTTACCGCCGAGGAGTCCGAGGACTGTTACCTGCAAATCATCGACGCGTTCAAACGGTAGCGGCGTGATGACGGAACGCCAACAACGTCTTTGCGTTTGGGGCGGAATCATTTTCGCTCCGGTCTTCCTTGTCGGGTTCGCCCTGGTCGCCGGCTTTGTGCCGCCACCTGCCCCAGGCATGAGCGCCGACGCGGTCGCGCGGATGTTCGCCGAAGAACGCGGTCGGATCCGGAGCGGCGTCTGGATCGCCTGTGCGGCAGCGCCTTTCCTGGCGTTCTTCGTCGCGGCACTGACGCATCAGATCCGGCGGATCGCGGGCAGCGATTCGCCGTTGGCGACGGCACAGTTGATCGCGGGCTCCTGCTTGATCCTTGAGTTCCTCTTTCCGCAGCTGGTCTGGCAGACGGCCGCCTACCGGAGCGGGCGCAGCCCCGAGATAATTCAGACGCTCAACGACCTCGCGTGGTTGCCATTCGTCGGGATCGTCGGAACGGCGATGATTCAGATGGCGATCATCGCCGTCGTCGTGTTTGGCGACCGTCGTCCCCAGCCGCTGCTGCCACGCTGGTGTGCGTATCTCAACATCTGGACCGCGCTGGGCGTTGCGCCGGGCAGTTTCGTCGTTTTTGTGCACAATGGCCCCTTGGCCTGGAACGGGATACTGGCGTGGTGGGTGCTCTGCGTGTCGTTCTTCGTCTGGATGGTGACGATGACGTGGCTGATGTTGCGCGCCAGTCGCATCGTTGAGCGCACCCAGCCGGAGAGTGGCGGAATTTTGCAGCCCGGTCTCGGCTCGAGCCAGATGGACCGCGTGCTTTAGCGTCCTACCCGCCCGGCATTTCGGGGAGATTGGTGGTCAGCGGGGTCGGAGACCCTCCAACAGAATGCTTTGGATGGTTCCGGCGACCAGGGCTTCATCGAGGGTGTTGTCGGTGACCAGGTAGGTTATCGCACTCGTTGTCACGGCTCCGAACAGGGCGATCGCCGCGGATCGCGGATCGTGTTGCGCGACAAGAGAGCCGTCGCTCGCGCCCGCGATGAGCAGGTTTTCGACGGGTTTCAGGTAGGCGGTGCTGATCATGTCCGCGATAACCGGCATGCGGGCGGCACGGCCCAGTTCCCCGATCAGCGCCCGGCAGACAGCGGGCCGCTCGGCCATGACCCGTAGCTGTGCGCTGATCACGGCGCCGAGGCGCTGCGCGCCGGTGCCGTCGCCGTGCACGATGGTGGCCACGTCCTCGGCGACGTCGCGCAAGCCGTCTTCCAGCAGGAACGCGAGGATGTCTTCCTTGCCCGCGAAGTAGTAGTAGAGCGTGGCCTTGGCGATCCCGGTGGCCGCGGCGATCTCTTCGATCTTGGTGTCGTTGAGACCCCGTTCCGCGAATAGCTCGGCCGCGGCGGAAAGGCGGTGTGCGATCTGTGGTGGGATTTCGCGCATTGCTCTTCCTGCTCTGCGAGTTTAGACTGCCAGTCTAAACGCTTGTTCTGGGGGGTGGCAGGAGACCCTGGTGCCCGACGTGCAGATCCAATACGACCCCTTCGACGCCACCATCATCGACGATCCGTACCCGACCTACCGGTTGTTGCGGGATGAGGACCCGGTGTATCACGCCGGGCCATCCGACACCTGGGTGTTGAGTCGTCACGATGACGTACAGACCGCCTTGCTGGATCACGACAGCTATTCCTCAGTGGACGGGGTGTTCCCCAGGCCGCCGGGCTCGGATTTCGTCCAGTCATTTCTGCCGATGATGGTTCTGATGGATCCGCCCCGCCACAACCAACTGCGGGCGTTGGTGAGCAGAGCCTTTACCCCACGACGGATCGCGAATCTGAACGACAGCATCGAGCAACTGGCCGAGAATCTGGTCGGGCGGCTGGACGGAGGGGCCAGGTCGGCCGATTTTGTGGTGGACTTCGCCGCCGTGCTGCCGGCGATGGTGATCGCCGATCTACTCGGCGTCCCGCGCGAAGACCGTGATCAGTTCCGGCAGTGGTCGAGCATGCTGGTGCAAGCAGATCCGACTCGTGGGCAGACGGCGGAGGCCCTGTCGGCGATGGCCTCCATGTATAACTACTTCACCGACTTCCTCGCCGACCGCCGCCGCTCACCGCGCGACGATTTGATGTCGGCGCTGGTATCCGCCGAGATCGACAATGTGCGCCTCACCGACGAAGAACTCCTCGGATTTTGCGCGCTGCTGCTTCTTGCCGGGACCGAAACCACCACCAACCTGCTCGGCAACGCTGCCGTCGTGCTGGCCCAACACCCCGATAGCCGTCGCCGCCTCGCGGCCGATAACACTTTGCTCGGGCCGGCGATCGAAGAGTTGCTGCGCTACGATTCGCCGGTCCAAGGGCTTTGCCGCAACTTGACCCGCGACGTCACGCTGCACAACACCACGATGAGTCGCGGCGAATCGGTGTTATTGCTGTTCGCGTCCGCCAACCGCGACGAACGGGTCTTTGCCGATCCCGACGTGTTCGACATCGACCGCAAATCCGAGCATCAGGTGGCTTTCGGCAAGGGTATCCATTTCTGTCTGGGTGCGGCTTTAGCGCGCCTGGAAGCGAGGATCGCGCTGACCGCCCTGCTGCAACGACTGCCGAACTGGGAAGTCGACCTGGAATCCGCACAACGGCTGCGGTCCGGCCCCATTCGTGGCTACTTCTCGCTCCCCATCTCCTGTCCACCGGACTGACTGACTCGTGGGCACGCGCGCGGCAACGCTACGCCACGGTGTACCCGCCATCGACGGGAATTGCGGCCCCGGTAAGGAAGGAAGCGCCGTCACCCGCGAGAAATGCTGCCACTGAGGCGATTTCGTCGGGCTGGCCTAACCTTGCCTGCGATGTCATCGCCACGGCCTGTGCCCTTACCTGCTCGTACATCTCTGGAGCCGTCTCTTTGAGATCGGCGAGCATGGGCGTCTCGATCACTCCCGGAAGTATTGCATTCACCCGCACGCCGGAACTTCCATACTCGTGCGCCGCGAGCCGCGTCAAACCGACAACCCCGGCCTTGCTGGCGGTATAGGCACTCGTTCCCGCGAAAGCGACGACCGCGGCAACCGACGCGATGTTGATGACAGAACCGCCCCCGCTGGAAATCAAGGCAGGAATAGATTTTCTCATCACCAGATACACTCCGCGAAGATTCACCGCAATCACCTGGTCAAAGGTGTCGGGTGCAGATTCCGCCAACGGATTAAACGCGCCATCAATGCCCGCATTGTTGACCACAATGTCGAGCCGGCCGAATTCGCCCAGTGTTCTCTTGATCAAAGCGTCAACGTCGTCTTCACTGCTGACGTCGCATACGACGCCGATACTGTTTCGCAGTCCTGACGCCACTTGCTCAGGGTTCCCGGCAACATCGCAGATCGCTACGGACGCTCCACGGTCATCAAAAGCGCGGGCAATAGCGGCTCCGATCCCACGGGCAGCCCCGGTGACGATCGCTACCCTGCCGTCGAGTTCCGCCATTTCGCTCCTATCGACTGGTTCCTGTCGCCAAGATCCTTCCTCGTAAAGTCTTGGCGGATATCAGAATAGGTCAGCTGACGAGTGTCGCTCTACTGCGGCACCGAGCCGCCGAACCATGTCGTCGAGCCTGTCGCGCCCACGCTGGTCCGACGCTTCCCATCGGACGTTCGCCATGATCGGCCACAAGAGGTTGTAGGCCGTCGCCCAGCGGTATTGCTCTCGGGCCTGGCCCGGTTCGTAATTTGGCAGCCCGCTGCAATAGCGCATTATCAGATCATCTTCGAGGGGTGCGAGCCGCTCAGGCGGCATGCTGGTACAAAGCAAGTATTGGAGTTCTCGGATCCCGCACTCCTGCGCGACGGTCTGGAAGTCGATGAATACCGGTTCTCCTGCCGAGTCGAAAAGCAGGTTGTCCGATCGCAATTCGCCATGTGTGATGCAAGTCGGCGTTGCGAGCGCGTCGATCATCTTTGGCTGCAGTTCGGCAAAGCGATCCGCGACGGACACCGCGCTGTCCGGCAGCAGTTGTACGAGGTCGTCACGGCGCAGTCGCCACACATAGGTGAATAGCTGCCCGTACTGCTGCTGCAGTGTCCGGCCGGCATCGGAAGTGATAGGCAGGAAGGCATCCGAATACTGTTGCAGCAGAGCCTCTTTTGCCCACGACCAGGAATGAAACCGAGCCACCGCGTCGACCACAGCCTTGGCTTGCTGCTGACTGAAGCCCTCATGCTGGTCGATCTGCACGCACTCTCCGGAGAGATCCTCCATCACCAGCAGGAAATCCGTCGAGTCGGTGGCCTGTTCGGCGGAGTAGATCTTCGGTGTCCGCACGGGAAGGTGGGGCGCGACCTCCCGATAGAACTGGATCTCGCGGCTGTACGTACCGATGCCGTCCAGCATCGCCCGGGTATCGCCCTCGATCGGCATCTTGACCAGCACAGAGCCCGGCATGCCTGGTGGGCCATCGAGCATCAGCCGAAAGAGCCGGCAAGCGAATGCTATGCCCAGGCCGACGCTTTCGCGGTCGGCCACCCGCACCGATGCGCCCAGTGCCTGGCTGGCCCACGAGTCGTCGAGGCCGTCGGCAGACTGTGGAAGCTGTCGCAGGCTCATCGCACCGGGACCGATCGTTCGGATAGGCCGTGCCCCACGGCGCCAGCCCAACTGAACCGGGTCATCGCTTCGGCGAGCCAGTGATGGCAGCCCGCGCCGCGGGCCGCTCCGCGAACGATCTCCCCGGGTCCGGCGATGGACAAAGCGCCGACTTCGCCGAGCGTCGCCGTCAGCTCGATCCTCTCGTCCTCCACTTCGAGAGTGAGCGTGTAGTCATCACCCCGTTGCTCCCACGAGTCGAGCAGTGGTGCGGCACTGACGAGCTTGCCAGGGCGCATACCCTTCTCATCGCACACCACCGCGTGGTTCATCCGTCCCGAACCGTCGCTGTTGGCCAGGTACATCAGGCAGAAGGCTCGGCCGTCGGGCCATTCGGCGTGGCACCAGATGTGGTTGTGCAGGCCCGTCAGGTCGCGCACACCAGTGCTGTGATCGCGCAGCCCGGTACCGGCCACTTCCACCGAAACGTCGCCGTACGACAGTGTCCCGGTGACCGAACAGTGCTGCTCGTAATGCGATGATGCCCAGTTCTGTTCGTGCATCGCGCCGAGTTCGAAGGGCGGGCACATCGCCTCGTAGGTCAGGTCGAAGGACAGCTTGACGTGTAACCCGTCCGCCACGCCGCCGCTGCGCAGCTCGTCGCCGGACACCAGCCGGGCCGGCCCGCGGAATGTCTTGCGCCACGTGCGCCACGGTTCGATGCACTGATAGGTCAGGGACGGCCCAGCCGGCCCACGCGGCGTTTCACCGCCATACCCGAATCCGCGCGCAGCCAGGAACATGTCGCCCGGCAGGTAGATCAGGGCCAGCTCGTCCCAGGCCGGCTGGTCGAAAGAGACCCGGCCGAGGTGCAGGAACATGCCGATGCGCTCGGCGGGGAAGTAGGCCTGGCTCAAGTAGTTCTCGACCCAGAGCGGTACATCGGGAACTTGATGCAGGACCTCGTCGACGTCGGCGAGGTGCTGGGGGCGTTCAACCCGGCTCGTCGTCACACTCGTACCCCTGCCGCCTGCTTTATCAGGCCGGAAATCTCGTTGGCGCGGCGTAGCGACTCCGGTCCCTCCAGCGGTCCGAGCGCCAGCGGCGTCATGTCCAACCAGCCAACGAATTGCGCTCCGGCCTCCACGAATCCGGAGTGCAGCTTGGCCATCTCTTGTGGTGTGCCTACGTGGAAGGCCTTGCGTGACATCGACACAGGCGTGGCATTGACGATGCGATTGATTTCCTCGTCGGTCTGCTCGAACGGGGCCCACTTGACCGCGTAATGCCACCCCTCGGGCATCACCGGCGTCTCGCCTTCTTCGATCCAGCGCGTTTGATCCAGACGGCCGAATTGCCCTGCGAAATACCGGACTATCGGGTTGGCCAGAACTTTCTCGATGACCTCGGGATCCTCGTGGCAGACGTAAATGCTCCAAATGCCGAATCCGAACGCATCGGGGTCGCGTCCGTAGCTCTCCACCTTCTGGCGCATCGCCGTGACGGTCTCGGAGAATTCCTCCGGTGTCTGAATGGCTTGCGGGGAGGCGGCTTCGAAGCCATCGGCATACCGTGCCGCGATGTCCAGTAGCACCGGGCCGCCGCCCAGGGCCCAGAACTCGGGGCGCTTCTCCGGGCGGTGATTGCCGATCGTAGCGTTTTTCAGATGCCAGAAGTTTGTCTCCTGCGTCCACGGCTCCGGCTCGTCGTAGAGACGGCGGACGAGCTGGAAAATGTCCTCGAGCCTCTTGAGGCCTTCTGTCCGCTTGTAGCCGAACGGTTTTGTCTGCCGCAGCTCACCAGCGCCGACCGCGACCACGACGTCGCCGCTGGTCGCGTTGCTCAATGTGAGCACCTTGCGCAGGAGTTCGGCCGGGGCGCTGCGAATCGCGTCCGTCGACAGCCGGATGTTGGCATCGGGGTTGTGCGCCAAAGCGATCGCGCCCTGCAGGAAAGGGTCGTAGGTGGAGTTGCCGTCGATGAACTCGGCCGCTGGAGTGTTGTTCGGGGTCCACAGCTCCCCGGGGAACCACCCGGACAGCTCGTCCCAGAGCCACATGTAATCGATGTTCGGGCTGTCGTGGACCGCCTTAGCGAATTGGGTGAACGCCGGGATGGGCGTGGTCCGGTGGTTGTCGAGCGGATAGCCGGTCACGACGTGGGAGTTCATTTAGGTGATTCCTTTCTGGGTCTGGCCACGGTGCGCTCACAGAGCCCGTAGCCGATCTGACCGTTCCAGCTCAGGCGGCCCTGAGATTCGTACACAACGTGGCTGGCATCGGGCGTGCGGTCGGTGCCGAGCGTCATTTCGACCGGGCCGACGAACGAAAACGGCATGGGCGCGATGATCTCCCCGCAGATCTCCTGAGTCTCGCCACCAACCTGCAGTTCGATCCGCCACGGATCGAAGACCTCGGATTCCGCGTCGAGCAGCGCATCATGGCTCACCAACGACGCGTGGGTCATACTCGTGCCGTCGCCGACGACGTGGAAGTTCAGCAGCGCGTCCCCGCCGCCCCGGCGGGTGATGTACATCGTGGAAAGCCAACGCCCGTCCGGGAATTCGCCGTGAATCCAGAAGTGATTGCCCATCACCGACAGGTCGCGTGGGCCCCACGTGTGATCCCTCATCCCGGTGCCCTCCACATAGCGGCGTTGACCGTCGAGGGTTATCTGGCCACTGCAGCTGAAGTGCTGCTCATAGTGCGTATGCCCGAAATTGCCTGGGCGCACGTCGCCGACACCGAAGGGTGCCCCCAGCGCGTGGTGCGTCAGCTCGACGTCGAGCCCGACGTGCATTCCGGAGGGCGCCGGGCCGTTGCGCAGTACTTGGCCGTCGATGAGTTGCGCCGCACCCCGGTAGCGGGTGACGTTCTGCTCGAAAGGCCTTGGCGCCTCGAAGGACAGGCTGCCGCCGATCTGGTGCGCGGACGGCGCGTAGCCGAAGCCTTTGGCCACCGCGAATCGGTCACCCGGCAGGTAGACGGCCACCACCTCACTCCACAGCGCGGTGTCCCACGAAGTGCGGTTGCTGTGCGCGAAGAAGCCGATGTTGCTACGCGGGCAGTATGCCTGGACCAGGAAGCTCTCCGACCAGCTCGCGTCGCCTTGCGGCGGATGGGCGAAATCATCGGAATCGGCGAACTCGTGGGTTCTCAGGCGGGCGGGCGGCGGCGCGGCCGCCGTCATTCGACGACCCTGAATTGCAGCGGTGGCAGCGTCGAGGATGCGGCCTTCTTGCGAGCGCGCCGGCGCAGCCGCGACGGGCCCCGAAGCACCGCGTCCGCGGTGTTACGGCCGGGCCAGCCGCTGATGTAGGCCATCGGGAAGGCGCCCGCTCCGGAATGCCAAACCCGCTCCACCGGGCTCTCGTAACCGGCTAGCGCCGGGATGGGCCGCGTCGGGCCGAGCTGGTTGAGGGTGAGGTCAACGTGCTCGTAGTTGCCGCCGTGGACGAAATAGCGCTCCTCGAAATCCGGTGGCGCGGTGAGGTGGGCGTCGATGATCAGGTCCCGGGTGCCGGGCGCGTAGAGCTCGTAGTGGTCCAGAGCGCGCTCGAAGTAGTCCTTTTTCTCGTCCTCCCAGCTTCGCCCGTTTGACAGCTCGATCGGAGTGTTGAAGCAGTAGAACTTCAGTGTCTCGCCCGCACTGGAGGGTGGCACCAGGCTGCGGTCGTAGACCGACGAGCTCAACGTGGCCATCGGGATCTCGTGGGTGAAGGTGCCGGCCATGCCGTCGACGGTCGACCGCCGCATGTAATCCAGCGTCGGACACAACATCAGGGTCGAGGTGTATTCGTCGTCGTGGAATCCCGGGAACTTCGGCCGGCCCGACAATGCCATCTCGGCGTCGAAATACAGCACGTTGTAGCGGCCGACCTGCAGCGACCGGACCTGGTCGAAGGTCGAGTCGGGCACGTCGGACGGGTCGAGCAGCTTGGTCAGCAAGGTGTAGGGATCCACGGCGCACACCACGTCGGATGCCAGGATCTGCTCGCCGCTGTCCAATTCGACCCCGCGCGCGGTTCCGTTGTGCGTGAGCACCCGTTTGACCTTGGCGCTGGTGCGAATCTCGCCGCCGTGGTGGCGTACCGCATTGGCGATCGCCTGGGTGAAGGCACCGCTGCCGCCGACCGGCCGCTTCACGCCCCATTGATGGATTCCACACAGGAACGCCAAGTGGAATCCGGTGCCGGTCTCGGTGATCGGCCCGAACGTGCCGGCCGAGTAGGCGGCAATCGGGGCCTTGATCTCTTCTCTCTCGAACCACTCTTCGAGCACGGCGTCGATCGAGCCGAGCATGACGCGGGCGCCCTTGGCTAGCTTGGTGCGACTCTTGGCGGCCTGCTTGAGGACGTCGAACACCGTGCGGGGCCTTATCCGCCAGGGGTGGCCGTGAAAGTAGGGCATCAGCGTCAACAGCGTGTCGGTGATGATGTCGACGAGTTCCTCGTAGCGCTGCGCGTCCCGGCGTGAGTACTTCGCGATTTCGCTTTTGGTGCGGGCGATGTCCTGGTAGAAGGCGACGCTGGCGCCGTCGGGACCCAGCCAGGTCGTCAGGGCGGTCGGGTGCACCCACCGCAGACCGTGTTTGTACAGGTCCAGCTGGTCCACGATGGAGGGCTTGACGCCGGGCAGAACGAACTCGACGCTGCAAGGGCTCACCTTGAAGCCGGGTGCGTTGGGCATCTCCATCGTCCAGACCAGGCCGCCGACGGTGTCGCGGGCCTCCAGCACCAAAACCCGCTTGCCCGCCTTGGCCAGAAATGCCGCGCAGGTGAGGCCGTTGTGGCCGCCGCCGACGACCACCACGTCATACGTCTTCGATTGCGTGCTCGTACCCATGGCGGCAACGTATCGCCCGCAACGGGCCGCAGTCGCCACCAATCCCGAGGAGGTTTTTCACGGCCCTATGGTGGGTTTTCGGTTAGTGCGATACTGCGCGAATAAAGTCGAGACCCGTTCACCCGCTCGAGCGCGACCGCGAATTGGATGCGTTGCGCTCCGTTATTGGACACGCGCGGGGCGGTCGCGGGCAGGCCTGCGTGATCGAGGGACCCAGCGGTATCGGCAAGACGTACCTCCTGGACGAGGCCGCCACACTAGCGGCCGAGGCCGGTTTCACGGTGCTGCGGGCGCGGGGCAGCGAACTCACTCGGGAGCTCGCCTTCGGTATGGCCGTCGAATTGGTGGAAGCACGGTTAGTGCGTGCCACCGCCGACGAGCGCGCCGAATTGCTCAGTGGCCCGGCGGTGCTCGCCGAAACGATGGTGAGTCGTCGGGTCCAGCCGGCGGAGCACACTGTCACAACGGACGAGTTCACCGTCATTCACGGCTTGTACTGGCTCATGGTCAACCTCTCCAGCCACGGGCCGTTCGCCATGCTCGTCGACGACGCGCAGTGGGCCGATCCCGGCTCACTGAAGTTTTTCGCCTATCTGGGCGAGCGGCTGGAGGATCTGCCGATCGCGCTGCTGACCGCTGTGCGCACCGATGACCCCGAGACCCACTCGGATCTGGTCTCTGCACTCTGGGAGAGCAGTGCGGCACCGTCGATTCGCCCGCCCGAACTCAGTCGGCTGGCGGTCGGGGAGCTGCTCGCAACGGGCCTGGAGTGTCCGGTCGATGACGCCCTGATCGACACCGTGCACCACGAGACGGGTGGGAATCCCTTCTTGGTCAGCGAGGTCATCGCGGAGTTGCGCGACGAGTCAGACATCACCGCGGCCAGCAGGGGTTCGTTGCGAACACCGCACTCGGTGCGACGCCAGATCGCCCGCCGACTGGCGCGTCTGGGACCGGATCCCCGCGAACTGGCGAAGGCTGCGGCCGTGTTGGGCGACGGGGCGTCGCTGGCGGTCGTCACCCGTTTGGCGGCGCTGCGACCCGCCCAGGCGGTCACCGCCGCCGAGCAGCTCGTTGCGGCGCGGGTCTTCGACACCGCCGACCCAGCCTCGTTCGCTCATCCCATGATCCGCTCGGCGACCTACGCCTCTCTAGCGCCCGGGGAGAAACCCGAAGCCCACGCGCGCGCGGCAAAGCTGCTCGCGGCCACCGGATCCGACTCGGAGGTCATCGCGCGCCACCTGCTGGAGGCCACGCCGAGCGAGGAGGCCTGGGTGGCGGGGGTTCTTCATGCGGCCGCCCGTGCGGCCGCACGAAAAGGATCTCCGGCGACCGCGATTCGTTATCTGCGCCGCGCACTGGACACCGCCCCAAACGACTCGGTTTCGCCGCGTCTTCTGATTGACCTCGGTCTCACCGAGGCGGCCGCGGGCCAGACGACGTCGCTGCAGCGCTTCGAGCAGGCATTGCTGCTGATCGACGAGCCGACGGTGCGGGCCGATGCGTTGTATTCGCTGGGGCAAACGCTTTACCGCTACGGCAGGTACGGGGAGGCCGCCGCCGCGTTCCGCTGGGGCGCCGAGCTATTCGAGGACGGCGACCTACAGGTCTTTCGGCGATTCCAGGCATCGTCGATGTGTTCTGAATACTATCTGGCGCCGATGCACCGCCGAGTCGACCCGCTGGGCGCCGCCGAAGTGGCGCCGCCACAGGGTGCCGGTGACAGGGCGATGCTGGCCGCACGGGCACTACACGTGTCGCTGACGGAGCCCCCGGCGTCCAGGGCGGCGAATCTGGCGGGCATGGCCATTGCCGACGGCAGACTTCTGCTCGAACAGACATCGGAATCGCCGGTGGTCAATCTTGTTGTGTTGCCGCTGCTCTACGGTGGCGAGCTAGAGGCGGCGGAAACACATATCGATGCCGTGCTGGCCGACGCACGCAGCCGCGGCGCGTCCTTGGCGTTCGCCGAGGCTGCGTTGATGCGGGCACTGGTGTGCTATGCGGCGGGCCGCGTCAACGATGCGATGGTGGACGCGCAAATCGCGGTCGAGGGGATGAACCGCGGTTGGCACGCCCTGGCTCCGACCGCGCTGGCGACGCTCGTGCATTGCATGATCGAGCGCGGCGAATTGGATCAAGCCGCCGACATGCTGACCCGTGGCGAGCACGAGCTGGCACCCCCGGAAGCGTTGGGAATCAACGCTTGGTTCTACGTCGCGAGGGCGCGGCTTCGACTGTGCCGCCGGGAGATCGCGGCGGCACAGGCAGACCTGGATGCAGCAGTCCAGTCGCTGCGCGACTACGGCATGATCAACCCGGCGGTGCTGCCGTGGCGGCCGCTGGCATGCATGGTTGCCGCTGCCGCGGGCGACACCGAGCGAGCCCGTCAGCTCATCGACTCCGAGATCGAGCTCGCCCGGCGATTCGAAACCCCCATCGCGCTGGGCGCCGCGCTTCGACGGTGCGCGCTCGTGCACGAGCCTTCGGAGGCGCTGGCTACCCTCCGCGAGGCCGTGGCGATCCTCGAGAAAACCGGCGCCCGGCTTGAACTCGCGCGGGCGCTCACTGATCTCGGGGTTCATTTGCGCCGCGCCGGATCGCGGGTGGCTGCGCGTGAGCCGTTGACCAACGCCCTAGATCTCGCGCACCGTGGCGGGGCGACGGCACTGGCAAACCGCGCGCGCGAGGAGCTTGTGGCAGCCGGCGCCCGTCCACGCCGCCCGGCCCGGGTCGGCACCGAATCGCTGACCCCGACCGAGCGGCGGCTCGCTCAGCTCGCCGCATCGGGTCACGACAATCGGAGTATCGCGGAGTTGACGTTCGTCTCACGCAATACCGTTGCGTGGCATCTGCGCAATATCTTCCGCAAGCTCGCAGTAGATTCCCGGGAGGCCCTGGCTGAAGCCTTGGCGGACTCCGGGCCGGGCCAAACCGACGGCTAAGCGACCCTAAGCGACGCAGCCGGGGCAATCTCACGCACTCGTGGGGCGGTTTACCTGTTGGTTTTAGGTTAATGCGGGCTCTATTGCTGCTTTCGAGCCGCCGATAGTCGATACTGTGACTATGCCCCGCCCCTCCAAGCCCCTAATCCGCCGTGACGCCGTCGTGGAAGCGTCGCTGCGCATCATCGATACGGAGGGCCTAGACGCGTTCAGCCTGCCCCGGCTCGCGCGGGAGCTCAATGTGCAGGCGCCGTCGCTCTATCACCACTTTGAGGACAAAGCGGAGATCTTGAGGGCGGTGGCGCGGGCAATCGTGGTCGAGACACGCTTGCCCGACCCCAAGTCGGTGCCCAATTGGATTGAGTGGCTTGTCGCGCTGAGCTTGGCATTTCGTGAATCGATAATGCGCCACCACAATGCTGTGCCGCTGTTACTGCAATTCATGCCCCGCGATGTGCTGATCCGCAATTACAACGAGTCCGCAATGTATCTGATCGAGATCGGTGTGCCGCTGGAACAAGTGGTGTTGATCCTTGACGGTCTAGACAAGTTGACCTTGGGTGCCGGTATCACCGAGGCGATGCACGGCGACGAGGGGAGAGGCCGCCCATTCGGCAACGCCGATCCAGCCACCGAGCCGGTGTTGGTCGCGGCGGTGGCCGCCAATCAGCGATCCGCCACGGGCGGGTTCGCCGAGGCCATCCGCAGTTTCCTGCGCGGTGCGGCGCCGGGTGTGCCGGAGACGGCGCCGCCCCCGCAGCATTGGGGCGACTTCGGCTCGGCTGCAACGGATCTCGAGGAGTCGACAGTCTCCTAGATGCTTCACCCGGCCGCTTGCGTGTGTTGCATCAGCTCGGGGTGAGCGTCACGGATTTGGCGTCGCGCAATCTTGCCGCTGGCCATCCGAGGTAATGGCGTGGGCTCGACGATGACGTGGCGCGGCACCTTGTAACCGGCGAGATGCGCGCGACAGTGTTCGGTGACTGCCTCTGGTGTCACGTGCTTTTCGGTGTAGATGATCGCCGCGGGTGCCTCACCGAATGTGGCGTCGAACGCTGACACCACGCAAGCCTCGATCACGCCGGGTATCTCGGCGACCACCGCCTCGATCTCCGAAGGGGCGACATTGAAGCCGCCGGTGATGATGATGTCTTTGAGCCGGTCGACGACGCGAATCCCGTGGGCGTCTTTGATCCCGATGTCGCCGCTGTGAAACCAGCCATCGCGCATCGCGGCGGCGTAGGCGTGATCGTTTCGCCAATACCCCGGGGTGATGCCCGGGCCGGAGACGATGATCTCGCCGGGCTCATCGGGATCGCAGTCGCTACCGTCGGGCCGCACGACGCGCAGCCGCGTGAAAACTGTTCCGCGACCGATCGACTCGGGCCGCGCGACGGCCTGATCCTTCGGGTTGATGGTGGAAATCCCGCCCAGTTCCGTCATTCCGTAGGCCTGCTGGACGATCACGCCCTTTTCCAGCCAAGACTTGATCAGCGAAACGGGGGCCGAGGCACCAGCGATCGTCGCCAACTCCAACGCCGACAGGTCAGCCGACTCGAATTCCGGATGGGCCGCCATGCGTTCGTACAAAACGGGAACGCCACAGTGGATTTGGATCCGTTCAGTGGCGAGTCGGTGCAGCGTGGTGGCGGCATCGAAGCCGCGCTCGTAGAAGATCGTCATGCCCCTGATCAACGGGTGCAGGATGTGCCAGAGCAACCCGGGGGCGCCCGACATCGACAGCGTGTAGATGATTCGAGCGCCGGGCCGAAGCGCCGGCTCGGTGATGGCCAGGTCGGCGACAAGGTTGAAGGTGCTGCGGTGGGTAAAGATGACACCTTTTGGGTGTGACGTCGTTCCGCTGGTGTAGACGATTTGGGTGATGTCGTCCGGTTGCGCATCCTCGCGGCGGGGAAGTGGCGGATGCTGTTCGTGGCGCAACGCGACGAAGTCTTCCAGACGCCGCACTTGAGCCGAAGTTCCGTGCACAGCCATCGTGATCCGGTCGCGGTGGGCGTCGTCGGCGAGGACAAGGCAAGGGGTCGAGTCGTCGATCAGATACCGCAACTCCTCGGGGGTGAAGCGGTTGTTCAACGGGACAACGACGGCCCCGAGCTTCAGCGCTCCGATCGCCGAAACGACCCACTCCAGGCTGTTGTCGCCGATGATGCCGACCCGGTCGCCGGGCGCAAGCGCGGCAGCGGTCAGATGCCGGGCGGCATTATCGGTCCACCGGTCCAACGTCTGGTAATCGATGGTGTCGGTGCCGTCGAACACGATGGCCGCGCGTTCCGGGGACTGCCGCGCCCAGTAACTCAAGCCGTCGGTCACCAGTTCGGTCATCGCGTGCGCTCTCCCTTGCGGATTGGGCCACAGCGTCGCGAAAAGCGGTCAACGCCACAGCCGGTGCGGCGTGACCCAGCCGCGGTTCTGATCAACATCCGGCTGGCCCGCATATGCGGCCATCCGGAGAAAACCTTATTTCAGTAGATTAGTAGGTGTCAACGATCACCGCTGCGGTGTGGACACGGCGGCGTCCGCGATCGGTGGCCGGTACACCGACTTCAACGCAACGTAGGGTGCCAGGCCCTCGGGCCCCAGTTCACGACCCAGCCCGCTGGCCTTGACACCGCCAAACGGCCCGACCACGTCGAGGGCGTAGTGGTTGATTCCCACCGATCCGGTGCGCATCCGCGCCGCCAGCTCAGCGCCGCGTTGCGGATCGGCCGTCCACACCGTGCCGCCCAGACCGTAGTCGGAGTCATTGGCGATGGCGATGGCTTCGTCGTCGTCGGCGTAGGGCAGCACGCTCAGCACCGGCCCGAAGATCTCTTCACGGGCAATCGTCATGGCGTTGTCGACGTCGGCGAAGACCGTCGGTTCGACGAACCAGCCCAGGGGCTGATCGGCCGGGGAGCCGCCTCCGGTAGTCAGCCGCGCGCCGCTGGCTCGGCCGCTGTCGATGTAGCCGAGCACGCGGGCACGTTGGGCCGCGCTGACCAACGGCCCGATCTGGGTGGCCTTGTCCAGCGGATCGCCGACGTGCAGCCCGCGGACTGTGTCGGTGACCGCATCGACGACCTCGGCGTAGCGTGACCGCGGCGCCAGGATGCGGGTACTGGCATGGCAGGTCTGGCCGTTATTGGGCAGGCAGATGTCGGGCAGCGCGGCGACAAAGGCGTCTAATTCGGCGTCGTCGGTGACGATCGCCGCGGACTTGCCGCCAAGCTCCAGCGTGACCGGCCGTAGCAGCCGCCCGCAGATTTCGCCGATCACCCGTCCGGCGGCGGTCGAGCCGGTGAACGCGACCTTGTCGACCCTGGGATGCGCGACCAGCGCGGCACCGGCCTCGCGGCCGCCGGGGATCACGTTGAGCACTCCGGCGGGCAGGCCGGCCTCGATCGCGGCATCCGCCCACGCGAAGGCGTCCAGTGCTGTCTCCGGCGGCGGTTTGAGCACCACGCTGCAGCCGGCGGCCAGCGCTGGGGCGATCTTCATCGCCGCCAGGCTCATGGGGTAGTTCCACGGGACCACCGCCGCGATCACCCCGACGGGTTCGCGGCGCACGCTGACCTGCGAAAGCGCGCCGGCCCGCACGTCTTCGTCGTCAATGTGTTCGGCCAGTCCGGCGTAGTAGTTCAGCGCGATGGACGGGAAAAAGCCGTTGGCGCCCAGGGAAAGTCGGCGCGGCATACCGTTTTCGCGGCTGACCAGAGCGGCGGTGTCCTTGGCGCGCGCCTGCAGCGACGTCGCCATCGCGCGCATCACCTCAGCGCGCTGGGCCCCCGATGTGGCCCCCCACGGACCGCGCAGCGCCTCTGCTGCGGCGCTCACCGCGGCGTCGACGTCGGCGGTGCCCGCCAATGCCGCGCTGCCCAGCACGTTGCCGGTGGCCGCTTCGAGCACCTCAGTGGTGCCTGTCGGTGCAGACGCGGGCAACCACGCGCCGGCTATGAAGAACGCATCCCTATCCAGGCTGATGTCGCTGATACTCAAGGGCCTAATGCTAGTAGGTTTAGAGGATTGGGGCAATGCGGTCGATTCTGTCGGCAACCGGTGGAGTCAGAGGGTGTCGGCGCTGCCGAACAGGGCGGTGGACACGACCGGGTCACCGGGGCCGCCGGTCATCAGCGACAGCGCTGCTCCGGGAACCTGATTGGGCGACGTGCCGCGGATCTGGCGGACGGCTTCGTTGACCAGGCTCATCCCGTGGATGAAGCCTTCGGCGAGGTTGCCGCCTGAGGTGTTGATGGGCAGTGTGCCATTGGGCGCGATGAGGTTGTCGAACGTGATGAACTCAGCGGCGTTTTCCAGGGTGCAAAAGCCGTGTTCGATGATCGCTGAGACGCCCATGCCGGTCATGTTCTCGTAGATCTGCGCAACGTCGACATCGCCGGGGTGGCATCCGGTTTCGGACCACAGCCTTTTCGCGACGCCCTGAAAACCCGCCGACCAGTACGGGTTGTGGTTCTCTTCGAGCATTCCCCATCCGCGCGCCGCACCCATCGGCGCGCCGAGCAGGTAGGCCGGCGGCTGGCGCAGATGGGGGGCTTGCTGGGCGGAAACCATGATGCATGCCACCCCAGCGTCGTTTTCGCGCGAGCAGTCGAATAGACGATAGGGCTCTGAGATCCACCGTGATGAACCGTATTTCGATTCGTCGAGCTCGATTCCGCGTCCAACCGCGGCCGGGTTGCGCCGCGCGTGATAGTACGACGCCAGCGCCATGTCCCGCAGTGTGCGCGCCGGTACCCCTTCGGCCTCGATGAGCCGCATCGAGCGCATAGCGCACATCTGCGCGGGTCCGTCTAAACCGTTGACAAGTTGCTGGGCAGCCGTATCGTCCTGGGCGACAGCAACACGCAAGCGTTGTCCGCCGGTTTCTGACATTGCCCGATATACGGCGACCACGTTCGCCTGGCCGGTCACGATTGCCGTCGCGGCCAGCCCTAAAGCCCCCGGGATGCCACCACCGTGGGTCCATACCAGCGCGCCGAACCGGAGCTCTTTGGTGTTGAGCGCGGGCATCATGCGTTGCCCATCGTTACGTTCGGAACCGTAGGACACAAATCCGTCGATATCCGCGGGATCGATCCCGGCGTCTTCGCAAGCCGACACGATAGCTTGCAGCGCAAGCTTGAGGGCGGCCTGTCCGGAGGTCCCGCGCTTGTAGAACGGTGTCTGGCCGATTCCGACGACTGCTGTGGTTCCACGGAGCACCGTGTTGATTGCATTGCTCATAGTGCGGGTCTCACTTTGCGGTCAGTTCCCAACGAATCGCCGCGTATCCCTTGGTTTTTGCCGATGGCGCATCGATGTGTCCGCGAACCGCCGCTCCGATGCCCAATTGCTTTTCGGGGCCGCGCAGCACGCCGACGACCCGGGCGCCCTCGGCGGCCGGAATCTCAGCTAACACCACGACATAGGGCACATCGGGCGTGCGCTCGGCGGTGCGATCGAACGTGTACCAGCAGCGTGTCCAGGCGTAGACGGTGCCGACCGGATCCACGGGTTCCCACAACACCTGCCAGCACCCGCATTGCCCACAGCGGAAGTGTGCCGGCCATATCCATCGCCGGCAGTCCGCGCAACGAGGAAGCTCAAAGATGCCTTCCTCCAATGCTTCCCAATAGCGGTCGTCGGCGCAGATCCCGCCGGTGATTCGGTGGGCGTGAAAGCTGTACTGCACGGCAGGCGATTCACCGCCTTCTTGGCTGTCCGACTGGAGTTCCTTCTGCCGGAACGAAATTGGATCGCATGGGCCGGTTATGCTGTCGGCGCCTCAGGGGTGAAGCGAGTGTGCAATTCCAGCACTCCGCGCACTTGCGCGGTGTTCGATATCGACGATCGGTCGGGATCGGGCTCGATATCGGGTAACCGACGTAGCAGCTCCTCGAAGGCAATGCGCAACACAACGCGCGCCAGATGAGAGCCCAGGCACCGATGCGGTCCGGTGCCGAACGAGAGGTGGCGGTTCGGTGTGCGGGTCACTTCCATGTTGTCGGGGTTGTCGAACTCTCGTCCGTCGCGGTTGGCGGCGGCGAGGATCACCAACATCTGATCGCCGGCCCGCAGCCGCACGCCGCCCAGTTCGGTGTCGTGCACCACGCTGCGTCCCGCGGAGACGGCGGCCTCCATCCGCAGTACTTCCTCCACTGCCGCGGGTATCAAACTGGGGTCTGCGACCAGCGCCGCCCGCTGCTCCGGGTTCGCCCCCAAATGCATGATGCCCCAGGCCAACGACCCCTGGGTGGTATGGAGGCCGGCGATGAGTAGCAGCATGAAGATGTTGCACAGCTCGTCGTCGGTGAATTGTCGCAGCTCACCGTCGATCTCGATGTCGCTGTTGATGATCGATGCAGTCACGTCGGATGCGTCCGCTGACCCGGTGCGCCGGTCGGCGACCACCGCGGCGAAGTAGCTCATCATCCTGCCGGCCGCTTCGGTCCGGGCGGCCATGGACTCCTCCTCGCTGGCGCCCGGTATGCCGTGCAGCGTGGTGTCGGTGGCCTCGGTGAACATCGGCGCGTCCTGCAGCGGCCAGCCCATCAACGCCAGGAACACCCTCGCCGGCACCTCATGGGCGAATTCGGCGATGTACTCCGCCGACCCGCGCGCGGCGAAACCGTCGATCAACTCGGTCACGATGGCGCGGATCTGGGATTCCAGCGCGTTCATGCGGTTCGGGTTGAAAAGTGGCTGCAGCGCGTGCCGGAACACCGTGTGCACAGGTGGGTCGTACTCGAGGGGGATGAACTTGCCGAAGCCGTGCGGCACCAGGTTGTTCGGATAGCTGGAGAAGCGGGCGGGGTCGCGCAGCACCTCGGCAATCTCGTTGTACCGGGTTACGATCCAATGCCCGCCGTAGTACGGGGAGTAGACCACCGGGCCGACGGCGGCCAACTCCAGAACGTGCTGCTGGAACACGTCTTCCGGCGCGGCCAGTGTGGGATCGTAAACGTCGAAGTCGACGACGAGATCTGCGGGGACTGCGTTGGTGGTGGTGGCCATGACCAAGCTCGCTCCTGCCGTAGCCTTTGTTGCGCTGACCAGGGGGCTGCCCTAATGGCCCGCGTAAAGCGTCCGCGCCTTTGTGCGCGCCGCCGACCGATTGCCGCCGAGGGAGCGGTCAATGCCCATAACTTATGAGTATAGGTAAACTGTGTCAAGCGTCACCGCGGACTCCTCACTGCGGGTCCGCGGCATCGCCTCAACCGGCGGGGAGTACCGCCGTTGGGGTGGTCTTTGTTTGTCGGAGCGAATGGTGTAAACCTAGTGGTAGTAGGTATTGAGATAGCGCGTTGACATGGCGGATCGCAAGGAGGACGCGGCGGTGACACAGTCTTTGACGGCGTCGCAGGGACGCATATGGAAGATGCTCAATCACTTGAAAAATGGCACCACGGACGAATACGAGCAGGTGGTCGCCGTGCAGCCCGGCGAGTTCACCGATCCGGCGATCGCGGCGCGTGAACGCGAATTGGTGTTCGGCAGGGTGCCGTCGATTGTGTGCCACGGCTCCGAGATAGCGCGTCCGGGTGACTTCCTCACCGTGCAGATGCCGCGCAACAAAGTCCTCGTGGTGCGCCAGCGGGACGGCAGCGTGAAGTCGTTCGTCAACCACTGCCGGCACCGCGGTGCGCTGCTTGAGGAGCGGGAGCGCGGTAGCTGTCGACTGTTCTCCTGCGGATACCATCGCTGGTCTTATGATCCCGACGGCTCCCTGCGTACGGTGACGCGCGGGAATACCTTCGGCGACGTGGACCGCGCCCAGCACGGCCTCATCCAGCTGCCCACCCAGGAGCGCCACGGGCTGGTATGGATGGTCGACGAGGCCACCGCGTCCATCGATGTGGCCGAATGGCTGGGCGAAGCCGTCGACGAGATGCTGGCCGGCTACCGGATCGATCGGCTCATCACCTTCCGCAGCGCGGGTTACGACGAGCCGGTTAACTGGAAGATCATGCAGGACGCGTTCATTGACAACTACCACATCCAATACGCGCATCCCAATTCCGCCGGCAAGCACGTATACACCAATGTGCAGACCGTCGAAGACTACGGCCGCCATGCCCGCATGACCACCCCCCGCAAGTCGATCGACCGTGTGCTGGACGACGACCCGTCGGTCGACCTCCTGGCGAAACACGTCATCGACGGGCATTTCCTATTGCCCAACAGCACGTTGCTTCGCCAGACCACCCACTTCGAGTTGTTGACGTTTCGGCCCCATCCCAGCGTGGCCGGCCGGTGCCACATGGAGATGCGGACGCTGGTGCCTACCGTCGAGGACGCCGGGATGGATAAGGCGGATTGGCAACGGCTTTGGGACAAGAATTGGGCCATCCTGCAAGCGGTGCTCTACGACGAAGACTTTCCGCTGCTGCGGGGATCGCAGGGAGCCATGGAAAGCGCGAACGCGGGGCCCATGCTGTTGGGGCGCAATGAATTGGTGAACCACATATTCCGCCGAGAGTTGCATAAGCTCACTTCGTGACGAACGCTGACGGGACTGGCGCCCATAACTCCGCGCATCCGCCTTCGGGCACCCACGACTTGAGCGGTATGACAGTTGTCGTCACCGGGGGCAATAACGGCATCGGCGCCGCGCTCGCTCGGGGTGTGGGGCTTGCCGGGGCCGCGGTGGCGATCTGGGCCCGAAACGACGAGCGCAACCAAGCGATGGTGGCTTCGTTGCGCGCCGACGGCGTTCAAGCCTGGTCGGTGGTCTGCGATGTCGCCGCCGAAGACGATGTCGAGCGGGCGATGGACGCCACCCTACAGCGCTACGGCCGTGTCGACAGCCTGTTCGCCAACGCCGGTATTGCCGACACCACTCCGTATGTGGACACTACCTTGGCCGACTGGCAGCGCGTCTTGCGAACCAATTTGGACGGCAGCTTCCTGACTACGCGCGCGGCCGCACGGCACATGGTCGACAACGGTGCCGGGTCGATCGTCGTGGTGTCGTCGACGGTGTCGCGTTACGGAGCCGCCCGGCAGGCGTCGTACGCCACGACCAAAAGTGGTCTGGTCGGCCTGGGCCGAACCTTGGCCGTGGAGTTGGCCCGCCACGGCGTCCGGGTCAACATCCTGATACCGGGGTGGACCGTCACAGCGATGACCGAGAAGTCGCATGCCAACGCGAAGTTCTTGCAAGCCACAACTGCACGAACTCCACTGCGCCGCTGGGCAACTGCGGATGACTACTACGCCGTCGCAGCGTTTCTGGCGCACCCTGGTCTGACCTTCCACACCGGCAATGAAGTGGTCGTCGACGGCGCCTACAGCGTCTTCTGAACGCCGGACGCGCAGTTGGAAAATTGAAAGGTGGAATCGGCGGTGTCGACGAGCGATAGCGTGCTTGATCTGTTCCGCAGCACGGGTCGCGTCGCAGTCGTTACCGGTGCGGGTCCAGCTATATCACCGGCTCCACCATCGCCGTCGACGGTGGCACCTCGGGTCATTGACGTCGGTGGACGCGGCCAGCACGGTTCACGCCGCCTGAAGTGCCGCTCAGGCGGCAGGCATAAACGCAGGCAGCACAAACGTTTTCAGTAGTAGTCGGGTGCTTGGATCGTCGGCGCTGGCAACATCGCGGTTCCCCAGCAAAATAAATTGCACCACCGCCAGCCACTCGCCGACCGCCATTACGTCCAAGTCCGAACGGATTTCGCCGCGTTGGGCTGCCCGGCGGAGCACTGGCGCCCACATCTCGGCCGTCAATTCGGCGGCGAGTGCGGATCCGTTGACGATTGAGCTTGTCACATCGAGGTATTCGGGGCCAACCAGAGTCCGCACGATCGGGTCCCTGCGGCCGTGGTCGATAAGATACAACAGCCCTTCGACGAGTTGTTCAGGGAACGACTCGAACCCGAAGATGTAGTCGCGGGCTCGGTCGAACAGCATCCGCGCGCGCCGCTCGATCAACGCGCCCAACAGGTTATCGCGGTCGCCGAAATAGCGGTACACGGTGGGCCGGGAGACGCCGGCTTGCTTGCCGATGTCGTCCATCGTGGTCTTCGAGACGCCGTAGCGCGCAATCACGATCTCGGCAGCGGCCAAGATCTGCCGACGTGCCTCAGTGGCGTCGCCGCTGAGAACGCTGCTATTGGTGTGCCGCCCGATCCTGCCCTGCGGGGCGTGGCTGCGCGATGCTGCCGGCGGTGACAGCGCGCCCGCGTTGGGCCCGGCCTCACCTCGCGCGGGTAAATCGTTGGCCGATGTCATGGTATTCCTCTCGGACGGCCCGTTTGGCGATCTTGCCGCTGGGCTGCCGGGGCAGTGGCTCCGACCGCAGCACCACGTAGCGCGGCACCTTGTAGTCGGCCAGCAGTTGTTCGCAGTGCGCGATTACGGCGGCCTCGTCGAGGCCCTGGGCTTCGGGCGCTACCGTGATGATCGCTGCGGGAGTCTCGCCGAAGCGCGGGTCGGCCGCGGCGATGACCGCGACCTCGGCCACGCCGTCAAGGCTTGCGATGGCCGCCTCCAACTCCACCGGTGAGATGTTGATTCCGCCGGAAATGATCAGGTCTTTGATGCGGTCGAGAAAGGTGATGCGCCCCTGTGCGTCGCGTGTTCCGACATCCCCGCTGTGTAGCCAGCCGTCACGAATCGCGGTGGCGGTGGACTCCGGATCGTCCCAATACCCCGGGGTGACCCCGGGGCCGCGCACCACGATCTCGCCGTGCTGACCCGGTGGGGCCGGCGAGCCATCGTCGGCCATCACCGCCACTTCGGTGAAGATCGAGCCGATGCCGCACGAGTCGGGGTGGGCCAGCGCGTCGGCCTTCTGCGTGGCGGTGGCGACGCCTCCGGCCTCGGTCATTCCGTAGATCTGGCGCAGCAACACCCCTTTGTCGGCCCAGCGCTTCAGGAGGTCGGTCGGCACGGCGGCGCCGCCGACGATCGCGGTCTGCAGCGAGCTCAGGTCGGCATCTTCGAATTCATCCGCGCGAGAGAGAGACTCGAAGATCAGCGGGACTCCGAAGATCGCGCGCACCGAGTGCTGTTGGATCAGGTTGACCGCGCGGGACGGATTGAGTTCCGGCTCGACGACCAGGGTTCCGCCCAGCACCGTGGTGATCAGCAGTCCGTACACCAGGCCCGGGGTGAATGCCAGCGGCAACACCAGCAACGTTACCGTGCCCGGCCGGAAACCCTCCTCGGTCAGGGTGTTCTCCAGCACGATGGCCAGCAAGGTGTTGCTGGTCAGGACGACACCTTTGGACAGGCCGGTGGACCCGCTGGTGAAGATCACCGCGATCGGCTCCTCGCCGGCACGGTCGACGCGGAAATCGTCGGGATCACCGGTCCGCTCCGCGTCGACGCTGTCAAAAGACAGCACCGCGAATTCGCGGCCGGCTTGGCGTGCCTCGTGTGCGATCGCGGTATGGGAGGGCGCGGCGATCAACATGCTTAGCCCGGCGTCGTCGGCGATCTTGCGGACCTCGCCGGGCTTCAGGCGGGCATTGAAGGGCACCAGGACCGCCCCGGCCTTCATGATCGCCAGCGCCGCCACCGGCCACTGAAGTGCGTTGGGCGCCAGCAGGCCGACGCGGTCACCGGGCTTTACGCCATCATCGGCCAGCCGCCGGGCCAACCGCCCGGACCAGTCGTGCAGTTGCCGATAGCTGAGCTGGTCGGATCCGAGGAGGATCGCGGGCTCGCCGCCCTTGGTTCGTGCCCACCAGTGCAGTGCGGATCCGACGGTCGCGGCCATATTCTTCCTCGATTCTCCGGTGGGTCAGATTGTGGCTGCCGACCCGAACACGGTCGAGCTGACCAGCGGGGCCATCGGACCGCCGATCAGCAATGAGACATCGGCACCAGTAACAGGATTGGGCGAGCCGCCGCGGATCTGACGGACTGCCTCGGCGACCAGGCCGATGCCGTGCACGAATCCTTCGGCGATGTTTCCGCCCGCGGTGTTGATGGGCAGGCGACCGCGCTCGACGGTCAAGTTATCGACCGTGAGAACCTCACCGGCGGCCGGCCCAGGTGGGCACAGTCCGTGATCGATCATCGACGCCACCGCGGGCCCGGTGAAGTTCTCATACACCTGCGCCACGTCGACGTCGGCGGCGGTGAGTTCAGCACCGTCCCACAGTCGCTTCACCAGTGCGGGATGAAATCCCGCGCTGGTGTAGTTGTTTTCGTTTTCGACTGACTCGGTCCAGCCCGCGGCGGCGCCCTGCACGCCGGACAGGATGTACGCCGGCACCCCGCGGTAGTCGCCGACGCGTGCGCCGCTGACGACTAAAATTGCTGTGGCGCCGTCATTTTCACGTGAGCAGTCAAAAAGTCGTAGCGGTTCGGAAATCAGCCGGGCGCCCTGGTAGCGGTCGTGGTCGAGCGGTTGACCGCAGGCGACTGCGCGCGGATTGTTTTGGGCGTGGTGGTAACCGGCCAGCGCCACTGCCTCCAGCGTCGAGGGCGGCACGCCGTCGACCTCGAGCATCCGTTGCGTGCGCATCGCACACACCTGGGCGGGAGCCAGCATGCCGTGAGCGCCATAGAGGTGGCCCATGTGCCCCTTGTTGTATGCGCCGCGCCCATCGGTAGCCTCCGATAGGCCCCGGTAGACCGCCACGCAGCTAGCCTGACCGCTGTGTACCGCGGCGGCAGCGCAGTTGACCGCCGCCGCCACCGCGCCACCTCCGCCGCCCCACACCTGCGTCGACCAGCGCACCTCGTGCACATCCAGCGCCGCGCCGATGGCCAGGCCTTCGCTGGAATCCCCGGCGTAGGAAACGAACCCGTCGATGGCGCGCGGGTCGGTGCCCGCATCGTCGCAAGCCCGCAGAATCGCCTGCAGCACCAGCTGTGCCGACGACAGCGGGCTGGTGCCGCGTTTGTAATAGTCGGTGGCGCCGACTCCCACCACCGCGGTCGAAGCGCGAAATCCACTCACCGCGCCTCCAAGTCGGAATCAGGGTCGAGGTGCCAGCGCACCAGGGGCCAGTACCGGTCGTCGGGAGGCTGCTCGATGATCCCTTGCACCGCCGCACCTATGCGCGGGGTCAGCCCGTCCGCGTGGGCGAGCACGCCCAGGACCCGGCGGGCGTCGGCCGCGGGTAGTTCGACCAGCACCACGGTGTAGGGCAGGTGGCCGGTGGCCTCTCGGCTGAACGGCTGCCAGGTTCGCGTCCACGAATAGATGATGCCCACCGGGTCGACGGCCTCGAAACCCGTGTCGAAGGAATGGCAAGCCGGACAGATTGGCCGCGGCGACCAGATCCAGGTCGCACACTGGCGGCAGCGTTGCAACAGCAGCTTTCCGGCGCGCAGCCCTTCCCAGTGCGCTGTGTCGAGCCCGTCGTCAGACGGGCCGGTGAGGCCCATCCACGGCGGTGTGTCGGGGGTGTTGCGCACGCTCGACACCCGCCAGGTGCCGTCGGTGAAACACACCCAGCGGCTGCGTAGTTCAAACCACTGGTCGTCGAGTTTGGTGTAGCGGATGATGGCGTCGTACTGTCCTGGCCCGGCTTCGGTGATAGTGCGTACTTCGGCACCCTTGAGCCGGGCGGGGACGTCGGCGGACGCGATCAACTGACCAATGCGGTCAGGCAGGAAATCGGCCAGTACCGTGTCATTGTCGCCCGCGGCAACCGCTTTGCCATGGGCGACGACGGTGCTGGCCAGGTCGGCCGGGATCGTGTCGGTCATGATTGCCCACCGATTTGATAGCGGACGTCGGTGCGGTCGTGTTGAAAGCCGACCAGTCGGCAGGCATTGACCATGCCGGTGTCATCGGAGTCGACGTGGATGATCACGCCGGTCATCCCGGCCTCGTGGACAACGGCTGCCGCACCGTCGAGTAGGCGCCGGCGCTGCAGCGCATCGGCGGCCGGTGTGGCGAAAGCCCAAACGATGGTGGCGCAGTGACCGAACTCCTCAGATGGCACCGCGCGCAGATCCAGTGCGGTCACCCCGACAATGCGCCCGGCCTCACGCAGCGCGCAGGTGTGGTCGCTCCCGGGGAGCGCCGATACCCAGCCCAGGTCAGCCAGCGCCGCATCATCGACAGGTTCCAGAACCGGTGCAGCGGTGGCGTCCTCGACGGCGTCAGCCGATCGGACGAGTTTCCAGACCCGCCGGGTGCGCGGGATCAAAAACCGGTTGGAAAGCCGGCCGGCCGCGGGATGGTTACCTCGTGCCCAGGCGGTCACCGTGTGGGCACCGGTGTCCAGCCAGCCGCCGGGGCGTTCGGTGT
>Ga0210386_10000386_pt1 | contig 41152 bp, 34 predicted proteins | sample IncBWH32OmetaG_FD_160091 | JGI IMG/M metagenome (GOLD analysis project Ga0210386, IMG submission 160091) | Forest soil microbial communities from Barre Woods Harvard Forest LTER site, Petersham, Massachusetts, United States - Inc-BW-H-32-O ...
CAAGATGCAGACCGAAGCCATGCGCGATGGAGCAGTAAAGTTCTTGGCAAAGCCGTTCGACAACACAGTCTTGCTAGAGGCGGTTCATGCTGCTCTCGGAGATTAGCGCGCGAGGTTCGGCAGTCAAATCGCGTTCCGATTCGGACAACTTGGGAGGCCACGCGGCAATGAAGCGACTTTCACATAACGAACCGTACCAGAATGGGAATTCCATTTGCGCCGAACGAGTAGTTAGGGCGGAACGAGAATTGTCCGCGTTCTTCAGTGCAGTGGCGGAGCTGTTCGGACCAGAACAAGCCACGCTCGCCGCAAAGGACTGGCTTCAACAGTTGGAGGTCATGACAGATCTGCCCGGCTCATCTCGCGAGTGGAGAGCGTTAAGCATCGAAGCTTCGGCAAGGCTTGCAAAACGAGTCAATGCCAACGGATTTGCCGCGAGCAGATGAACGTGGTGCGACTGACCACTCTTGTCGTGCCGCCACGAATTCAATAAGGAGACCACTACGGTAATCGACTAACAAAGCACGAAAACGATCGTGTCTGCATACGTTGTATTCATGAGAACCAAAACCATCGATCACAAAGAGCTCCAAAATATTGGACTGGAATACAAGCAACAAGGAAGGGTCATCCTAGCGAAGTGCTCGTAGCCTATGGAAAGCACGAAGTCCTTGAGGGTGATCCGATTGAGAAAATCGTCATTGCGAAATTCCCGAACGTAAAAGCCGCAAAGGATTGGTATTACAGCGAGGCCTACCAAACGGTCGCCAAGCGCCACAGACACGGGGCGATCTACCGCGGGCTCGCTGTTGAAGGTGTCAGCTAAATTATGCGATCAATGGCGGGCCAGAAACGCCTAGTCATTTTGGGCGCGACCGGAATGGTTGGTGGATACGCCCTTCGCTACGCCCTCGACCACCCCTCCGTCGGACGTGTGACGGTTATTGCGCGTAGAAAACTGGGCTTCTCGCATCCCAAGCTCAACGAGGTTATACATCAAGACTTCGCGGACTGTTCGTCGCTCGCAGAGGCCCTCTCGGCTCAGGACGCAGCAATCTTTTGCCTGGGCGCATATACCGGAGCGGTGACGGCTGCTGCGCTTCGCACGATAACCGTGGACTACACGGTCGAGTTCGCCAGAGTTCTCCGAAGAAGCAGCCCTGAGGCGGCGTTCTCGTTTTTAAGTGGTAAGGGCGCGGACCCGACCGGCCGAAGTCGGGTGCCTTTCGCGCGCTGTAAGGGCGAGGCGGAGAAGGCGCTGCTCGGTGCAGGGTTCCCGCGCGTATACATCTTTCGACCCGCCTACATCTACCCGGTGGAACCGCGGAAGGAACCGAACTTCAGCTACCGCCTGTTGCGCGCGATCTACCCGACATTTCGATTGCTGTTCCCGAACCAGGTGATTCGTGCCGACGACTTGGCGCGCGCCATGGTGAACGTAGCTCTCGCCAAAACAGCGGAACGCGAAAGTAGGATCGTCGAGAATCATGACATTCGAGCGATGGTCGATTCATTTCACCTTGCCACGGGTTGAGTCGAAGACATGCGATGGACCCGAACGGTCTGCAAAATCTCCTCATCCGAAACTTCGCCGATGTCTCTTGCCGCTTCTGTTAGCGATTCTAGAAACTCCTTCTGACTGATAACCAGTCGAGCGAAGCGCGTCTGTCATGAAGGAAGGCTAGCCGGCCGGCGATAAAGGATTCATCTGCCGTCGAGGTAACCGGAAAAGACTGCTGGCCCCTAGCGACCGACGCGTACAGTAAAAATGCAAACCAAATTCCGGTGAGTCGAGTAATGCGTCTCATAGCGCACATCTTCGCAGCGATCGCGGGTGGTAGCAACTGACCGCAGTCTGTTGCGAGGATGTGAACATCGTTCTTCCAATTGTTTAAACGGACGTTTCAACCTGCTGCGCCGAATTGCTAGAGTGCTTCTCGATCCGGTTGAGCGCAGGGCAGCGAAAACACATCCAGCGGCTATTGCGCTGCGAGCGCTACCGAGCGATCGCTGGAATCCATTCGCAGGAAAATCGGCGTATTTACCGGCAGTTCGACGTTGGAACCTTTGGTGATGAATGCGCTGCAGAGTCTTTTTGCGGCGCCAAAGTATCCAAACCCGATTGACGTGCCCACGGAAACCTGTGCTGCACCGGCACCGAGCAAGCCGAACCCTTTGCGGCCTTCGCCCGCACGAGACCAAGCTGTCTTTTGTGTGCTCGTGTCCGCAAGTCCTTTCGATGGGCCAATAAGTGAAACGGGGGCCAGAATCCGTGCGAAAGTAGAAGTCGTAGCTTTAACTTCGCCTTCCTTGCCTATGTCCAAACCTTCCGAACGCTCGGCTTCAATCCCTCCGACGGTTGAACGGATAGCTCCGGTCGTGCCGTCCGGCGTCTGGACTGTGCGGAATGCAAAAACGATGCTTCCGTTTTTCTTCATCCATCCCGCGGAGGAGGATTTCTCGACCATCCCGGTGATTTTAGTCCCGGCGGGATAGAGCAGTTGGTGGTCGGCTTGGTAATACGGCTGCGAAACAACAGCCTCGATTTGTGTTCCGGCTTTTGACGTACTTGAGTCGATGGGGGTCACGAGGTGAAGGTGGAGATAATCGCTCGCTTGCGGACGCGCGGCATCAGACTGAACCGGTGCAAGTACCGTCACTGGTGCGATCAGGGCGGCGTCAAAAACGGTCCCTTGATCGATGTATTCGGGGTGGTAGGGCAAGCTGGTTACGACCGCTTCGCCCAATCGCTGCATCTTATTCGGTTCTCGCAGCGGGCTCATCGCGCCCTTGAGTTTTTGACCAAACCCAGGACGCTGCGCCTTCGGAAGATATCGCGAATTCGCCACGGCACCAATTCCAACGGCGGAATCACTGTGAATCGGCACGGTCGTTCCATCGGAAAGTATCAATTGGTCGAACGTCACTTGCGCGGTTTTCGGTGGAGTAAAGTCGCCATCTAAGAGTCTTCCCACGCGTTTATGCAACGGAGCCGTATTGATTGCCGAAACATGGCCCTTGACCGTCGTGCCCGCTGGGATCGCGAGTGTTTCTCCGGCGTAGACCGGCTCGAGCAGCCTCGCGGTAATGGGTTGGCCTGGAGCCTTAATACGCACTCCCTTTTCAAGTGTGGCACGGAAATCATTCCCGGGCTCTAAAACTAGAGTTTTCCTTTCGGGCTTGGCTTCCTGTGCGTGCATCGGAACGGCCGTAAGGACCAGGACTGAATAGGAAAGCAAAACCCACACAACGCTGCGTTTCATCATATCCCTCCATCTCATAGGAAATTTCGAGCGCATTGCCGGTGAGCGACCGGCTCTGCATTCGAGGAAACCAGCCGGAGGTTACGTGGATAGGGCGAGGAGTGCGGCGAGGAAATGTGGACGTTATGTAAGGAATTGGGGGCTTAATCAGGTTCGCGCAGTTGCGCACTCATTGCCGTATGTCGTGAAGGGCGCGATGGAGGGCCACCAAGGGAAAAAATCTAAGCCAAGCACTCGACCGGTCACGAAAGTCCAGGTTGCGAGATCCTCTTCTCGGTACCTTCGAAAGATGGGATCACTTGCCATCTCCCGGGAAGTCATTCAGATGCATACGTGCGCGCAGCTCCAGCACCTGAAACATGAATAGGAGCACCGCGCAGGACTTATCGAGCAGCCACCCTCTAACTTTCATGACGCGTCTGCTGTTTCTATTGTGCGGAGGGCAAACTGCCCAGTGCTGCTGAGAACGATCGGTGAAATCTGAGGATTTATTTGGGAGCGAATACGCGCAGAAGGAAAGGATGGGGGAAAGTTCAATCCGGCCGGGGACTAGGCTGTGAGGTTCGTTCCGCCAATTGATGCGAGCGCCTTGTAGCGTGAGCTATGTTCGGGCGTTGCGAGTTCACCTTCGCGGGAGGGTATCTCGGGTCCCATAGGCAACTGGACAGTGATTTCCAGGCCCGTCGGCCGAAGATTTTCGGCACGGATCGTGCCGCGGTGCATACGAATCGCCTCAGCAGCGATGGCGAGCCCAAGACCGTTCCCTCCAGTCGTTTCCGGATCCCCGTTGATTTGATAGAACGGCTGGAATATTGCCTGGAGAGCATCTTCCGGTACGCCAGGGCCATGATCCCGGACAGAAAGAACTGCCACCGGCTCCGGAGCGCTGCGATTGATCTCCAAAGCGATCTGCACATCGGTTCCCGGCCGTGTGAAGCGGACTGCGTTGCGAATAATGTTTTCACAAGCGCTTCTAAGGGCATCCCCGTCAGCATTTCGGAGAATTATCGAACCGCTTCTCTCGAAACTCACGGACTTGCCCAACGCTTGTGCTTCGAAGTTGCCGTCAGCCGCTGTTTCCTCGACGAGCTGAGCAAAGTCCACATCCGCTCTCTCCGCGGACGAAAACCGGGCTTCCAGGCGTGAGAGCGTCAAAAGCTGCCCCATCAGTAGGTCGATTCTCGCAACATCACGATCCATACGCTGAAACAGATCATCGGAATCTCCAGAGAAACGATCTTTCAGAAGAGCCAGAGAGAGATTAATGCGAGCCAGAGGAGAACGCAGTTCATGCGACACCGAGTTCAGAAGGTTCTTTTGCGTTTGAATGAGCGAATCAAGACGATTAACCATCGAGTCGAAATCTTTTGCAAGAGCCGCCAACTCGTCATAACGGCGGGAAACGGAAGACGGCACTCGTGCTTTCAAGTCGCCTTGTGCCACTCTTCGAGCCGTCGACTGGATACTGTAGATCGGGGAGGCAATATGATACGCAAGGCCGAAGCAAAGTACGGTCACTAAAAGGAGCAGGGAGACGCTGAAAGGGAGACCCTCGCCCAGCAACACGTCCCATATTTGGCGCAAATCAGACTTCAGGAAAAGCATCAGTATGTAGAGATGCCCTGAGGAAGAGACAAACTTGTAGGCTGCGATTCGACCTCGAAATACGATGAGTTGGCCGTTCTCCGCTGACTGCGCAACGCGAAGACCGTCGTCTGGCAAGGGCCGCGACAGCACGTCTTTATAGGATCCGTCGAGCAGGAAGAGCTGCCGTTCGTGATCGTGATCGCGACGCTGCGAAAAACGAGCAAAGGCCTCGGGGCCGCCCGATTCATATGCCTTAGCGGCTTCTGCCGCCACAAGAGGAGCGACCGTTGAGTACATGTTTGGAACTGAGATCTGCCTCATGCCCGTCAGGCGGCTACCGAGAAGCACGATAGCAATCACGGCCCAAGCCGTCAGCCAATACCAAAAAAAGATCTTCAAGAAGAGCCGGTGCAGGGGCACCCTGGCTCTCACTTTGAGGAGTATGGCTTGAAGGTTAAGAGACAACGTCCTTCCTTCTCGATCCGAGGCTCTTACTTTGATGTATACAGTACAATCCGGTTGCCAAACAGGCCTTCAGCCAAGATCAAACAATTCCTTACAGACGCTTTACCCTTCCTGACCGCACCGTTCGCATGAACCTCATATCCTGCAGGCAGGAATATTGTTCCTGTTTGGAGGATTATGAGTTCCTGGCGCATCGGTCTTAGGCGTTCATCCACCATCGTCTTGGTTGCGGCCACCATTTTGTGTCTTCATCCGCGTCCCATCGCCGCACAGGATTTGCAGGCCAAACCAGCTTCGACTGATCGTCCCGATGCTGCTCCTTGCTCCCTGCTCGATGAAAAATCCAAACCAGCTAGCCAAGACGTGACCGGCGACTCTTTACCCGATGCACCACTGCCGGCAGGACAGGCCCAAGAGCAAGCTCAGGACTCCGCGGCGACTTCGGTTCAAACCGCTGTTCAACAAGCGAACCAACTGTCAGTACTGCCTCCCACGCTGACGAGAACCCCTCTAACGGGGCAAGATAAGTTTTTGCTCTATATCCATAAGTCCTTTGGCCCGCCTGCCGTGATTCTGCCAGCATTCGGCGCAGGCTTCCAAATGCTTAATCCACCGAACCACTACCCCAGAGAATGGAAGGACGGCGCTGATGCATTTGGCAGAAACTACGGCTACAGAGTTGCCGATCGCACCTCCAGGGAGACTGCGCAGTTTCTTACGGGCTTCCTTCTGCACGAAGATCCTCGCTACCAACGTTCCACCAGCACCAACGCGTTCCGCCGAACTTTCCACGCGCTCGCCTTTACCGTTGTCGACAAAACGGATTCCGGCAGAAACACTCTTGCGATAAGTAATTTCGCTGCCGCGGCGGCCGGGGGTCTTGTGGGCATGGGCATCCTTCCGAACGGCTATAACGATATAACGCACGCGGGACAACACATGGCCAGTGAGTTCTTGCAGATCGCTATCGGAAACGTAGCGGCTGAGTTTGAGCCCGAATGGGGACCCTGGGTCGAAAAAATACATCTTCCGAAAATCCTTCCGGCCTGGTGGGTGCCGCAACATTCACACCAACCTTAGCGTCGTTTTTGGCGGGCGCCGCTTGGCATGGCGGGGGAGCGATTTCTTCGTTTTAGGTTTTGTTTGGGCAGGTCTACACTATTCGAGACGAGATTCGTCGGAGCGAGCATGGACGATAAAGGCGCAGCGAGTGTAAGCATAAAGGAAGTTGCCGGCAGAGCGACGCAGAAGGTCAAGCCGCATCTGCTCGTGGTGGACGACGATCGCGAACTCTGCGAAGTCCTGAAGCGCTACCTGGAGGCGGAGGATTTTCGAGTCTCTGTTGCGCATACCGGTGACGCCGGCACAAAAGCGGGAATCGAAGGCAGTTTCGAGCTGATCGTGCTGGATGTCATGTTGCCGGACAAGAAGGGTTTTAACGTTCTCAAGGATATTCGACAGCGCGCGCGGACTCCGGTTCTGATGCTGACTGCCAAGGGCGAAGACTTTGACCGTATCCTCGGATTGGAGCTCGGCGCCGACGACTACGTGGCGAAGCCGTTTAACCCGCGTGAGCTCGCGGCGAGAATTTCTGCCATACTCCGCAGATCGGGCTGGCAATCAGACAACAAGAACGGGCTCAGGCCTCCCAAAATCAAGTTTGCAGATCTGGAACTTGATCTGGGCGCGCGCGTCGTCTCAAAGGCTGGCGAGCCTTTGAATTTAACATCGGCAGAATTTGAGCTGTTGCACATGTTTATCGAATTTCCAGGTCAGGTGCTCACACGAGATAAGTTGGTGGAACGCGTCCTGGATCGAAAATTTTCGCCCTTCGATCGAAGCATCGATTTTCACATTACCAATCTCCGACGCAAACTGGGACCACAACCCGATGGCAGCGAGAGGATTCGGAGTGTCCGTGGCATCGGCTATCTGTACGCTTGGCCCGGCAAACAGTAAGTGCGATTAGCCCCTCTGTGGTAGGCCCGAGTTTGACGCGCACCGAGGTAAGCGCTGGGCTACCCCTTTACTCTGTTTCAACTTCCGGATGTTGAAATAGCCAAGCGCAGCAATCTACAACTCGACAAGATTTGTGGGGATAACCAGCCGAGCGAAGGAAGTCGCCAGCACACCGAGCGGGTTTCGTCGCAGTCGACTCGCCTACAATGGTGCGAATTTGTGCGAAACTGGTGTTTGGGGGTGTAAGCATGGGCCCTTCGCTGATACCGGACCACTCGTTGAGCTCCCAGGAGTCGTCGCGCGCAAGACCGGAACTGCAGCGCGAGAGCGACCGGCTGAAGCTGCTCCTGGACATGACGAACACAATGGTCTCGAATTTGGAGCCTCGCGATCTCCTTCGCGCGATCTCGGTAAGCATTCGGAAAGACATGCACTGCGACGTTGTCGGGGTTTGGCTGCCGGATCGGGAGCGCCGCCAATTGCGCCAACTCGTCATGGACTTTCCGGAAAGTAAGGGCATCGTGAAGGAGGGTGCGCTGCGCCCTATGGAGGGGACCGAGATAGGCGCTGTATTCAATACCGGCAAGCCTCTCGTCTTAAGAACGAAAGCCGACGTAACGAGTGAGCCATCAATCCAGGTGGTTCGTGCGGAAGCCATCGAGTCTGGCTGCATTCTGCCCCTGATCAGCCGAAACCGGACGCTCGGCTGTTTGACCGTCGCCAGCCGAATCGAGAACTCATTCAGCCGGGAGGATGTGGATTTCCTAGTGCGAGTGGCGGGGCAAGTGGCGATCGCGATCGAGAATGCGTTGGCCTATAAGGAGATCGCCGAGCTAAAAGACAAACTCGCGCAGGAAAAACTCTATCTAGAAGAGGAGATTCGCAGCACGTCGGATTTTGAAGGAATCATCGGGCAGAGCTCGGCGCTGCGGAAGGCGTTGCAGCTGGTGGAAACGGTAGCCACGAGCGATTCGACAGTACTCTTGCTCGGGGAGACTGGTACCGGCAAGGAGCTGGTCGCTCGAGCAATTCACGAACGCAGTCGACGGAAGGATCGAACCTTCGTGACGCTCAACTGCGCCGCGATTCCCACTGGTCTTCTGGAGAGTGAGCTGTTCGGCCACGAGCGGGGCGCTTTCACGGGCGCGGTCACTCAAAAGATCGGGAGGCTTGAGCTGGCCGATCAGGGCACGTTGCTCCTGGATGAAGTCGGGGATATCCCGCTGGAACTTCAACCGAAGCTGCTGCGCGTCTTGCAGGATGGAGAATTCGAGCGCCTGGGAAGCACACGGACGAAAAAGGTGGACGTTCGCCTGATCACTGCAACCAATCGTGACCTGGATCGTATGATCGAAGATCGACAATTTCGAAGCGACCTCTACTATCGCCTGAATGTTTTTCCCATCCGTCTGCCTCCCTTGCGCGAGCGTCCGGAGGACATTCCCTTGCTGGTGCGATACTTCAGCCAGAAGTACGCGCGCCGCATGCAAAAGCGAATCGAAAATATTCCTGCGGCGGCCATGCGGAAACTGGCGCGCTGGCATTGGCCCGGAAACGTTCGCGAACTTCAGAATCTTGTGGAACGCGCCGTAATCTTGACGCGCAGCAGTACGCTGGCGATCTCGGTACCGGAGTTAGTAAACAGTGGCGCGGGCATGGCTCCGGCAAGAGACGGAAACTTCGATGAACAAGACAGAATCCTGCGAATTCTAAAAGAGACCAAGGGGCGCGTCGGCGGCCCGAACGGCGCCGCAGCGCGCTTGGGGCTTAACCGGACTACGTTGCTCACGCGAATGAAGAAGATGGGCATCGATCCGCGAAAGATTTCCTAAGCGGTACGCCGCGGTAACGCCGTTATGCCGGGCTTCGAGAGAATGCCTTCACCCGTTTAAAGCGATTGCAGTTTTCTACTGTCCACCAAGTCACTCACCTTATTTTGCTCACTGCTAATGCGACTTGCCGGCAAGACGATCGAGCACGTGCTTGATGTACACATCGCTGGCGACGAGTTGCGCTCCTTGGCGTGACATACACCGCAACATTCGTTCCCCGCTTTTGTCGATGAATGTAACTTCATGCAGGTTCACGATGCACCTTCGCCCGTCGGTCGCGCAGTGAGCCCTCTTCCAATTCGCCTTTAGCTCCTTGACCCATGGTCCGACGAGGCGACCTTGCAGGGTCCACCGCTCTTCCTTCGCCGTGTTAGTGATCGTGATCCTCAGCATTGCTTCCTTCTCCCGCTCCGGCAGACATTGCAAATGCAGGGCCAGAGGTTTTGGCCTGCTCACAACGCCTGCAGGCTTAAGTGATTGAACCAACAAGCCATCTTACGAAGTCGCGAAGACGGGACCGGGTGAGGGCTCTTACAACTGTCGGAAACGCTCGACAGTTGTCGGAAGAAATGTCGGAGTCGCCGACAATCTTCTTTTAGACCGCCGTGTCGTCATACGCAGCTCTTCTGTCTTCAATCATTTGGCACGAGTTTTGTTCGATCGTCTTATTGGCGCGCCCATTGCAGCATTTCGCTGTGTGGAAAGCGAAAGACGCGGTTGAAGAACTGGGCGCTCGGCGTGAGCAATCCAACAAATGAGTTTGCCAAGCGAGTCGGTGCAAATACGCGATCTTCGGCAGAGGGCCAATACGATGCCAACCGATATTTCAGACAGTATTGAGATTGAGGACAGCGAAGTGGCAATCGCTCCCGTAGCGGTTGCGTTGGAAGCAAAAGACGCGGTCCTTGTTGCTGCCGCCAAAAAAGGAAGCCTCCCTGCTTTTGAAGTTCTAGTCAAGCGCCACGAGCGGAGAATGCTACGCCTTGCTCAGCGTGTGACCCGTAACCGGGAGGATGCCCAAGATGTCGTTCAGAAGAGTTTTCAAAAAGCATTCGTTCATCTGTATAGGTTCGAAGAGCGAGCGTCTTTTTCCACCTGGATGACGCGGATCGTGATCAACGAAGCGGCCATGTGCTTAAGGGCCAATCGCCGTGTGAGAGTCGTAGGAATCGATGAGCTAGCTGCGCATGAAGAACCTGCAGTTGGCTTCCAAATTCCGGACTCATACCCAAGTCCCGAACAGAATTATTCGTGGCAAGAAACCGAGAGAATGCTTTCGTTTGCGATCCGTCAACTATCGCCAGGAATCCGCATGGCGATCAAGCTCTGCTACCTCGACGAGCGACCTCTCAAAGAAACCGCTCAAATGATGGGGATTTCCGCCTCGGCTGTGAAGTCGCGCGTGCTACGGGGACGAACGAAGTTGCGCGAGACGCTCAGGCGCTTTGCACGGCCCACGCGAACATTTAGATACGAGTCGTTCGAAATCAGCGCTCACGCAAATGCAGGCTCGCCCTCGTGCGCGGTGCGGTTGGCTGCGGCGAAGCCCAACGGAGGCGGTCATGATGACAATTCTTCTGGGAGCTGCGCTCACCATCTTAGTCTGGCTGTCCCTCGGCGGTCCAGGCGGTGGCAACGGATCGAACCGTTTGGAGTGAGCCGAACGTGAGCGTGCGATGAGTTCGCCCGATTCTCTTGCCGCCGGCCAGGCTGTCTGGCAGCCCAAAATCAATCCTTGGATTATCGCGGTCGTGGTTTCACTGGCGGCGTTCATGGAAGTGCTCGACACGAGCATTGCCAATGTGGCGCTGCCGCACATCGCCGGGGGACTGGCTGCCAGCAACGACGAGAGTACCTGGGTGCTGACCAGCTATCTTGTCTCCAACGCAATCGTTCTGCCGATAAGTGGGTGGCTGGTCGGATGGCTTGGAAGAAAACGGTTCTTTTTGACCTGCATTGCGTTTTTCACGGTCAGTTCCTTTCTGTGCGGGATCGCACCCAGTCTTGGGCTTCTTCTCCTGTTTCGAGTCTTGCAAGGCGCGTTTGGAGGAGGCTTGCAACCGATGGCGCAGGCCATCCTGGGCGATAGCTTTCCTCCCAAGAAGCGCGGACTGGCGTTTGCCCTTTATGGAATCACGGCGATCTGCGCTCCTGCGATTGGTCCGACGCTGGGGGGCTGGATCACCGACAACTACTCTTGGCGTTGGATTTTCTACATCAACGTTCCCGTGGGCGCGCTGGCGCTCGTGCTGGTGTATCAGCTTGTCGAAGATCCGCCATACATAGTACAGCTGAAAAAGGGCCTGGCTGGCTTCGACTACGTTGGATTCTCTCTTCTGGCCTTAGGCGTAGGCGCTTTGCAGATCGTCCTCGACAAGGGGCAGGAAGATGACTGGTTCGGATCTCATTTCATTACGGCCTTGGTGGTGATCGCCGTGGTGGGCCTGGTCGCCCTGGTCGTTTGGGAATGGTTTCAGAAGGCGCCCATCGTTGATGTGCGTCTGTTCAAGAATTTCAACGTCGCGACGACCAATCTGATGTTCCTGGTTTTGGGCATGGCACTATTCAGTTCCACGGTACTCATGCCGCAACTTCTCCAGACTCTTATGGGATACACCGCACAGAAAGCAGGGATGGTGCTTTCGGCGGGTGCCCTGGTGGTGCTGATTGTACTGCCCATGGTAGGCCAACTCACCACACGATTTCAGGCCCGCTATATCATTGCCTTCGGTTGGATCGCTCTGGCAATCAGCATGTACATATCGTGCAGACAGATTGACCTGCTCATGAGTTTCCGCTCCGCGACCTTGCTGCGCGTGTGGCAGTACATTCCCGTGGCGTTTCTGTTCGTTCCACTCACGCTTGCAGGGTACGTGGGGCTGCCCGCGGAAAAAACCAATGCTGCCGCCGGGCTCATGAATTTTATGCGCAACATCGGGCAGAGCGTCGGGACATCCGCGGTCACGACGCTCATTGCTCGACGCGGCCAGTATCATCAATCCGTCCTGGCGGAGCACACAAGCACTGGCCGGTTTCACAACGCTCTGACGGGTCTTGCGACGACCTTAACCCGTGCCGGTTTGAGCGTGCATGCCGGTCAACAACAGGCACTCGCTCGACTATACGCTTTGCTCCAGGCGCAAGCTGCAGTTCTCTCTTACGTGGACGCGTACTGGCTGCTTTCCATGTGCTCAGCAGTTATGTTTATCAGCTCGTTCCTTCTGAAAAAGAATGAACCAGGCAAGGCTGGGGGTGTCTCGGTTCACTAAGCTTTGGATCAATTTGCTTTCTTGCCGATGATGATTGCCCGCAAAGTTGCAGCGCGCCTCGGCCGTCTTGCGCAAGCTGACGTCGAGAAGCTCCTCCCGCAACCCACCGACGAGCGCGGAGGCCATCTCGGGCTCCTCTTCCGCGACAAGAACATGGATGAGAACCGTACCGTTTACGGCGCGAGGTTCGTCGCGCACAACGCGCATATGAACGCAACGTTACAAGGTACGCTGAAGCTGCGAATCGGGTTAGTCCGTTCGCTGGGATTCGAACCTTTATTGCATGGCAATGACGAAGTCTCTCTGACTGAACCAGGCCCGAAGGAAATCCTTGCCAGCCTCGCAGCGTTTCGTGAACGAACTTCAGCTACCGATCACTTGCGGCTACTTGAAGCAGCCAGTTTCGCAACTCCGGAGAGTTGTGCGTACTCTTCTTCGCTCAATCGCAAGGACGCCGCTTCCACGTTTTCCTCAAGATGGGGAATCGAGGAGGTCCCGGGAATAGGCAGCATGACCGGGGATCGCTTTAACAACCAAGCCAGCGCAACCTGCTTGGGTGTTTTATTGTGAGCTTTCGCGATCTTCTCGAGCAACACCCCCGCCACCGTGCCCGCGCCCAGTGGATACCACGGGATAAAAGCGATCCCGTGCCGCTCGCAATAGTCCACAACGTAGTCCCATTCGCGATCGGCAAAGCTGTACCGATTCTGAACCGAGATGATAGGCGTGATCTTCCGCGCCCGCTCAATGTGCTCTTGAGTCACATTAGACAACCCGATCAAACGAATCTTTCCCCTCTCCCGTAGTTCGACCAGCGTTTCGATGGAAGCATCGAAAGGCACTACCGGGTCGGGAACGTGCAACTGGTAGAGGTCTATTCGATCCAAACGTAATCGCTTCAGGCTGCCTTCCACAGCCTCGCGAAGATGCTCAGGGCTGGCATCATGAGTCCATTGGTCTGGACCTGGGCGATTCCATCCTCCCTTGGTCGCGATCACAAGACCCTTGGGGTAGGGCGCCAGCGCTTTGGCGATCAGCTCTTCGCTGACGTAAGGACCGTACGAGTCCGCGGTGTCTATGAAATTGACGCCCAGCTCCACCGCACGGCGAAGTACAGCGGCCGCCGCAGCAGGATCTTTGGGCGGTCCCCAGATCCCGTCACCGGTGATACGCATAGCCCCGAAGCCAATGCGGCGAACGGTAAGTTCACCGCCGAGCGAGACGGTTCCGCTAGCAGTCGCAGACAGACTTTTCACTGTGTTGTTCATATTATTTCCTCTCAAGTGATTCCTTTATGATCTCTCGCCGAGTCATTTTGTCGAATAGCGAGAAGCCGGAATCGGCGCTTCGAGCCTATCCGCCACGCGGAATCAGGAAACCAGCTATTTCTTTGAAGCCAATGAACGAATGTGCGTCACTAGGCCGTGAATTTGGTCGTCGCTGAGTGAGCCCTTGAATGATGGCATGCCACCCCTGCCGTCGGAAATTATCTGGGCGAGTTCGGCATCGGTCTGCTTCTGCACTGCCGGTGATCGAAGGTCCGGAACATTCATGGTTTTTCCGACCTGCGAGCCGCCTCCATCTTGCCCGTGGCAGACTGCGCATTTCGCTCGGAACGTGGAAGTGCTGCTCGCGCCGTTTTGGCCATTATCAGCGCGCGCAATCGAGACGACGAAAAACGTAAGACCAACGAAAAACAGCAGCAGAACCGCGAAAACAAAAATTACATGGCGTTCAGCGATATCTTCCTTCATGGCTTTTCCCTCACTTGAAATTTTCCACTCCAGCCGCGGTCGCTTCTCCATGCGACGGGCAGCAAGCGTCAGCTTAGGCCGAGACTTGTGAAAGGCAGATCCCTCACCCTTTTTCCGGTCGCGGCGAAAATGGCATTGCAAAACGCCGCCACAAACGGCGGCACTCCCGGCTCACCGACGCCCGCCGGGGGCGCGTCGCTCTCGACGATGTACACGTTGGTCTGAAGAGGCGCCTCGCTGATTCGAGCCACCGGATAATCCTGAAAGTTCGATTGGTTGATGGCACCCTTGGTGGCGGTAATTTCGCCGCTGCGCACAATACTGGCGCCGAATACTGCGGCGCCTTCGAACTGCGCGCGCGTCGCCTCGGGATTTACGACGAGGCCCGCATCCAGAACGGTATCCACGCGCGGGATGCGCACTTCGCCTTGATCACTGACCTCCACTTCGACGACGGTGGCCACGTAGGTCAAGAAACTGCGATGCGCGGCAATTCCGACGCCGCTGCCCTTGCTGTGCTTGCGCTTTCCCCAGCCGGATTTTTCCGCAACCATTTCCGTGACATGGCGCAGCCGGCCCGTTTCCCAGGGATAGGTATCAAGAGAAGCTCCATAATTCGGATAAGCCACGCCCGTAAAATCAATCGTGCGCGGCGGACCGATCAGATCGAGCAAGTAATCAACCTGATCACGCCGAGCTGCAACTGCCAGCTCATCTGTGAAGCATTGAACCGCAAACGCGTGATAGATGTTGGCCACCGAGCGCAACCAGCCGATGCGGACGTGCGCTTTCGCCGGTCCATTCTCGATGCGAAGATTCGGAAGATCATAGGGAATGTCCAGCCAGCCCTGCTGCAGATGGCCCGGGTCGCCATAGACCGCGTTTACGTCGAATGTCGAAGTAATGGGAGGAAAGACCGATCGCTGCAACCAGGCTGTCGGCTTGCCGTTCGCGCCTAGCGCCGCCTTCATATACATGCTTGCAACTGCGTTGTAATAGTCGAACTTGATATCGTCCTCTCGCGTCCAGACAACTTTCACCGGCCGACCGACTTTCTTGGATAACACCGCAGCTTCAGCAACGTAATCGGGCTTGGACTTGCGACCAAATCCTCCGCCGAGCAGCGTCACATGGCAAATTACGTCTTCCTTCGCGATCCCCAATTCTTTCGAGATGATGTCTTGGGCAGCTTGAGGATTTTGCGTCGGAGCCCACGCAGTCACTTTGCCGTCCTTAAATTCTGCAAGAGCGACCATCGGTTCCATCGAAGCGTGCGCCAGAAGCGGGACATAGTAGTCCGCCTCGTAGACCTTCTCGCCTTTGGCGAATGCCGCGTCCGAATCTCCGACATTGCGCACTACTTTGCATGGTTTGTGCGAAGTTTCCCGCAATTCGTTCTTATATGCGTCTGAGTCGTAGCTTTCATTTGCTCCGTTGTCCCAGGTGATGTTCAGCTTCTTGCGGCCTTGAAATGCAGCCCACGTGTTATCTGCAATCACCGCGATGCCGCCGAGCGGCTGAAATGCCGGAGGCGGCTGGAACGGATCCAAGGCTAGGGTCTGACGCACACCGGCAACCTTCAAGGCATCCTTATCGTCGTAGGTTTTCACTTGGCCGCCGATGACGGGTGGGTGTTCCACTGATGCGTACACCATGCCGTCCGCGCGCGCGTCCATTCCGTAAATGGCTTTCCCGGTTACGAGTGCTTCGAGGTCGTAACTAACTTCGCCTTTACCAACGTACCGCCAGGCGCTCTTTGGCTTGAACTTCAGCTCGTCCTTGGAGGGAACCGGCAATTTTGCGGCAGCGTTGGCGAGTTCGCCGTAACCTGCTCTGCGATTCGTCGAGCGATGGACGACCACGTGTAAATCGGTTTCGCATTCCGCCGGCGGCACGTTCCACTGCTGCGCCGCAGCTTGAATCAGCATGTATCGAGCGCTGGCCCCCGCCACGCGCATTGTGTCGTAGAACGACCGGATCGAATGCGATCCGTCAGTATTTTGGTCGCCGTATCGCTGGTCACCGATGGCCTGTTCGATTTTCACTCGTTTCCAATCAGCGTCCAATTCGTCGGCGATAACAAGTGGCAGAGACGTACGACTTGTCGTACCCATCTCCGAGCGGCTAGCCACGATCCACACGGTACCGTCCGGGTTAATTCCCAGGTAAACGCTCGGGTGCAGCGTGGCGTGATCTGCGTTTGTGTCGTGCGGGAGCGTATCGCCGAACGCAAGGCCGGGGTAAAAACGCATGCCCAGCACAAGAGCACCTGCAGCGATGACGCTTCCCCTCAGAAAGCTGCGCCGGCTGACGTTCTCAATAGTGCTCATGCCATTTCTCCCGCCGCTGCTTTAATTGCGGCGCGAATCCGCTGATATGTGCCACATCGACAAATATTCCCAGCCATCGCGTCATCGATTTCTTGATCGTTCGGCTTCTTGTTGCTGCTCAATAGCGCTGCAGCTTGCATGATCTGCCCTACCTGGCAATAGCCACATTGCGGCACATTGATTTGCATCCAAGCCTTTTGAACCGGATGCAACCCGTTCTTCTCCAAGCCTTCGACCGTCGTCACTTCTTTTCCAGCGGTGGCGCTCATGACAGTCACGCAGGATCGCGTAGCTTGACCATTGACGTGAACCGTACAAGCACCGCAAAGCCCGATGCCGCAGCCAAATTTCGATCCCGTGAGCATTAAGACGTCGCGTAGGTACCAGAGCAGCGGCATGTTGGGATCGCCGCTAAACGACTGCTCAGCTCCATTTACCTTCAACTGAATCATTGCAGTTCCTCACTTCCGATGCCTGAGACTTTTTGAGAAAAAGCAAGTACCGTGCCTTTTCGCGAGGACGTCTGAGTATTTACGCAAGCGACTGATGACAAAGAACATGAAAGCCAGAACCGGTGCTCGCCGCAGGGAGTGCGCTTTCCAGGTGTCGGATTCTTGACGCGGTGTCGGCCGGTTGGAAATTCAGACGTCGGTGTGCGGTTGGGACCGGCTCCTTCAACTGTCAAAAGCGTTGGGTGCCAGGGGTGCGGCCACAAATGCCCTGCATAGGGCTCCGGGATTTGCGGCTTCAGATAGCTTCCGGCGCCCATGAAATAAACGCGATTTCACGGCGGAGATCGTCGTGCCCAGAATCTGAGCCGTCTCTTCGATTGACCGATCTTCGATGTCGCGCAGCACGACCGTTTTGCGGACTGTGGGGCCCAAACGATTGATCGCTTTAGTCAAGATATCCGCACGCTCGCGCCGCCAACAGGACTCTTCTGGATTGGGCCTCTGGTCCACAAATTCCGGCGGAACCAAATCCACCATGTCGCGATCGTACCGCGGCAACGGCTCGACGTTTTTCCGCCTGCGGCGTAGCACCCCGAAGGCCTCGTTCATGGCGATACGCATTAGCCAGGTGGAAAACAGAGACTTTTCTTGAAAATCATTGAGATGAACGAAAGCTCTGTGAAAACTCTCCTGCACAACATCCTCCGCGTCTTCCCGGTTATTGGTTATTCGTTGCGCCACGGCTAAAATTCTCTGTTTGTAACGTAAGACCAATTTGCCGAAGGCATGCGTGTCTCCACACTTTGTGGCTGCGATCAGCGCGGCATCAGATTCTTTGTTGACGCTGCTTGTAAGAAACGTTCCCATGATTCCCACCCTCCCCATCGCTCGATTATGTCGCGTCCGAAGCTGAAGAGAGCAATCGCTGCGCCAGATACCTGCGTGTAACGAGACGGCTCGGAAGTGGCTGGCAGATTGGAGGATGTGCCAACCCCACACGAATCCCGGCGACGTCGATCGTCGCAAAAGTCTGTCAGTGCGCTGGCATTCCGTCTATTCGGCTGGATAAGGCGACACGAAGAGCCGTTCGGCAACCCAGGACGAAGCGAACGGCCGGTTGTACAGAACGCAGGCGTCAGAAATGCGAAGGCGAAAATCTGCTTGGGACTTGGAACTCGGATTGCGCGGAATAAGTCTGTTGCAAAGCGTCGAGGCGGCAGCCCAAAATCGTACCGTTGGTTTGCGTAATATCCGGAGCGACATACTGTGTCGACGGGTCTGAAGAATGCTCAGCTCTATTCGGTTTTCTGGCGCAAGCCGCCTGCGATTTGGAGTTACGCGATTGCTGTCGTGTCGGTTGCCTTAGCACTGATCGTAGCGCGGTGGCCAGGGCTTCATTTGCAAGAGGCTCCGGTGTCACTTTTTCTTTGTGCTGTCTTGTTGAGCGCGTGGTTGGGCGGAATCGGGCCGGCCCTGCTCGCGGTCGCTCTCTCTACTCTCGCTTTCTATTATTACTACCTGCCTCCAGTTCCCCGTCTGGTGATCTTCATGGTCTCAACCGTCCTTGTGGGATCGCTGAGTGCCGCGCTGCGAAACGCTGCGGAATCGCTGAGGCGCGCGCACGAAGATCTCATTGGCACAGTTCGACAGCTACAAAGCACCAACGAAGCCCTGCAAGCAGAGAGCCGCCAGCGTGAGCGTACCCAGAACGACCTGCGGCGCAGTGAAGAATCTTTGCTCGAGGCGCAGAGACTAAGCCACACGGGCAGCTGGCGGCATGATGTCGCATCAGGGGCAGTCACTGTCTCACCGGAAATCTATCGGATGCACGACATCCGGCCTGATGAAGACGCATCGAACACGGAATTCTTTTTTAACAGGTTCCATCCCGAGGACCGCAAGCGCGTTGTGGACCTGTTCGAAAGAGTCGAAACTGAGAAAACCGAGTTTCAAGTGGACTATCGCATCGTTCTTCCCGACGGAACGATCAGGCACCTCCACACGATCGGCCATCCTGTCCTGAACGCGTCGGGTGACCTCGCAGAATTTGTGGGCACCGCGATAGACGTCACCGAGCGCAAGCGCGGTGAAGCGCTGCGTGACGGAGAGAGCCGCGTCCTGGAGATGATAGCCCGCGATGCTCCGTTGGAGAAAATACTGGAGAACTTGGTGCTCGTTGTAGAGGCCCAATTTGCCGGTTTGCTTTGTTCAATCCTGCTCCTCGACGAAGACGGCCAGCACGTGCGGCACGGCGCTGCTCCCAACCTTCCCCAGCCGTACGTCAAGGCCATCAACGGCCTTCGCATCGGACCAAAGGCGGGATCATGCGGAACTGCTATGTACAGAAGAGAGCCTGTTGTCGTCACCGACATTCTCCAGGATCCGCTCTGGGAGGGGTACCGGCAGGTGGCCGAGCCTTACGGCCTCCGCGCCTGCTGGTCGACTCCTATACTTTCGCACTCGGGTAAGGTGTTGGGCTCATTTGCCATGTATTACCGCGAAGCGCGCAGTCCGAGTACGGCTGAAACCCAAGCTCTGGAAATGGCCACCCACCTTACTGGCATTGCCATTGAACGCAAGCTGGTGCGCGAACGGCTACAGCGAAGTGAGGCTTATCTGGCCGAAGCGCAGAGGCTCAGCCACACAGGCAGTTGGGCGGGGGCTCCCGGACCGGGAGAGATCAGGTATTGGTCCGAGGAATGTTATCGCGTCCTGGGCTTTGATCCGCACAGAGATGTGGCACGATTCGAGACGTTCTTTCAACGTATTCACCCGGACGATCAAGCCAGGATGATGGAACAGTTCGAAGGAGCCAGCCGCGAAAAGACGGGGTTCGAATTCGATTACCGAATCCTTCATCCCGGAGGCGACATCAGGGACATCCACACAGTAGGGCATCCCGTTTTCAGTCCATCCGGCGATCTCACTGAATACGTCGGTACCGTAATGGACATCACCGAACGCAAGCGGGCCGAAGAGGCGTTGCATCAAGCGCAGGCGGAGCTCGCGCACGTGAACCGCGCGACCACCATGGGAGAGCTGACTGCCTCTCTGGCGCACGAGGTGAATCAACCGATTGCCGCTGCAGTCACCGACGCTAATACCTGCTTGCGCTGGCTGACGCGCGATCAGCCCGACGTGGAGGAGGCATGCGCGGCAGCAGCGAGAGTCGTCAAAGACGCGACACGCGCAGCGGAAATCATCAACCGAGTCCGGCTGCTCTTCAAGAAGAGCGCTCCCGAACGGGAGCTGGTTGACGTGAACGAAGTTATTCCCAAGATGATCGCCCTCCTCTATGGCGAGGCCGCACGATACGAGATATCGGTGCGAGCGGAACTGGCCGCGGATCTTCCCTACGTCATAGGAGATCGCGTCCAATTGCAGCAGGTGATAATGAATCTGATCGTGAATAGCATCGATGCGATGAAGGATGTGGATGGGACCAGGGAACTCGTTGTCAGATCGCAACGGACGGAAAACGAGCAGGTTTTGGTTTCGGTGATCGATACGGGCGTGGGGGTGCCCCAGCAACACGCGAGCCAGATCTTTAATGCCTTCTTTACCACCAAGAGTCACGGCACTGGCCTGGGCCTTCGAATCAGCCGCTCTATTGTGGAATCGCACGGTGGGCGCCTGTGGGCCGCCGCTAACTTTCCGCGCGGCGCAAATTTCTGTTTCACTCTACCCAGCAAAGTCGAGACACAAGAATGACGCCCGGTGACGCTCCGACGGTGTTCGTTGTTGACGATGATGCTTTGGTGCGTGCCTCTATCCAGGGACTGCTCAAGTCGGCGGGCTTGCGCTGTGAGGCGTTCGACACGGCGGAAGAGTTCTTGCACGCAAAGCGGGCGGATGTGCCAAGTTGCCTGGTGCTGGACGTGAGCCTGCCTGGAATCAACGGATTGGACTTTCAGCGCGAATTGGCTGACAAGGGCGTGCACATTCCCGTCATCTTTATCACAGGTCATGGAGATATTCCGATGAGTGTGAAGGCCATGAAGTCAGGCGCCGTGGAGTTCCTGACCAAACCGTTCCTGGATCAGGACCTGCTCGATGCGGTGCAGCAGGCTCTGGACCATGATCGGGAGACTCGCCAAAAGCAGGGTGCGCTTGCCGGGTTGCGCAAGCACTACGAAGCGCTGACCGCGCGCGAGCGCGAAGTCATGGGTCTGGTAGTTTCGGGTATGCTCAACAAGCAAATCGCTTCCGATCTCGGCACCAGCGAAATCACCGTGAAAATTCATCGAGGGCACGTGATGCGCAAGATGGGCGCTGGATCACTGGCGGAACTGGTGAAAATGGCTGAGAAACTCAAGCTTCCGTCCAGCGCAAAATAGCCTACCGCTGCGACAGTCTAGTCAACGTGGCAGTCGGCTTCGCGTTACTCCGGTACAACTCCTGTTTCTTCAGGGACATTCTGCAGGGCATCGCAGCCGGCTCGCTCTTCCAGCTGCTCATACTAACGTATAATTGCGCCCCTTTTCGCGATACTGCTACCTTGCTGCCATGGTTACTCAATGGAGTGCGAAAATGGTTGCAATTGTTGATGACGACGACTTGATGCGGAGCGCATTGGAAGGCCTGCTGAAAGCGGTTGGATTACGCGCAAAAGCCTTCGCCTCGGCGGAAGAATTCTTGGAGTTCGGCCAACCGAAACAGACCGCGTGTCTGATCGCGGACATCCGCATGCCGGGAATGTCCGGGCTTGAACTGCAGGCGAAACTGAACGCTGACGCGTGCAGGATTCCAATCGTTTTCATCACGGCGCACGGTGACGAAAAAATGCGGATGCAGGCGATGAGAGCGGGTGCAGTCGAGTTTCTTGCGAAACCTTTTGACGACGAAGCTCTCCTCGACAGCGTTCGAGCGGCTCTGAACAGTTAACGAAGGAGCGCATCCACCCGCGCTAGTAGAGGGTCCTATGGGAACTTTCGAGAGATTCGAGCCCGGTGACCGGGACCGAAATCAGCGCAGATTCGAGCAAATCATAGGCAACAGTGCGGCCTTGGAATCGGTCTTTGGAGAAGTCGAGCGCGTCGCTCCCACTGATTCCACTGTTCTTATCCAGGGAGAAACAGGGACCGGGAAGGAACTGATCGCGCGCGCGATTCACAACATCAGTTCGCGCTGCGGACGCCCGTTCGTAAAACTGAATTGCGCGGCTATCCCCTTCGATCTGCTGGAAAGCGAGCTTTTTGGACACGAGAAAGGCGCTTTTACAGGTGCCATCGCGCAAAAGGTCGGCCGTTTCGAGATGGCCGACAAAGGGACTCTGTTCCTGGACGAGATAGGCGATATTCCATTGGCGCTACAGCCCAAGTTGCTGCGTGTGCTGCAGGAACAAGAGTTCGAGCGGTTGGGCAGCGCGCGAACTCACCAGGTAGATGTTCGGCTAGTGGCCGCGACCAATCGAGACTTGGCGGATATGGTGAAGAGGGGAGAATTTCGCAGCGACCTCTACTATCGCGTGAACGTGTTCCCCATTCTGCTGCCGCCGTTGCGAGCACGCAGCGAAGACATTCCGGCATTGGTTTCGCATTTTGTCGAGGTTTATGGCCGCCGGATGGGCAAACAAATCGAGCACATCCCTCCTGCCACGATATCCGCGCTGAGCTCTTACCAGTGGCCGGGGAACATCCGCGAGTTGCAGAATTTCATCGAGCGCAGCGTTATCTTAAGCGATGGGACGGTCCTGAGCCCTCCTCTCGCAGAACTAAAACGTTCCCCGGTCGCTGAACCCCTAGGAGCGGTTACCCTCAAAGACGCGGAACGCGATCACATTCTCAAAACTCTCATGCAAACTCGCTGGGTTGTCGCGGGTCCTAACGGCGCCGCCGCACGCCTGGGAATGAAGAGATCCACTCTTTACTTCCGCATGCAGAAGCTGGGCATTTCGCGTTTCAACAACAATTTCCTTTCGGCGTAACAGACTCGCAATGATGCTTTCGATGCGCCGAGCTAGCAACGAGGCTAGCGAGGGAGAATGTAGACTCCCGCGTCCGCTGATATTTTGCGTATGCTGTCCGCGTCCAGATTCAGATGAGCCGTGACCATCTGCGGAGGAAGACGCCTGATCCAGTTGTTAAGAGAAATCTCCTGAAAGTCGCCTGTGGCAAATACCTCCAGAACTTTCAAGTCCGTATCGCCCGTGTTCTCGATATAGTGACCTGCGATTCTCGGTACAAATCCGACGTCATTTGCATTGAAGTCCATTGTGCGCGCCCCATGGGGCAAAACTACCCCCATACGCGCCTTGCCGCTTATGTAGTACTGCCATTCCGAAGCGTTCGGATGCCAGTGCATTTCACGCAGACCACCCGGCTTAATTGTTGCTACGGCTCCCGAGATATTTTTCGCCGCCAAGAAGGTATGGGAGTCAGCCACGCGAATTTCACCGCTTCTGGTCTGACTCGTAGGGGCCATGGCTTCCAATTTCCAGGTGTACTTAGGGACACTCGATACCCCGACACCGGCCTGATCCTGCGCCAGGGATGCGGGCAGGTCTGCCGGGAAGATATATAGGTCATGGGTTGGCAAGTTCTTAAGAACGCCCTCCGGCAACCCAAAATTCTTCGCCAGCACCGATGGTGGGGTATGTGCCACCCAGTCGGAAATGAGGAAGGTGTCGTCTTCAGAAAACGTACCTTGATTGAATATGAGCATAAATTCAGAGCCATCCGGTCCCAACCCTTGGATGGAGTGCGGGAATCCCGCTGGAAAGTACCAAAGGTCACCTTTGCCCACATCGCCGATAAAGATGGTTCCATCGGGATTCAGAACGGTGACGCGAGTGTTCCCGTACAGCATATAGGCCCACTCGTCCGAGGTGTGCCAATGGAGCTCGCGGAAGCTGCCCGCTGTAAGCCGCATTCTGACACCCGCAATATCTGTGGAAGATGGTAGGACCGATTGTGTTACCTGGTTCGTCCAACCACCCTCTTGAACGCGCATGTGTGGCAGATCGAAGGAGTACCACACCGGCACGATGTTTCCGTAATCTGTCGGCGGAGGAAAGTTTGAATTCGGATTTTCATCCAATAGCGGCTTATTTTCAGGGCCGGGATTACTGACAGAATGATCTTGTTCTCCCTTCGCAATGTTTGCTCTCTCCTGCGCATTGACGGCCAGGGACGCCAGTGCTGCAGTCGCCAGTCCGGCCGAACTGACGCCCAGGAAATTACGTCTCGACAGTTCTCCAGCGTCGGACTTACTTTTTAGCTGTTCGCTTACGGGATTACTTTCGTCAGTCGCAGAATTGGTCTCATTTCGTTCGCTCATCTGAGCGCCCCCTTCAAATTCGACGAGATTGAACTCACCTTCACCTGCAAGGTGATTACAGGCACTTCCCTTACCAACTTGAATTTTTGCCGCAATGGCCGGAAGTGCCGCAAAACAAGAACGCTGCAGACGGCAACAAATTGAGGAGCCCGGAGTCGTTGTCAGGTGCTTGGACGAGCGTCTGTCGGCTCGACGGGCGAACTTGTTTCGCAAAACGTGTGTGACACGGTTCACATGTCGAGATAAGGACATCGCGTCCAGCTGCTTGGCATTCGTGAGTGCGTCCGAATCGTCGGCCGGCTTTTGTTTTCCAGGATTTACGGACTCTTTCCGTTTGGCGGTCCTCTTGCCCATTTCAGTTGCGTCACTCGAGGCGTTCATGCCATTCGTGACAATCTGAATTGAGGAGAAGTCAATATGTACACTGAAGAAATCGGCAACGCGCATGAAGGCCAGAACAGAATCAAAAGGTATTACTGGGTTTCGCTGTTCATGGCTTTGGTTTTTGCAGCGATGATTTATCCGAGCCCGGCACACGCGCAGCTTGTCGGAACCATGGAAGCTGACATTCCGTTTCAGTTCCACGCAGGCGACACGAAACTTCCGGCAGGCAAATACGTCATCCGCATGCTGGACGATTCCGACTTGACGATCATGGAAATCAGTAGACCGGATGGATCAGTTGCGGCGCTATTTCAGGTGCATTCCGCGGAAGCCAACTCCACACCCCGCAAGAGTGAACTGATTTTCAACAAATACGGAAATCGCTACTTCCTTAACAAGGTCTTCGATGAAGGCGAGCCCAGCGGCAGCCAGGTAGCCGAGTCGAACTACGAAAAGCGCGTCGGTCAAGCAAACGCGGAAGCCCAGGAACACGTGCCGGCACATCACCCCGCACAACAGGGGACCAGCGGCTCGTAAGAAGGCTGATTGGCAGTTGTTTCGAGCACTCAAAAGGAGAAAGTATGAAACTGCAAAGATTCGCGCTTGTTCTGCTGGGTATCCTGCTCCTGTTTGCCGGGAGGTTGTCGGCTCAAGACGTTAAGACCGACTACGATCACAACGCAGACTTCACAAAATACAAAACCTACTGTTGGGAACACGTTCAGACGAAAGACCCGCTGTTTATCGATCGCATCAAGAGCGCCGTCAACGCTGCCTTGGCTTCGAAGGGATGGACGCAGGTGGACTCAGGAGGCGATGTCTCCATCATTGCTATCCAGACGACACAAGAGCAGCAAACTCTGAATACGTTTTACGACGGATTTGGCGGAGGCTGGGGTTGGAGACGGTTTGGAGGCGGCGGTTTTGGAGAGGCAACCACTACCACCGACACCTACAAGGTCGGCACGCTGGTCGTCGATCTATACGACACGAAGACGAAGCAGCTGTTGTTCAGAGGTACTTCGAGCGACACGCTCTCTAACAATTCCAACAAGAATACGGAGAACCTGGATAAGGGCGTCGAAAAAATATTTAAGAAATTCCCTCCAGGATCTTCGAAGTAGCGATGACGGCGTGAGATTCGGCGACGGAATCAACGCCGTGCATGGGTATGACGGATCATCTTGAATGAGCGATCTTGTGCATCACGCTTATCTGAAATGGATGCCCCCGAAATGGCGCGGCAACGGCGAACGCAATCCGTTGTCGCGTCTTTTGCGCAAGGACGTGGCCTCGAATGGGCCCCTGTGGCTCCCGCCCGTGTTGGTACTGGGCGCCATCGCCGCCGTAGCGTATGCAGACCACCTCGTGGCGTCGATTTCGCTTGTCTACCTCTACATCCTTCCTCTGGGCATCGGCGCAATATTCCTTCGCCGGGAAATCAGCTATGGGCTCATCGCTGCTTGCGTCTTGTTTCACGATTATGATTCTCCGCGGCATATTCACCCGGCGCTGCGGATGATTGATAACCTCGCTACTGCAATGTGCTTCATCTTTATCGTTTATTTCATCCAACGGTATGTCGAACAGCGCGAAGTGCTAGCCAAAATAATCCAGCAGCAGCGTGACAGCCTTCTGAAGGACGTGGAGCTGGCCGCGCAAGTTCAGCGCCTGTTTCTTCCTGTCGGCAAGCCTGCCATTCGTGGACTTGAAATCGCCGGCATGATGCGGCCCGCACACGGCGTAAGCGGCGACTACTACGATTACATTCCCATCGATGAGCACACGATCCAACTCGTAGTCGCCGACGTGGCCGGCAAAGGAGTGCCTGCGGCCCTGTTAATGTCCGCCACGGCTGCGGTGATGCAGCTCGAAGCGAACCGCGACCGGAACATGCTCGAACTGGTAGCGCGTTTGAACACCGAGATCTGTTCCGTGTCGGACGGCGAACGCTATGTGACTTTGCTGCTCGCGGAGATCGATGCAGACAGACGGATCGTCCGCTATGTTAATAGCGGCCACATTCCTGGACTTCTATTTAGAGCGCAGACCGGCACGATCACGCATATGAATTCGTGCTGCCCGCCCATCGGAATGTTTGCGGAAGAGCCTCTCGAATTGGCCTCGGAAAATCTGGTTACGGGCGATGTGCTCGTTTTCTATACCGATGGCGTAACCGAAGCAGAGAACGCCTCTGAAGAAGAATTCGGCGTCGAGCGCCTTTCAGCCATAGTGCAGCGCGATTTTTCGTTGTCCGCGGAAGAACTTGTGGCCAATATCCTTGCCGGCGCTGCCAGCTTCTCGACCGACGTTGGCTTCCAGGATGATGTGACCATTCTCGTGGTCAAATGCGATTTTGACAGCCACAACTTGTAACTCGTTTTGTAACCACACCGCTGGAGTTCTCCTAATCGCATCCTGCCGCAGAACTTATCGCCGTCAATTCGGTTACGACCAACTCGTTTTACGGAACTGCTCCCTCAGGTAACGGCCATGCCAACGTGCTGACAGCCATTCAATTCTCTGGACTCATTCTCTGCCTTCCGTGCTCCTAATTTTTGCCCGCCTGACTTAGGCCGTCTGTTTTCAGACATTTCGTGACACCCCTGCCGCGCTCGTCTCTGGCAATCCATCTGCATCCGCAATGTCCCAGTACGGAAAATCGACCGGGGATGTGAACCATGTGGATAGTTCGACTTGCATTGCGGCGGCCCTACACCTTCGTGGTGGTTGCGATACTCATCGTAATCATGGGGGCACTCGCAATCGTTCGCACTCCCACTGACATTTTTCCGAACATCAACATTCCGGTGGTCAGCATCATCTGGACTTATAACGGTCTGGTGCCGGAGGACATGGCCGATCGGATCGTAAGCATCACAGAAAGAGCTCTTACCACGACAGTCGACAACATCGAACACATCGAGTCTCAGTCGCTGTACGGAATCGCGGTTGTAAAGGTATTCCTGCAGCCCACCGCAAACATTCAGCAGGGTATTGCGCAGATCACGGCGGTTTCCCAGACTCAGCTCAAGCAGTTGCCCGCCGGATCGACGCCACCTCTCATTCTGGCCTATAGCGCATCGAGCGTACCCGTTCTGCAATTGGCGCTGTCCGGACAAAACATGTCCGAACAGGAACTCAACGACTATGGCCTGAATTTCATTCGCACGCAGATCATTACAGTTCCGGGTGCCTCCGTTCCTTATCCCTACGGCGGTAAACAGCGCCAGGTGCAAGTGGACTTGAATCCGACGGCGTTACAGTCGAAGGGCTTGTCGGCATTGGACGTTGTGAATGCTATCAGCGTGCAAAACCTGATTCTGCCCACCGGAACGTCCAAGATCGGCTCGCGTGAATATGATGTTTCCATTCCTAATGCCGCGCCGCAAACGATATCGGATCTGAATCGCATTCCAATCAAAACCATCGGCAGCACCACCATTTATATCAAGGATGTCGCATGGGTTCGCGACGGCTTTCCTCCGCAGACCAACATCGTGAAAGTGAACGGGCAGCGTTCCGTGTTGCTGACGATTCAAAAGGCGGGAAATGCATCCACGCTGAACGTGATCTCGGGTATCAAGGCCCTCCTGCCGCAGATCAAGACGACTGTTCCACCTCAGCTGCAGATAGAACCTCTCGCAGACCAGTCGATTTTCGTTCGGGGTGCGATCAGCGGCGTAGTCCGTGAAACACTCATCGCCGCCTGCCTGACGGCCTTCATGATTCTTACGTTCTTGGGCAGTTGGAGAAGCACGCTGATCATCGCGACCTCCATCCCTCTGGCGATCTTAACCTCCATCATCGTGTTCAGCGCGATCGGAGAAACGATCAATATCATGACGCTCGGTGGACTTGCTCTGGCGGTCGGCATCCTGGTTGACGACGCCACCGTCGAAGTCGAGAACATCAATCGCAATCGCGAAGCGGAACCAGAGAAGGATATGGACGAGGTCGTCCTGGACAGCGCCTCGCAAATCGCTACGCCGGCTTTCGTCGCAACGCTTTCGATTTGCATCGTGTTTGCTCCGATGTTCTTACTGTCCGGTGTGGCGCGATATCTGTTTGTGCCGCTGGCTGAGGCCGTGGTTTTCGCCATGTTGGCCTCGTACCTGCTTTCCCGCACGATCGTGCCGACCATGGCCAAGTACCTGTTGCGCAACGATCAAAGGAAGCCCGGAGATGCCCCTTCCCGTAATCCATTGGCACGGCTGCAGAAGCGATTTGAAGAGGCCTTCGAAAGATTACGTCACAGTTTTCGCGGATTGCTCGAGCTTTGTCTCCATCACCGGCGCGCCTTCCTGATTGCGTTCTTCGTGGCCTGCCTGGGCTCCCTGGCAATTCTGATCCCCTGGCTGGGACAGGATTTCTTCCCGAGCGTAGACAGCGGGACCTTCAAGCTTCACCTGCGAGCGCCGACGGGGATGCGCATCGAAGAGACAGCAAACCTGTGTGATCTGGTCGAGCAATCGATTCGGAAGCAAATCCCAACGGACGAAGTACAAAGCGTCATTGACAACATCGGCCTGCCGTATAGCGGTATCAATCTTTCTTACAGCAATTCGGCACCGGTTGGCACATCGGATGCCGACATTCTTGTGAACTTGTCCGTCGATCATCATCCGACGGACAAGTACATTCACGACCTTCGCTTGACTCTACCCAGGCAGTTTCCCGGTGTGACCTTCGCTTTCTTGCCCGCCGACATGGTCGGCCAGATTCTGAATTTTGGCCTGCCAGCGCCGATCGATGTGCAGGTCGTAGGGAATGATCTGGAAGGCAACCAGCGTTACGCGAACGCGCTGCTGGACAAATTGAAATACGTAACGGGAACCGCTGATCTACGGATCCAGCAGCCATTCGACGAACCGTATCTGCGCTATCGCGTGGAGCGCACGAAGGCAGAGGAGCTCGGATTCTCAGCGCACGATATTGCGCAAAATCTTCTGGTGTCACTCAGCGGCAGCTTCCAGACTTCACCGACTTTCTGGGTTGATCCGAAGAACCGCGTCAGCTACCAAATCGCGACTCAGACGCCGCAATACCGCGCGGACACCTTGCAGGATCTCGAGAACATTCCGATCACAGGGACGGACCCCAACGCTCCCCCATCGATCATGGCCAGTTTGGTTTCAATGAAACGGGGAGTAGGCATGGCCGTCGTTTCGCACTACAACGTCGCACCCGTGATTGACATCTTTGGCGCTCCCACCGGACGCGACCTCGGGAGCGTCTCGAGGGACATCAACAAAATCATTCAGGACTCGCGGCAGCAACTACCGCGCGGCTCGCAAGTCATTGTTCGCGGACAGGTCGAGACCATGCGAGCTTCATACCTAGGCCTGCTGAGCGGGTTGGCATTTTCGATCATACTTGTGTACCTGCTGATCGTAGTCAATTTTCAGTCCTGGCTGGATCCTTTCATCATGATTTCCGCTTTGCCCGCGGCACTCGCCGGGATCGCTTGGTTTCTATTTATAACGCACACGACTCTGAGTGTGCCCGCGCTTATGGGCACGATCATGTGCATGGGCGTCGCCACCTCAAACAGCATTTTGGTTGTGAGCTTTGCCACGGAAAAAATGATGGAAGGAAAAGATTCAGTGAGCGCGGCGCTAGAGGCGGGCTTCACGCGTTTTCGCCCCGTGATTATGACCGCGCTGGCCATGATTATCGGCATGATCCCGATGGCTCTCGGCTTGGGCGACGGTGGTGAACAGAACGCCCCGCTCGGCCGGGCGGTAATCGGCGGACTGCTATTCGCGACGTTCTCGACGCTTCTGTTTGTTCCGACTTTCTTCAGCGTCGTGCAGGGACACCAGCATGCTCAAACTGGAAAACAACCGTAATTATCAATTTTTGTGGAGTCACTCATGGCAATTCAAGACAAGAATAGAAGCGAGGCCAACGAAAAATCCAAAGCGTTGAATGACGCGGGAGCGGTAAGGCTCGGACGCGGGCGATTGCTGCTTTTGGCGATTGCAGCGATTGTGGTTGTCGCTGCCCTGCTATCCGGAATCTGGTCACGCGTCAAAGCTGAAAAGTCTTTACGCGTCGAGACAGCGCAGGTGGCCCTTACGTCGGTGTCTGTTACATTGCCGAAACCAGCGACGCCTGCCGCGGAAATTATTCTTCCGGGAAACGTACAGCCCTACATTACTTCGCCGATCTATTCACGAACGAACGGGTACCTGAAGAAGTGGTATTTCGATATCGGGGCGCGGGTGAAGCGCGGGCAATTGCTTGCGGTAATCGAAACGCCGGAAGTCGATCAGCAACTCCAACAAGCCCGCAGCAACCTGCTGACCGCGCAGGCAAATCTCTCGCTCGCCGAAATAACCAAGACCAGATATCAGGGACTTTTAAAAACCAACGCTGTCTCCAAACAAGACGTTGACAACGCGGTGGGCAGCTACAACGCGAATAAAGCCATTGTCGAAGCGGATCAGGCCACGGTGCAGCAGTATACGGCGCTGGTATCCTTCGAAAGGATCTATGCTCCGTTCGACGGCGTTATCACCGCCCGTAACACCGATATCGGCGACTTGATCAACTCGGGCAGCAGCGGCGGAGTGAAAACCGACCTCTTTCACATCGCCCAACCTGGAACGTTGCGTGTTTACGTAAATGTGCCAGAGGAATACTCGCGAGGGATCAAGGTCGGCATGGCCGGAGACCTCACTCTCGCCGAGTTTCCGGGGCGAAAGTTCCAGGGGAAAGTGGTTCGCACAGCGGACGCCATCAATGTGACAACCCGTACGCTGCTGATCGAGATAGACGTGGACAATCCCACCGGAACGTTGCTCACGGGCTCTTACGCAGAGGTGCACCTCGCGGTACCGACGCAGGGCTCCACGTACTTGATTCCGGTCAACACACTTTTGTTCCGGACAGAGGGTCTGCGTGTCGGCATCGTCAGAGACGGGAAGGTCGTGCTCGCGACCGTGACTCCTGGCCACGATTTCGGCAATGAGATTGAGATCGTTGCAGGCCTCAAGTCCGACGATCAAATCATTGTTAACCCGCCCGATTCAATTATTCAGGGTCAGCAAGTGCAGGTCGTACAAGCGAGCTTGCCCGGAGACGCAAAATGAGCCAACCGAGAAGCCCTCGAAAGATAAATTTCGTCGAGCACTCGCTGCACGCAATTTGGCCGAAAGTTTTCTTCGCGGTCGCGCTGCTCCAATTGAACGGTTGCACGGTCGGGCCTAATTACCACACTCCAGTCGTCGAAACTCCTCCTACCTACAAAGAAGTAGGGGACTGGAAGCCTGCCCAGCCGAATGATCAGAATCTTGGCGGTGACTGGTGGAAGATATTTCAAGATCCGCAGCTTGATGCGCTGGAGCTTCAGGTGAATATATCGAACCAGAACTTGAAAGCCGCGGAGGCTCAGTATCAACAGGCGCGGGCAATCCTCCGATACAGTCGCGCTGACTACTACCCCACCCTGACGGCCGGGCCATCGGCTAGTCGGACGCGGACCTCCGCCAATCGCCCGGCGTCTAACACGACTTTTGACGGCATTACCTACAATGACTTCGTCTTGCCGTTCAACGTCTCCTACGAAGTCGACGTCTGGGGACGAGTTCGCCGCACGGTGGAATCATATCGAGAGCAAGCGCAAGCCAGTGCCGCGGACCTGGCCACAGTCAATCTGAGCATGCATGCCGATCTGGCCGTGGACTACTTTCTAGCACGCAGCCTGGACGCCGAGGAACAACTCCTTAATTCGACCGTAGCGCAATACGAACAAGCCTTGGAATTAATCCAGAGTCGGTTTGCCGGAGGCATTGCGTCCGAAGTGGAGGTGCAGCAGGCTGACACTCAGCTGGAAACAACTCGCGCCGAGGCAATTGACGTTGGGGTCGCCCGCGCGCAGTACGAACACGCGGTTGCAATTCTCATTGGGAAACCCCCCGCGGAATTCAGTCTTCCGCCGCTGCCCCTGGTCGCGCCGCCTCCGCCTATCCCCGTCAGCGTACCTTCAGAACTGCTCGAAAGACGCCCGGACATCGCGGCTGCAGAAAGGCGAGTGGCCTCAGCCAATGCACAGATTGGAGTCGCGAAGGCGGCCTACTATCCGCAGATCAATTTAGGCGCCTCGGGAGGATTTGAAAGTGGCATCATCACGACGCTCATACAGGGGCCGAGTGGCCTATGGTCCATTGGAGGATCTGCCGCGGAAACCATCTTCGACGCCGGAAGACGCCGCGCTGCCTCGGACCAAGCCATCGCCGCCTACGATCAAACCGTCGCCAATTATCGCGAAACCGTGCTCACCAGCTTCCAACAGGTCGAAGACAACATAGCGGCGCTGCGCATCCTCGAGCATGAGGCTCAGGTTCAGGACAAAGCGGTCGTCGCCGCGCAGAAGTACCTCGAGCTTGCGAACACGCGCTACACGGGGGGCGTCACCAGCTACCTGGAAGTGACAACCGCTGAGACCGCCGCTCTCACCGACGAAGTTACTGCGGTTAATATTCTTGGCCGCCGCATGGTGGACGCAGTCTCGCTCGTGCAGGCTCTCGGTGGGGGGTGGGATCGATCCGCCTTGCCGGCACGGCCGGAATGCTGCGGCAAACTGACGAGCCAACTAAGGTGACGCTGGATCACCGTCTAGAGTCCTCGCGCGAGCTTGCAGGCGGTCGCCATCGCGAAGAGGACCGATCACAGCAAGTGCCAACATGTTGACACCAACCGCTGAGTGCGGGACTCTAGGCGCGCCTTAAGGTCCGCCCTTGCAACAATCGCACTTTAGTGGCATTTGGAAAATGAAATGCCCTTAGGCGTCACGGAACTCGCCAGGGGTCTAAGCCAGCGAACCGCAGAATTCAAAAGAGCACAGGTCAAGGGAACCGCACGCTGATAAGGGCCAAAGTTTCAGCAAGAGACGCAGTCCAGAGCTCAATGAAATGAAACGCAGCCAGCAAGCACACGTCCCGGTTCACAAGTTAGCAGGTATCGCTGTGCTGCTTGCGGGCGTATTGCTCGTGGCGACGCTCTGCTTCGGCGCTCCGGCTGATCCTTCGCAGATTCCCAACATCTTCCGGCCGCAATCGACGCCTGCAAACTCGATCCTTCATTTGTCCGCGCTGGTCCTTGCGATCACCGCTCTTATTTTTGTGGTGGTGTTCAGCCTGCTGGTCTACGCCGTTGCGAAGTTTCGCAAGCGGGATGACGACGATGGCCGTGAGCCTGCGCAAGTTTATGGCAGCAACCAGGTGGAACTCGCCTGGACCGTGATTCCCACGCTGATTGTGCTGGTGCTTTTTCTCGCCACCGCGCGCGTAATTCATTCCATCCAGGATGCGCCGAAGCCTCCACGAGCGATTGAAGTAATCGCAATCGGCCATCAATTTTGGTGGGAATTTCGATACCCGGCTCTCGGCGTTGTCACCGCCAACGAGCTTCACGTTCCGGTCAGCAATCCTTCGAATCCCACGCCAGCTTTCCTGACTCTACTTTCCGTCGACACCGATCACAGCTTTTGGGTGCCGCGTCTGGCGGGGAAGACGGACCTGATTCCCAACCGCGTGAATCACACCTGGATCGATCCCCAGGAGACTGGACTGTATCTCGGGCAGTGCGCGCAGTATTGCGGCACGCAGCACGCCAAGATGCTTTTGCGGGTTTACGTGGATTCGCCGGAAAAGTTTGAGGAATGGGCCCAGGAACAAAGAAAACCGGCGATTAATAATGACGCGGTGGAAGCAGGCCGCCGCGTTTTCGAAACCACCGCCTGCGTGAACTGCCACGCTGTTTCGGGAACAGTCGCGGACGGGCGTTTCGGTCCGGATCTCACTCATCTTATGAGCCGTGACACCATCGCTTCGGGTGCCGCGCCGAATACGCGTGAGAATCTTCGCGCGTGGATTCAGAATCCCGACACGATCAAGCCGGGCTCGTTAATGCCCGCGATGCAGTTGAGTGATCACGATTTGGACGCGCTCACGGACTATCTTATGACGCTGCGATGACAATGAGGAAATAGGTATGTCGTCGGAAACAATCGCACTCAGCACAGTTGGCCAGGATGCCCGGCCCATCGGCGAAAGGCTCCACGAGTGGGTCGTCACCGTGGATCACAAGAAGCTGGGCATTCTCTACATCGTTTACGGGATCGTATTCCTGGTGATTGGCGGTATCGAAGCGCTGATCATGCGGATTCAACTCGTCGTTCCGCAAAACCATTTTGTTTCACCCCAAGTTTTCAATCGGATGTTCACCATGCACGGCACCACCATGATCTTTTTCGTGGTCATGCCCCTACTCTTTGGCTTCGGTACATATTTGATTCCGCTGATGATTGGCGCGCGCGATATGGCCTTTCCGCGGCTGAATGCCTTCAGTTTCTGGATGACCGCCTTCGGAGGCGTGCTTCTTTATTTCAGTTTCATCGGCGGATATGGGCTCTTCGGTGCAGGCAACGCACCAGACATGGGCTGGTTCGCCTACGCGCCGCTCACGGCCCGCGCATTCTCACCTGGGCACAGCACCGACTTCTGGACGCTGGCGCTACTCATCTCCGGTGTCGGCAGCATTGGCACGGCGGTGAATTTCATAGCAACGATCTTATCGATGCGCTGCCCTGGGATGACTTTGGGCAAAATGCCGTTGCTGGCCTGGCTGAACTTGATAATGGGCTGCATGGTCCTCCTAGCGATCTCACCTCTCACCGCGGCGCAGATCATGCTCTCGATTGATCGTTATCTCGGCGGGCACTTCTTCGACACACAGGCAGGAGGCTCGGCTGCCTTGTGGATGCATTTTTTCTGGATTTTTGGCCACCCGGAAGTGTACATCCTGGTGGTTCCCGCGTTTGCGTTTGCTTCTGAAATCATCCCGGTGTTTTCGCGCAAGCCGATCTTTGGATATCCGGTTATGGTGGCGGCGACCATCTGTATCGGGTTCGTCAGCTTCAGCGTGTGGGCTCACCATATGTTCACGATCGGAATGAGCGCCTACGGAAACACCTTCTTTACTGTCACCAGCATGATCATCGCGGTTCCTACCGGGATCAAGATCTTCAATTGGCTCGGGACGATGTGGGGCGGCAAAATTCAGTTCAAGGCTCCGATGATGTTCTGCATCGGATTCTTGTTCCAATTCCTGATTGCAGGCCTCACGGGAATCATGCTGGCCACTTCTCCCTTCGACTGGCAGCTCGGCAACTCCTACTTCGTCGTTGCGCATTTTCACTACGTGATCGTGGGAGCAATTGTCTTTACCGTGTTCGGGGCGTTCTATTACTGGTTCCCCAAAATGAGCGGACGGATGTACAACGAGACGCTCGCGAGATGGCACTTCTGGCTGTTTTTCATCGGTTTTCATCTGACTTTTGATTTCATGCACATCCCTGGCATCTTGGGAATGCCGCGCCGGATTTACACCTACGAGCCGGGACGCGGCTGGGAAATCTGGAACTTGATCGTCACCATCGGAGTGTTTTTCCAGACTGCCGGCGTGCTCGTATTTGTCGGCAATCTGCTTTGGTCGCTCTGGAAGGGCGAACCTGCCGGGAATGATCCATGGGACGCTTGGACACTCGAATGGTCCACCAGTTCGCCTCCGCCAGACTACGACTTCGCGGCGACTCCCGTCGTGAAAAGCCGGCGTCCGCTGTGGGATCTGAAACACCCGGAAGATCCGGATTGGAAATATGAATAAAGTGGAGAACTCCATTGAGTAGCGCGGCACTTACACGAAATACAGCGGAGCAGGAGTGGGTTCTCCCTTCGCGCGGGCGCGTGGGAATGTTTTCTCTGATCGCCGCCGAATCCGCAATCTTCACGATTTTTGTGGTCGCCTACATTTTCTATCTGGGCAAGAGCCTTTCAGGCCCGACTCCGAAGGACGTGCTGGAACTTCCGGTTTTCACCACGATCTGCTTGCTCTCGAGCAGCCTGACGATTCACTTAGCCGTGCGTGCACTCCGCAATGCAAAAGTTGGCGCGTTCGGCTTGTGGTGGTTCGTAACCTTGGCCCTCGGCACGATTTTTCTGGTGGGCACGGGCCGTGAGTGGCGCCACCTGATTTACGACAAAGGTTTGACCGTCAGCACGAACCTTTTCGGCACCACTTACTACTCGCTCGTAGGCCTGCACGGGTTTCACGTTACGGTGGGCTTGCTCCTGATCGGCCTCGCCATGATTTTCACGCTCCTAGGCAAAGTGAAGCCAGAACACGGCGAGCGTGCCGAAATTTTTTCGCTCTATTGGCATTTCGTGGATGTGGTCTGGGTAATTGTGTTCACCGTGGTTTACGTCATCGGCCGCTAAGGGAAGATGGAATCAAATGGTTTCTGAATCACGATCGCAAGCGCCTCAAGCCTCGCGAAGCACGATTCATCTGCCCGCGCCCACCGCTTGGCCCATCACTCTTGCCTTCAGTGTCACACTGCTCCTGGCTGGCCTTGTCACCAGCCTCTCGGTCAGCATTCTTGGGGCGATTTTGTTCTTGGCTGGGTGCGTCGGATGGTTCCGGGACGTTCTCCCGCAAGAGAAAGAAGAGAGGATCGAAGTAGGGGTGGAAGCAGTCGTAGTGTCCACCACTCGCGGCAAAGTGGAAAGGCTGCCCGTAGCGCCAGACCTTCCACGCGCTCTGCTTCCTCTTGAAACGTATCCAGTCTCGGCGGGCATCAAGGGTGGGCTCGCTGGCGCCGTGGCCATGGCGGTTCTTGCCTGCCTCTACGGTCTTCTCAAGCAGGGCAGCATCTGGTATCCGATCAATTTGCTTGCGGCTACGGTCTACGCTCAATCCCTCCAATTCGGGGCGGCTTCACTCACATCGTTCCATCTAGCTAGTTTCTTGCTGGCGGCCGCGATTCATCTGCTCACGTCTCTCTTGGTAGGGTTGCTCTACGGCGCCATGCTGCCCATGATTCCGCGCCGGCCGATCGTTCTGGGAGGCATTGTCGCACCGATCCTCTGGACAGGAATACTGCACAGCATCCTGGGCCTTCTCAATCCGTTGTTGGACGAGCTAATTAGCTGGCCGTGGTTCGTCGCGTCGCAATTTGCTTTCGGTATTGTCGCCGGACTGGTTGTAGTACGTCAGGTGCGTGTACCCACGCAGCAGCTTGTGCCGTTCATGGTGCGTGCCGGTTTCGAAGCGCCGGGCATGATGAAAGAAAGGCCCGAGAAGGATGAATCGCGATGAGTTGCCGCTCGCTCATCCTCGGAACCGTGGGACTCTTCGCCCTTGCGTTGTGGGGATGCGCGAGCGCACCCGGACGTCCGGCGCCTGGAGATAGGCCGATCACGCCCAGCGAAATTGTAGATTTTAGTGTTCTGTACAGTCAGAACTGTGCCGGATGCCACGGTTCGGAGGGAAAGGGCGGAGCCGCGATCGCTCTCGCCGATCCAGTGTACTTGGCGATTGCAGACGATTCAGTTTTGCGTCGTACGACAGCGAACGGAATTTCCGGAACGTCGATGCCCGCCTTCGCGCAGAGCGCCGGAGGCATGCTCACCGATAAACAGGTTGACGTGATTGTCCGCGGAATTCGTCAGAGCTGGGGGCAGCCGGATGCTCTGCGCGGCGCTAACCCGCCGACGTATTCTTCGTCCGAGTCCGGCGATGCTTCGCGTGGATCGTTCGTCTATACGGAATATTGCTCTTCTTGCCACGGCGCCGGTGGCCGCGGCGGGCAAAAGGCCAGCTCCATCGCGGATGGCTCGTTCCTCGCCCTGCTCAATGATCAGGAACTGCGCATGATTGTGATTGTAGGACGCCCGGACCTGGGTGCTCCCGACTGGCGCGGCAATGTAGCGGGCAAACCGATGTCATCGCAGGATGTGTCTGACGTGGTGGCCTGGCTCGCCTCGCAGCGGCCGAAATTTCCCGGCCAGCCTTATCCTAACTCTGCAAAATTGACGGGAGAAGTTCGATGACGTTGCCTAATGGCCTGACCAGGCGCGCGCTTTTGATGAAGCTCGGAATATTGTTCAATGGATTCATCGCTTTGGTATTGGCCGTGCCGATTGTGCGCTATCTGCTTTCTCCTATCGCTCGCGAAAAGAAGGGCGCCTACGATGCCTGGGTTGCTCTCGGCAATCTGGAACAATTTCCTTCCGGGCAAACGCGCCTTGCCACATATCGAAATCCAGTTGTGAACGCGTGGGACGGTGATACAGGGGATATCCCTTGCTGGGTTCGCAATGTGGATGGGCAAAATTTTCAGGTCTTTGCCATCAACTGCGCGCATCTGGGTTGCCCTGTGCGCTGGTTCCCACAATCGAGCCTGTTCATGTGCCCGTGCCATGGCGGCGCTTACTACCAGGATGGTTCGCGCGCATCAGGCCCGCCCGAACGCGGACTGTTCGAATACCACTACAAGATTGACGGCGGGAAGCTTTTGATCAAAGCCAGTGAGATGCCGACCCCCGGCCAAGCCTCCAATATCGTGCGCGAGATCCGACGATGCGTCTGATCAAATCCATCGGTGAGTGGCTGGACGAACGCCTGCAAATCGGCGAGGTCATTAAGGAAACCGCCGAGCATTCCGTACCGCGCGAAACCGCAAGCTGGTTTTATGTTTTCGGCAGTGCGGCGTTCGTGGTGTTCATGCTGCAAATCGTGACCGGCATCATGCTCGCGTTTATTTATGTGCCGTCGGCCGGCGAAGCCTGGAACAGTCTGCAGACTCTGAATCACCAAGTCGCGCTCGGTTGGTTCATTCGAGCTCTGCACGGTTGGGGCTCGGACTTCATGGTCGCGATCGTGCTGATCCACATGGTCCAGGTCTTTTTGTTCGGCGCGTACAAATATCCGCGCGAACTGACCTGGATTGTCGGCGTGTTTCTCTTGATCGTGACCCTGGGCATGGCCTTCACCGGTCAGGTCTTGAGATTTGATCAGGACGCGTATTGGGGCCTGGGCATCGGGGCGTCTATTGCCAGTCGCGTCCCTGGGATAGGACCTTTGATCGTAAACTTGATGCTGGGTGGCCCGATCATCGCAGGGGCGACGCTGTCTCGATTTTTCGCTCTGCACGTGTTTGTGGTACCTGGACTGCTTATCGCGTTCGTCTCGGTGCACCTGTTGATGGTGATCAAACTGGGCATCAACGAGTGGCCGATGCCCGGAAGGGTGGTCCGCAAGGCGACATATCTTAAGGAGTACCACGAACTCACGAAGAAGGACGGCATACCCTTCGTCCCGGGAGCCGTATGGAAGGATTTATTTTTCGGCGGGTTCATATTGCTTTCGATAGCGGCCTGCGCGCTCTATTTCGGTCCGTTCGGACCATCGGGTCCTCCGGATCCCACGATCATTCAAACCGCTCCGCGGCCGGATTTCTTTTTTCTGTGGCTCTATGCGGTGCTTTCGTTCTTGCCGCCTTCGATGGAAACTCCCGCGCTGCTCATCGGGCCTGTGGTGGGAATTCTCGCGTTACTTCTCCTCCCCTTCGTTTTCGGTGAAGGCGAAAAAAGCTGGCGGCGCAGGCCGGTGGCCGTCCTCACCATTCTGTTTGTAGCGGTCGTGTTGGGAACATTCACCCGACTGGCGGAGCACACACCGTGGAGTCCGGTAATGGACGCATGGAGCGGAATTCCGATTCCGAGCGAGTTTCTGCATCACCGCACGGCGCTTGAGCGACAAGGTGCGCTGGTCTTTCAGGTGAAGCAGTGCCACAACTGCCACTCGCTCGACAATCAAGGCGGGAAGCGCGGACCCACTCTCGACGCCGTGGCTGTGCGCTTGACGCCCGACCAGCTGATTCGGCAGGTGATTCAAGGGGGCGGCAACATGCCCGCATACGGCAAGAATCTTAGTCCCGCGGAGACGACTGCTCTCGTTGCATTTCTCGAGACGCTGCATCCGCCGGGACAATCGCCAGCGCGCGACGCCGCGCGGGCCATCGCCCTCGGCTCAGACACGGCGGCGCCTGCCTCGGGCCATCCATAAAGTTGCCATGGCTGACGTTCAATCCATCTTGCAATCGTGGTCCGCTCCACTGGGAGTTGATCTGGCGCTGTCGGTCACCCTCTTAGTCTACGCGCGGGGCTGGTTTCGTTTGCGCTCCGTGATTCCCAACCTGATCTCGCTCTGGCGGTTCGCGGCTTTTATCGCGGGAATCGTTTTCGTGTGGATCGCGATTGGGTCTCGACTGAATGCGTTTGACGATGCCTTGCTTACGGTGCACATGGTGCAGCATCTGCTGCTCATGTCCATCGCGCCTCCTTTGATTCTGCTGGGCGCGCCGCAACTGCCGCTTCTTCACGGCCTCCCGCGGTCTTTTGCTTGCAGCGTCGTGAGTCCGATTCTCCGCTCGAGTCCGGTGAAACGCGCCGGGCACCTAATTGCCAATCCTGCGTTTTGCTGGCTCGCTGCGGCGCTAGCCCTCATCGGGTGGCATGTCCCCGCGGTATTCCAACTGGCGCTACGCTGGAACCGGTTGCACGAAATCGAGCATGCGTGCTTCCTGGGTGCTGGCCTTCTATTCTGGTGGCCGGTGATTCAACCGTGGCCGAGTGTTGCGCGCTGGCAACGCTGGTCGATACCGTTGTACCTGTTCTGTGCGACGTTGCCGTGTGACGCGCTCTCCGCGTTCCTGGCCTTCTGCGATCGC
>Ga0210386_10000388_pt1 | contig 41087 bp, 81 predicted proteins | sample IncBWH32OmetaG_FD_160091 | JGI IMG/M metagenome (GOLD analysis project Ga0210386, IMG submission 160091) | Forest soil microbial communities from Barre Woods Harvard Forest LTER site, Petersham, Massachusetts, United States - Inc-BW-H-32-O ...
CACCAGCGTCTGAATGAAAGACCCTCGCGCGCCGGGTCAGGTTTACCGCTCGGCAGGAGAGGGCCCCAGGATGCGAACTCCTCAACGTTCTCGAGCATGATTACACGAGGGCGCACTGCCGCAGCCCAGCGTGGAATCAGACCTGCCAGGCCCCGCCGACGTCGCGCCATATTGCGATCCCGAAACGGCTTGGCGCCCCGGGCTTTGCTGTGGAATGTGCAATCAGGCGAGAACCAACCGAGTTCGACTGGTCGCCCGGCGCAGAGCTTTGCGGGATTCACATCCCACACCGATGAGATCAGGTGCTGGGTGCGCGGGTGATTCGCGCGATGCATCGCGACCGCCTGCGGATCGTGATTGATGGCGAAATCGCATGGCCGGCCGAGTGCGCGCTCGATGCCATGGCTTGCACCGCCGCCGCCAGCAAAATTATCAACAACTAACGTCTTCAAGAGTCGTCACCGTTTATGGAAGGATGCAGCATCAGGCGATCAGCGCCTGCTGAGGGTGCGTGCCACGTTTCTGAAAGAGCACGTCTTCGAGCATGTGATCAAAGCGACTGATGCCGCTGCCATCACCTGTGTCGGCCATCCCGAGCCACGCCCGGACGCGCGCCGCAGTATTGACCCGACCGAGGTGAACCAGTTTCCCGAGCGCCTTGGCCGTTTTGGCTGCGTTGAATGCGGCGGGGCTGATCTTGAATTTATCGGTCCCTCCGATGAAGACAGCCTTGATGTCGTCCCACGGGATTTTGACGTGCTCGATTCCGTCCTGGAGCACGAGCGCGCGCGGCAGTTCGTTCGTGCGTAGCTTGAAGTGCTCAAATAACTCGAGCGTGCGTTGCGCGTCTCCGACGATGTCGGGCATCGTTACGAACAAAGGTCGTCTCATGCGATTCTCATCGAACCGAGCTATGAATTTGAGCCACTTCTCAACGTCCTGATCCGTGTAGAAATAGTTGTCCGCGGCCCACTCGACCTTTGGATCATCGCTCAGCGCGTAATTGGTGCCCGGCGTCCGCAGTTGGCCGAAATCCTCGTTATACCGTTCCCGGTATTCCGCGATTTTGGCAGGCGAACAGTCGAGCATGATCTTCACGGCCGCACCGTCTCCACGTCGGTCCCGTGATGGTGCGCGGTCAGTGTCTGCCGGCCGCCGAAGCGCTCCCACAACACGTCAGCGAAGTCCTCGTGATAGCCCTTGAGCTCGCTCACCGCGGCCTGGATGTCCTCGACCATGATCATGCGCGGCGATTCAACGGTGAGCATGTAGTCGACGGAGCGGCCGTTATTGGGACACGTCGCGCGGAAGCGTTGGGTGTAGATGTTCATGACTCACCCGCTATGGAATCTGCGACTCGATTTGACGTCACGATGATCAGGAGGAGCGCGATACCGTCGCAGGCCATCTCCGCGCCTGACTTCGGAATGAGGTTCCAGCCGAAGTAACTACTCTCAGCGAATCCGTACCCGAGAGCTAACCCGAGATTCCACCATCCGCTACCGCGAACGCGCGGCGGATTGCGGGGTCCATCGCGAAAGGTTTGCATGATGCTCAAGGCTTCTGCTCCGGTGAGTGCTGTTGAAGCTGTTCCTTCGCGACCTTCACGCCCTCAGCAATTCCCTCGAGGTACAGTTCCTCGAGCCGATGCAGGAGTTCGAGCTCGCTCAGTGCGCAAATGCCGCACGCGGCCTGGATCACTTTCAGCTTGACGGCCATGATGTCGATCACTTTGTAGGCTCCGTGTGCTGTTCAGCGCGTATTTTCTCGGCCACCCACTTGCGCACGCGCTCCCAACGATATTCAGGCGTTTCGGACGCTATCCCACACTCGTCGTTGATGTAGACGATCTCCTGCGCCATGCAGGTGGCGATTCCAAACTTGGCCGCAACTTCGGTTGGCTCATTTGGATCGACGTCAGACATGTCAATCTGGCGAACCACACCGACACTACCGATTGCGCACACCTCGCCGTCGACTTCCTGCAGCTCGTGGACGATAAGGCGCTTTTGAGGCATGGCGTCTAACGCTGCAAGCAGCTCACGAAGGAAAGCTTGGCCCCGTCGCCCAGTAAGCGCATTGTCCACCGCGCGCCGATAAAGCCAAAGGTTTTCGCAATCGTATGAATACCCAGATCGGCTCATGGTTGACGCTCCGACTTGCCCAAGCCAGCTCGTTTGAGCGCAGCGGCGTTTATAGCCAACACTTCCTCGGCGTTGAAACCTAGATAACTCTGCCAGCGCGGGCGCTGGACCATGTCGAAACTGAAGTGCGGCCATAGACGCAGGAACCGCCGAAAGTTGCGCAGTTCACGACGGTCGGCTGCGCTTGGAATCTTTGCAATGTCTGCTTCGGATGCGATGATCATTTAGGCGGTTCCTCGCTCACCGGTGACGATGCGGAGTGCCGTCTTCACACTCGTAGCAGTCAACCCCTTGCGCCATGTTGGTCACAAGAGGTCGCTCGTCCATGCAGCACATCAGCGTGCGGTTCTCCCAACCATTCATTTGTCGGAGATAATTCGCCGCTAACCGCCTTGGATCGGCAGCGGCTTCGCCAGCCTCGCGCTCCAAGGCGTTTACGATCTCGGTCACTGGAATCGGTTGAGGTTTTCTCATTTCGTGTCTCCGTCAGTTTGATCTTCCGACCCGTTCTCAGCGTTCACTGTCGCGCATTGACTCTTCGGTCGCATCGTCCGCCTCGTCTCGCCCCATCGGAACACCACAGACACAAGGGCGCCGGCCATCATCGCAACGCGAGCAGGTTCCCAGAGGCGCGGAGGCTTTCTCCGGTATCGGGTCTATACTCGTTCCGAAGGCACGCACTTCTACTGTCGGTTCCACGGGTGAGCCTAGCGCCCTACGCGCCGCATCTCCTAGTGTTCGCTCCAAGCATCCCGGTTTGTAAGACTCGTCATAGTGAGATGCTACGCGGCGCGCGAAGTCCCGAAGATCGGACGTCTCGCGCGGTTCCACCGGTAACGCATCGCCTCTCTGCTCGGGCGTGAGTAGCGACAGCAAGCGTCCACGATCTTTGTGCGCTTCGTCTGCGTCCATTGGACCGAGGATCATTCCGGGCACCGATCCTGGACCCCAAAGGAGTTTCGAGACACGCTCATGCCGGGCGTGGATCTCGCGAGCGAGTGCACGATGCTTCTCGCTAGTCTCGCCAGCGCCTCCAACGAACTCCCGATGGAGGGCCGCCCAACCACAATCACAGCCGTCGTCTGGATCGTAATAGTGATGACCCTGATCGTTCATGTCGACGCCGCAGCAGTTGTATGTGTGGCCTTCCACGCCCAAATCGAGCGCATGGCTGACGAGCCGTTGTAACAGCGGATTTGAGGTCGGCAGATCGGTCATAGGAACGGCTCCTCAACTTCGTACACCACGATCTCTTTGAGACCGAGACGGGTCTCCACAGCAACCTTGTGTTTCGCGACGGCGATGGCATCGATCAGGCTATGTGCCTCGACGGTGATCTCTCCGTTGCTGGCGGGGCCGTCCTTCGTGCTCACTGTGCGCCATAGGCATTTGTAGCTCTGCTGGTCCTTGGTCCGCGTTTCTTTGTTCATGGGAAGTCCACCAGGGCGGTGTTGCGCGCGATGTAGAGAGGGTGTTTGGGCGATCCGTCCTTGTTGAGCGCCAAAGCACGACGGCTCTTAGGAAGTAGCGGTAGTACGGCTCGTACACGATCAGCCTTGGCGTTTTGGCCCCAGGCGCATACGGTCACCATCGCTGTCGAGACTGCGCGACGTATAAAGTCGTCATTGAGCGCGCCGGTGGGATCTTTCGACCTCCAAAGTTCGGTCGGGTCTGTCGCCCGGAGGCCATAAAGATTAACGACCTCCATATACTCCATTCCCCAACGGCGACTGAAATCCATGCACGTGTCGATGGTTCGATCATTGGTTGTGGCGTCTGCTGTGCTGGGATTGAGCATCACCCATACAATTCGAGGGCCGCGACCATCGGTCATGTACCGCATGCCCAACGCGCGCCAGAGATGATAGCGATAGAGACCGCAATCGCTGATAACAGCGCCGCCTGCCTCGGCAGGAACCGTGTCCGATGTCAGCGCGTCACGGGTTGTCATGGCATGCCCTCGTGTGATGGCACTCACCGCAGCGGCCGGTGTCATCATCCTGAAAGTCCTTGCAGGCATTGAACAACGGCATGTCGTTCTCATCTGCTGGGCACCAGCAAGGTTTGTCGTAGACGCCGTGCGTCTCTGCAGACGGGTTAGCCATGGTTGACTCGCAGCACAGCGCCACCAGACTGAATCCTGCGAGACTCGCGCTTCGCGGCGTTTATGGACTTGTGGTCCGTCGTTACAGCCGGCTGTTCCGCCGTTCCATTCTCCTCGTTGGCTGGGATCGCCAAGCGAGTGATGGTGCGGCCTTTTCGAATGTGCGTTGGTTCTTTCATATGTCCCTCGTTTCTTCGGAACGGACCTCAACGGGCTTCGTAGGATCACCGTTCATTTGAGATTCCTTTGAATCCACGCTTGCTCCTCAGCCAACGCACTGGCGTACTCGCCGCCGCGGAAACACTCGCCATCCGGTTCCGGTGGCTCATCGTCCTCTTCGTCCTCGTCCGACTCCTTGTAGCTGAAGCTGGCGAGCTTCTTGCCGCAGTAACAGCAGAACTTCATGCCGTGAGCCTCGGGTGGTTCATTTGGATCGAGGCAATGCTGATTGCCGCAAGCGGTCGCCCAGTTGCCGTCGCTATCCTCTACCCAGTTGCAACGCTCATCAGTGGTGAGCGGGTCAGACACGGCTAGGCGCTCGGTGGTATGCCTCGACCCAGTCCTTGTAACCGCGAGACTTCGCGGCTCTGTCGATCCATTCCATCATCAGCTCGTGGCTTTCGTCGCCGCTGACTGGCCACGGATCGGAACACATGAACCAATCGAGAAGCGCGCGAAACTCGCGTGCATCCATGGTCAATAGAGACGGGAGTGGGTTTGCGCTCGTCACAGAATCGGGCGCGACAGATGAACTTTCCATCACAAGGTACCTTTGTTATTCAAGTGGTTACGTTCGGCCAACATGACCTCACTCCCACGTCCAGCGTCGCCGCTGTTTGCGCGGCACGGCTTTCTGTGGCAAGCCGGCGCGGAGTGCGTGCGTCAGGCCGGTCTGGTCCCGAGGCGCGATGTCGGGCGGAGTGGGGTGGTCGCGATGAGTCTCGCCGCGGCGAGCCATGCGAACGGTCAGGCGTCCGACGCGCAGCTTGTCCGCCCACCAGCGATCGGTGAGACCGGTAGTGCGAATCTGGTGGACTTGGGCGGGGGTCAACACGAGTGTGACACTCGAGCCCGAATTAATTTCGCGTCATCTTTTGAAGCGACGTCGCAGGTCAGCCGTTGATGATCTGGACGTCCCAATCGTCGGGCTGCGGCTGCTCCTCGAGATTGTTCACTTCGGCCTTCGCCAGCGCGTACTTCAGTCGCTTGTTCTCGGTCTGGTACGCCGCAAGCTGGTGGCGCAGGAGCGGCACAGCCAGGACGTCGTTCAAGTAGATCTGCCAGTTCTCCGGGGAGCATAGGCAGCCTCCTCGGATGCCCCAGCCGGTCCAGGCGGGGTCCAGATGACCCAGGTCCCCGGTGAGCACCCAGAGGGCCGATTGGGGCGGGCATATTGCCCCCCGTTTCCACCGGCGGGCCGTCGTGATGTCCACGGCACAGCGTTCCGCTATGTGCTTGACGGATAAGCCAAAAAGCACTTCTTTGGGGTCGAGCATGACCGGCACAATAAGCTCGATTTAGTGCGCATAATGTATAGAATGGAGCCATCATATTGCGACTTCTCAAGAAACGCTACTTGTTAGTTTTGTGAGTGTTGGAATTCGCGATGTGTCAGGTAGGAGCGGGCGCGGCGCTCGTTGGGTAGCTTCTCAGGGCCCAACTTCTTCCGCAGCTCCGCCAGCGCGCGCATGGCCGTGGCCACGGAAACATTTTTGTAGGCCGCGGCGTCTTTGACGGAGACGCCTGCCTCCCGTAACTGGCGCAGCTCGAACTTATCTCGAGTCGTCAGGAGGGGAGCGGGGCCATGACGGATCACCTCGCTCATTACGCCTCCCTCTGCGGCCGCGCTTTGTGGCGGTTCGTAGGACGGATCGTCATCCGGCGCTCGCCGATAAAATCGGCCAAGTCTCGTAACCCCACGGCGAAACCGCGTAGGGATGTCGCTACGCCGATTTCGGAAAGATCGCACTCAGCCCTCTCGGCGTAACGCGCGAGCCGCCTGGCAGCGGCCTCCATGCTCGCAATGAGCTGTGCGCGGCTACCTTTTCGCCGGGGCTTGAGGTGCTTGGACTGTCTCACGACGTGCGTCCTTCACGATCGCAAAGGCCAGGTGCCACAGTTGAGGGGGTAGCCGGCGACTCAGGCGCAGGGCGCGAAGCATGACCCGGGTCTCGTGAATCCATTTCAACATGGGGCCTCCTGGGCACGATTTTCGATTCGGGCTTCGTATCGTCAAGTCGAAGAACAAACTGCGTTCGTTCCCACAATTGCCACTCAGTCGGATAAATCTTCGTGAACGCTTTGCGGCCATCGGAGATAGCAACTCGTTGATGTGCCTCAATCCATGTCAATTGGCCCTCAGTCCAGACACCTCTATGGTGGCCGCTACAAAGACCGATTGAAAACCAATGCCCTAACCTGACGTTACCATCGAGCATGTGATGTACTTCGGTGTTGACCAGATTCGGTACACCCAGGAAAGCACAGGCGGCGCAACCCATCTGTAGCATTTTATCGATGCGATCCTGTTCGATCTTGTTCGCCGCTGGCGCGTTGGATTTCATGATCAGGCCGCAAACTGTAGGATCTGGTCAGCCACTGAGCGCAATTCCGATTCGCTCCACTGCTTGCAGACCTTCCCGTTGAATACCCGCTGCAGCATTACCTGAATGGTAGCGTCGTACAGTTTGGCAAATCGTTCTTCCGTCATCTTCGCCCACTGCAGTGACTCGGGTTCGATACGAACTTCGCCCTTGAGATTGACGACCGGGTGATAGAAACCGGCCATGATCGTCACATCCTTACGGAAGCGGTCGAACTCGGGCAACACCGGCTGACCTTTGAACTTGACGGTTACGGCGGCCTCGCTCCAGTAGTCATACCCGAGTTTGACCAAGGCCCACCACTTCCGAAAGAACGCGCCATTGCGCATTTCACGCGGCTCGACAAGGATCGTCGCACCGATCTTCTTCTTGCGCAGCCACTCAATGGATTCCTCGCAGGCTGGAATAAGAACGGTGGCGCCTTTCTGGAATAACAGTTCGGTCACGTCAGTTTCCTTGCCATTTTCAACACTGCGCGCAGACTCACGCCTTCCAACTCCGCGATCACCCGCCAGGGGATGAGCTTCAACCGCAGCACCTTTTGCTGGCGGATGATCGCGCGACCTCTTGTGGATATCCGGCGCATTTCAGAACGGGATATCGTCGTCAAAGTCATCCACCGGCTTGCCTGTCGACGGACCGGGCTCAGTGGGTGCTTCCAGTCGGTTCTCGATCTTGTCCTTGAGCCAGTTGGGGAGCGCGGTAAAAACCTTTTGGTCGTGCTCATCCAAACTGTAGGAGAGCAACGGATTCTCCGCCGTCGCGGTACGCGAGCGTTCGCGCTGATCCTTAGAGATTCCCATCACTCCCGTGACGTTGGCATACTTCCCGTCTTCGCTATGCGTCACCATGATCTGGCAGCACTTGCCGAGCACTGTCGTGATATCGAAGCCTTGCAACTCCTGCGGAGTGAAAGGCTTGCCACGCCAGTTCTCCAGTACTTTGCGAAGATTGGCCTTCTCGGACAACGACAGCGTGTAGAGACTGCCGATGGAGCAGGGACCTTCGATCTGGTGGCCGTCTTTTTCGTAGCTCACGCGTTCGTCGGGGACTTCCCAACGCAGATAGACCTTGTGTTGGGGTTTGCCGCTGAAACCTTCCTGCAGGCCGCAATCCACCACCATGTTGCAGATTGCGAAGTGTGCCCCCGGGGGAACCTTCTTGAAGTCCTTACCGCCGTTCTCTTTCGCCATGATCGCCATGTTCGATTCTCCGTTGCCGTTCGTTGAAGTCGTTCTGCCATTCGTCGATTTGTCGTTGGAATTCGAGTTTCGATTCCTGAGCCCAGTGAGCCCACTCGTCCTGTCGCCACCGACGCTCTTCCTGGTCGCGCTGCGCGCACTGTGCGTCGTATGTATCCTCGTCGCTCATCGCCAGATGTCCGCTTCCTGTTTCAGGTACAGTTCGTCGTACGGCTGCCGCTTCTTTTCAGGTCTCGGCACGCAATCGACGCACTGACAGTCCGTTGGATGCGGATCGTCGGTCCACACGAGATCGACGAAGTTGCCGTAGAGCCAGACGTTGTGAGCTTTCCTGACTTCATACGTCACGGCCCCACTCCAATGCCGGCTCACGCTTCGCGCATTCCTTCGCCCGTCGATCCCGGAACAGCGCACGCACCATCGGTGCCAGTCCTGCGACAGGTTTGGGCTCGTGAGCGGGCGCTACCACGGGGACGAATGTGGCGACCCGCAATTTCACGTCACGCTTCGAAAGAGACCAACTCACGGCGCATCGCTCCTGCGGGCCAGTCCCAACATCCACCGAGTGAAAGTGGCGGGGTCTTCCGAGAAACTGCCCGCAGGCACCGAGGGGGTCGGCACCTGCGGGACAGCATCCTCCACTGTTGCCTCAGCGTCGGATTCGAGGCGCTTGCGCACGGCGAACGGCAGGTTCACCCCAGCCGTGACGGTGTATCCCTTGGGTAGGCAGAACTTCATGAACTGCAGGGCGAGCGTGCCGGAGGCAAACTCAGCGATCACAGTACCGGGCGCTACCTCAAGTCGGCTGTCTCGGCGGAACTGGCGGCGGTCGTTCATGAGCGCACCGTGCCGAGGAGCTGGGTCGACCAGTCCGCAAAAGCCTGCTGCACCCAGTGCACGCGGCAGTCCGGGAACCATCGATTGCGGATCACACCAGCGATTGAGGCGCCAACCTTGGAATACGCCAGCTTCTCTCGGATTCGGTAGGTGACTTGCATCTTCTCTCCCGGGCGCAAGGGGTGCGCGATGGGGAGAGACACTAAAGCATGCTTAATATGCTGTCAAGCATGCTTTAGACCGAAGTTCGGGTAATCGATTGTTTCGGGTATATTAAGAAATATTCAGAAAGGTGAGATAAAGTGCACTGTCGGAACAGTGTCTAAGGGATGGCACGGAAGCCCCGACAAAATGAGGGGGGCTTAAATGGAAAATAAGATGAACGGAGTGAGAACACTCCGCTTCGAATCAGTGATATGGGTCGATTTTCGCTCGACGATCAGCTCTTGGGGATACCGCCGGGAGCGCGCGATAGTCCTAGCTTTTCCTTCCACTCATCCCCGAACGCCAACCAGTAAGGTTCCACTCCAAAGAAGGCGCAGAATTTGAGGAAGTTCTCTAGCTTAAGGTTAGCCGTGCTGCCACTTTCCCACTGGTGAACGGCCTGGCCTGAGACGCCCACGATCTTACCTAAGGCATCCAAGGTGAGGTCGCGAGAATTGCGTAAGAACTTGATTCGAGAGCCCATTTCTTCCATGGGCTCAAAAGCATATGCAGAAGTGCCTCCAGCATAATTGACTTCGGTCTTAAGCATGCTTTAAATTCCAAGCATGCTTAAAGCCGATGTCCTCGCCCGATTCAAAACCCAGACTGCAATTGCCGAACTTCTCGGCATTACGGTCCAGGCGGTTTCCCAATGGGGAGAAGTCGTTCCCGCTTCCTCTGCCGTTCGACTCGAGGCCCTTACGCATCGTCAGCTTCGTGTCGACGCTGGGCTTTACGGACCTACCGTCAAACACGATTCGTCAGTTCATTCGTCTTAGTTGTTGCGCGACAGCATGCCTGACAAAGCAACAATCCGGGGGCTGATACGACTTAAGCAGCGCATTCGCTACATAACGCATGTCATGGTTGTTTCAGAAGAAATAACGCCATGACTTTTCGGTCTCTATCATCGATTTCTTTGAGCTCGGCCTGCATTGCCATTTCGCGCTGCAGGACGTCTTCGAGGACGACACCGGTCGCGCGGAATCCATCCGTACAGGATAGTTCGCGGCTCGGTTCTGCGAAAAGGGAAGCTGCGGTTGCCACAGCGCCACCAGTTAGCATCCAAAATATAGCCAGAATCGCGGGTTTCATTGATTTCTCCCTCTGTTCTTCGAGTTATCGGCTGACTGTAGCAGGGCTTGAGGAGAGGGCGGCGTGAAGGCTACTTCTTCCCGCGCTCCTTCGTCACGATCTCGAGCTTCTGCTCGATTCCACTGCGGAAGTCCTCGAGGAGTTCCTTCCAAGTCTGCTCAACAAGGCGGCACATTTGACCACTTAATCGAGTGGCTGTTGGAGATTGAAAGAGACTTTCCGTCGAGCGCTGGTGTTGCCGCAAAAGGGAAGTCGCGTCGGAGCGCAAAGTCGCGCCCACGTAAAGCCACTGCACGGCCTCGCGCAAAAGGGAAAGCTCGAGGTGTATCCGCATGAAGTTGCGCTTGATCGCTTGGATGCGACGTCGTTCGGCGCGCTCGGCCTCTTTGAATGAGTCCAGGCGCTTCTTGGCTGAGGCCATCCGGTTTCTCCGTGGTTTGGCCGGGCCCCTACTTTCGACGGGAAGGGCTCGGCTGAACCTTAAGCATCGACCTTTTTTTGCCCGACTGCCATGTCGGTGGCAAATCCAACCACCCAGCAACTGCCGTACCGCAGCAAAGGCTGCGCCGGAGGTCCGTTATGCCTAACCACTACGCTTTCGTCGAGATTGACGGACGCATGATCGCCCTTCCTGTTCGCCAGGGCTGGGCTGGATGGGTGGTAGAGGCGCTGGCCTGGGCCATCGTTGCGGCTGTTGGGATTGGTGCGTACAGGCTTTGGCGGCTTGTATTTGGGTGACGGAAACGAAAAACGCCCCGTGGAGGAAGTCCATCGGGGCGTTCTGATACGCACTATCAAAGCCTGACCGGCGATAGATAGTGTCTATCAGTTTCGATCGGACTTCAAGGTGGCGACCGGAATACGCGAAGACTCATGGCCAACGCGCTTTGCGGAGCGGCGCGACCTAACCCACCCGCCAGTGGGCAGTAGGTGAAAACGGACGAGCACTGGACCTAAGGGCCTTGCAACAGCCTCCAGGATGGAGAAGTTGGACCGAGAATATTGGGCATGAGTATCAGGCGGAATGAAGAGCTATCGGAGTGCAGGACCCTAGGCGTCCATGCGCGCTCCAGGATGAGGTTTGGTCCGATGATTTGTGCTTGTGGTGGCGAAGTCCGGATACACACGAACCGACAAAACAACGGTGCATGGCAGGAGGTCTGCAAATGTCAGGCTTGTGGGCGTCGAGAGATTGGACGCAGCGGCATTACGCCGCCAGCGAGCGTCGATCCTCCAATGCCTGGAGCCAGTGCGCCCGCAGACAACACGGGACCTGCGTCTCCGCGAACGCCTCTGGGAATTGAAGGATGAGTTGTAAGAGCGCCACCATGGGCGAATTACCAGCAAGAATCATACGCATAGCTTACTACGGTACCTTTTAGTAACCAATGGGAAACGCATACTCATATCAGCCGATGACTCCTCAGCGTGTGGCTTCTGAGGAAGAAGTACAGGCCATGCACGCCAAACTCGCCAGCAAGGTGCGTGGCAAGGTTTCAGACGGGTCCGGGTCAGTCCCCAAGGGTATTGACGCCGCATCGCCTCCCGCCAATGGCGGAAGTGTCGAGCGGCCCCGACTGGAATGGGAGAAGCCGACCAGCAAGGACGCCACTGGCCTGAAGACCAAATGCGGTCGCTATTCGTGCGCGAAAGTCACGCTGAACGGCAGGGTGACCTACGAATTGTGGAAGCTCGCACCTGGCGGGGGTTGGTTCCGACAGTTCCATAAGGGCCTCGATGACTTCGCGCAGGTTCGGAAGCTTGCGCAACTCGACGCTGACAAGGGGGTTGCGTGAGCATCAAACGCTGGGCCACGAAGCGTGATGCCGCCGAGCCTCCCATCATCGATGCCCTGGAACGCGCAGGCTTCGAGGTTTGGCCCGTCGATGAACCTTGTGACTTGCTGTGCCGCAAACGCGATTGGGCGCCCGGCCTGTTCCAGGCGCTCGAGGTAAAGACCGGCCGCGGAAAAAAGCAGATAGTCGCCAAGGACAAGCGCCAACAGGCGCAGCAGACTTTCATTCAGACCACGGGGACGCCGATCGTTCGGACGCCCTTGGAGGCACTCAAGGCGATTGGCGCGACGTTATGACCGATGCACGCATAGGCCGACCGAGCAAACTCACCCTAGAGGTGAAGATGGCGATCCGCCGGCGCGTACAGGACTGGAAGGGACGACGAAAAGTGATCTATCTGCAACTGGCGAAAGAACACGCAGTGGCGCCCGTGACAATCCAACGGGTGTACCTGGGTTATTAGTTATGATGCGGCCCCATCGAAACCTGCATACCTTTGCGATATAGTCAAGATTCATTTTCAGGAGAATCCCATGGCAGTCGATCCCCATCCGTCCCGACGTCCGAGTCCGCCGCGCAAGCCGCCGAGCACCTCCACGACCGCGGGCACCATGAATAAAATGCCGGCCTCCGCCAGTGGGCAGGAGGGTGTTGAATACGGCGCGCGTCATGAGCTGCGGGTAGGCAGCGGCAAGTCCGAGATGTCGCATCACTTCACGAGTTCGGAAGGCCGTGCGAAGTCCCCCGGCCGTGAGCAGCCGAACGAGGGCTCTGTTTCACGCGCATCGAAGCCCGGCGACGAATGAACGCCAAGCGCACCGTGCTGCAGGTTCCCAAACCCGCTCCTGTACGTGGAGTGAGTGGAAAGTTCGAGCAGGGTAAGGGCGACCGGCTGTTGGAAGCGCATCGTCAGGAGAAGGCTCGTGCCGAATCCGAGTCGCGGCGAAAACCTTAGCCAGTTCGTCTCGCGCTTCATGGGCTCGAAGGAGGCGCAGTCGAGCTTTCCCGATCCCAAGCAGCGCGCCGCAGTCGCCTACAGCAAGATGCGTCGCAAGAAGAAACGCAAAGCATGATCAAACTCGCCTTCCAGGCCGCAATCCCCGGCCCGCTGTTCGACGATCCCACCGACTGCCTGCATCGAGTGGTCAAACCGATGTTGACCGCTCTACGCGAGCAATTGCGCGAGAAGGGTATTCCCGCGAATGTCCGTATCAGCATCATGGTGGATGAGGTTCCACCTGAATTGCTGCCCGAGGAGCGCATCAGCATCAAGGATGCCGTAAAGAAAGCCCTCGCCGAGGGCACAATCGTGGATGTGCACTGATGCTCGAACAATCCGGCGTCAGTCTCGCCCGCAAACGCATCGACCGCATTCCCGCCGATGCTTCCATCCGCCCGTTGCGTGACCAGATCGTGATCAAGCCCCTCGCCTGGCAGCCCAGCAAGATCCTGGAGGTGGTATATCGCGGCCGTACCCTGCGCGGCGAGGTCCTGGCCGTAGGCCCGGGCCACTATCCGAAGAAATACAACCGCGACCGTAGCAAGTCGTGGGACAGCAAACAGTTCGTGCCCACTCAAGTCAAGGTCGGCGATGTCGTGGAGCTCGGTGGCTTGGAACTCCGCGGCTACGCCTTCGATGAACTGCTGTGGGGTGATCAGACTGTCGTGATGTGCAGGGAAGCGGATGTGACGGGGATCGTGCATGGCTAGCGGCTACTGGTATGTCTACTTCGTCAAGATCGGATACGAGTTCGCGTATGTCGGCAAGGGCTGCGGAGCGCGCTATTTGATCAGTGCCAAGGAGAAAGGCGGCATTGCCGGTATCGTCGAATTTTTCGAGAAGGAGAGCTCAGCTCTCAGACGCGAGAAACAGTTGATCGCGGCCTATCGTCCCCGATTGAATAAGACCCCAGGAGGTGAGGGGAAGAGCTATAGATTCAAACCGAGACGTGATGATCGCCTTGAAGCAAGATGGGTTCGTGAGGCATACCAAGCTGCTGATTCATATGGCAACTGGTATCGCCAGCTTATTGCCGCAGCGTTTGCGCGCTGCATTCTCAATGAAAAAGGTATCAGAGATATTCAATGGCCCGCGGTGGTTCCCGTCCAGGCGCAGGGAGACCCCGAGGTAGTCGAAGCGATAAGACGCTTAAACGTCTGGAAGCAATCGACACCTCCGGCCTCACTCCGCTTGAGTACATGTTGAGCGTTTTGCAGGACGAAGAGCAGTCAATGGCTATCCGGATGGATGCGGCCAAGGCTGCTGCGCCCTTCATCCATCCGCGATTGGCCACTATCGACAACACGCACACGGGCAAGGATGGCGGGCCGATTGTGATCAGCAGCACGGATGCAGAGCTGTGAGTGACGACCTGTGCATTGTGACGCGGCCGTATCCATACACGATCGACAATCGCGCTGATCCGCGCGAATGCTTCAACTGCCATAAGACACCGCTGCAATATTTGATCAATAGTGATGAGTGGTTTTGCCCTCATTGCAAGCGCTCGTACCAGTGCGGCGTGAATGGCTTTCCAGCTTACCCCCAAGCAGCAGGAGGCTAATCGCCTTCTCGCCTCAGCCGCCCAGCACATCATGCTGTTCGGCGGCTCCCGCAGTGGCAAGACCTTCTTGATCGTGCGCGCCATCGTGGTTCGTGCGTTGAAGGCGCCCAACTCCCGTCACGTCTCGCTGCGCTTCAGGCTGGGCCACATCAAGTCCAGTATCGTCATGGATACCTTCCCCAAGGTGATGCAGTTGTGCTTTCCCGGGGTGAAGTACGAGCTCAACAAGAGCGATCTGTACGCTCGCTTCGAGAACGGCGCTGAGTACTGGTTCGGTGGGCTCGATGACAAGGAGCGCACCGAGAAGATCCTAGGCAACGAATACGCTACGATCCACCTGAATGAGTGCAGTCAGATTCCCTGGAACTCGCGCAATATCGCGCTCACTCGCTTGGCGCAGCTCGTCAACCAATGTATCAACGGCGTCGAATCGGTTCTCTCGCTGAAGATGTACTACGACGAGAATCCACCGGATAAGGGTCACTGGACGTACAAGCTGTTCCGCAGCAAGCAAGACCCGGAGACCAAGGGGCCGCTGCCAGATCCAGAGCGTTACGCTTCGATGCAGCTCAATCCGAAGGACAACGAGGCCAACCTGGGCGCGGACTACGTGCGGACACTCCAGGGCCTTTCAGCGCGTCTTCAGAAGCGATTTCTGTTCGGCGAGTTCCGCGAGTCTGCACCCAACGCACTGTTCATCGATGAGACTCTGGATCGCTGGCGTGTGGTCGATGATGACCTGCCCGACATGATTCGCACGCTGGTGGCGGTCGATCCCAGCGGGTCCGACGATGAGGACAATCAGGACAATGACGAGATCGGGATCGTTGTGGGTGGCCTGGGCACCAATGGCATCGGCTACATCTGGGAAGACCTGACCTGCAAGGTCGGCCCTGCCACTTGGGGGAAGATCGCCACCCAGGCTTACGAGCGCCATTCCGCCAATGCAGTGGTGGCCGAGGTGAACTTCGGCGGCGCGATGGTCAAGCACGTCATCCACACCGCTCGAGCGCGCACACCGTTCCAAGCTGTCACTGCCAGTCGTGGCAAGGTCGTCCGGGCTGATCCGGTCTCGAGCCTCATGGAAACCGGTCAAGTGCGTCTGGTGGGCTTCATGCGCGAGCTCGAGGATGAGTTGTGTGGATTCACCACTCATGGCTACACCGGCGAGCGTTCTCCCAACCGGGCGGACGCCATGATCTGGTTGGTCAGTGCGCTCTTCCCGGATCTTCTGAGTACGAAGGACCGCAAGAAGACACAGCAGGTTGTCCCTCCTCCCTTGCGTCCCCAAGGTTGGATGGGCTGAGTTTTGATATAGAAATATCATAATTGTCTTAAACCGCTGGCGCCGCATCAGTACGTTCCGGCGGCATGGCTCAAACTGCCGCCGCTCAATCCGATAACGACATTCTCGTCGAGGCCCGCAAACGCCTCGCCCTTGCATCGGATTCTGAGTCTTCCAACCGCACAGAAGCGCTGACCGATCTGCGGTTTGGTAACGGCGATCAGTGGCCGGTCGACATTCAGCGAGACCGGGAGACAGATGGTCGGCCCTGTCTCACCATCAACATCACCGATGCGATGGTCCGCCGGGTCTGCAATGCTCTGCGCGAGAATCGGCCCCGTATCAAGCCGCATGCGGTCGGCAACAACACCAATGTCGAGGATGCCCAGGCCGCCGATGGTGTGATCCGTCACATCGAGGTCGCCTCTGGAGCGGATTACGCCTATGACTGCGGGGTTGAATCCGCCGTTCGGTGTGGATGGGGCTATTGGCGGGTCGGTTCGAAGTACATCGACGACAAGAGCTTCGATCAGGATCTCACGATCGAGGCCATCACCAACCCGTTCACCGTCTACAAAGATCCCGCCTCGCGTGCTCCCGACGCCTCTGACATGAACTGGTGCCTGGTGTCCGAATGGATACCACGCGAGGAGTATTTGGAACGCTACGGCGATGAGGGCATGCCCTACAGCCGCTTCAGGAGCGCGCTGAGCACCATCGGCAGTGCCTTCAACTTCATGGGCGCGGGCGATGAGATCGCCGATTGGAGCAAGAAGGAAGAGCTCCGGGTGGCCGAATACTGGCGTGTCACTACGAAGATGGACACGCTCTACCTCTATTCGAACGGCAGCACGACCTTCAAGGAAGACAAGCGCGCTTTCGACAACACTGGCATGCAGATTGTCCGCGAGCGCAAGGTATTACGGCGCGCGGTCGAGTGGTATCTGCTCTCCGGAGATCGTGTGTTGGATCGTCGCGACTGGCCGGGGAAATGGATTCCGATCATCGCCTGTTACGGTCGCCAAACTGATCTGAACGGCAGGATCGTCCGCAAGGGAATGATCCGCGATCTGCGCGATCCGGCGCGGATGTTCAATTACAGCGAGACCTCGAAAACCGAGACCTATGCGTTGCAGCCCAAAGCACCCTGGTTGGGTGCCGAAGGGTTCATGGAAGGTCACGAGGCGGCGTGGCGGGATGCCAATCGCAAGCCGATCGTCGCGCTCGAGTACAAACCCATCATCGGGCCGGACGGCCAACTCGCGCCACCGCCGTTGCGACAGATGCCGCCTGAGCCCGCTTCCGGATTTGCGGAGTGGTCCCAGAGCAACCAATCGAACTTTCTATTCGTCGCGGGCATGCCGCATGAGCCGGATGCCGACAAGAAAGGCGAAGTCGTCTCCGGTATCGCGATCAAGAAGCGCGAAGGATTGGCGGACGTCAGTCATTTCGACTTCTATGACAACCAAGTGCGTTCTTTACGCCATACCGGTCACGTGTTGGTCGATCTGTTTCAATACTTCTACGACACCCAACGTGTCCAGACCATCATCAAGCCCGATGGCAAGCCCGACCAGATCACACTCAACGATCCGGCCGAGAACCTAGTCAAGAACAACCTGAAGACCGCCACTTTCGGGATCGTGATTGATACCGGCCCGAGTTACGCCACGCAACGAGAAGAGAGCGCGGAAGCGAAGCTCGAACTCATGGCCACACCGTTGGGTGAGATGGTGGGCAAGCTGGCCGGTGACCTGGTTATCCGCGGCATGAACTTCGAGAACGCGGATGAGATCGCCGACCGTATCCAAGCGCAGATTCCTGGCGCTCAGATTGACAAAGACTCGGACCTGCCGCCCAAGGCGCAAATCATCATCGCGGGTCTGCAGGCGCAGTTGAAACAGGATCGGCAGCAACTTCTGGCCGCACACCTGGAGATCGAGGCCAAGCATGGCCTGCAGAAGATCAAGGAGGATGGGGAAAACCAACGCCTGCAGTTCAAGGAGCGGGCCGAGACCGAGCGCACCCAGATGGAGTTGGGTATCAAGCGCGAGGATACCCAGACCAACGCGCACGTGAAGATTCACGACACGCATGTGAAGGCCGTCACAGCCCATGACGTGGCTGAAATCAAGGCTGCCGCGACATTGCTCAATACCAACACCGAAGCCGAGCACAACAAGGCCGCCGCCAAAGAGGCGTTGAAGGCCGGTGAAGCGGCTGAGAAGAAAGAGGTTTAGCGCACCGTGAAACTGACACATCCCGGTGTGGAGTCGATTGTCCCGTCTCCAGCGGAACTGGTGGTTCTTATCGTGGGTAACCCATGGCGATTCAAACCGTAACCAACGCCAACCTGGCGGACTTTGTCGCTGAGCGACAGACCAAAGGATCACAGATCGCGACCGGTGAGCAACTGGTCGAGGCTGCCTCCAAGGCCGGCGCCGTATATACCGAAGGGGTAGCAACCCCGGGTAATCCGGTCATCAAGCCTGGAGTCGCGGAGACCACCAACACCGCGCCCGATCCTGGCAATCCCGAGCCCACCGCAAAGTCCAAACCTGTTCAGCCCCGTATCGATGAGCTGACCCGTCTTCGCAAGGAAGCTGAAGAGCTTTTCGAAGACGAGTACGTCCAACGTCTGGCGGCTGAAGCGCGGGTGGTCGAGTTACAAAAAAAGTTAGACGAGCAAAAACCCAAGGCCGAAACGCCAAAACCGGTTGAGTTGAAACGCCCGAGTCCGAAGGACTTCACCGATCAGGATGCGTACGACAAAGCCATGGAGGCCTATGACACGGCGCGCGATGAGCGCACGCGTCAAGCCGCCCTGGAGCAAGGTCGTCAGGAAGCCCGCCAACAGGCCCAGAACGCGCTCATGGCGCAGCGGGTCGAGGTGGCGAAGCAGGATCTGCCTGATTTCGTCGAAGTCATCGAAGCCGCTGGCAAACGCACGACCAACGTGCCGGAGCACATAAAGACAGCGTTCTTCGAGTTGGATTACGGCCCGCAGGTCGCTTACGAGCTGGCGAAAGATCCGGCTTTGGAGAAGCGCATCTTCGCACTCTCACCGTCCAAGGCGCTGTCGGAACTGGGCAAGCTCGAATTGAAGTACGCCAACAAGCCGTCGCTCGTGAACAACGAGGCGACCAAGCCCACACCCGAAACCACACGCGCCCCGGCGCCCCTGCAATCTGTCCGAAGCACCGGCGAAGGAGAGGTCCGTCAGGACTTGTCCAACGAGCGGGATTTCCAGAAGTACAAACAAGCGCGACTCGATCAGTTGCGCCAACGCAGACGGCACTGAGGGTTTAGGAGACTCTCTTGGCTAACAATCTGCTCACGATCTCACAGATCACCAACGAGGGCCTCATGGTCCTCGAGAACGATCTGTGTTTCGCCGATCACGTCAACCGGCAGTACGCGGATCAATTCGCGCTGTCGGGCGCGAAAATCGGCTACACCGTCAACGTCCGCAAACCGCCGCGGTATATCGGAGTCACCGGGCCCGCGCTGAGTGTCGAGGACACCAACGAGACCTATATCCCCGTCACGCTGACCACGCAGTTCCACGTGGACGTGCAATTCACGACGGCGGATCTGGCGACCTCCATCGACCTGTTCAAAGAACGCATCATCAATCCGGCCGTGGCCACTGTGGCCAACAAGATCGATCGTGACGGCGCGGTGTTCGCCTACCAGAACATCGCCAACGCGGTCGGTACCCCGGGTACGCCGCCGGCCTCTTTCCTGTCCTTCACCCTGGCGGGCGCGGTACTGGATGGTGAGGCGGCTCCGCGTGACGGCTATCGCGTTGTGATCCTCGATCCCTTCAGCATGGCCTATGCGCAGGATGGGGTGAAAGGTCTGTTCAACCCCCAGGCGCAGATCAGTGAGCAGATCCGCAAGGGCATGATCGCGAAGAACTTCGCCGGCTTCGACTGGTACATGGATCAGAACGTGGTCTCGTACACCACCGGGGCCGCGAGCAGCCAGACCACCGCGCCCACGTTGTCCAACAACACCTCCAGTGCGTGGCTGGCTTCCGGATGGTCGCAGTCGGGGTACATGGAGACCACCAACTGGACCGCCTCCACGGGCGTTCTGACGGTCGGTGACATCATCACCGTCACAGGCGTGTTCTCGGCGAACCCGCAGAATCGCGGTGCGTATGGAGGCGCCCGCCAGCGTCAGTTCACGGTAATTCCGCCGGTGGGAACCCAGACCTCAGGCACTTACAACAGTGCGACAGGGGTCTATACGTCCGGTTCCGGTGCCGGCGCTCTCTCGGTCTATGTGGCGAACACCGGGATCTACGCCGGCCAGTTCCAGAACATCACCGCACAGCCCTCAAGCTCCGCGACCCTGCAGGTGTGGGGCTCGACGGGAAACACCTTCCCGAACAAGAGCGTGGTCACCCCGCAGAACATCGCGATGCATCGCGATTGTCTTGCCTTGGCATTCGCGGATCTGGATCTGCCCGGCGGTGTCGACATGGCCGCTCGAGCGGTGGACGAAGAGGCGGGGATCAACTTCCGCGTCGTGCGCCAGTACACCATCAACAACGACGCTCTCCCGTGCCGCTTCGACGTGCTGTATGGCTGGGCAAAACTCTACCCGGAACTCGGCGTCCGGATCTCAGGGTAAGGAGAAACGAACATGGCAGCCCCCGCATCAGGCTCGACCAATCCCGGCCCGGCGACCGAAGTCACGCCGAGCCCCCAATCATCCATCGGCAACATCCAAAAGGTGGGCATCTTCAGCATTACGCTGTCTCCCGCCTCTGTGGCCAACGCGACGTCCGCGGAACAGACCTTTTCCTCTACCGGAATCGGCCTACTCACCACGGATGTCGTGTTGGTGCAGAAACCGACCGCCCAGGCGGGTATCGGCATTGTCGGCTCGCGTGTCAGTGCCGCTGACACCTTGGCGATCACATTCATGAACGCCACCGCGGCGACCGTCACTCCGACAGCGAGTGAGGTCTACAAAGTGACGGTCCTGCGTGTGCAGCCGAACTTCAATCCTGACGCGACGCAGATGGACTGGTAATGACCACGGAGGTTTTCTTCGGCACGCCTTCGTACTCGAAGGCGTTGTCCGTGGATTACAACCGCTCGATGGTGCAGAGCGCGATCCTCTTGACGAAGCTGGGTATCGAGATGCATCACCAGGTGCTGGCGGGGAATTGCTTTCTCGGAATGGCCCGCAATGCCATCGTGAAAGATTTCCTCGCCAGTACGGCCACCGATCTGATCTTTGTCGATGCGGATGTGGGGTTCGATCCGAAAGTCCTGCCTCGCATTTTGTCGTATGAGGAAGAGATCGTCGGAGGATTGGTTCCGAAGCGCTCCACCGACAGTGAGTCTTGTTATCACCAGAACGCGTTAACCGGCGTCATTCAACACGGACTGTTCCAGTCGCTTGAGCTTCCAACCGCGTTCATGCGCATCAAGCGATGCGCGTTTGAGCGGCTTAAAACGCCGTATTTTCGCGCCGAATCGAGCGAAGACGAGTTTGGTGAGGACATCTATTTCTGCCGGCGTTGGTGTGAGACCGGCCAGTTTCTCTGGGTCGATTCCGACATCAGCTTTAGCCACCGCGGCGACCGCGCCTGGCGCGGCAATTTCTATGACCATGCCGTGAAAAGCGGCCTCATTTTTTCCCAGGAGCATTGACATGCCAGGCCCTTCGGATATTGCTCGCGGCAACATCGCTCTCGCGATGCTTCTGCAGACCACGATCAGTCCCGCTTCCGTGGCTAATGCCACGACCGCCGAACAGACCTTTACCGTGAATGGTCTGCAGCTTGGTGACATTGTTTCGGTGACCAAACCGACTACTCAGGCAGGGCTGGGAATCGTCAATTCCCGGGTGAGCGCAGCCAATACCCTGGCGGTCACGTTTGCCAATACGACGGCGGCCACTATTACGCCTACGGCGGCAGAGACCTACATCATTGAGCTGAACAGGCCATCGAACCCGACATTGCCGCTGCCTTCCGCCGTGATGTGACATGAGCACGGTCTCTACGACGGCCATGGATCTGGTCGTCAGTGCACTGCGCAACATCAACGCACTGGAAGCGGGGGAAGTCCCGAACCAGAACGACGCTGCCGATGCGCTTCAGACGCTGAACGACATGATGGAGAGCTGGTCGACGGACAAGCTCTTCGTCTACGCGGGCGTGGAGAATCTGCTCAGTTGGACACCAGGGCAGTATCAGTACACGGTCGGTAACCCGGTCGGTGGAACTTTCTCAGGCACACTGGTCGGTAGTTCTCCCACGATCAGCAACGTCACTATCCCGGCCAATCTGATCCTGGGCGGCACGGTGACGGACTTCAATGCACAGGTCCCCCCGGGCACCACCATCACGGCAATCGGCACCAATACGGTGACGATGAGCGCCAATGCGCTCTCGACCGTCAGCACGCCTGAAACTTTCACCTACACGACTCCGGGAAACTTCGGCATTGCGCGTCCCTTGAGAGTGACTCGCGCCTTTACGCGCATCACCTCGGCCGGAACAACAGGGTTGGATTATCCGATCGATGTCGATGAGACCGGCGACAAATACGCCGCCATAGGGCTCAAGGGCATTCCCGGGCCGTGGCCAATCCTGCTGTATTACAACCCGACATTCCCGTTCGGCAATCTCTATTGCTACCCGAACCCGCAGCAGGCCGGCGTCCTGCATCTGTGGACGGACACCATCTTCACGGACTTTGTGAACCCGACGCAGTTGATCAATCTCCCGCAAGGTTATGCGCGGGCGATCAAGAAGTCTCTCGCGCTCGAGCTCGTGCCGGAATACGGCAAGATCGGCAGCACCCGACTGGCATTGCTCCAGGGTCAGGCCCGCGATGCGGTGGAGAAGATCAAGAAACTGAACTCCACTCCTGCCGTTCAAGCTTTCTTCGACCGCGACATCGTCCGCACCCGTCGGACGGATGCGGGTTGGATCTTCCACGGAGGGTTCAACTAGTGGCCGACAAGGGCGCGGACTTCGGTTTCGTGGGGGGATCGTACGAGGCAGCCATGGTGCTGCAGGATACGCAACGCCTGATCAACTGGATGGTAGAGGTCGACCCCAGCATCGAGGCCAAAGAACCTATCGCGCTCTTAGGCACGCCAGGACTCAACCCCGTCATCAGCACCATTACCGGTCCCGTGCGAGGTGCCTGGGTGCTCCCCGGTGATCTGACGTGCTTGTTTGTGGTGAGTTCGAGTGTATATCTGGCGACGGTCACCACTGCGGCGACCCAGACAAACATCGCCCAATTCTCGGTCATTCAAGTGGGGACATTGCTCACGAATGCAGGTCGGGTCGTGATCCGGGATAACGGCGTGCTCTTTAACGGCTTGGGAGGGTATGCCGTACTGGTCGATGGTATCTACGGTTATTTCTATCGTATGGGTGGCGCGGGCTCCGTGACGTTCACGGGCAACCTGACTTCGGGACAGCCGACGATCAGCTTCACTACGGGTGATATCGTTCCGAATTATCTGATTGTTTCGAGTGGGGCGATTACCGACAGTTTGGGCGCCATCCCGTCCACCACGATCCAATCGATCAGTTTTACCGCTAACACGATCACGTTGAACGCGAATGCCTCATCCAATGAAACGGATGACGTTTTCACATTGCAGATCCCGCAGTTCGGTCAGATTCTCGATCCTGCCTTCCTAGGAGCCAGCCGGATCGCTTTCATTGAAGGTTGGCTGATCTTCAATCAGCCCGGGACACGCACGTTCTATACCAACGCCCCGACTCCTTATACGCTCACCTTTGCCGGTGCGTTCTACGCGTTGAAGGACAGTTCCACTGACAATCTTGTCACGCTGTTCGAAAATAATCGCGAAGCTTTTCTGATCGGCGAGAGAACAACTGAAGTCTGGTACAACGCCGGAGGCTCCAGTTTCGCATTCCAACGCCTGCCCGGTATTGGTCCCCAAGTGGGGGGTGCGGCGGTTCACTCCATAGCGAGAGTGGGAAACGATCTCGTCTGGCTTGGGCGAATCGGCGAAGCCGGCGAGAATATGGTGCTGCGCACGCAACAATACAACTGGGAGCGCGTCTCGACCCATGCGATAGAGCAGATCATCTCAAGCTATCCCGTCATTTCCGATGCTATCGGTGACTGTTACGAGGAAGCCGGTCACGTCATCTACCAGTTGACCTTCCCGACCGCCGACGCGACATGGTGTCTGGACATGACCGTCTTTGACCTTACCCAGGGGAAGCTGGGCTGGTTCCAACGACTATCATGGAATTCAGCGACGGGCACCTATCACCGGCATGCGGCTAACTGCATGGTGAATTTCGCTGATCTTCTCCTGGCGGGAGATTACCAGACAGGTCAAATACATCAGCAGAGCCGTTCCATCTATACCGATGCGGGCAACCCATTGCGATGCCAGCGGCGCACTCCGCATGTCTGGAGCAAGGAGAACCGCCAGAGAGTATTCGCCTCCTCCTTGCAGATCGAATTCACTCCCGGGGTGGGATTACAGATCGGGCAGGGCTCCAACCCGCAGATCATGCTGCGCTGGAGCAATGACGGCGGGTTCACCTGGAGCAATGAGCACTGGGTACCCATCGGTAAAGCCGGCGAGACGCGCAATCGAGCGCTGATCCGTCGCTTAGGAAAATTCCGTGATCGTGTCTGGGAAGCGAGTTTTAGCGATCCTGTCGCACGCGACATCATTGGTGCAACGCTGTTTGCTGAAGCCGAAGAGGAAGCTGCCTAAATGGCTCAACAGTTCAACAGAGCGCCGACCTATAACGAGCCGTTGTCGACCAAAGGAAACACGACTCGGGACTGGTATTCCTTCTGGGTAGGGTTGTTGAGCGGCCAACCAACGGGGTTACCGTCCCCTGTTACGGCCGGACAATCCCCCTACACCTACAAAGCGACGCAAGGTGGAACGCTGATTATTCAGGGCGGCGCGGTCTCAATGGTGAGCTTCAGTCGAGACGGAGTGACCAATTTCAACGCTGGCCAGACTCAGGGCCTGTTTCCGCTCTCGCAGGGCGACCTATTGATCATCACGTATTCGGGCGCGCCGAATCTGACTTTCGTGCCGAGGTAACCATGTCATCTGTTCCCTACAAGTTCACGACGGCAGCGACCACGAATTTGCAGCAGGTCAGGTCTGGACAGACCGCTAACCTGAAAGGGTACTCAGCGGTCAATTCCGCCGTCTATCCGATTTTCATCAAGCTCTACTGGTTCCCCAATACTGCCATTGCCAGCGCGCCGACCGTAGGAACGACAGTGCCTAACATGACGATCTGCGTCAACGCCAATGCCACGTTGGTACAGGGCCAGACGGAAGGCTGGCCGGATGGCGTCACGGGCAATGGGGATCTATGGGTCGCGGTCACCAAGGTTGCTGCTGATTCGGATACGACTGTCGTGGCCTCCGGTGACGGCATTATCACGTTGCTCGTGGAATGAGCGATCTCGCCCACATCCCGACGCGTGAGGACATCGAGCGCCTGCAAGCCTCGATGTGCGCGTTACCGCAGGTAATGCTGCAGACCCGACATTACTTCGCGGATGGCCTGTATTGCCGTGAACTCTCCCGGCCGGCGGGCACCACGATTGTCGGCAAGGTGCACAAGAAAGAGCATCTCTACATCGTGCTCACCGGAGAAGTGACGGTGGTAGGGGAGGGAATGAGCGAGCGCATCAAGGCACCGCGGATTCTAGTGAGTCCTCCGGGGACAAAGCGCGCGGTCTATGCCCACGAGGATTCGATCTGTGTCACGGTTCATCGGACGGATTCCACGGATCTGGATGCAATTGAGTTAGAACTGATCGAACCGGATGAGACCGCGCTCTTTGACGCCCACAACCAACTCAAGGGGCTGCTCAAATGAGCTGGATCGCGGCGGCAGTCGGCGGAGCATCGCTGCTGAGTGGCATTATCGGCGCCGGCGCATCGGAGTCGGCTGCCAGCCAACAAGCTGCTGCAGCCCAGAATGCACAGAACATCAGCGAGCGCGAGTTCAATACCATCACGGGGCAGGAATCCCCGTACATGCAGTCCGGCTATGGGGCGCAAGGTCAGCTCAATTACCTGTTGGGAATCGGGACTCCGGGAACTGCCGCGACCACTGGAAACGGCACAATCCAAGGAACAGCGCCGACCGCGTCCTCGAGTCCGGGTGGCGGCTATGGCTCGCTGCTGCAGAACTTCAACACCAGCGACTGGCAGCAACTCTCGCCGGCCTATAACTTTCAGAAGCAGCAAGGAACTCAAGGTGTCCTGAATGCGGACGCGTCCGGGTCTGGAGCCCTCTCTGGATCAGCCTATAAGGATCTGATCAATTACAACCAGAATCTGGCGAACACGAGTTTCAACAACGCGTTCAACCAGTACCAGACGCAGCAGGGGAATATCTACCAGCGTTTGGCTGGCGTCTCCCAGTTGGGCCAGAACGCCGCAGCGAATACGGGTCAGCAAGGCACTGCCCTAGCAGGTCAGGCGGCGCAGTCCGCGACTAATATCGGTACAGCCAATGCGGCTGGAACGGTGGGTGCGGCTAATGCCCTGACAGGCGGCATCAATTCAGCGGCCCCCTGGCTAGCTTATGGCGGTGGCGGCGGAACATCGACCGCCGGAGGTGCGGGTGGCGATGTCGTGAGCTCTTCCTATACAGGATACTGAGCATGCCCGATCTCACCCCTGTTGCCACGCAGATCAAGCCCCCGGACCCGATGCAGGGGATCAATACCTATTCAGGCATCCTGGGACTGCAACAACAGCAGCAAAATCTCCAGACCGGTCAGTACACGCAGCAGAGTGCGCAGGCGACCGCCGGTGTCGATCAACTGAAGAACAAAGAACTGCAGGCCGTTTCTGGCCTGATGAAGAACGTGCACGACGGCGGTTACCGCAAGTCTGATGGCACATTAGATCAGCAGCGGTTTGCTGATGACGTGCAGACTGTCGCGCCCGTAAATGGGCAGCAGATTGCCTCCAGCGCGCGTACTCAGGCTAATGAGATCGTTCAGAACCAGAAGGCCAAGCAGGATCTGACGGATTCGGCTCGGACTTCTCTGGGCACCGGCCTTACCGCGCTCGCCAAGGACCCTAACACCAAGCGTGGGGACGTTGTCGATTACTACACCAATTGGCTCCAGGATCATAAGGACGATCCGGCCGCCTTTCGGGTAGGCGTGGCGCAAGCGGCAATGTTGCCGCAGAATGATGCGGACCCGAAATATCGCGAGACGCTCGGAAAATATGCCGCGACGCTGACCGGTCAACCCACGACGGCGCCGACTACAGTGGACACCGGTGGAGGCATCCAACCGGGTCAGGCGTCGAATATCACCGGCGCGATCACTCCCGCCGGGCCGCCGATTCAGAAAACGATGGCGCCTCATCAGGTCAAGAACGAGGCAGGTCAGATCGTCAACGTCTCGCCCGCTGGAAGTGTGCAGGTAGCCCCAGGAGCCAATCCGACCACGGCCCAGGCGTCGACTGTGAATACTGCGGCTGCGGGCGTTTCCAATCGCGTCCAACAGGCGCAGGCCGCAGCGAACAACACCACGCAAGCCCAAGATGCGCTCACGCGCACACGGGAGATTCTCGACAAGCCGGATGCCATCGGGACCGGTGCAGGGTTTGCCTGGAAGAAGGCCGTCCGTAACGTCCTGGCGAGCGCTGGAATCGACACGGCGGGTGCCGACGATGCCAATACCCTTGTCAAGAATCTGGCTCGCTACGAGGCTGCTCGAGCCACTCAGGCCGGACTCGGGGGCACCGATGCGGCTCGCGAGCTCGCCCACAACGGTAGTCCAAACGCCTCGCTGAGCACAGAGGCTCTCAAGGGCGTAGTCACGCAGTCGCTCGCGACGGAAAAGGCGCTCGCCGCATATGCCAGCGTTCAGGGTAAAACCAAGGACCCGGACAAGCTTGCTAGGAACGAAGCGGATTTCCGCGGTATCCCGAATCTCGTGCAGGGTTACGAATATGGCCTCGCGCGCAATCCGCAGGAAGCCGAAGAGTTCCTGAAGAAGCATGGACTGACTCGTGCCGATATGGCTAAAACCCGCGCTGCGATCAAAGAGTTTGAGGGTCGGCAATGACCGACTTCGATCCAGACGCCTATCTGACGCAAGGATCTGACGCGCATGCGGCATTCGATCCTGATGCCTACTTGCATCAACCGGCACAGAAGTTTCCCGAATCGACTGCCCCAGGCACGACCTATGACGCGAAGGAGTTCAAGCGTCGCGTGGGTCGAGATCCTGACGCGGCTGAACTGGCCAACTTCAAGGCCTTCAAAGGCGAAGGGTTCGCGGGTGATCCGAATCAGGGGAAGTTCACTGCCGGGCAGGCCGCGGTCGGAGGAGTCGAGGCAGGGCTTTCGCTCGCTAGTTCCGTCCCAGCAAGCATTGCCGCGGCGCCGGCCTATATGGTGGGCTTGACTGGAATAGGGGGCACTGATTCAGCTTCGGCCGCGCGCGCTACCCGCAACGCACTCACTTATCAACCCCGCACCGAGGCGGGGCAGGCTGCCGTGGATGTGATCGGTCAAGTGAGGCCCGGAGAAATTGTTCCGCGCCTCCTTGACGTCTCAGGACATCCACAGGCAGCCGATACGGTACGGGATGTGACCGAGAGAGTAGGGGACGTCGCGCCATTGTTTGGTGAGGCTGCGGCAGGATTCCCGGCCACACGAGCCATCGGCCGAAGCGCCGCCCGAGTGGTTCCTTCGATGGTTGACCCGGAAGCGGCGCCATTAAGCGCGCAGGACGTGCTGACTCGAGCGGCTCAGAATTCTCCTCAATCGATGGGTGCCGCCTCCGCCGCGCCGCGCATGACACAAGTCAGTCCCGAACTGCAGCAGGCCGTGGTGAACTCCGCTCGCCAGAACGGTGGCGCGGTGAATCCGGAGACTCTGAACCGTCATATCGAAGCGGATTCATTGCCGGTGAAAATACAACTGACTCCAGGTCAGGCTGCGCAAGACCCGGAAATCATCTCTCATGAGATGAACAATCGCGGGAAAATCCCTGGTCTGCCTCAACTGTTGAATGATCAGAACACAAAGCTTGGACAGAATATTCAAGCGATTCGCGATCAAGTTGGACCGGATGTGTTCTCCGCGAATCATGTCGAGCATGGTGACACCCTGATTCAGGCATACAAAGATAAGGCTGCTCCGGTAGAGGCTGATATCAGCCAGAAGTATCAGGCATTGCGGGATGCCAATGGAGGGCAGTTTCCCGTCAGCGCGCCGGCATTATTGAAGAATGCCACAGCTGCATTGAATCAAGAGTTGCTATTGGATCACGCGCCGAAGGCTGTCATGTCGACTCTCGGCAGATTAGCTGATGATGACAACATGACCTTTCAGAATTTCGAATCTTTGCGTACCAACTTGGCTCGCATTCAAAGAAGCTCAACAGACGGCAATGAACGTCACGCCGCAGGCGTGATTCGCAATACGATGGAAGAGCTTCCTTTAAAGCCCGGTAGCGCTGAATTGAAGCCATTGGCCGATGCCGCCCGCGGCGCCGCACGAACACAATTTCAGGCCGTGGAAGCCGATCCGGCTTACAAAGCAGCCCTCAGCGGAACGGTTCCGCCTGATAACTTTGTGCAGAATTTCGTCATTGGAGCGCCTCGGGATCAGGTAGCGCTCATGCGGCAAAACCTGGAAGGCAATGATACAGCCACGCAGACGATGGGCGTGGCTACATTGGACCACTTGGGGAAGGCAGCCGGAGTCGACAAAGGTACTTTCAGCCAAGCCAATTACAACAAACATCTTCAAGCGCTATCTCCGAAACTGGGATCACTGGTAGATCCCGCCACCATCGAAAAACTGGAGACGCTGGGAAATGTGGCGCGCTACACCCAAGCGCAGCCGAAAGGCTCATTCGTCAACAATTCAAACACGCTGGTAGGCGCATTAGCCAGTCATGCCGCAGGCGCGGTTGAGGGTATCGCGAACGTGAAGGCCGGAGGGATTCCGGTTGGAACTATCGTAAGGAAGGCAGTCGAGAATCGAGGCGCTAACAAAATCGCCAAGGAGACGATGACTCCTTACGGGGGACTCACGAAGCTTTCGGATGTGGGGAAGCCGTGAATCAGTACTTGAATTCACCGGCGCGCCATCCACGGAATATGTTGATTATCTCCGCGGCGATGATCACGAGAATTACAACGCCGAGCACCGTACTGACAGGGGCCGGCGTTACTGCCCAAGCGATTATCAGCAGTAGATATATGACAGCGGCGATGGCCATGGCTCAACTCCTTTTGGCTGAGTCTGCGCCTGTATGGATACTGGATGGCAAGGGCCATGAGGTGGTTTCGTGACCGCTGCCTATCTTGCCCCGTATCTCGTCCAACGGTGGTTTGACAATAATAATCTCCCGTTGGTCAACGGCACGATTCAGACCTATGCCGGGGGCACCACGACTCCCATCGCGACCTACGTCGATTCGACCGGAGTCACCCAGAACACGAATCCGATCATCCTCAACTTTCGAGGAGAGTGTTCGATCTGGCTGTTACCGAACGTCAGTTACAAGTTCGTCGTCTCGGACAGCCAGAGCAATCTGATCACCACCGTCGACAACGTGGTGAATGCCGCGCTGATCAGTCTCTATGGTGGCGTGGATACGGGTGTGGCGAACGCCTACATCCTGAATTTCAGCTCGCCGGTTCCTCCGGGAACAGACGGTCAGGTCATCTACTGGCGCCCGTCGAACTCCAACACCGGTCCCAGCACCATCAATGTCAATGGGGGAGGGGTTCAACCCATCGTCAATCCCAATGGGACGCCACTGGGAGCCAATCAGCTGCTGGCCAACCAGTACACCTCAATCATCTCGATCAACGGCACCTGGCAGCTTTACGGCGGTTCTGGCACGGGGGTGAATGTGGGAACCTTCGGGACGGAGACGCCCATCACGGCGGCGACCACCACGGACTTGGGTTCAGTTGCGGGTCACAACGTGCAGATTGTGGGAACTACCGCAATCACCTCGTTCGGTAATTCGGCTCAGTTGGTCGCGCCCATCTACATCGGGCGTTTTTCAAACTCTCTCACGCTGACCAATTCGGCCAATCTAATTCTGCCCAGCGGTAACAACATCACGACGAGCAATGGGGATGCGTTCATTGCTGAGTACATGGGGATGGGTCAGTGGCGGGTCCTGTTTTACGAATACATCTCGGCCACCGCCGGAACCTCGGCGGTCAAAGCGGGCGATACCGCACGACAATCCACCATCACTCTGACGGCCGATCCTGATCTGTCTGTGACGCTCCTGAGCGGCCAGTACAGTTACGAACTCTTCATGTTGTTCGATTCTGTGGCAGCTGGTGCTGGCTTTAAATTCTCATCCACCGGTACCGCAGTCGATAGCCGTGCAACCTCTCCTGCGGTCGCGGATGGGCTTGTGAATGCGGGGGCCTATGGTCCCAAAGTCGAATCGTTTGTCGGTGCCACGGTTGCCTATGCCAGCGTAGGGACTGGAACTGACAGCAATGGGGTGCTCTACAAAGGATCGCTGCTGATCACCACGCCGGGCACCTTCGGTATCCAATGGGCGCAGAACTCGAGCACGGCCAGCAATACTACTTTGCGGGCCGGGTCCTATTTGACCGCCAATCTTCTGGCGCAGAAGACCGCCACGAGTCCGACCCAGCATCTATTCACAACTGCTGGTGGATTTACCGAAAACATCCCCAGCGGATTCAGCATCGCGACAATTGAAGCATGGGGTGCTACGGCCAGAGGCGGCGCGGGATTTACGGCCGGCGGCGGCAGTTTCTCAGGCGGAGGTGGGTCTGGATCCGGCGGTTACTGTCGTACGGTAATCTCTGTTTCTGGCGCGGGTGGCCAAACAATGAACATCACTGTGGGGGCCGCGGGCGGGATCACCGCAGGCGCGACCATCGTGAGCTCGGGCACCTTCACCGTGGCAACCATGACCGCGGGAGGCAGTTCCCCGGGTGGCGATGCTCCCAGTGGTGGGGCTGGTGGCACCGGCGGCGCGGGAGGGACTGCATCAGGCGGTGCGACGCTCAATATACCGGGAAACGCAGGCCAGCCAGGGCAAAACGTCGCCGGCGGTGGGACCGGCGGGGCGGGCGGTACTGGAATTCCTGGTGTTAATTACGGCGGTCCTAGTGGGACAAAGGGCAACGGTATTCCTTCCAACATTCCGGGGACGGCGGGCGTCGTATCCATCGTGTACTCATGAGCGCTCAACTCGCACCGGCACCAGTCTTTCGTTCCTGGGACAACCTCGGGCTTCCGCTCGTGGGCGGAAAACTCAATACCTATGCGGCGGGCACTACGACTCGTCAAGCAACCTATACGGATTCGACCCAGACGACGCCCAATACGAATCCCGTGATTTTGAATTTTCGTGGTGAAGCCTTCGTCTGGCTCGACCCAACACTGACCTATAAATTCGTCCTGACAGATGCTTTTGGAAACCTCATCTGGACTGAGGACAACATCCCAGGCGGCGTCGACCCGTTTCCAGCGAACGATGTCCGCTCATTTGGTGCAAAATTCGATGGCGTAACGGATGACTGGAGTGCGTGGACTGCCGCATTAAATAGCGGGTTTTCCGTAATCATCGCACCCGCAGGAAATAGTTTCTTATCACAAGGGATCATCGTTCCACCCAATGTCATGATTGTGGGTGCCGGTTGTCTTCCTGGTAATCCTGTAGGAGGAGGCACCGTTCTTATTTTTGCTGCCTCCATATCGGCATTAGTCACTTTGGGAAACAGTTCAGCAAACAGCCCTCTAGGGCTGCAGAAGCTTAGCATCTTACGTGAGGGTGGTGAACCACCTGCTAATAGCATTGGCGTTTACGTAAACGGTGGATACAACATCATCCTTAGCGAGGTAGCAGTATATAACTGCGCACAGAACTGGTATTTCAAAGCCTATAACACCGGCGTGGGGCTAGGTGCACACTGCGATAAAATCTTCAGCGGCCAAGCATCAGACGCCCATCTCGTCATGGATACATGGCCTGAGTTGACTCTCGTAAACTGCCGATTTGGGATGGATGGTTCTGGAGATTATGCAGGCAACTGCCATATCCGTATCACAGGTGGTGCTCCCGGGACGGCATCCGGCCCTAATACGCTTAAGTGCATCGCGTGTCAGTTCAATCAGGGCAGCAGTGCCCTTGTGCATGCGCTCGAATTCGTCAATCTAGTGGGCACAGTGCCCACTACTGATGCGTCTAATTTTACATTCGATAGTTGTCATTTCGAGAATGTAAGTTCCGCCTTTGTCTATTCCGATGCGACGTGGAACATCATTGATCGATTGATGATCACCAACTGCGTGTTCAATAACAGTATTCCGATGTTTGCCTTAAATTCAGGATCAGCTCCGTCAGAATGGCAATTCATTGGCAACGATATTTTCGCCTCCGATATCACACTGGCACCCACCGGCCAGATTTCCGCGGTGGAGTTTTCCTCCAACCGCATCAAAGGCACGATGAGCTTAACTGGGGTGGCTGGATCAACACTGACCATGGCAGATAATTCCCATGGCGGTAATGTCACGGTCGCAGGTACATGGGGATATCTGAAGCTCTCGGGCTCCTTTACGGCGGGCAGTCTGATTTGGAGTAGCGCTGTCGCGAGCCTCGTCTGGCTGGAAGGTGGTTTTTCATTCGGGACATACACTCCGCAATTAAACTTTGGGGGAGCTCATGTTGGGCTGACGTTTACATTGCAGCAAGGGCGATTCCAGGTATTGGGAAATCGTATTCGTGGCGATTTTGCGATGACGATATCAAACATCGGAAGCTCTACAGGCCCGGCGACGATAACAGGATTACCCTATCCGGTCGTTAACGCCGCTGTTGCAATTGGTGGCGGTGGTGTCTGTACCTACGCTACGCCGATGGTTGGAATTTCTGGAGTGCTACTGTTGAACGCCGTGCAGAACGCTGCAACGTTGAATATTTACCAGATGACAAGTACCGGTGTCTCAGTGATCAATCAAGGGAGCTTCGGAACTCCTCCCGTCACAATCGCTGGCACCTTCGATTATGAATGGCAATGAATGACCCCTCTGACACCCTCACTGGAATCGAGCGTCTGGAAGATGAGTTCCCGGAAGGTCAGGTCCTCACCCCCACCCGTGTGCGCCGAGCGTTCATGCGCACCTGGCGAGAGGAGCGGGCACTGGAGCGCCGGATACAGCTCTTGGAGGATGCACTACGGCTGGTGGTGGACAGGGATCTACCGAGTTATGCGAAGTCCCAGGCGCTCGCGACGCTGCGGCACCTGGTGGAAGAGGAGATCAAGCGTCGCAAGTTGATCCAGCGATGGGTGTGGGGAGCATTGGGAGCCATCGCGCTCAAAGTGTTGGAAACGGCTATCGAGAAACTAGTGAAGTAGGCAATGGATGAAGGCATCTGGATCAGAATCAAGTCACTGCGGATCGCGCGGATCGTTATCGATCTCCTCAAGGAGTATTCCATCGGCGCTCACGCGGCGGCTCGTCGTGCGCGCGGTCCGGGTCGTGCTAGAGAATTGCGAGAAGAGGCTGACGAAGCCGATGCCCAGGCTGAGGACATCCGAGAGCAACTCAAGGGGGGCAAGTGAGCTTCGCGCGCGCGGTCGCCTACGTCCTGCAGGCTGAGGGTGGGTTGGTCGACAACCCGAAAGATCCCGGCGGTCTCACGGCCTACGGGATCAGCCAGCGCGCCTACCCGAATGAGGACATCGCTAACATGACGCCTGAGCGGGCTGCGCAACTGTACTCCGCCGACTACTGGGACCCGATCCGCGGCGATCAGCTCCCCGATCCGCTGGGTGTTGCGCTCCTGGACTTCGCCGTGAACAGCGGAGTCCCTACCGCGATACGGGCCTTCCAGAGAGCCTTGCGGGTGACCCCCGATGGAATCATGGGACCCGCCACGATCGCCGCAGCGCTGCGCTCCATTCCGCGCGTGGCCATCACTTCCCTGAGCGCCGAACGCATGGCGCTCCTTACCGCATTGCCCACCTGGCCAGACTTCGGCCGCGGGTGGACACAACGTGTCGTTAACACTGCAATCGAGGCACTTCTATCATGAAATGGTTAGGTACACACATCCTCTGGCTGCTGGGTCTGATCCAGCTTTTACTCGCCTGTTTCTCAGGCGCCACCGATCTGTTCTCGCCGCGGGTTCTACAGTTCATCGTATTCTTCGGTGGACTGATAACGGCTCTTATCGGGTACGTCAAAACCAATCCACCGGATACGCTGCCACCGCCGAGCGTGAAAGCGCATTGGTGCGTGACCGTCCTGGCGCTCCTTATCGCGCTGCCTATGCTGGGCTGCCAGTCCCTGGGGCTGACAACGCCGCAGACATTCGACCAGAAACTGGCCTACGGCTATGCTGGTGTCACGACCGCCCTGAACACGGTCACCACAGCATTGTCCGCAGGTCAGCTTTCGAGCGCTCAGGCGACACAGGCGAACTCCCTGGTGCTGCAGGCTAAGGTCATTCTCGACACGGCGCGCTCGGAAGAGGGTACGAACCTGAGTTCCGCTCAGAACGATCTGACGCTGGCGCTGACCGCGATGAACGCCGTCGAAACCTATCTGACCCAAGCTGGAGTAAAGCAATGAGCACTGTCGCAATCGTCGGAGGGGTTCTGGAAGGGCTGCAGTTACTCGACAGCCTGTTGCAGTCGGCGGCCACCGTATCGGCCGCTGTGCAGGCTGCTCAGGCCTCGGGGCAAGCAGTGGACTGGACCACGATTCTCGCTCAGGAGTCGCAGGCTGAGCAGAATCTGCTTACCGCGATCGAGGCAGCAAAGGCTGCGGGAAAGTAGGGCCGAGTTGCAGCTATCGTTACCGTAGCTATACTCACCTCCAGATAAGGAAATGGGGGTGATCCATGGAGCTCATCAATAAACAGAAGATAGAGCAATTGGTCCAGAGCTTGTATCTCATCGTCATGAATCGCGCTCCCGACCCAGGAGGAGCGCGATATTACGAAGATTTGATCGAGCGCATCGGAGTAGACCGCGCAATACCCGAGATGCTGCGGGCCTTCTTGAGTTCGCCGGAATATTCTGGGCGCCTAGACTACCGAGGATTGCATGTTTCGCCTACTCTGGCGAGTTATGGAACGCGCCTCATCAACGGCCTTCCTGTAAACCACGTTGTTTCTTTGGGAACCCATTGTCAGGCGAGTTCCGTGCTCAAAAACGGAGGGCTCAAAAAATACTCGCTTCCTTTTGATTGGCTCCTTTCAACACCGGAGATCGTGCTTGATTGTCTAGCGGATGACTTCGCGAACTTATTGAATCAACGATATTATCAATCCATTGCCTTCCCCAATGAATCACGAGCCGATCACACGCTCTACAGGGATCGATACGGGCTAGAGGCGATATTCACACATAGAGATCCCAGCAAAGAAGAACACTACGCCTATCTCAATCGCTGCGTGGAGCGCTTCCGTCGCTTACTGCAAAGCCCAGACCCGAAACTGTTCCTGATGACCAGTCGCAGCAATGTTGATCTACCTGGAGCCTTCCCGAAACTGGTAGACGCACTCCTGCGGGTTTGTTCGAACTTCTCGCTCATGGGAATACACGTGCTGACGCCCACCGGGAAACCGGGCATTATTTCGATGACACCTATCATAGAAGGTGATCATAATCTCTATGCCATGCATCCTTCTTCCAGAGAAGATGCGTTCGCGCAATTCGAAGATAAACTGGATGAATGGACCATCCTGAGACTCATTCACTGCTACAAGATCGCGCTCAAGGATTTTGCGTAGGGACAATTGTGTCGTTTTGTTTGTCTATAGTAAGCTGGTCTGCTCTCACATACTCTGTCTGCAATTGGTCATTAGTTGCCGCTGAAATAAGTTCAGCTAGCTCTTCCCATGTTGCCCGCAAAGGAGGGAAATCATTCATTCATCACCTGAGCAGTAATGTGTTCCATCTTCGTGGAATGTTGACATGAACAGACCCATTCGATTATTCCATCGGGAATCGGCATCTCGTTAATAGAACAGTTTCGGAATGTGCAATTTTCCATTACGAAAACAGGTGGTGACGTGATAGTTGCTGAATTGATTGAGATGTCTTTCATATCTTCACCCTGCCAGCGAGGAAGTTGCAACGTAGGAATGGAGATAGCCGGTCATGAGTTAACAGCGTTGCATTTCTGGCCAATGCGGATACGCATCTCTATAGAGAACCCGTGCAAACGCCATCTTGCGGATGTCGCCGCTGTTCCAGAAACTCAAAAATACTTCGCGATCAATGCGCTCGGCTATGCTCATAGTTCATCCGGGTATTCTATGCCCCACGTCACAAGATCATCCCAGACCTCTTCGTCTGTTCTAGGAAGAAACAGCCAACTAGCGGCCCAATCCTCACTTCTTGAACGCCAGATTGCCTCGCAAACCTTAAGGGAAAAATTGTGCCCATGCGCCTTGGCAATTTTCTGGATGCGCTTGCAGTCTTCAATATCTTCAATGGGTTCGCTCATGGTTGATTCCGCTTCTCGTTTAGCTTTCACCAAGTCTTCGTATGCGTTTGTCATGGTTGAAACGCGCCTCTCTTGAACGCCTCCCAGGCTTCCGCCGGCACCGCAGTATCGGCTCGGCGCAGCCACTCGGCGCGCTCACGCTCGGTCAATCGATTCCACCAGGTCATGCCGAGCTCGGCGTCGTTCTCCGCCACCATTTCTCGAATAAGGCGCTTGGCTAACTGCTCTCGCGTCTCGCCAGTCACGGTAAGATCATGGGTACCCATCAGTCATCACCTGTTAGTTGGTCCGGTTAGTACGCCACGCGCTCGGCTGCGATCTTTTCAAAGCCGTAATCCTCGAATTCCGCAAAGAGGCAGTCACGCGAACCGGGATACTGAAGCATTTCATCCTCGCGCTCAGCCTCGCGCCGCACGATATCGACCACGCGGCAACCGGCCTTGGCGACGGCTCGCATGCGTCGCTCTCCGAGCCACCGGCCTTCACCTTGTTGCTTCAGAGCTGCTCGCACTAGCGCTTGCTCGGTCGCCTTGAGCGCTTTGGCCCGCGATGCTTTCCCACGAATGGTGCCTTTTCGATATGGCGCGTACATGGTCACTTAGCTCCTGTTTGGTTGTCCGGTGACAGGCTCATCCATAAAAGGGCGATTCGGTATTCGGGCCATCCGGAAGCTAAAAGGATTTTTGCTATGGCCCTAAAGACGCGATCCTCCTGAAATTCCTCGAACGCGCTCATTTTACTTCTCCTGACGGAAGAGTGAGTGATCCGCCAAACAGCGCACGGCGAGTTCCACCACACGCGGGACAGGAAGCTCACCAGACACATACCGGCGCATATTCCTGTCGCTGATCCCGATCCGCTTTGCCATACCCACCTGAGTCTCTCCCATCTTGTCGAGGAGCCGCTGGAGCTGAGCCGCCGTCACGCGGCCACCGGGACCGGGAAGGACTGGATCACCTCACCCGTGAGGGCGTCGGTCCAGACATCGTAGGCCACGCCACGAACGAACAGCACCCAGAAGTTCATCGGCGTGTCGCCATCCGTCAGGACAGAGGCGAAACCGGTGGACTCGTCGGCCACAATTTCCGCCTCAGTGGCGGCGAAGTGGGTGGTGAAGCTGTTCATTACGTTCATTGCTGTATCTCCTGACCTCGGAGCTATTAGGCCACATCGTCCTATAGGACGTCAAGTCCTATTTGGTACTTTTCCTCTTTTCTGATATCTCGTTGAATCTCCGCATGTAATCGCATAGATCCGGGTTCGCCCAAAGGAGTGCGTTTGCCACCTCGACAGCGTAGCTGCGCGCGTCCTCCCAATCCTTCATCTTTGCGCCATTCTGGTGCCGATCGATGGAGTGATCGGCATACTTTTGGAGTCTTGCCAACGTCTCGGCATCAAGAGTTACTGTCGTCATGTATGCTTTTCCGACTGTGGTACGGAAGGCATCAGATACAGATCGTGTTCGCCGGGCGGCAGACCTGGAGCGTAGAGGGAAGCCGTTACTAAGGGGTATTTCCAGCCAGTCTCCTGCACGGTCACCTTGGCGATCGGCGCCTGAGTGAGGAGAGCCTTCAGATCGGCATTCTCCTGCGCGTAGTTCGCCAGCCCTACGCTTCGTTCTGCTCACGGGACACGGTTACTTGTTGCGATGCCGGTCTTTGCGACCGAAGAGATAGCCCAGGGAGAAGCCGAGTGCCAACAGAATGAAGTAGTCGAACGTGGTCATTTCTGCTCCGCTTCTGCGCTGACGGGTTGCAGATAGGGATCATCGGCCCGCAACCTGATCCTGGCGCCGCAATAAGGACAGTGTCTCCAGTCGAAGATGACTGTCTGCGGCGAAACCGAGTCCAAACCCTCCTCGCAGGAGGGAAACAACCATTTGCGCGAGCGATCGGCTTCGCGAATCCAAATACAGACGCGCTCATCCATCGTGAGCGCGCCTTTTGGGCAATTCCCAGTCTGCGAGTTTGCACAGCCACTCCAGTTGCTTTGGGCTGAGGTAGGTGGTTAGGCCGCGCTCCTTCGCCTTGATGACCATCTCGGCGGCGAAGTCCTGCGAGGATTCACCTCGCGCTTGGGACTGAGCATCGCCGCAGAGCTGGCGGGACTCGCGCTCGTCCTCGAACCAGTCTGCGGCGGTGGTCATTACGCTGCCTTCTCGGTGACAGGCATCACGTTGTCGCGACCGCCTGCCGTGAACGTCGCAGATTCAACGGACTGACCGATTCCAATCAGCTCGTAGACGAACTCCTTTGCCTTCTCGTTGGCGTCGCTGGCAGGATTGCTGTTGTGGTGGGCTCCAGTGCCCTCAATGTGAATTACCCAATTACCCATCGTCATCTCCTTCGTTGATAAAACTAAAAACTAACCGGACGCACTAGACGGTATGCCTGCCTTCGACGCCTCTTGTCATCCGCTCTCGAGTCCTATCCTTCAATGACTCTTGGGCGCCGACCATGTGTTCCAGTGCCCGCTGGTTGTAGGAATTGGCGAAATTTCCCTTCTGGAAGCACTCCAGCCGGTCGATCAAGATCGCTAGCAGCGCTTCGTGCGTGAGGCCATTCACTCCCGCCTCGGCGATGGGGCCATTCTGGAAATCGATATGGTAGCGCTGTTGATCAGGCAGCGTGATCGAATACTGGTGATGCGCACCGCCTGAGCCGGGTTCATCATGCACGAGAACGGTGAGCTTATCGTTGGCGGGATTTACCTTGTGACTGTTGAGTTCTCTCATTTCGTTTCCTCGGTTGTACGACATCCGGATGTAGCCTGTTGCATTACGCGGCTTTCTCTTGTGCCGCCTGCTCGAGCACGTTGGCGCGCACGAGCGCTTCGGCTACCGGAGGCGATACAGAATTCCCGCACATGTGTACGCTGGCGGCGTTCGAGAAGCGGATGGCGTTGCCATCGTCGTCGATTCCATGGTCGATGATGTACTCGGGCTGAAAGCCCTGTGCGTTGAACAACTCGCGCCGGTTGAGCATCCGGGTAGCTACGTCCGCTAACTGGTATTCGTCGCCCTTTACGGTCACGAGCGCGAACCGATCTTTCGTCGTAATCGTATCGAGCGACCGGCGCAGACCGGGATCTTGACTCGTCCCGTAATACTTCATCAGGAAGGCATAAACCAGGTGATGGTGATCCTGCGTCGTGATCGTTGACATCGGCCTGTGGAGCGCACCTTGGCTGCCCTGTGCTGTGACAGTAGGGTAGGGAGTCCGAATGTCGTACACCCGCGGCGCCTGCTCTCCTTGGACGCCATGCCGCTCGCCGTTGCGAGTGTTGATCAGGGTTGGGGCGACCAGCGCATGATGTGTGCCTCCCGCGCTGATCGTGCGCAGGGGCTCGTGGATCGAGCTTGCTGACCGATCTATGTGAGTTGAATCGGTTCCGCGTAGGGTAACGATGAACGGATTCGGGTCGGTCACGACATAGCGCACGATTCCGCGTGCGATTCTTCGGAGCGTCGCGTCCACCAGAGGCTTGAGGCCGAATTTCTCGCGCTCAAAAATTGAAATGCACGGAGCTGACCAGTCAATACACTCAGCCGCCGTACGGTAGGGCCTCTGATAGCTGAACGGCCCGTGTGTTGCGTCTGGGAAGACGATCTCCCCGCCATCGCACCGAGCGATGATGAATAGCCGCTTGCGGGTCGTTGGCGCGCCGTAGTCACAGGCCCGCAGTTCACGCATGTCGATCGCGTATCCGAGGTTCTGGAGCTGTTTGCACCAGC
>Ga0210386_10000389_pt1 | contig 41040 bp, 37 predicted proteins | sample IncBWH32OmetaG_FD_160091 | JGI IMG/M metagenome (GOLD analysis project Ga0210386, IMG submission 160091) | Forest soil microbial communities from Barre Woods Harvard Forest LTER site, Petersham, Massachusetts, United States - Inc-BW-H-32-O ...
GTTGAAGGCGATCATTGCGAGTGTCCTGCAAGTTTTCAAAGGAAGCCGCTACACCGCCGGTTTCTATCTCGATACCCTGAAGTTCCTGAATCATTTTTTCAGTGCCTCCCGCAAGAATGGCTTGACTGCCCTCGAGAAGGATTTGGACGAGCCGGAGAATAGCGCTTTGTTCAAGGCACATCCGACCTTCAGCGCTCACAAGGAAACGATGCATTTCTTTTGTGATACTGTGCGGAGCCTGCTCGCGGGCGGCATCGAGATCCATGATCTGGATCAGGTAATGGAGACGGACCTGGAGATTTTGCACCGGCAAAGCCGACTGCCCGCTAGCGCCCTGAATACCATGGCAGATAGTCTTCCCGGATTGGGAATTGTGGCGGCCGTTCTGGGAGTAGTCATTACCATGAGCTCTCTCGGCGGCCCACCCGAAGAGATCGGACACAAGGTTGCCGCCGCTCTGGTGGGAACGTTTCTTGGAATCCTGCTCTGCTATGGCTTCCTGGGACCGATCGCAGCGAACATCAAGAAGCAAAACGATGAGGAAGGCGACTATTTCCTGTGCCTGCGCATGGGGCTGCTCGCGTATATGAAGGGTATCTCACCGATGCTGGCGCTGGAAGCCGCGCGGCGCGCCATCCCTCACCACGTTCGGCCCACGTTCCAGGAAATGGATAATGCGTGCCGGAAGCAGCCGGGCGCCGCGACCACCGAGGCCGCGGCATGAAAGGAAAGGCCGCTCGGCCCATCATTATCGTTCGCAAAGTGATTGCGAATCACGACGACGAGCACGGCGGAGCTTGGAAGGTTGCCTATGCGGATTTCGTAACCGCTATGATGGCGCTTTTCATCGTCCTTTGGCTGCTGAGCGCCAGCGAGAAAGTTCAGAAAGCCGTGGGCGGTTATTTCCAGGATCCTACCGGCAAGGGGCGTCAAACCGGCTCTACCAGCGCCGGCATCGGGGAAACGCTAACGTTGAACCGCACGGATATGGAGCGTCTGAAGGAAAAACTCGAACAAGCCATGCACCAGATTCCAACCTTCGAGCATTTAGCGAAGCAGATCAGAATGACCATCACCGCTGAAGGCTTGCGTATTGATCTGCTTGAGACGCAGCGTGGGCTTTTCTTTGAGACCGGCAACCCGAAGCCAACCGAAGCTGGAGCCGACCTTCTCAAGGTCCTGGCAGATGAGCTCGTGAAATTGCCGAACAAGGTTGCGATCGAAGGCCACACGGACGCGATTCCCTATGGACGTCCTGACTATTCCAACTGGGAGTTGTCGTCCGACCGTGCTAACGCCGCGCGTAGGATCTTGATTGCCTCGGGATTGGCGGATAACCGGATCAGTCAGGTACGTGGATTCGCAGACCAAAGATTGTATGTCAAGGACAATCCAACCGACCCCTCCAACCGCCGCATCTCGATCATCGTCCGCAATCAAGGTTTGGACGAGCAAGAAGACGCGTTCACTCAATGGCAGCTCAGCCAACAGAACAGCAAGAAATAGCTATCCGCGCCTAAACGTTATTTCGTGCCCGTGGGCGTGCGCGCTTTCTCCGGATGCAGAATAATCTTTTGCACGCGCCAGTTGTTCATGTCGGCGACATAAAGCGTATTCTCCGAAGGACACGCCAGGCCGTGCGTCCAACTGAACTGGCCCATCTCATGTCCCGATTCACCAAACATCCCGACGATCTTGCCATCCAGTGTGAGTTTGTAGATACGGCCCGGCTCCGAGTCCGAGGTGTATAGATATTGCGTCGGACCCTGGGTGATGCAGATAGTCCACGGCTGCGTCTCATCCGGAGGATTCGCTGCCAGGTTGCCGAGCACGGGATGCCGGGTCTTGTCGTAAGGGACGTTGAGGAAGATGAATCGCTGAAAATTGCCATCGCGGTCAAACAGCTGGATGCGCCGGTTCCCACGGTCCGCGACGTAGACGTTGTTCTGCCGATCGATTCCGATATTGTGGGGCGTATTGAACTGGCTCGGATTCTGGTCCGCATGCTGGCCGCTGACGCCTCGCGTTCCCCACGATTTGATCCAGTTGCCATGTTTGTCGAATTTTGCCACTCGCGAATTGATGTAGCCGTCGCTGATGTAGATGTTGTCGTCGCTATCGAAGGCTACGTCGGTGGGGGCCCGAAACATTCCGTCCACATGCTCCTGCGCCGGACGCGTTTCGCCTCCCCACCCGAGGCCGTTGCCCCGATAGTAGTTAGGCTCATCTGGACCTTCGGGCCTCCGGCCGAGGTTCAGGGTCACGTATCCGGCGGGATTGAAACGCATCACCGAATGCGTGCCTTTGTCCACGATCCACAGATTGTCGTATTTGTCATAGCGCGCGCTGTGCGCGTATCCCAAGCCGTAAACTCCGTGCCCTACCTCGCGAAGGAACTTGCCGGTCTCGTCAAATTCCAGCAGTTGCGTGGACGCGTTGCCGTATAGCGGACCCGTCGTGCCGCTCCCCGGATGATTGACCACCAGGACGTGGCCCTTGGAGTTGACGGCGACCGAGAGTACCTCGCCCAAATTCATCTGAGCCGAATACTTCAGCGGATCCGGCACGGACTCGAATGGAATCTTGGGAGCGGTCTGCTGCGCGAATAGGGGAGCGGAAAGCAGCGCGAGCGTTACAATGCGCATCGTGTTTCCTTTCTTCGTTTAATCCTACTACCGGCTGTCGGTGGATGGAGGCACGAGACCCTTCAAGCGCAGGTACATCGCCAGGTAGCCATATTCTTCATTGTCGTGAAGGGTCGCGTAAAGCAGCGTGCCGAGTTTGGAGCGCTCACCACCAGCCTTTACCATTTGAGCCGCGGTGCTATCGGTCATCAAGGCGAACGCGCTGTCGCATTCGTCGAACGATGTCTTCAGGGCGGCGACCAGATCCGCTTTGGTAGTTTTGGAGGCGGCATTAATCTTTCGAGGTTCTTCCTTGACCGCGGAACAGAAGCCCATTTGGGCGTCGATGATGTGTGCCAGGAGTTGAGCGAAGGTCCGGACCTGAGGAGTCGGTCTGAAGTCGTAGTCCTCGGCGGGCATCCGATCGGCAGCTTTCAAAAGATCGCCTTTTCTGATGGTGTAAAACTGCTTCATCTCGCCGATAATAGGCAGAGAACTTTGCGCAACGGCACAGGTGCCAGCGAACAGGTAAACGATCATCCATAGGTAGCGGTGCAAATTGACCTCCTTCGGCCGGTCCGCGTTTCACGATACAGCATCGGTGCGGGGGCGTCAAGACTGAATTGATCGTTCTGTTATTATCAGAGCGCGTGCGAATCCTGATCAATCTTGGAACAACTGCCGTGTTCCTGATGGCCGCTACGCTGGCATATGGCCAGACCGGGCCAGGCGAGAAACCGCCGCTCGCCGATAAAGTTTTCAAGAACGTCCAGGTGCTCAAAGGAATTCCCGTGGACCAATTCATGGGTACCATGGGCTTCTTCTCCGCTTCACTCGGAATGACGTGCACGGATTGCCATGTCGCCGAGAGTGGCGGGAACTGGGAAAAGTACGCGGACGACACGGAACTGAAGCAGACCACGCGCAAGATGCTGGTAATGGTATCGGCGCTGAACCGGACTTATTTCGGCGGACGGCGTGAGGTGACTTGCTATTCGTGCCATCGCGGCGGCGACCGCCCCAAGGTTACGCCCAGTCTGACTGAGTTATACAGCGCTCCGCCTCCGCCGGAGCCGGCCGATTCTATCGATCAGGCTGCGCAGGCGCGTCCCGCCGATCCAATACTCGACAAATACATTCAGGCGCTTGGTGGCGCGCAGCAGTTGGCGAAGCTCACCAGCTTTGCCGCCAAGGGCACCTACGTTGGATTTGGGGAAACGGATAAAACGCCTATGGAAATTTTCGCCAAGGCTCCCGCGCAGCGTACGATGATCGTGCATACCTCGATTGGAGACAGCATTACAAGGTATGACGGGCATATAGGATGGATATCGGCGCCGGCGGCCAACACGCCCGTTCCCACACTGGAGTTGACGGGCGGAGAACTGGAGGGAGCCATGCTGGATGCTGTCTTGTCCTTTCCAGCGGGCCTCAAGCAGGCACTGCGGCAATGGCGCGCCGGCGCTCCAGCCACGATCGATGATCACGAGGTTCAAGTGGTCCAGGGCACCAGCGACGGGCGCTATCCGGTGGACCTGTACTTTGATCCCAAGTCGGGCCTGCTGCTGCGAGTGGTGCGCTACACCGATTCACCGGTGGGCCTGAATCCCACGCAGATTGACTATGCCGATTATCGCGAGGTGGCCGGCGTGAAGATGCCCTTTCGGTGGACGGTGACCTGGTTGAGCGGCCGGTCAACCATTGAGCTGACCAACGTACAACCGAACGTCCCAATTGATGCAGCGCAGTTCGCTCAGCCAAAAAGCGCCGCTCGTTGAAAGCGGCTTGATAGGCGCGCGGCTCGACCGTCTGCCGGCCACGCGCATTATCTGGACCTATGTTCTGTTGCTCTCGCTGGGCGGTTTCTTCGAATATTACGACCTGTTTTTCACCGGCTACATAGCGCCCGGCCTGGTTCGAAGCCATATCCTGAGCGCGACCACACCCGGCCTGTTCGGCGCGGCGGGAATCGCGAGCTTCGCCGCGTCCATGTTCTTGGGGCTTTTCATCGGCACTGCTTTATTCAGCTTCGTGGCCGATCTCCTGGGACGGCGAACCATCTTCACCTGGTCGCTGCTTTGGTACACCGCCGCTACAGTTGTAATGGCGTTTCAGAAGGATGTTTTCGGTCTCAATCTTTGGCGCTTCATCGCCGGGATTGGCGTAGGCGTGGAACTGGTGACCATCGATAGTTATCTGTCGGAGCTTGTTCCACGCCAGTCGCGCGGCCGCGCGTTTGCTTTTAACTCGACCATCCAGTTTGCCGCCGTGCCAGTGGTCGCCCTCTTGGCCTGGCTGCTGGTCCCGATCTCTCCGCTCGGTCTGGACGGATGGCGCTGGGTGGTGCTGATCGGCGCGGCCAGCGCGATCTTCGTCTGGTGGATACGTCGGCGCGTCCCCGAAAGCCCACGCTGGCTGGTGCAGCACGGCCGAATCGAAGAAGCGGAGCGATTGATGGCGGCGCTCGAGAGGCGCGTTTCTGCGGAAGCCGGTTGTCCCTTGCCGCCACCGGCCAGCGCCGAGATCCAGCCCTCGCGCGGCAGCTTCATCGAGATCTGGCGGCCACCCTATCTGCGGCGCACTGCGATGCTGGTCATCTTCAATCTTTTTCAAACGGTCGGGTTTTATGGTTTTGCCAACTGGGTGCCGACCTTGCTGATCGAGCGCGGCATCGCGGTAACAAGCAGCTTGCAATACACCTTCATCATCGCGATGGCGGCGCCGTTCGGTCCGCTGCTGGCAGTCGCGCTGGCCGACAAGCTGGAACGCAAATGGCAGATCGTTTTGGCGGCTTTCGGCATCGCGGTGTCGGGATTAATTTTTGCTCGAATGACTTTCGCGGCTTTGTTGATTTTGTTCGGTGTACTGCTGACCTTATCGACCAACATCATGTCGTACTCTCTGCACGCCTACCAAGCCGAGCTTTACCCGACTCGAATCCGCGCCCGCGCCATCGGCTTCGTCTATTCGTGGAGCCGACTATCGGTGGTATTTACCTCGTTCGCCATCGGGTTCTTCCTGGCGCGCTTCGGCGTCTCGGGTGTGTTCGCTCTGATAGCGGGCAGCATGGCCGTGGTGATGCTAGCGATCGGACTGTTCGGCCCGCGAACCAACAATCTTCCGCTGGAGATGATTTCGAAATAATTATTTCTACGGAAGCGCGAATGCAATCAGCGCCGCATCCGCGCCTTGTCCCACGGCTATAACGACCAATTGTCGACCCGTTCGCGTTCGATACGTCATGGGCGTGGCATAAGAACGCGCGGGCAGAGTCCCTTTCCATAAGTCTTTTCCGTTGCTCTTATCGATGGCGTGCAGCGACCTGTCCTCTCCGCCCACGAAGAACAACCCGCCCTTGGTCACGATTCCGCCCTGCGGACCTGCGATCCCCAGCTCGTCGGGCAGTTTCACATTTTTCAGTGCCGGATTGTTGCGGAGCTCAGGCCAATCGCCGAATGGGCGGTGCCACGCGATTGTGCCATGATTCAGATCGATGGCCGTCACATGACCGTAGGGTGGCTTGGTCAAAGGCAAGCCGCCGTGGAAAGTCGCTTGCGCGCCCAGATCTCCGCTCCACTCCGCGTCGATTTCCGAGGCGCGTGGATTCGCAGGCGACCGGTCCGTCTTCTTCACCCGAACCACCGCCGGCTCATTGGTGGTCTTGATGTACAGCATCCCGGTGTCTGGATCGAACGCGCCGCCGCCCCAGTTCGCGCCCCCGATGATACCGGGCCGCATCAGCGTGCCTTTCAACGATGGCGGAGTGAATAATGGACCCAGCCGGTACTTTTGCATTTCGGTTTGCGCTTCGGCTTTCAACTCCGGCGTCAGGTCGAAAGCATCGTCGAGTGTGACGCCCTGCGGAGTGTAAGCGGGAGGCCTGGTTGGAAACGGCTGCGTCGGCGAAGCGTGCTCGCCGGCGATATCGCTCCCTGGCACCGGGCGTTCTTCGATCGGCCAGACTGGTTTGCCCGTTACGCGATCGAATACGAACGCGAAGCCTTCTTTGGTGAGCTGAACCACTGCATCGATCTTTTTGCCATCGACGGTAATGGTCGCCATGACGGGCGGGCTCGCCAGATCGTAATCCCACAAACCGTGGTGCACGATCTGAAAATGCCATTTGCGCTGCCCGGTGTTCGCATCCAGGCAAACCAGCGTTTCACCGAACAGGCCATTGCCGGGGCGATTTCCTCCGTAGAAATCGTTGCTGGGCGTGCTGACGGGAAGATAAACAAGACCGCGCCGCTCATCGAGAGTGAAGGGTGTCCAGACGTTGGTGTGTCCGGTGAACTTCCACGCCTCGTTGCCCCAGGTGTCGTTGCCAAACTCGCCCGCCTGCGGAATGGTGTGGAAGGTCCACACCCGTTTGCCGGTACGCGCGTCGAAGGCTCGAACGTCGCCCGGCGGATCGTTCTTGTACATCAGCCGATCGCCCACGCCGTTGCCGACGATGACCACATCTTTGTAAACCACCACAGGCGACGTCTCGGTGTAATGCATTTTGTTGATCTGCCATACGAGACCTTGGCTCAGATCCACCACTCCGTTATCGCCGAATGAATTTACCGGCTTCCCGCTCTTCGCATCCAGAGAAATCAGGCGATAGCGGGTATTGAGAAAGATCCGCATTTTTCCGCTGTCGCGCGCGTCGCGCCATGCTGCGACACCCCGATGTATATAACCGCTGCCGTTCGGCGGCTGGCCATCGACGTACGATTTCGGATCGTACGACCATAGCTCGGCACCGGTGTCCGGATCAAGCGCGACTATTTTGTTGTATGGGGTGGTCGCATACAGCACGTGATCGATCATCAGCGGTGTGTTTTCGAAGATGCCGGGGCGCGTGCCGTATTCGGCGAGCGCCGTTTCGCCGGTCTTCCACACCCACGCCTGATGCAATCCGGCAACGTTTCCGGTGTTGATATCGGCAAGCGTCGAGTAATGCGCGCCGCCAGGGTCACCGCCCCAGAACGCCCAGTCGACGGGCGCGCGATCGGCACTGGTGCAAATAAAGAATGCGATTGCGGCGAGGCCAACGAGAATCGATCTTTTGCCCATCATCGCGTCCCCGTGGCAGCGTGATTGGCCGAGCTCTTTGAACCACGCGCCAGATTCTCGTACACTTTGCCGCCCTTCATCACAAACACCGCTCTACCGGCGGCCGTCGCGTCCTGCAGCGGGTTGCCGTCGAACGCAACGATGTCGGCCTGCATGCCCGGTGCGATGGAACCGATCTGATTGCCCATATTCAATGATTCCGCGGAGAGCGATGTTGCCGAAATGAGCGCCGCCATCGGGTCCTGGCCTCCATCACGGACGCGGACGATGAACTCGCGATAGTTCTGGCCGTGAGCGCCGGCGTTCGCGTCGGTACCATAGATAATTTTCAGGTTTTTGTGGGTTAGCGACTTCTTGAAGGTGTCGCGAACAATGGCGACGCCCTTTTCCATGAATGCGAAACCTTCCTCGTTGTAGTTTCCTATGCCGAAATACTTGGGTTTGGTTTCCAGATAATTCTGAAGCACCAGGCCGATATTGGGATCGTAGTAGGTGCCGTGTTGCGCCATCAGGTCGAAGACCTCGTCGGTGACATAGGCGCCGTGCTCGATGGAAGTGCAGCCGGCGAGCGTTGCCGCCCTGGCCGATTCCGGCGAATGCGCGTGAACGATGGTACGCAGTCCGAGCGCTTTCGCCTCGCCGCACGCCGCCTGAAGCTGCGCATCGCTCAAGGTCTGTGCGCCGCCTTCACGAATGCTCTTGGAGGCGAAGATCTTGACGAAGTCCGCGCCTTGTTGTTTGCGCTCGCGCACCAGTTCGCGAAGTTTCGCGGCGTCCCCGCTGGTTTCTGTCAGGGCCTCAAGCGACGTGAGAACGCGCGGGCCGGGAAAAACGCCGCGCGCAATCGCATCGCGCAGGTCTTTGTCTTCCATCGCACCGGGACTCTGGATAGTAGTGAAGCCCGCATCGAGCGTGAGCACCGCGCTTTCGACCACGTGCCAGGAGGCCTCGGAGGCGGGCTCGTCGCGGCCTGCCAAACGATCGTGATTGTCGAAGTGATTCACGATGTGCGAATGCGTGTCGATCCAGCCGGGGGAAACCGTCAGCGCCGTCAGATCGTAGGTGACCGCGCCAGAAGGCGCAGCGCCTCCCACTCGCGTGATCTTGGATCCTTCCACCACAACGATGGTGTTGTGCAGAGTCTTGCCCTTGCCGTCGAAGAGCGTCGACGTCTTGAGCACGATAGGCCGGTCTTGCGCCGAGAGGACCGCGGCGGCCGCAGCGAGCAGAAGCAGTCTTTTCATGGATTCATCCCCTATCCTTTATACTCCCGCCTCGGCCAAGGCTACAATTATGGACACGAGTGACCCGCGGGCTTCAGTACAGGACCAATGCCTCGGCGCGCGTTGTTTTCGTTCTGACCGCGCTGCTCTTACTGGCCATCGGCGCGCTGGCACAGCGATTCAGGGTTCAGGAGGAAGAGGATGAAGCCCCCCGGCCGACTTTTCCTTCCCAAGCCGAGTTCCATTTCATCCGCCTGGAGTATACCGATCTGCCACAATATCACCGGCGCTGGAGCTACGCGTCCCGCAATGGGAGCGGAGAAGGCTGGTGGCTGGTGGATTGGCCCGATGCCGACGATCACTTTACGGCCGGCGTTCAACGCCTGACCAGGATCGAGGCTGGAGATCCACGCCATCTGCGTCTCACCGATGATCGGCTGTTTGATTATCCCTGGATTTATGCGACCCAGACCGGCTGGTGGGGATTGTCGAACGCAGAGGTCGCGCGGCTGCGGGAATACCTGCTGCGAGGCGGGTTTTTGGTAGTCGATGATTTTTGGGGCCCTGAGCAATGGGAAGTGTTCCGGGAGACGATGCAGCGGGTGCTGCCGAATCGGCCCATTACAGACATCGCTCTGTCCGATTCGGTGATGCACGTTCTCTACGACATCCAGGATAAAGACCTCACGTTCATCCCCGGGACCCGTCATCTGCGACGAGGTCCGGGAGGATCAGTGGTGGTGGAACAGCCCTGGGGAACCGCTCCGGCGTGGCGCGCGATCTATGACGACCAGAACCGGATGGTAGTGGCTGTCAATTACAACACGGATGTCGGTGACGCCTGGGAATATGCCGACTCGCCGATATACCCTGAGCAGATGACTGCGCTTGCCTATCGCTACGGCATCAACTACCTGATTTATTCGATGACCCACTGATCTACTTAACTGCTACGGTTACCGTACTCGGGCTGGAATAGTTACCCGCTGCGAACACGACTGTGATGGTGGGGCCGGTCGAAGCGGTCGCCGGCACGCGCGCATTGATCTGAATGACGCCCTGGACCATTTCCGGAGCTGCACCGGCATAAAGGACCTCCGCTGGTTGGCCGTCTATGAAGATGGACACCGGGAGAACGGGCGCGGGAAGGGGTACCACGGATATCATGCCATCTTCACCGCCCGGATTGGTTTGGCCGGCCCCGGTGCCATAAAACACGACAATGGAACCGCGAGCGGCCGGATTAGCAGCTGAGTTGAGGCTACCGTCCTGATTGAGGATCGCACCCGGCCCGCCGCCGGTTCCATTCAGCGAAAAGAGCGCCGGAGTGGCGGGGAGCACGGGAATGGTCAAAGGCGAGCTTGATTGACCCTGTGACAAAACTACGACCTGAGTGGTTGGCCCGGCCGTGCCAAAGGGCACGATGGCGCCGAGCTGGTTGGCGGAGGTATAAAGCATCGGCGCGGAGACTCCATCGAAGAGGATCTGCGTATTGGCCAACATATCGGTTACTTGTCCGCCGGCAGTCATCTGCATGTTAGTAAGCTGCGTGGGGCCTAGATTGGCTCCAAAGACAGCTAATATCTCGCCCGGCGAGACGGCGTCCGCGAGAAAACTGGCGCCGTTCGCTACCGCTGTGACTTGTGGTGGACCACTTCCAGGATTCCCGTTGGCAAGCAGGCCATAAATTGCCAAACTATTGGAGAAGGTCGGCGCGTAAACGCGGCCATTTACAACCGTCGGCGCGACAAACTTAGCGAACCTGCCGAGCGTGTCTCGATCGGGAACCATGTTGCTGTTCCATAGTTCGTGGGATAGATCAGAGGCATCCAGCGCATGCAGAGTGCCGGGTACCAGGCGGCTGCTGTAGTCACCGGTCGTTTCCCAAACGATTCCTGTCCCATTTGCTCCGCCATTGGCGGTAACAGCGATGCCCGCAAATTGCGATGGCACGGCCGGGACGTTTTGCGAAAGCGGGTTGGCCTGGATCTTTCCATTCACGATCTGGAAGGCTTGCAAGGCACCGTACGGCTCATACTCATACACAATGGGGCCGCTGGCGTTATTCCAGAGCGCGAAATCAAACATCCCCCATTGGTTAACCTGAACGCTTTGCACGGTTCCGGTGTTGTCGGGGCCAAGGTGTCCCATGACACCATTGATCAGATATAGAAGGCCGGACTTGGCGCCGGTGAGAACCGAATTTGTGCCCGGAATCAGGATGACGCCAGTGGAACCGAGGTCCCAGTCATTCTCGTTCAGTTCGGCCCACTCGCTGGGCGTGTAATAATCCAGTACCTTCAGATCGGAGGATAGTTTGATTACCGACTCTCCAAAGTTGGAGGAACCATCGAAGTCGCCGTTGCCGGACGCGACATACAGATTCCCGCTCTGGTCGATCGCGGGTCCCCGGCCCGATTGCCAGACCGCCGCACCGGCTCCGTTCGGCGACAGGTTAATCGTCGATACCTGGGATTGCAGGTTCGATGCATTAAAGGCCAGTATCCAACCGTGGTAAGGCCCGCCGTCTGCATGCGAACCGAAGCTCACGTAGACAATTCCGTTTGAAAGCGCCAGTGCGGGCCTTTGCAGATGCATCATAGGATCGAACTGGAGCGTGCCGAAATAACTGTCGGCGCCGTTTCCCGGCACCGTGGCGGAAATCACCGCCGGACCGGAAAACATCTCGTGGCCATCCGCCAGAGAGAGCGCGTGAATTTGAAAAACCGGGGCTTCGTATTGAAGTATCTCCGACACGACGTAGATAGCTTTCCTGGTGAGATCGATCACCGGCGTACTCAGGATCCCAGTCTCCGGGATAATATCGCTGAAGTTGAGAAGCGAAGAAGGAACCGTCGGCCCGAGATTCACTTGCCACAGCGGCACCGTGGATTGGGACGCATCGGCGTCGATCGCATAGACGCTGTTGTGCATGGTGGCGACGTAGACCACGTTCGTGGCTTGGCTATGGATCTGAATTCCAGACGCGTATAACGGCTGCGCATAGATTTGTCCGTCAACCGGAAAAGTACCGATCATTCCGAAGCTGTACTGATTCACATTGGCCGGAGTAAGAATGGTCTCCTGCAGATTGGCGTTGGTTCGTTGATTGTCGTAGTTTCCCGTGAGCACGTTTACTGGCGTTTGGGCAAAGCTGCAGGTCGCAATACTGAGTGCAAGCACAGTTTTTCGAATAGAGAGACACATTTTTTTTCGCGGATGATTTTGCGATCATCTGCCTTCCTACCGGGGAAGGCGCAAGAAAGGAGTTATATCCGCCACGCTTAAGTACTAATCGGCAAACCTGGCCTTCCACAACACCCTAGAGTGTGTTGTTTGTTTCGGTTAGGACGCCCTGTTTTAATTACGGACGTGTTTTCGTGCCAAATGGGTTACCGGCCTTAAAATGCTTTACAAAACTTATCTCACTAGCTAATTAGCCGGTGGATGGTTTGTAATTTCTCCCACAGCGGAGCGAGCAATTCCAGGCGCACTGCGTTGGGACCGTCAGATAAAGCACGTTCGGGAGCCTCGTGCACTTCGAGGAAGACCCCGTCGACCCCCGCAGCCACGGCCGCGCGGGCGAGAGTAGGAATGAACTGGGGCTCACCGCCGGAAGCGTGGCCCATACCGGTTGGCGTTTGCACGCTGTGCGTGGCGTCGAAAATCACGGGCCACCCAAACTCACGCATGATTGCCAGGCCTCGCATATCGACTACCAGGTTGTTGTAGCCGAAAGATGTACCCCGTTCGGTGAGCAGGATGTTGTTGTTTCCGGTAGAGGCGACCTTCGCGGCCGCATGCCGAATATCGTTGGGCGAAACGAACTGCCCTTTCTTGATGTTGACGGCTCGTCCCGTTTGCCCGGCCGCGATCAGCAAATCGGTCTGCCGGCAAAGAAAGGCCGGAATCTGCAAAATGTCCGCGGCCTCCGCGGCGGCTTCGGCTTGCGAAGGCTCGTGAATGTCGGTCAAGACCGTGTAGCCTTCGCGCCGCAGGCGGGCCAGGATCCGAACACCCTCCTTGAGGCCGGGCCCGCGATAGGAGGCGATGCTGCTGCGGTTAGCCTTATCGAAGGAAGCTTTGAAAATGAATTGGCCCGCGATTCTGCGGATCTCGCCGGCCAGAAAGTGAACGTGTTCCTCACTCTCGATGACGCAAGGTCCCGCGATCAGCACCAGCGGCTGGCCGCGTCCGATTGGAGGCAACGCACTCAAGGAAGGCCCGCTCAATCGGCGTGCGTAAACTGTCCCGATCGCGCGCGCTGCCCGGGCCGGGCGCGATTCTTGCGGTTTTTGTAAGCCGCGCCGATGAAGGCGGCGAACAAGGGATGCGGCTCCATCGGCTTAGACTTGAATTCGGGATGGAACTGGCAACCCAGGAACCAAGGATGGTCCGGAATCTCGCAGATCTCCACGTACACACCATCGGGAGTCTGGCCGGCAATGCGCAAACCTCCCGCGCTGAGAACCTGTTCGTACTCCCGATTGAACTCGTAGCGATGGCGATGCCGCTCGCTGATTTCCGGCTCGCCATAAGCCTCCAGCGCGAAACTTCCTTCAGTTAGTAAGCATGGATAAGCGCCCAAACGCATGGTGCCGCCGAGTTCATCGACGCCCTTCAATTCGCGCAGCTTGTAGATGACGCGATCGGGCGTGGACGGATCGAACTCGGTAGAATTAGCATGTTCCAAGCCGCACACGTGGCGCGCGAACTCGATCACCATGGTTTGCATGCCCAGGCAGATACCGAAATACGGAACCTTGTTTTCCCGGGCGTAGCGGATGGCGGTAATCATTCCCTCCACGCCGCGCTTACCGAATCCGCCGGGCACCAGGATGCCATCGAACCTTTCCAGATCGCGAGTGCAATCGGGCCACTGCATGTTCTCAGATTCGATCCAGTGAATATTGACCTTGATACGGTGCGCCAGACCGCCGTGCAGGAGGGCTTCTTTGAGACTCTTGTAAGAATCTTCGTACTCGACGTATTTGCCGACGAGCGCGATATCCACCTGATCTTCGGGATTCTGCATGCGTTCCAGCATGCCGGTCCAGCGGCTGAGATCGCGGGGCTTAGCGTCGATACGGAGCAGCCGGAGAATGATTTCGTCCACGCCCTGTTCGGCAAAAACGAGCGGCACTTCGTAAACCGAGTGCACGTCGCTGGCCGTGATCACGGCTTCCACGTCGACGTCGCAGAAGAGGGCGATCTTTTCCTTCATATCGGGCGGAAGCTGCCGCTCCGACCGGCACAACAGCATGTCGGGCTGGATACCGATGGCGCGTAGTTCCTTGACGCTGTGCTGGGTGGGTTTGGTCTTCAACTCCTGCGCCGCCGCGATCCAGGGCACTAGAGTGACGTGAACAAAGGCGGTATTGTCGCGGCCCAGCTCATGGCGCAACTGGCGAATAGCTTCCAAGAAAGGCAAGGACTCGATGTCGCCTACGGTCCCGCCAATTTCAACGATCACGACATCCACGTCCGACGCCACCTTGCGCGCCGCCGCTTTAATTTCATTGGTCACGTGCGGGATGACCTGCACGGTTTTTCCGAGATAGTCGCCGCGCCGTTCACGGTGGATAATCTGTTCATAAATGCGGCCAGAGGTGAGATTGTTGCTCTGGGTGAGTTTGGCGTGAGTGAAGCGCTCGTAGTGGCCCAAATCGAGATCCGTTTCAGCGCCGTCGTCGGTGACATAGACTTCCCCGTGCTGGAAGGGGCTCATAGTGCCGGGATCGACGTTGAGATACGGATCGAATTTTTGTAGCGTAACGCGCAAGCCGCGGCTTTCCAGCAGGCAGCCGATCGAAGCGGCAGCGATGCCCTTGCCGAGCGACGAAACCACGCCCCCCGTCACGAATATGTACTTGGCCGTTGGCATTCTTCTTCCCTCGCTATTTTAAAGAAGGCTCAAAGAGCGCGGCGATGCGCTCGAGGTCTTCGGGCGTGTCTACGCCGAGAGACTCGTATTCGGTTTCCACCACGCGGATGCGATAGCCGTTTTCGATCGCCCGCAACTGCTCCAGACGCTCGGCCTGCTCGAGGGGACCCACCGGAAGCCCGGAATAGGCAAGCAGGAATTCGCGCCGGTATACATAAAGACCAATGTGCTTATAGTGAACGATGGCGCCCGGGCTGCCATCGCGCATGTAGGGAATCGCCCAGCGCGAAAAATAGATAGCATCGCCCATGAGATCCGAGGCTACTTTCACGACGTTCGGATTGTCCACCTCGGTCGGGATTTCGATGCGTTTCTTGAGCGTCGCCATGGGCAAGTCGGGATCATCGAGCAGGGCCAGCGCCGCGGCGTCGATGGCGGTTGGATCGATCAGAGGCTCATCGCCTTGGATGTTGACGATCACCGGCGCTTGGTCGGACGATGCCACTTCGGCGACGCGGTCCGTTCCCGACAGATGGTCGGGTCGGGTCATCTGAACCTGAGCGCCGAACGAGCGCGCGGTTTTGGCGATGCGATCGTCGTCGGTAGCAATGATTATTTTCGAGAGATAGCGGGCCTGGCTTGCACGCTCATAGACATGCTGCAAAATAGGCTTTCCGGCGAGGGGGGCGAGTGCTTTTCCTGGAAAACGAGAGGAGGCGAACCGGGCTGGAATTACGCCCAGAATTCTCGTCGGCACAATCGATCATAGCATAGTCAATGGCAGTGAAGGAGACCAAGCCGGACCTGGAGCCGAAATATCGTCACTCGAAAAAACGAACCCAACCCTGGCAGGTGGTCTTGATATTTTCCTCCTCTTTGGGTATAACACGCGTAGCGGGACGGCCACAGCGCTAAAGCGAGGAGATTGTTGAGAGCATTAAGAGAAAAAGCCCGCGGGAGTGGTGAATCACGCACCCTGGCCGGTCACGATTTAATCATAGGTCGTCAAGATATTGTTGTAGCTCCGGGGGGACCGGAGCCTCGACAGTGATTTGCTGGCCGGAGGTGGGGCTGGTGAATTTGATTCGCTGGGCGTGTAGGAAGTAGCGGCCGAGCGTGCTTGCCGGGGCTCCGTAGAGCTTGTCGCCGGCCACCGGGTGACCTATGCTGGCCAGGTGCACGCGGATCTGGTGCGTGCGGCCGGTTCCGATGCGAACTTCGAGCAGCGTGAGTTTGTCGAAGCGCCGTAGCACCTGGTATTCGGTAATCGCCGAGCGGCCGCGGTCCAATTTCGCCGTCATGCGGATGCGGCGCACGGGATCGCGAGCGATAGGCGTGGAGATCCTGCCCCGGTCGGTTTTCGTCCGGCCGTGAACGAGCGCCAGATAAACCTTTTCGACCCGGCGGCTGGAGAACTGTTCGGAGAGATGGCGGTGTGCAGCGTCCGTGCGCGCGACCAGAATTACTCCGCTGGTAAGGCGATCCAGCCGGTGTACGATGCCGGGGCGTAAATCACCCGCGACTTTCGACAGCGCTTGGAATCTATGCAGCAGCGCGTTCACGAGCGTTCCGGAGTGCCGGCCGGCGCCGGAATGAACCACCATGCCGGCGGGCTTATTGACAGCGATTACATCGGCGTCCTCATAGAGGATTTCGACCGGAAGGTCTTCCGGTTGAGCGTGGAGTGGCGGCGGCGCGGCGGGATCGATCTCGATCGCCTCGGATCCGCGCAATAGATAAGAAGATTTCGCCAGCGCGTTATTGACCCGCACACGTCCGGACTTGATCCATTCCTGCAAACGCGCGCGGCTATATTCGGGCAGGCGCTGGTGCAAATAGAGATCGAGCCGGTGGCCTGAGTCGTCCGCGGAAGTTTCAAGATGGATCATGAGGACACAACCAGTTATATTCAAGAGGTGATTCGAAGCGCAATTGTTCCTGTGGCAGGAGTTGGCACGCGGTTGCTACCGGCGACCAAATCGCAACCCAAGGAAATGCTTCCGGTGGCACGTAAACCGATTGTTCAATATGTGGCGGAAGAGCTGATTGCCAACAAGATCGACCAGATCCTCTTCGTCACCGGACGGAACAAAACGTCCATCGAGAATCATTTCGACACCGATCCGGAGCTGGTGCGCAACTTGAGCGCGGCCAACAAAAAGGAGCTCCTCAAGGAATTGAGCTTTGAAGATCACGATGCACATTTCTTCTACACGCGCCAGCGGATGCAGAAGGGCTTGGGCGACGCTATTTTGTGCGGTGAAAATTTCGCGGGCGAGCAGCCCTTCGTGGTCGCACTGGGCGATTCCATTCTGGGTCTGCACGCTCAATCGAAGACGGTGCTGCGAATGACGGAGCTGTTTGAGCAGCGGCACGCCAGTTGCGTGATAGCGGTCGAAGAAGTGCCGCCGGACCAGACGGTCAACTACGGCATCCTGAAAGTCAAAGAAGGCGAAGGCGAATGGCTCCGTGTGGTGGATCTGGTGGAGAAGCCGAAGCCCGGCCAGGCGCCGAGCAATCTGGCGATCGCCGGCCGGTACGTTTTCTCGCCGTTGATCTTCGACATGATCCGGCGCGTCAAGCCGGATGCGCGCGGCGAGATTCAGCTCACTGATGCTATAGCGCATTTGTGCGAAGAAGGCCGTCGCGTATTGGCCGTCAAGCTGCCGCCGAACGAGAGACGTTACGACATCGGCAATTTTCCGAGCTACTTCGAAACTTTCGTGGAGTTTGCGCTCGCCGATCCCGATCATGGCCCCGAGCTTCGAGCGAAGCTGGCACAGTTGCTGGAGAGGTCGCGATCGGCCGAGAACGACTAACTCTCGCGCTGGTGGGTATCGGCCTGCTCGCGACGCGGCTATGTCATAGCGCCATCGTTTGGGTGGAAGAAGCGTACCCGACCGCAGCGGCGATCCAGCTCCTTCACGCCAAGAGCCTCTACCGCGACATCTGGTTCGATAAACCGCCGTTTTTTGCGTATGTATACCTGCTGTGGGACGCACAGATTGGCGTGCCACTGCGGATTGCGGGCGCGGCTTTCGTCTTTCTGTGCTGTTTGATGGCCTGGAAATTTGCGCGTGAGATTTGGGGACAGCACGAAAGCTTGGCGGCGGCGATCGCGATCGGTTTCTTCCTGACGTTCGGCATTCCTTCAGCGGTGATGGCGCTGGCGCCGGACCTGCTCATGATCCTGCCCCATTTAGCCGCGGTATATCTGGCATCGCGCGGGCGCTTGTTTTGGAGCGGGGTGATGGCGGGCGTGGCGATGCTGATCAATGTGAAGGGTACTTTCGTGTTGGCCGCGTGCGCACTGTGGGCGGGACGAGCATGGCCGTGGCTGCTGCTCGGATTCGCTATCCCGAATGCTGCTGCGTTCGCTTGGTTTGGCCAGTCTTATTTTGACCAGGTTTGGCGGTGGGGTGAGCTTTACTCCGAGCGCACCTTTCCGCTGACGACCGGTTTCACCCGGACTCTGAATTGGGCCGGGTTCCACTGCGCACTGGTGGCCGGAGCGGCGTACGCGTTTTGGAAAGAGAAGAACTGGCGCATCGCGGGATGGCTGTTGCTGTCATTGATGGCCGTCGCGGCGGGCGGGCGATTCTTTCCGCGATATTACTTTCAACTGCTGCCTGTGATGGCCCTGATGGCAGCACGAGGCTATGTGCTTCTGGGCCGGAGACGACTCGTGCTCGTGTTACTGCTGCTGATCCCGCTAGCGCGTTTCGGCCCGCGTTACGTGACGCTCGCCAATGATCTGCTGCACGATCGCGAGACCGAGTGGAGTGATCTGGTAATGAACCAGGACAGCCACGCAGCGGCGGACCGAATCGATCGCGAGGGGACGCTACTGGTGTGGGGCTACCGGCCGGATATCTTCGCTTATACACAAATGCCGGCCGGAAGCAGGTTTCTGGATTCCCAGCCGCTCACGGGCGTTCTGGCCGACCGGCACCTGACCAGCTCGGATGTCGCCGCTCCAGAACTTGCCGCACGCAATCGGCGGGAATTGATTCAAACAATGCCAACGTGGATTGTGGACGGGCTGGGACCGCTGAATCCGGGGTTGGCTATTACCAATTATCCGGACTTGCTGGAGTGGCTAACGGGATATCAAGAAGTGGGGCGGACGCGGTATTGCGTCATCTACAAGCGCAAGTAAGAATTTATTTCCCGGTCCAGCAGGCGGCGCGTTTTTCCAGAAATGCGGAAATGCCTTCGTGCGCGTCCTCCGCAAGCGAGTTCATGGTCATCACTTCCTTGGCGTAGGCGTAAGCTTTGGGCTGATCGAGATCGATCTGCGTGTAGTAGGCCTGCTTGCCGAGCGCGACAGTAAAACTGCTGGATTGGGCGATCTGGCACGCGAGCCGGCGGGTTTCGGATTCGAGTTGGCCGGCGGGGACAACGCGATTGATGAGTCCCCAATCGGCGGCGGTCGCGGCATCGACCAGTTTTCCAGTGAGCAGCATCTCCATCGCGCGCTTCCGGCCAACGGCGCGGCTTAAGGCGACCATGGGCGTGGTGCAGAACAGGCCGATCTTCACGCCAGGCGTCGCGAATTGAGCTTGGTCGCTTGCAATGGCGAGATCGCAGGTGGCTACTAATTGACAACCTGCCGCGGTGGCAATTCCCTGGACTTGCGCGATGACGGGCTGTGGGATGGATTGGATCTTGGTCATCAGCTCGGTGCAAACATCGAAGATGCGGCGGTAGTCGTTGACGGTACGGTCGACCATTTCACTCAGGTCGTGTCCGGAGCTGAAGACTTTTCCGGCGGCAGCCAGGACGACAGCGCGGAGGTTTGTGTCGGCGCCGATTTCGTCGAGGCAGTCGATCAGTTCGCGCATGAGATCGAGCGAGAGAGCGTTGCGGCGGTCGGGGCGATTGAGAGTGACGATTGCCAGCTGGCCGTCAGTGGACCGCAGCAGGTGTTGGTAGGACATAAAGGCTCCTAATTGGAGTGTACTGTGCCGCGCGCTTCGCATAGGGGACCGATCCTCCCTTGGGGATAGTAAAAAGCACCCATTCAAGGTGCCTGGGTGGGGCAAAAAGGCCACGTTTGCTCGGGCCGAGGCTCCTTCCACTAAGGGATTAGGTGATTGAGTTCAGCAGCTTGGAACGGGCGGGATGGTTGGCAGATAGAGTGCTCGGATTGGGTCACCAGGAGATAACATATGCGGGGATTTAAGATATTGGCAGTTGCAACATTAGCGGCCACTAGTGGAATCATGAGTGGTCAAAACTACGAACGCAGAGCCACGATTCGGGGCGGGAGCCCTGACCGGGGCAAGTGCACCATCGAAGTTGTGGTGGATGGGGCGGCCGAAGTCGAAATTCGGGGCGATAACGCAGTACTGAGGAATCTTTCGGGGCGGCCGCCGCAATGGCGTCGCTTTGAGTGCACGGGACCTCTTCCGGGGAATCCCGCAAACTTCCGCTTTTCAGGTGTGGACGGCCGAGGCAGGCAAACGCTGATTCGCGAGCCGCGCAATGGCAGCGGGGCAGTGGTACGGATAGAAGATCCGGACAATGGCTCGGAAGGTTATACGTTTGACGTGACCTGGGGCGGGGGATATCCCGGTGGCCAGGCGGTTCCCGCATATCCGGGCGGCCAACCAGGCCCTGACCGGCGCGACGATCGCGATCGCGGCTCACGTGATGATGCTGACCGAGGCGCCCGAGACGACCGTGATCGTGCCTATCGCGATGATGACGCCTATCATCGGGACCGCGATGAACGGTTCCGCGGCAACGAATGGCGGCAGCGTTTCTTCGAGCGAATGAGGGAGGATCTGGAGCACGTTCAATCCAAGGCTTTCCCATTCGGCGCCGACCAATATCGCCTGGAGCGAACCCGGCAGGAGTTGGATGAGCTGCAGGGCAAGCTGGCGGCTGGGCGCTATGATGAACGCGAGCTCGATGAGGTAATCGCGGCCATGGATCGGGTGGTCCGGGACAACCGGTTGTCCCGAAATGACCGCGACATCTTGACCGATGACTTGAGCCGTCTGCGGGAATTCCGGGCGCGGCACAACGACTACGGGGCTCGATAGCGCGGCGGGCCACAGGCAAGAATGCCTGTGCTACTACTCGGTTTCGCCGCTGACCTTGAGCACTGCCAGGAAGGCTTCTTGCGGAATTTCGACGCGGCCGACCCGCTTCATCCGCTTCTTGCCTTCCTTCTGTTTCTCGAGCAGCTTGCGTTTGCGCGAGATGTCGCCGCCGTAGCATTTGGCCAGCACGTTCTTGCGCATGGCCGGGATATTCTCGCGAGCAATCACCTTATTTCCGATGGCCGCCTGGAGCGCGACTTCGAACATCTGGCGCGGAATCAATTTGCGGAGCCGGTCAATCAGAATCTTTCCGCGGTCATAGGCGAAGTCCTTGTGCACGATGATGGACAGCGCGTCCACGGGTTCTCCGGCCACCAGCACGTCCAGTCTTACCAGGGACGAGGCGCGATAGCCGGAAAGATGATAATCGAGCGAGGCATAGCCGCGCGAGGCCGATTTGAGGCGATCGTAAAAATCGAGCACGATTTCGTTGAGCGGCAGCTCATATAACAGCAGCACGCGGCCGGTCCCAATGTACTCGAACTTCTTCTGCGTTCCGCGCTTCTCTTCGAGCAGCTTCAAGATCTCGCCGACATATTCCTCGCGCGTGATAACCGTGGCATCGATGATCGGCTCCTGGATCTCCTTGATCTCGGCGGGATTGGGAAACTTGGTGGGGCTGTCGACGTCGATGACGTTGCCATTGAGCGTCGTGACTTTATAGCGGACGCCCGGCGCGGTAGTGATGAGGTCGATCTCGAACTCCCGCTCCAGCCGTTCCTGCACGATCTCCAGATGCAACAATCCCAGGAATCCGCAGCGGAAACCGAAGCCCAACGCCATCGAGCTTTCCGGCTCGAAACTGAAAGCGCTGTCGTTGAGCCGCAGTTTCTCGAGCGCCTCGCGCAGGCGGCCGTGCTCGTGCGATTCCACCGGATAGAGGCCGGCGAAAACCATGGCTTTCACTTCCTCAAAACCCGGCAGTGGTTCAGTGGCGGGATTCTCGACGCTGGTGATGGTGTCGCCGATCTTAGCGTCCGAGACAGTCTTAATATTCGCGAACACAAAACCAACTTCGCCTGCCGCCAGCTCATCGCAGGGGATCGGCTTCGGTGATTGGTAGCCCAATCCTTCGACCTCGAACGTGGCGCCATTCGACCATAGCTTGATCTTTTGCTTGAGCTGCAGACGGCCGTCGAATACGCGCGTCAGGATGATAACGCCGCGGTACGGATCGAACCAGGAGTCAAAGATCAAAGCGCGTAGCGGCGCATTCGGCGAACCTTGAGGCGGGGGTACACGATGCACGATGGCTTCGAGAACGTCCTTGACGCCGGTGCCCTGCTTAGCGCTGACCAGCAACGCGTCATGCGCGGGGAGCCCGATCACCTGCTCGATCTGCTCGCGAATTCGTTCGGGCTCGGCGGAAGGCAGGTCGATTTTGTTGATGACCGGAATGATTTCGAGATTATGATGCAGCGCGAGATAAGTATTGGCGAGCGTCTGGGCTTCGACGCCTTGAGACGCATCCACCACCAGCAGCGCGCCATCACAGGCCTGCAGACTGCGTGAGACCTCGTAGGTGAAATCAACGTGGCCGGGCGTGTCGATGAGGTTGAGCTGGTACATTTGGCCGTCGTCGGCCAGGTAATTCAGGCGCACGGCGTGAGCTTTGATGGTGATGCCGCGCTCGCGCTCCAGGTCCATGGTGTCGAGAACCTGCTCCATCATCTCGCGCTGGGAGAGCGCTCCGGTCACCTCGAGCAGGCGATCGGCGAGCGTCGATTTGCCATGATCGATGTGGGCGATGATGGAGAAGTTGCGGATGAAAGCGGGATCCATGCGGTAGAATGGGGGCCTGAAACAAAATTATCCCATATGTCTCAGGTGATCGAAGGAAATTTGGATGCGCACGGGCTCAAGTTTGCGATCATTTGCGCGAGGTTCAACAGCTTCATCACCGATCGCCTGCTGGCCGGCGCGGAGGATGCGCTAAAACGCTCGGGGGCGGATCCGAAAGACGTCGAGATCGTGAAAGTTCCAGGCTCTTGGGAGCTGCCGCTCATCGCGAAAACGCTGGCCGCGCAGAAACGTCACGATGCCATCATCGCGTTAGGCGCCGTAATTCGCGGCGAAACGCCGCATTTTGACCACGTGTCCGCGCAGGCTGCCAACGGATTAGCGGCAGTGCCGCTCGAAACGGGCGTGCCGGTGGCCTTTGGAGTGCTCACCACTAACACCGTCGAGCAGGCCATCGATCGCGCAGGCGGCAAGAGCGGAAACAAAGGCTACGACGCCGCGATTACCGCCATCGAAATGGCCGACCTGCTGCGCCGCCTGCGAAAATAGTAGCCAGCAGCCATGCCCGCCCGTCATCGATCACGGCAGCGCGCTTTACAGGTTCTCTATCAGTGGGACATGAACAAAGGACCTGTCGAGGACGCCATTTCCTCGTTCTATGACACTTTGAACTCGGAGGATGGCGAGGAACAGACGGGACGGGATGAATTCATGGAGGAGCTGGCCAAAGGGACTTCAGAGAAGGCCACAGATATCGACCATCAGATCACGGCCAACTCGGAGAACTGGAAACTGGAGCGAATGCCTATTGTGGATCGAAATATCCTGCGGATGGCGATCTACGAGATGGCCCGGCGTGAGACTCCGCCGGCAGTGGTCATTGACGAGGCCCTCGAACTGGCACGCCAGTTTTCCGGCGAGGAATCAGTATCATTCATCAACGGAGTGCTCGACGCAGTTCATAAAGAAATCAAGAACTGAGAGACTTGTAACGATTGCTGGGAGCACGAATCGACACAGGGGCGCTCGATGACACGGCGTCCCATGCTGATTTCGGTTCGCCCCCCAGCACCACAATCGCATGCAGCCGGAAGGCCATTTTCTTGGACCTATTCACCACAACGAAGAGGGTCTTAAGATCGGCCACGAGCGTCTTACCATTACCCTTGCGACTGCCGTACGGATTTACGTCACATGTTTCTGGTGGGTCTATCTCAATGGATAGGGAGGGAGGACTTTTGGTGAGGGAGGGGATGCTAACCTTCTGGGGGGCAGCTATGCTCGACCGGCTCAGGCTATGAATATTCTCATGGTGGCTTCGGAGGCCACGCCTTTCGCAAAAACAGGCGGCTTGGCTGATGTTTTAGGCGCGCTTCCGGCGGCGCTCCAATCGGCCGGCGAGCAAACAGCAGTGGTGATCCCCGGCTATCGCCAGAATCAATACGACGGTGAGCCTCGAATCGCCTATCGTAGCCTTTGGGTTCCGATCGGCCCGGGTTACCTGGTGGACATTTATCAGGCCAGCGAGCGCGGCGTGACGTTTTACTTCGTCGACTGCCCGCCGCTGTTTGATCGCGATGGCATTTATGGATCGGGCGGCTCGGATTTCGCCGACAACCACCTGCGCTTCGCGGTGTTATCGATGGCAGCGGTCGGCGTGGCGCGCTATTTGTTCCGGCCGCAGCTCATACATGTGCACGATTGGCAAGCTGCTCTGGCAGCTATCTACATTCGCCAGCATTTCGGCAATGACCCTACTTTCAGCGGCGTGAAAGTCCTGTTCACTATCCATAACCTCGGCTATCAGGGAATTTTTGGACCTGAAGCAGTTCAGCAGATCGGATTGGACCGGCGGCTGTTCAATCCTGAACAACTTGAGTTCTACGGTAAGCTCAACCTGCTGAAAGGCGGAATTGCGTTCAGCGACGCTATCAGCACGGTGAGCAAAGGGTACGCGCGGGAGATCCAGACTCCTGAGTACGGCTTCGGTCTGGACGGTTTTCTTCGCAAGCATGGTCCGATATACGGGATTGTTAACGGTGTGGACTATGTCGAGTGGGACCCCGAGCATGATCCACACATCGCGCGGAACTACTCGGCGAATGATCTCTCTGGAAAGCGGGAGTGCAAACGAACCGTTCTGGAAGAAGTTGGACTTCGGGCAGACGCCGGACTGGAGCGGCCGCTGATTGGCATGGTGACGCGCTTCGCGGCTCAAAAGGGCATCGACCTCATCGCTGAGGTTGCATCCCGGCTGCTCGAACGGGACATCTGCCTGGCGGTGCTCGGATCCGGCGATCCTCCGTACGAATCGATGTTCCAACGGTTGGCACAAGCCTATCCGGACCGGGTCGCCGTTCGGATCGGCTACGACAACGCACTGTCGCACCGGATCGAAGCGGGCGCGGATATGTTTCTGATGCCCAGCCGCTACGAACCTTGTGGCCTGAGCCAGATTTACAGCTTGCGTTACGGTACAGTGCCAGTGGTTCGCGCTACCGGTGGGCTGGATGATACCATTGATGAGGATACGGGCTTCAAGTTCCGGGATTACTCCGGAGACGCGCTGCTTGAGGCACTAGGTTTAGCCCTTGAAGCCTATAGAGATAGGGTCCATTGGGCGGCTATGATGCGGCGCGGCATGCGAAAGGATTTTTCCTGGGGCGCGGTGGCAGGGGAGTACTTGGCGCTCTATCGGCGGCTCTTAGAGGGTTGAATCGTTTGGGGCATTACAACATCTGAATAGGGGAGAGATTTCCAATATTATGGCTGGTACAAACACACTGACATTCACTGACGCAGGCTGGGACAAGGAAGTCCTGAACTCTGAGGTTCCGGTCCTAGTCGACTTTTGGGCGGAATGGTGCGGTCCGTGCCGGATGATGTCCCCGACCGTGGACGCCATTGCCACCGACTACGCCGGGCGGGTGAAGGTCGGAAAACTGAACGTGGACGAGAACGGCGCCACGAGCATGCGCTATCAAGTTCGCGGCATCCCGACCCTGCTGCTTTTCAAAGGCGGCAAAGTGGTCGAGCAAAAGGTAGGGGCGGTTGGTAAAAGCGACGTGCAGAAAATGCTGGATGCCCACGTTATCGCCGGTGTCGAGAAGCCCAAGGTCACAAGCGAGAGCTCGCCGATAGTGAAGACGGGGTCGTAAGCGCTCCTTCCGAAGCGGATCCAACCAAAGCGATATATTTGGCGAATACGCCTGTGCGGTAGTGTGGTGCGGGGGCTTTCCATTTACCGAGGCGCTCCTGCAGCGTGTTCTGCGGGATGTCCAGATCAATGGTGCGCTTCTGGATGTCGAGGCTGATAGTGTCGCCCTCCTCGACCGCTGCGATCGGCCCGCCCACCGCTGCTTCCGGTGCTATGTGACCGACGCAGAATCCGCGCGTAGCTCCGCTGAAACGGCCATCGGTGATCAGCGCCACGGTTTCCGATAATCCGGCGCCGACGATCGCGCTGGTCACTCCCAGCATTTCGCGCATGCCCGGACCTCCGCGCGGACCTTCATAGCGAATCACGACAATATCTCCGGATTTGATCCTGCCGCCCATGACGGCGGCCATGGCAGCTTCCTCGGAATCGAATACACGCGCGGGTCCCTTCTGTTGCGTACGCTCGATTCCTGTAACCTTGATGACGCAACCCTCTGGCGCAAGCGATCCACGCAGAATCACCAAGCCTCCGCTTTTCTTGATCGGATTGTTCAGCGCGTGGATCACCTCTTGTCCCGGCGTCTCCTTGGCGTCGGCCGCTTCTTGAGCAAACGTCCGGCCTGTAACCGTCATCGCCGACCCGTCCACGTAGCCACCGTTCACCAGGCGCTGCGCGATCACCGGTATTCCGCCCGCTTTGTCCACATCGACAGCCACGAATTTGCCGGCCGGTTTTAGATCCACCAACAGCGGAGTCCGCTCGCTGATGGTCTGGAAATCGTCGATATTGAGCGGCACGCCCGCTTCGCGCGCGATGGCCAACAGGTGTAGCACGGCGTTGGTTGAGCCGCCGGTGGTGGCTACCGAGGCAATAGCATTCTCGATGGCTTTCCGGGTGACAATGTCGCGCGGCCGCAGGTTTTGCTTCACCAGGTTTAGAACCAGTTCGCCGCAGCGCTCGGCCACATCCTGTTTGCGTGGATCCACCTGCGGCACCGAGGCGGTTCCCATCGGAGAGAGCCCGATGATCTCCATCACGGTCGCCATGGTGTTGGCGGTGAATTGGCCTCCGCACGCGCCGGCCCCGGGACAGGCCGAGTTTTCGATGGCCAGCAGTTCCTCGTCGGACATCTTGCCCGCGGCATTTGCGCCGACGGCCTCGTAGACATCCTGGATGGTGAGGTCGCGGCCTTTATAGCGGCCCGGCAGAATCGATCCGCCGTAGAGAACCAGGCCCGGGATATTGAGCCGCAACAGCGCCATGGCAGCGCCGGGAATGGTTTTGTCGCAGGCCACCAGCGCCACGATCCCGTCGAACATGTGGCCGCGCGCTACCAGTTCGATAGAATCCGCAATCAGGTCCCGGCTGACCAGCGACGCCTTCATGCCTTCGGTGCCCATGGTGATCCCGTCGCTGATCGCGATGGTGTTGTACTCCATGGGAGTGCCACCGGCCTTGCGGATTCCATCCGCGACATTGACGGCGAGATCCCGCAGCTTGAAATTGCAGGGCATGGTGCCGATCCAGGTGTTCGCGATACCGATGATCGGCTTCTTGATGTCCTCGTCGGTCAGGCCGATGGCCTTGAGAAATGCGCGTGCCGGGGCGCGGTCTTTGCCTTGGGTGATGGTATAGCTCGGGAGCTTCATAGAAACTCCAGTTTAGCCGACGTCACTTGTCCTTTACGATATGCTCCAGATCCTGGTTGTTCTCTGAACAATCCGCTTCCATGATGCGTTCATCCCGGGGTGGATGCCGGAGAATCAGGCGATAGGTCCACGGCTTGGCCAGAACTTTCGGGTCGTCCATGGTGGCTTCGTAGGAGATCGTATCGTCGGCGTTGCGCTTGAACCGTTCTGTCACGTGCAGTTGATCGCTGTGAAAATGTCCCGCGCCAGGAAGCCACGTCTTGTCGTTGAAGCCGGTAACGTCCACGACAAAGGTATCGCCTTCCCAGCGGCCTACGGAATCGCCCATGTAAGTAGGATCCAAATCCGGTGGATGGCTCCTGCCGTCGGTCGGGATGATGCGGAAGGCATGATTGGACTCGTACAGGATGACCGTTTTCTTAGGTGTCTGCACGATCTCGAACGGTACCGGGATACCCGTTATCCGCGGCACGCCCGCCATCTTGCAGTGGACGTCCGGATCGGTGCGATTATCCGCGGCCAGCTCGTTTACTTTGCTAACCGCCCAGGTCTGATACGGAGCCGATTCCTTCGGACCGTAGGTACTCGCGCGCCCTTCGCCGGGACGTACCTCGCCGGTCTCACCGAACAGACTCACGCCGATGGCTTGCCAAATCCCAGACAGGTCCGGCTTCCCGTTAGCCGCGCGGGGAATCTCGCCAAACGCTGAGACTCCTAAGAACCCAATCGTAATCAAGCTACGGACAAAAAGTGCTCGCATTGTCGCACTCCTATTCCGAAGGTGGACCGAGATAAAGCTTTTTCCCATCCGGCAGCGTCACTTCCCGGCCGGCGATCCGGTAAGAATCGTCCTTCGAATGCCAGCCGGTGACAGAAATCGTGTCGCCGACTTTCAGCGCACCCTTGGTCCATCCCGTGCGGCGAAGAGTGTTGGGAGGGTGCCCTTCCAAGGCCCAGTTCACGACATTGCCGGCATCGTCTTTCACATCGATGTACACATAGACGTGCGGGTTCTCCCAATCGATCTTGGTGACCACTCCCTGGAGCTGGATCGGCTTCTTGCCGTCATATTCCGCGGCAAATGAGTGGTGCGCTGAAAGCGGCGCCGTAGCCAATGGCAGACCGAAAGCAACGGCGAGAACGAGAGACGTGGTTCTCATTTTCTGTTGAAGCAGGCACCGGCTATTCTATCAAATGCCTCGCTCACGCAGCCAACTCGCCGTTAATCATCCAAGGTATTCCGAATCGATCGACCAGTGTTCCGAAACGGGCGGCCCAGAAAGTCTGCTGCAGCGGCATGCCCACTTTTCCGTTCTCCGCGAGCGCGTTAAATACGCGTTCCGCCTCTTTGACGTCCTTGAACTGCAGCGAAACTGAGAAGCCCTTTGGCTCTTTATAGTGATCCGGTGGCGCGTCGGAGCCCATCAAGACCTGACCGTTCACAGCCAGACGAGCATGCATGATCTTGTCGCGCCATTCCGGTGGCACATGTTGCTCGGCCGGCGTACCGGTGTGTCTAAACATTGCTTCAATTTTGCCGCCGAGACACGTCTCATAAAACTTGAACGCTGTCTCGCACTGGCCGTTGAAAGTAAGATACGGATTGAGTTGCATAATATTCTCCTGTGGAGCGTTTTGGATCGTTGATGATTGAGAGCGCTCTGTCGGCTAACCGCCGGCAATGGCGCCCAGGATAATGAAGGGCTCCGCTCCTGACGCCACCGCATCGGGCAACGGCGCGTCCGGCGACTCATGCGAAAGATCCTCCGCGCAGGCGAAGAATCGCAAGAACGGCCGGCGCTCGTCGGTCGCGTAATCGCGGATGGTGCCACCCAGCATGGGATATACAGCCACCAGCGCGTCGATCACCGAGCGCTGCGTCACCTGGCCCGGGACATCGATGTTCACCTCGCTCCCGACGCGCGCCAGCGTTCTGAGATGCTGCGGAAGCACTACCCGGATCATGCCAGCGTCTGGACCTCCACCGACAGCACGCTCGGAAGATCGCGCACAATAGGATTCCAACTGTCTCCCGCGTCCGCCGACGCGTACACTTGCCCGCCAGTGGTGCCGAAATACACGCCGCACTTATCCAGCGAATCTACCGCCATGGCGTCGCGCAGGACGTTGACGTAGCAGTCGCTTTGTGGCAGACCCTTGGTGAGCGGCTCCCACTCGTTTCCGCCCGTCCGGCTGCGGTACACGCGAAGTTGCCCATCCAGCGGAAAATGAAACGCGTCGCTCTTGATTGGAACCACATAAATGGTTTCCGGTTCGTGCGCGTGCACGTCGATCACGAATCCGAAGTCAGTGGGCAAATTCCCGCTCACTTCCTGCCATGAATCGCCTGCATTGTCGGTACGCATGACATCCCAGTGCTTCTGCATGAAGAGTGTATTCGGGCGCGACCCGTGCATCGCGATCCGGTGAACGCAATGGCCCACCTCGGCCGTTGGCTCCGGGATGTATTCGGAGTGGAGCCCTTTGTTGATCGGCCGCCAATTGGCGCCTCCGTCGTCGGTCCGGAACGCGCCAGCGGCCGAGATGGCGATGTACATCCGGCCGGGATTAGTCGGATCCTGAACGATGGTGTGCAAGCACATACCGCCCGCGCCAGGTTGCCAGCGTGGCCCTGTGCCGTGGCCGCGCAACCCTGGAAGTTCCTGCCATTCTTTTCCGCCGTCGGTGGAGCGAAATAGCGCAGCGTCTTCCACGCCAGCATAGACCGTATCGGCATCCTTCAGCGATGGTTCCATATGCCAGACCCGCTTGAACTCCCAGGGATGCGGCTTGCCATCGTACCACTGGTGCGTGCCGGGAACGCCGTCGTATACGAATTTGTTACCAACGGTCTCCCAGGTCTGTCCGCCGTCGTTAGAACGCTGGACCAACTGCCCGTGCCACCCGCTCGACTGCGATAAATAGATCCGATTCGGATCGACGGGTGATCCCTTGAGGTGATAAATCTCCCAGCCCGCAAAATGCGGACCGCTAATGTCCCACTTTTCGCGCTTGCCATCCGATGTCAGAACAAATGCACCTTTGCGTGTTCCAACAAGTACGCGTACTTTACTCATCTCTCGCTCTCCTTTTTCATTTGTACCGAGGATTCGGTCACGGCGCTCATTAAGGTCACTACTTCTTCGCCAATTCTTTTTCCAGTTCGCGCGCGCGATCGATGGCCTCGCTGGGAGCGAAATCCTCCATTTCGAAGATCTGGCGGATCTCAATCTCGCCCTCGGCATTTTCGCCGTGTGGCGCCGGAGCGCGCTTTGCCCATTCGATCGCCTCTGCCTTCGACTTGACCTGGATGATCCAGAAGCCGCCGATGAGCTCCTTTGTTTCGGCGAACGGTCCATCGATTACGGTCCGCTGGCCGCCTGAGAATTTGATGCGCGCTCCCTTCGAAGTCGGGTGAAGTCCGTGAAGGTCGACCAAGGCGCCGGCTTTCATCAGTTCCTCGTTATATTTCCCCATCGCGTTGAGCAGCTGCTCGCTGGGCATCTTGCCCGCCTCGGAGTCCTTGCTGGCTTTGACGATCATCATGAATCGCATATTAATTGCTCCTTCTACGACTGAGTCGAACTGGGAATAGCGAAATCGACAAGCCGGGAAATCTTATTCTCCGGCAGGCCCGAAATTTCCATGACTGGCCGGATTTCGACAGTTCCCCGCTTGCCCGCCGGGATCTTCGCGGCGATATCGATCGCCTGATCCAGATCCGGGACGTCGATCAGGAAGTAACCGCCGAGCTGTTCGCGCGTCTCTGCGAACGGACCGTCCGTCACCAGCCGCTTGCCGTCGCGAATCCGTAGACTGGTCGCCGTCGAGGTCGGATGCAGCGGCGAAGCTGCCCGATACTGTCCGCTCACGCTCAGTTGTCGAGCGAACTCCGCCGATTCGGCGTAACAACGTTCCCGCTCGACCTCGTTCAAAGCGTTCTCATCCAGGTAAATCAGTAGCATGTATTGCATGTGCAGCTCTCCATCAGTGAATCGAACGGCGGGCGCCAAAATCGACAACCCACCTGATAATTTTCTACCATCAGTTCATGAACGGGGATGCCGACCAGGCTGTCGAGTCGCTCTATCGCTCCGAATGGGGCCGGATCGTCGCCGCCCTGATTCGGCTGCTGGGAGACTTCGAATTGGCCGAAGAGGCTGCGCAGGAAGCATTTGCGGCCGCCGTCGATCAGTGGCGCACGGCCGGAATCCCCGAGTTTCCGCGCGCCTGGATCATCCAAACTGCCCGGCACAAGGCCATCGATCGCATCCGGCGCTTGGCGCTTCATAAGGAGAAGGTAGAAATCTACGCTGCCACGGCCTCAAGCCAAGCAGTGCTGGACGAGCCGGATTACGACGCCGCGGAAATCCCTGACGATCGTCTTCGCCTGATCTTCACCTGCTGCCATCCAGCCTTGGCGCCGGAAGCGCAGATCGCGCTGACTCTGCGGACGCTCGGCGGCCTGGATACGGACGAAATCGCGCGCGCGTTTCTGGTCCCGACTTCGACCATGGCACAACGCATGGTGCGGGCCCAGCGTAAGATTCGCGATGCGCGAATTCCATATGTAGTGCCCGGCACGAATGATATGCCGGAGCGGCTCGACGCGGTGCTGACGGTGATCTATCTGATTTTCAACGAAGGCTACGCCAGCACTCGTGGTGGACCGCATGTCCGGACCGATCTTTGCCAGGAGGCCATCCGGCTTGGCCGCCTGGTGAGAACCCTAACGTCACCTCAGCCGTCAGCGGAAGTGACTGGCCTGGTGGCGCTCATGCTGCTTCACGATGCACGACGCGAAGCCCGTCTCGATTCATCCGGTGATCTGGTTGTTCTGGAAGACCAGGACCGCGGCCGCTGGAATCAACGGCAGATCGCAGAGGCATTGCCGCTAGTCGAGGAAGCTTTTCGAGGCGAGCCAGGGCCGTATGCCGTCCAAGCGGCCATTGCGGCGCTGCATTGCCGGGCGGTTCGAGCCGAAGACACGGACTGGCTGCAAATCGTACGGCTGTACGACCTTGTGGAGCGCCTCCAGCCGTCGCCCATCGTGTCCCTGAACCGTGCCGTAGCGGTCGCCATGGCGGTCGGCCCTCAATCGGGCCTTGCATTGATCGATGGCATTAGCGCCGACGGCGATCTCGACGACTACCACCTGCTGCATTCCGCTCGCGCCGATCTGTTGCGCCGCATGGGATCCATGGAAGAAGCGGCCCAGGCCTACACGAGAGCGCTCGCGCTGGTCGCTAATGACAGCGAGCGCCGCTTTCTCGAGCGTCGCCTGCAGGAAGTGCAGTCCTCGTCTTTGGGGTTAAAGTTGTGATAAAGTCAGTGATCGAATCGACCAGGAGGTAAATTGATGTCCGAACAGATGACCCGCCGGGAGACTTTTAGGAGAGGATTGGCGGCGACGAGTGTGCTCGCCCTGATACCCGATTGGGCGACGCCGGCGCTGGCCCAGGACGAAGTGGACGTGCCGTTCACCGACATACCGAAGAATTTCAATCCGGGCGCCAACCCGAACGCACCCACCCGCGTGCTCGATATCCGCAAGATCGACGGGCCGTTTACACCGAAGGACCAATTCTACGGTTTGCAGCACATGAACCGGCCGGAGATCGATCCGTCGACTTACAAGCTGAAGTTGTCGGGCTTGGTTACTAAGCCGATGGAGCTTTCGCTCGACGATCTGAAAGGGATGCACGCCACCGAGGTGGCCGCAGGCTATGAGTGCTCCGGCAACAGCCCCCGGTCGGTGGAAGGCCTGTGTTCCTGCGGAATGTTCAAGGGCGTGAAGTTGAGCGACGTGTTGAAGCACGCCGGCGTGAACAACAAGGCCCGCGAAGTAGTCTTCTTCGGCGCGGACCGTGGGCCGCAAGAGGTAGTGTTCCGGCAACAGACGTTCAAGGTGGACCAGCAGTTCGGCCGGAGCATAACGCTCGAAAACGCCATGAAGTCGGCGCCGATGTTGGCCTATTCGCTGAACGGCGATCCATTGACGCTCGCGCAGGGAAAGCCGCTGCGGCTGATTATGCCCGGTTGGTATGGGGTCTGTAATGTGAAGTGGCTCGCGGAAATTCATTTGCAGGAAGATCGCTATCTGGGAAATTATCAGGCGCGTTGGTACCGCTCCGTGGTTGGAGAAGGCGGGAATGGGGAGGACAACGATCCAGGCACGCAATGGGTGGAAACGGAAATCACGAAGCAGCACTTGAAGTCGGTAATAGCGCGCGTGCGCAAAAAGGGCGGATCGTATGATGTCTTCGGCTTTGTGTTGAACGACGGGACGCCGCTGAAGTCGGTGGAAGTGAAAATCGACGACGGGCAGTGGCAGAAAGCCTCGCTGGCTTCCACCAACACGCAGTACTCCTGGAAACTGTTCAACTATCGCTGGGATGGCGCCACGCCGGGCGAGCATACACTGGTCTCGCGCGTCACCGATATGGAGGGCCGGGTACAGCCGACCTTGGAAGAACTAAAGAGGAAGAAGACATTCCTGGAGGACAACTCGCAGTTCCCTCGCAAGGTCATGATCAGTTGAGTCAACGAATACACCCCCTGTCTGGGAGGATTCCGATGTTCCAGAAAAACTATTCGTGTACATGGTGCCTGCTGGGCGCGATGCTGGCGGGAGGCGTGTCTCAGTGCGGGGCGCAGCTCGCGCCCCGCAAAGCTGAAGAGTGGGAGAAAACGTTAGAGTCGCCCAATCGGACAGCCACGCAGAAGGTCGCCGACGTATTGGCCGGCCTCTCTTTGAAGCCTGGAATGATTGTGGCCGACATCGGCGCCGGATCGGGATTTTTCTCCAGGCCCTTGGCTAAAGCTGTGGCTCCCGGCGGCAAAGTGTACGCGGTGGACATCCAGCAGGGCCTGCTGGACTACATCAACAAGCGGGACGCCGAGGAGAACATTCACAACGTCCAGACCGTTCTGGGCGAGTTCGATGATCCCAAGCTCCCGATGCGAAACGTGGACCTCGCATTTATCAACGATGTCTTGCACCATATCGAGCATCGCGCCGTTTATTTGAAAGCGCTCGGCACGTACATGAAGCCGGCCGGACGGATCGCGATCATTGAGATGAACAAGGATGATCCCAACACGGGGCATAAGAATCAGCCGGAATTACTGATTGGGCGAGAGGAAATCGTGGGATGGATGTCGGATGCCGGTTTCAAGCTGGTTGAAGAACATGCCGACTTGTTCCCAGGCACGAAGTGGTTCTTGATATTCGGAAGGAAGTAGCTCTAGCCGCGACTCTCGTTTTCGCGGCGCAGGCCCAGACGCCGGTTGTGAATGCCGGAGGCGTCGTAAATACCGCGAGCTATTCCAGTGGCGGTGTTGCGCCGGGATCGATAGTATCCATCTTTGGCACTAACCTGGCCAGTCAACAGGTCACCGCTGACTCGGTCCCGCTTCCCACCACGCTGGGCAACGTGATCTCGGTGACTTTTGATAGCATTCCCGCTCCGTTATACTTCGTTTCCTCCGGTCAGATCAACGCGCAAGTCCCCTGGGAAGTGCTTGCTGACGGCAGCAGCAGCGCCAGCGTGAACGTGATTGTCACCACCAGCGCGGGGTCTTCTTCGCCGCAGACCGTGCAAGTGGCGGCTGCGCGACCGGGCATCTTCACCACTAGCGCCAATGGCGCCGGACAGGCGATCGCCACTGATAATTCCGACGGACTAGTCGCGGCTCTGGCCGGCGCAATCAATATACTCACGACGCGTCCCATCCAGATCGGAAGCTATCTCATTATCTGGTGCACCGGACTGGGCGCGGTGGACGCGGATGTGCCCGATGGCGCAAATACCGGGGGCGCTATCGTGAATACGCTGGCCACGCCAACCGTATTGATTGGGGGCGTGCAGGCGACTTTGGTTTATTCAGTGCTCTCCCCGCAATACGCCGGCGAGTATCAGATCGCCGTGCAGGTGCCGGCCAACACGCCTACCGGGAACGCGGTGCCATTACAAATCCAGATGAGCGGCGTGACCACTTTGGCCAATGTCACCATTGCAGTGTCCGGCGACGCGCCCGCTTTTGAGCCGCTCAGCAACAGTTGCACATTGACCTCGGCCGGCTGCACACAAATCAATATTCGAAACGATCCTTTCAGCAACACCGGCGCTTTCGGAGGTTACGCCGACGCCACCATCCGCCAAGATCCACTGACGGGCACGCTGTGGATGGCGTACTCCTGGCCCCACACCATCGCGAGCGGCACGCCTGGAGCAGCGGGCACCCAGGTGCTGGATACGCATCTGGCTTACAGCACCAACGGTGGCCAATCCTGGACCTACGAGGGCGCCCTGTATACATCGCAGCCGGTCGTAAATCCGGTGACCGGCAAGACCGACTATACAGCGCATGAGGTCATGAACCTGCTGCCGCAAGTGGTGAACGGTGTGACCTGGTGGTACGGAATCCATTCCACCTACAACGTGCCTCAGAGTAGCGGCGGCGGGAGCGGCTTGGAAGATTATACGAAGCGCTGGGAGATCGCGATAGCGCCTAGTGACGCAACCAGGGGTCCGATGGCTTTGGCTTCGGCTTCACCTCAGTACCTGGGGCAAAACATAAATACGTATCCGCAATTCTGGCCGGTTGCAACCAATCTAAGCTCACTCGACCCGCAGGTTGGCAACTGCGCTCAGTTTTATGAACCGGCGCTGACACTGTCGAACAACAATCTGTATCTCTTCCTGGCCTGTACTCCGGCGGGCAGCGACCCGTCCAACAGGTTTTATGCGGCTTTCAAAACCACCGATCCCTATGACAATGCCGCCAATTGGACCTGGACTTACGTTCCACAGAGATCAACGAAATTCGCAAATCAAAGCGACGCCGTGAGCATCGGGCGCTACCTGTCGTCAGGCGCCACCTACATCACTCAGATGGATCTCGCACCCAGCAAGAAGCCTGGAATTCTACTGGCCATCATGACAGCGGCTTACGACAATTCGAGCGGGAAAGTAAGCTTGGGCTGCGTGGCGGCCGAGATGACCAGTATCGATCCGCCCATGTTTGCGTACAATTCCCAGGCCCAGGTTCAGGTGGACGCGTTTCTCACCAGCCCCGATTCCCAAGACACCGGACCTGGATCGTGCACCTACTCGCCTTACTCGGCAACGGGGATGATCCTGGCGCATAAGCAAACCACGAAAGCGCCCCAGAATGGCGGATTTTTCACGTTCCTGACGCAGTCGATGCTATTCCCGTAAACTCGGGGCCGTCACTGAGAAGCTGTCTTGGCTGCTTTCTTCTCGGCGTCGCGAGCGATGCTGAGCATTCGCGCCAGCGCAAAATTCCCTTCGTGGCAGGCGAATTCATACATCGGCCCGGCCGCCCGCCGCATCGGGATCTCCGCTTTCCACGCCGCGGTGAAGGCGGTGGGATCATCAACCGTGAATTCATAGAGAATCGTGTCAGGACCCGTGCGGGTGAAGCGTTCGATCAGGTGCAGATTCTCATCCGAGCCTCGGAAATGAGTCTTGCCGGTGAAATTAGTCGTGTCGACTACCAGCGTGGTGTTTTCCCAATGGCCGATCGAATCGCCCAACCACTTGCGCACTGTCGGCGGCAGGTGGGGACGCCCATCCATGGAAATGATCCGCACTTCGTGGATCATCTCGACCGTAATCATGACGTAGTCGCGAGTCTGCACGATCTGATAGTTGTTGTTGTACGGGCCGGGCAGCATCGGTGGTCCGGTGGTGGGCGATAGCAGACAGCGCTCCTGCAACGACCGATCCGTTACCCTGTCAGCCGGATGCAGCCGGGCTGCGGCCCGTTCATCCGCCATCCGCTTTTGAGCCTCCTGCGTGAGCGCCGGCACCCTGCCGTTGGGCGGGTCAACAATCAGCGATGTCCGCCGGTTGGGCACGACCTTCGTGGCCCGTTCCCACCAGACTTTGGGATCGGCGACGTTGCCTTCGCCGTCGTTGGGATCGTCTATGCGGGTCTGGACAATGTGTTTTTCGTAAGCGGCGGCTTCCTCGGCGGTGAAGAACTCTTTCCCGGCCAGATCGCGCGGACGTTCGAGAGGTGTGAGCGTTTCGTTGCTCCAGAGCCCCTCCAGGTCCGGATGGTGAGAGCTTTGCCCGGCGAGAGGCGCAACCGTCAACGCAACCCCGACTGCTATGAGCACCAGATCGCGCATAGGATTATGTTTAGTCTACGTCAAAACCGAAGCTGGAGAGTGAACTGGAAAGTTCGGCCTTCGTTCAAGGTGTTGGTGATCTTGCCGAAAGCGGGCGAACTGAGGTCCGGGTTGGGATTGGCGAACTGCGGTGTGTTGAAAAAGTTGATCGATTCGGCCCGGAAGGTGGCCTGCCACTCTGAGCGTAGCGTCCAGGAGCGCGCCAGTGCTGCGTTCATGTTGCGGATTCCGCCCCGCCGGAAGGTGTTGAAACCCAGATTACCGCGCGAATCCGTGGGCGCGATGTAGCCGAACGCGGAGCGTGGCAATAGCGTGGTGGAAGTATTGGGGTCGCCGATGGTGCGGCCCAGGATCGCCGGATCAAGCAGGTTGGGACGATCGCCGTTCGAACCGTCGACATTGCCGGAACCTGGGCCATCGGAACCGGTGATGACCGTAAATGGCAGTCCGGTCTTCGCTAGAAAGATACCCGAGATACGCCAGCCCTTGGCGACGCTGCGCGCCAGATGACTTCCCGTCGAAAGCGCGGGCGGCGCGTATTGGAAGCGCGCCATAACAGCGTGCGATTGATCGAACGCGCTGGGCCCCTTGAGATCCTGCTCTACCGGACTTTGGGATTGCGAGTAGCCTTGCAGCGCTTCGTCGCCCGCCGCCATGTTGGTGTACGCGCTGCCGGTATCGATGGCTTTGCTAAACCAGTACGAAGTATCGCTAGTGAAGCCGTGCCACGCGGGCGATTTCAGGGTTATGCGCGCGGCATCGAAATAAGCATTGGATGCGTTCCGAGCCTCACGAAGTTCGTAATAACGCGGATCCGGACGGCGCTCGGTGATAGTGTCGGTGGTTTGCGGGATACCGGGCACTGGAATTGCGCGGTTGGCGAACCACATCATGAACAGCTTGTGGGTACGAGAGCCGATATAGCCGAGTTGGATCGACCAGGGTTTCCCTTGCAAAGGTTCCCACAGAAAAGTGTATTGGTGGGAATAAGGCGATTCAAGGTTCGGCGGAACATCGAACTGGAGATGGCGGGCGCCGGGTCCGAGATAAGTATCCTGCAGCGGGGTGACGAGCGATGGTGGCCCCTGCACTTCCACCTTCAGGAAATTCGGCGGGTCCCAACGGACTTGCTGCAGCGTCTGCGCATAGATATCTCCGAATTGCAGCCCATACGCGGCCCGTATGACTCCGGCGCCGTGAATCTGCCAGGCGAAACCGAATTGAGGCGCGAAGGTGTTGCAGTCGCAATTGAAATTGATTGGCGTCAGGTGATTTACTTCATTGGGCCCGGTGACGGGCGCATAACGCAAACCGTAGCTAACGGTAAAGTCGGGCCGGGCTTTCCAGACGTCACCGGCAAAGAACTGCTGCTCGAACCAGCGGAAGCCGCGGTATCCGTTCCCGATTGCGGCCGAATAGCGGCTGGCGATGCCCATGCGGAAGTTGGTAATGGCGTCGCGGCCGAAATCCGCGCGGAAGTAGTAATTGCCGCGTTCGCTCGAAGACTCCAGGCCATTGTTCTGCAGCCGGTCGACTTCGCCACCGGCGGAGAACAAATGATTACCAATTAGCCGCCGATAGAGTACGGCATGGCGAAATCGATTAATTCGGCGATCGATAGGAACGCTTGCGCCGGGACCCAGGCTTTGGTAGGAAGTACCGATGACCACCTGCGGGCCGACAGCATTGGGCTCGGGCACCAGAAGGGAATGCACGCGGTCGAACCCGATCGTGAAATCGATGAACGAGCGCGCGTCGAAGAGGTGGTTCCACGTCAGGCGGGCGTTGTGGGACTTGGTATTGGTGTCGGGGTTCTGTCCAGCGACGAATTCAAAGGCCATCACCTTCTGATTGGTGAAGGCGTGCTGAGCGAAGATTTTGTCGTGAGCGCCGAGGTCCTGATCCAGGCGGATGTTGGATGCCTCGGTATCGATCGATTGAGGCGAGTTGGTGTTAAGTGCCCGGGGGTCGATGTCGGTGCGATTGGGCAGCTCCTGAGGGTAGGCGTCGATCCAGCGCTGTATCAGACGATAGGTGGCGAGGTCGGTGGTCAGCGGTGTGCGTTCACTGGGCAGAGGAACGAGCACATTGCCGTTGACGCTTCCACGCAGGTTTTGCAGAGAGCCATCCAGTGTCAGGTGCGCGCCACTCCAGAGGCCGAGACCGGCTGCCAATCCGTAATCGTTCTCGTGGGCCGGCTTGACGCCGCCGACCTGGAAGAAAGATCGGGCGCTGAAGATGCTGTCCGCGCGTGTGAACGAAAGTCCACCGTGGAAGTCGCGCGAGCGAGTAAGCGAATTGAGATGAATCAGCGAGCTGGGATTGTTGCCGAACTCGGTGCCGAAATATTTTCGCTCCGGTTGAAACTCGGTGATGATAGTGGCATTGGTGCCCAGCCGAATATTCAGATCTTTAAGCGCGTTGTTGTCGATGAGATTGAACTGAACATTTTCGTTGCGCCGGCTTTCACCCGCGGCCGCATCGGTCGCACCCAGCAGATTGAGTTCGGTCCGTTTGTCTTTGACCGGCTGATGCTCGGGCTCGGCTGGCTTTTCGTCTTGTTTGGGCGACTCCGGCGTGGACTGCTGCGCTAGCAGCAGCAGAACCCCGAGAATGAACTGCAGCATGTGGACCCATTATGCCAAGCTCTCCCGCACCGATTGGCGCGCGGGAGCCCCGCCGCGTTAGCATGGTACAAACGAACGAAATAGGAGATTCCATGAGTTGTTACCGATTTCTCGCCTGCGTAGGCGCATTGGCCGTCCTGTTTGCGGCCCAGCTTTCTGGTCAGACGTACGGTCAGGCGGGTCAGGCCCCCAAGACAGCGGGGAACGCCAAATCCCAGGCTGTGCGGCGCACACCCGATGGTCATCCCGACCTCCAGGGAGTTTGGACCAATGCAACCATCACGCCGATGGAGCGCCCGTCCCGTTTTAATGGAAAGGCCACGCTAAGCGATGCCGAAGCGACAGCCTATGAGAAAAGCGACCTTGAAGAACTGAATAAACAGGATGGCGCCTCAGACGGTCCGCTCATCGCCGCCGCGGGGTCTTCGGGCACCGGTGGCTATAACGTCCTGTTTGTGGACCGCGGCACGGAGCTCGCGCGAGTGGACGGTGTGAAACGAACCTCGCTGATCGTCGATCCGCCGGATGGCAAAGTTCCACCCATGACGGACGAAGCGCGCAAAAGAATTTCCGGCATGATGCGGAATTTTAACCGCTACGACAGCATCAAGGAGCGCCCGCTCTCGGAGCGCTGCATCATCGGATTCGGTTCCACCGCCGGCCCGCCCATGCTTCCCGTGCTTTACAACAACAATTATCAGATCGTACAGACTCCGGACGCGGTGATGATCCTGGTGGAGATGGTGCATGATATTCGTATCATTCGCATGAACGGCGTGCACGACCCACCCAGCATCCGC
>Ga0210386_10000391_pt1 | contig 40966 bp, 36 predicted proteins | sample IncBWH32OmetaG_FD_160091 | JGI IMG/M metagenome (GOLD analysis project Ga0210386, IMG submission 160091) | Forest soil microbial communities from Barre Woods Harvard Forest LTER site, Petersham, Massachusetts, United States - Inc-BW-H-32-O ...
AAAGCTGCTCGCCGAGAGCGCGCAGAATACCTCGGCTCGACACAAAATGCTGCTGCGATTGCTCGCTGAGGAAAAGGCGAAGGGCAGAGCGCCGCCAGCAGAGTAGTTTACCGACGCATGAACGGGCGGCAGAGCATGTTAGTGAGGTTGACCCAGTGAGCGCGATATATCCCTTAAGCTTCCATCGTCGCACTGAACGACGGTGGGCCGAACGCATCAAGTCGTTAAGGCGGATGGGTGGCCAAGTCGTTGTTGCAACAGAACGAACGTTGCAACCGGCAATCAACCATGATGGTTCGCAGATTCCAGTCCCGGTCAGAACGGTCGTGGACCGGCGACGATGTGATCAATCTCGTGATTGATTTTCCAAACCACAGTCGGTCATACGACCAAACACGGCGTGCCGTGCGATTTTGGGGACACGATAGCGCTATAGAAGCGTCATTCTTTATAAGCGAAGATGCACTGAGGCGAATTCAACCAGACGCCCGCCCCGATGAGTCGGGCTTTCTGAAAGTGTTTGATTCCAACCGTGATCTGATATGTGCCGCTGCAGCCAAACTCTATGTTCGCGGAAGCAGGGGCTCTTATGATCTGGTTCCCGCCAATTTTTGAAACAATGCGTGCGCTGAAAGCGAAAAATTGACTGCGTGATGCCGAGGATCCGTTGGACGCCAGAAGAGGAGGAGCGCCCTCCTGGCAGGCTATGTCGAGGTTCAAGAAGCTGAGGCATTTTCTAATTCCCGGGTACTCGGCCTCTGCGGTAGCTAATCGGCTCCGCGCTTGTCTAAGTTCAGTAGCCATCGGTGTGCAGCGGCGCGGAAATTATCAACGCGGTCATTGGGGCAGTAATTCTTTTGGCGGTGATCGGGCTCTTCAAAAGGGCAACCTGAAAATCGAAGTTCGACGCCGGACCGGGGGTCAAAAATCGATCACGCGGGATCGCCCAGATGTGCCCCCCGCAAATATTTTGAAATTGAAATGCCCATGCCTATGCGCCCGGCCAGGTCCGCTTTCAGCGGCAAAGCAGACCTGCCTCATCAGCCAGCCGATGTCTGCAAATGACCCCATAGCCGACTGCCGGTGCGGTTCCCAAAAGAAAAAGAGCGCGAGACAGTCAGCGATTGAGTGTCAGATTCGGGGCCATGGTTGCGGAGTTGTCGTCCTGAAAGCGATTGAACAGCACATAACTGCCGAACAGGATGAGCGCCAACAGACAATATCCAAGATAGGAAGGCGGTCCGGACCTGTGATCGCTCATATTCGCTGGATCCCTGTCTTGGCGAACCCACCGCTCAGCTTTTTGTGGTCGTCCTTGCGAGTTCAGCTTCCACGCCGGCTGCGCACTCCCTGGCGAGTGAATAGTCCATACTCGTGGACGCAACGGTCTTCACGAATTCGCTGATGACGTTGTCCTTTGAATATGAGCCCGCCGCCTTAAACTTGGCGACGGCGCCGTCAGCCGCCGTGAACTGCGCAACGCACATCGGGACCAAGATAGACATTCGACCGCTGCTCTCTGCCATTGCGCTCATAGTTCTGGCAGTGCCGCCGGTGACCCAGCCGCCCCAGATAAATCCGATCGTCATCGCCGCAACAGCGCCGAAAGCGATACCTTGGAGGAAGCGGGTCCGCGCCTCACCCTGCAAAATTGCGGGTATTCTCATGTTGGTTTCCTTTGTTTGTGCACACAAGCGCGTTCGCAGCCGCAGACGCCGCTTGCATCCGCGCTTGGTAAATGCATCTAGCCTATGAGATTGCGCCTTCCGATGGCGCTCTAGCCGCCGCTACGACGACGAGCGGCGACTTCGGACGTCGCCGCTTCATGGACAGCATCAAGGTGACCAACTGCCACCCTCTAGTTGAACGGTAGACTGTTGTCCTGATGCTGTCTGTATAATTTTGAACACCGCCAAATAAAGTTCACTTTGTAACACAGTTCCCCGGAACGACGCGAAGCCCCTCGCACCGGACATTGAGCCGCCCGTGACGGAAGGCCGCTTCAGTTGGCGGCAGTCAAGAGCAAAGCCAAATAATCGCCACAGCCATTGGCAGACCGACACATACCGCGCCACCAAGCATCATCATGATATCTCTAAGCAGACTGTGAGCTGACATACGTTTACTCCATCAGCTGAATGAAGTCAGTCTACGCTTAGCGCCCACTGCACGAGTTAATGCTGCCGCCTTGTCCTCCTTATCCACCGCAAGGACTTTCTAAATGTCGCGACGCGAATGGAAGATTATTGCAACGTTCGTGATCGTGTGCGCGCTATTGACCGCGCTGGTTCTGGCGCTGTGAGTTTTTAGACTAGTCTGAAAATACTTGAGAAGCTTGCGAACGCGCTTGGGGTCGAACCCCATGAGCTAATTGCTCCGCCACCAAAAAGCGCCGCTGAAGGTCGTCGCCATGTTCGCGCCAGAGGCTTCGGCTGTCATTCCTTCGCCTTCAGCCGCGCTTCGTTTTCGGCAATAAATGCACGAATCTCTTCGGACATGTTCAAGAGTTTCAGCCATTGCTCTTTATATAAAGTCACGGGGAAACGCCCCATTCCGTAAACAGAGACGGCACCCTTTTCACTTACCTTCATGCGGGTGCCGTCGGAAGCTCCTGTTTTGAGAGCCGCGTTCTCGCTGCGGAGACGTTCAAGCTCAGCTTTCATATCTTCATCGGACATGGCATTTCCTTTTTCGCTAGCATAAATCAACCGCTCGGCGGCTGTGAGCTTTTCGGAACTGTTCAAAATATTGGCGCTCCGTATCGCGATTCATCTTTTACGTAGGAGTTGGGACAACAAACAGATCACGGCTGGCAATTTGGCCCCGGGACGTGCCATTGCTGCCGTGCTATGCCGGTCGGTCAGCGCCCTTTGCTTGGCTTCGCGGAGCGCCCAGTGCTGGGCTGCTATCGCTAAGGGCCTTTACGTCAAGTCATCCGCGCGGACAATACCTATGTGGAGAAGAGACTACTTGGCGTTGCATTTTTAGAAAAGAAACAGGAAGATGGTTCGCACAACGTTGTCTGCCACGGACCCAAGAGCTCTACGGAATTCGGCAGGAAAAATAAGAGAAGAATGGTCCGACGAAATATAAAGGCTGGGGAGCTTTCATGAGTGACTTTTCCGCATGGCTGCTCTCACTTCCATCAATCGTCCTCTATGCGATTTGCGGCGCAATAGGGGGCGCAATCGGGGCACTCCTTGGTTCTGCGGCAGAGAGCCTTTTCGGCCCGAGCAAGGCATGGCGCGTCATTCCCATAATTTATGTTGTTGCATCGGTCCAGGTGACGACAAAATTGGTTCTGCCGTCGCTTCAGAATGAAGCAGCGCCGTACGAAGCAATTCGGGAGATGAAGCAATCCCGTCTTTTCAATGCAATCTTTAAGTACCACCCCGATGCGGAGACGGAAACAATCGAAAAGCTTAAGCAGATTATTTCCGATCCGAGCGACAATAGGGGAGCTTCTGCGCGCGCGATAGGTGCGGCGCTCGCTGAAAAATATGTCAACTTGCACATCCTGATGGCCTCAGATGATGCAATTCGCAATTTACTACAAAGCGAAGTTGCAATCATTAGCTCCGTACGGACGCAGCCCGACGCATGTGTGGCTCTTTATCTCGGCTCAGCGACTGCCCCAATTGAAAAATTGGCACCCGAGCTTCTTACTACAAAGTTGAACGCCAGAGCGGAGATTATTGAAACCTCTGTTTCCCAACCATCGCCACCGCTAACAAGTGTCACAGCGGAAGCGATGGCGAAGATCATGTTGCGCGCATACCAACCCAACGGCTTCGACTTCAATGAAGTTACCAAGCTGTCAGATATCGGCGGCTCGATGTCAGCCAAAGAGGGATGCCCAATCGCATATCATTTTCTTTTTGCGATGGCGTCGCTCAGTGCGAAGGAAGAGGCAATAGTTTACAAAGGTCTCATGAGCTTAGGCCGACAAAATTAGTTCCGGGACGCGCACTCGCCGGTCAAGGCGCTGATCGTCGCCAACCATTTTCTCGAAACCGAGCTGGAGAAGCTGCGAGCGTCGGTCTCGACGGGTTATGCACGCGGCAAGCTGCTGCCGCGTGATCGCAAGGATTGGTATGACTAGTGGAGCCGCCCTACCTTTAGGGCTCATGGCTTTTTAGAGGCTTGGCGAGGCTTATGGACCGATTGCACGGGCATTAAAGCCTCCGCAGAGAGGATGAGTTCCCGGCCATATTTCCGTGCCGCCGCCTTTACCGAGTTCTTGGTGACGACCAAGCCGAAGTAGGCGGCGTGGATCACGGCGACGATCAGGACCACCGCCGTCCGCATCGTCAGGTCATTGTCCATGTCGAGCGTGCCGCGATGCCAGAGCAGCCCGGCGCAGATCACGACGACGATGACGTTCAGCGCGAGCGCCACCCATTTCAGGCCGAACTGGTTGCGGCGGAATCCGTATCCGACGTTTTCGATAAACAGCAGCGGGAATTTCTTTGCGTCGCGCGTGTGCGCGCGCAGCCATGTGCCGCAGGCTTCATAGAAAGCATCAGTCGCCGCCTGATCGTTCGCTTCTCGCTCCGCGGTCGGCACCGGCTGGCTGACCTTGCCGGCGAGGAAGGTTCGATACCTGTCCTTCGTTGGCTCCTCGATGGTCCTGTCAGACCGGCGGAACATCGTGACCGACGGCTTGCCGCCCATTTCCTGGTAAATTTTCGGCTCGACATAGACGCCGAGCTTGCGGGCGAAGTCAGCCAGCGCGAACACCAGCACCAGCAAGCCTGCGCCGGCAATGGTGTTGGAGAGCGCGATCTTCTCCCATGAGATCAACAGCGCAAGCGCGGCGAGGGCGGGAGCTGCTGCAAGGATCGCAGGAAAGAGGCGGGCTCGTAGGCTGTACGCGTCGAGGAACTTGAACATCAGTCCTCTTCGACATCGTAGGAGAACGGTTCTGGCTGGATGTTCACGCCGCGCGACTCATAGCCGTAGGGCTTGCGCATCCAGCCGGTGCGGCCGACGAAGACAGGATACCCGCGCCGGATAAAAACGTTCTTGACCTTGCCGCGTGGGTGATCGTCCTTCTTCGCGCCGACCATCACCATGGCGGTGCCGCGCCGGACCGAGCCGCCGTTGGGCGAGCCGAGCCATGCATTGAGGACGGCGGGGGTGACGTTGCGGCGACTGCCCTGATGGGGGATTTGGACGAGATCGGGAGGGCCCAGGATGCCGCGGTGATAGGCGTACTGCGCAGCTTCAAAGAAGCCCTCGGGACCGACATCGGCAGTCAACAAGATTTTGCGGTTCTCGTACATGCCCAGCTGCACGACGCTGGTCTCGTTCGAGTCCGAGGTGGCGGGCGGGTTATGGTCCAGTGTCTCGATGTCCATGGTCTCCTTCACGCGCTCAAGGAGCCCAAGTGCCTGTGCTGCGAATGACCGAGGCTTGAGCTCGCTGCGATACGGCGGTGGTGTTTTGTCGAGATGAGGGATGAGGGAGATGTAGCGCTGGGGCGAGGGCGCCAGGATTTCAAAGGGGCCGACGTGCGCGCCCTGAAAGACGGCCTGCGGCTCCATGCCGCGCGATCTTGCGATGGCTTCCAGCTCGACGAGGTATTCGTGCTTCGCCCTAACATCAGCGATCCAGCCTTGCAGGGTCCAGTTGCCGTGGAATTGGTCGATGACCTGATTGGCGTAGATCCACGGCCTGTTCATCCACAGCGCCCCGACCCTAAAGCGCTTGAGCACCGGGATGAGGCCGGCGGCATGATCGTTATCGGCGTGCGACACGACGATGTTGTTGATGATGACATCGCGCCCGTAATACTGCTCGATGTGCTCGATGACCGCTTCGCCGTTCTGGGCGTAGCCACCATCGACCAAGTTCAGCCGATACCCCGTGTTGTCCCCGTACTGGATTAGAATAGCGTCGCCGTCGCTATCGCCGACCGGCAAGAACTCTACCCCGATACCCATTCAGCTTTCCCCCATCTACATGGTGATGCAATTTCGAACCCCCTATACCGGATGTGGGGTGCCGGCGAGTTTCGCGCAACCCCCGATTCCCCAGATATTCATTTTCTACCCCGGCGTTTCACGCAGCCCTGTACCGGCGAGCGTCCCATGGGAACGCCTTCGTGGTGAAGAACGGGAATGCTCGGACAACACTTGGCCCGAACGGGACCGATAGGCTCCTTCAGCGAAGCGCTTGCGCCCAGGCTGCGAGCACTTGGCTGAGATCGCGCTGGCCCAGCCCCAAAGGCTGAGGCTTGGCAGGCTTGAGCTCTGGCCTACAGAAAGTGGTCCCGCCCGGGAATGCCATCAGTGCATAGAGTGTCGGACGCGCAACGACGGGCCCCAAGGGCAAGCCGTCGAGAAGATCGGGGCCTTCGGCCTCGCGCTTTCCCTCTTCGCTGAGTTCGTCATCAGCCATCCGGGCATTCCCCCCGTACCTACCTAAGGCGTCCAGCATGCGTTGATCCCTTGCAAATCACTTCAAGCTACGCCAGAGCGTGTGCCATGACCGAGACGAACTTGCGGGCGAGCTTGAGGCATTGCAACGGCGGATGTTCCGCAAGCGATCAATACTCCCGAGACGGGTGACCGTCACTTGCCTCGTCATCGTGAGCAAAACAAGCATCGGTCGTTACCTCTTCTGGCTGGTCAGGAATGGGCTGTCCTTCGGTCGTCACCTTCTCTTCGGCACCAATCTGCCCGATCCCTTGCAAACGGCGGGGCTGACTGCTGGGGCGGTTGTCCTCGAAGCTTTTGCGCTTGAGCTGGTGCTAAAGGCCAGATTGCTTCGGGCGGGAATTCCAGTTCCCCGTACGCACGATCAATCTGCGCTCTATGCGCTGTTGCCGGACACCGAGAAGCAAGAAGCCGAGCAGCGGTATCAATCAGCCGGATGGCCGCCTCTGCCAGCAGCGACGCTGGCAGAGGCTCTGTCGGCTAGTGCCAACGTCTTTGTGGAATGGCGCTACATGCACGAACGCGTATGGGTCCAGACCAGCACAGGCGAAATGCGGCGTGCGTTTACGGCATTGGCCGATGCCCGATAATTGTGTGATCTGTGGCAAGTGGCCCGATGCGAGATCGCTGGGCGCAGCGTGGTAGCTAGGCGGTAGCTGTTACGCTGTGCTTCGCACTAGCTCGTTGATCTTGATTACATAATCGTTGACGGCTTCCTGTGTAATCGTCAGGTTGGCGACGAGTGCCCCAACCGAAAGGCCCACGAGCATGGCGAAGGCGAGGGTAGGCAGGCGCATCGGATATTCCTTCGGCTTGAATTGTCTGAAGTCGCTGGTCAGCGTTTTCATGAAGGCCACCAGATCGGACTTTTCCTGCGGCGTGAGGCCGAGCGGCTTCATCAGGTCGGAGCGGCTCGGCCGCTCAACGCCGCCCTTGTCGTAATGATCGGCGTAGCCAGCGAACCGTCGTGCATGTAAGGGCTGCGGCGGGTGATTTCCCGCAGACCCGGTGTGTTGAAGGCGTGCCGCATCTTGACGACACCGGGCACGAACTTGCCGCGACCGACATCACTTGGCAGGCCGATGTCCTAAAAGCCGTCATTGGTGAAGTTCCAGCCCTCATGGCACGACGAGCACTGGGCCTTGGTATTGAAGAGCGCAAAGCCGCGCTTGGCTTTCCTCGGAGATGGCCTGCTCGTTTCCGTCGATCCAGTCATCGAAGGGCGCGCGCTGCGAGACGACCAGTCCGCTCGGTGTTCATGGCTCGGAACAACTCGCCGATGACCTGATGGGTGTTGCGTCCCTCGCGTTGTCGTAAACTCACGCCCCCGTCCAAGGGGCCGGAGCCATTCGGAAATCGATCGGCGGGGGCGTGTCCGATAGAGCCCGCTTGGCGCCCCGTATCCCGCCTCTCCATGAGTTATTTTAGATCGAAGGTCCCCTCATCGGGAGCCCCTCTCAAAACTCACACCATTTAGGGGAACGTGTATGGGTAAGGTGGAAAAATCAAAAATATCCAAGTTATTTCAATGGAGATGGTGCCCAGGAAATCGCACCGTAGCGAAACCCCGTCGTAACATTGGTTATGACATTGATTAATTCAGGACCCTGCGCCGTCATGCGAGCTTAAGCTGTTGATTTCCTTGGTGCCGCAAGAGGGACTCGAACCCCCGACCCCGTCATTACGAATGACGTGCTCTACCAACTGAGCTATTGCGGCGGACCAGACTTAATTTTCCGCGTTCGGCTGCGGGGCCGACAACGCCCGCACCTGATATCGGGCACCGCTGCGATTGGCAAGAACAACGCTCATCCGCCTTTACGACAGATTTTTGGGCCGGTTTCGACGGCAAAATCGCCTGCTGGTCACCCTGTCTCCAACTCAAAAAACCGCTTTAGCCGCCCCAGCGGGACAAAAAACCGCGCCAGCCACCGGCCTGGCCCTCCGCCGGGCCGGCCCGTTCGGCGAAATCCGGCTCGTCGTCGACCCCGGGATCGTCGGGCGCGCGGACAATCGGGATGATGGCCGGGATCGGCGGGGCTGGTTTCTCGCCGGTGTTCGCAAAATCGGTACGCGCGCGGAACAAGGGGGGCGGCGCTGAGGCGGCAACGGCCTCGGCAGCGGGCGGGGATGCCGCCTCGCCGATTGCGGGCTTGGGGGGCGAATTGTCCTGCGCCGCAGGTGGCGGTGCCTCGGCCTCGTGCGGCGGCTCGATCCGGTGCGGGGTCGCGAGCATCGCCTGCTCGAAGGGCGAAGGTTCGATCGCGCCGCTCTTGTCGGAGGGCAACGCCGACACCGGCACCTGCCACTGGAACGCATCGAGCCTTCCTGAGACCGGCGACACCGGCCGCCACCGGTCGGAAACGTAGCCATCCGCGGTCCAGGCCGGATCGTGACGTGCGCGCACCGCGCGCAGCGTCCAGGCGCGCGCCTTTCCACTGTCGCCATGCTCGGTGCGTTCGATCTCCGCCATCAGCATCGCCACGCGCTGCGTCGGAGCCTCGATGAAGGGAGCGAGCGCCTCGCGCGCGCGCGCAAATTCCGATGCATCGATGGCCGCGCGTGCCACCGCGAGCGCGCTTTCGGGATGACCCGGCGCTTTTGCCGCCAAAGTTTCCATTCGCACCAGACGCTGGCGCGCGGAATCGCCTAATCTGACATGGGCATAGGCGTCCGCCAGATCGGGATGCGGATGCGCAAGCCACGCCGCTTCCACGATCCGCATCGCGCGCCGGATTTGATGTGCCTCGCTTTGATATTTGGCGGCGAGCACCGCGGCGGGAACCAGCGTCGGCGCCAGCTTGACCGCCTCCATCACATTGTCGCGCGAGGCGTCGCGATCGACCGTTTCCAGCTCGAGCGCTCGCGCCGTCAGCAGCACGCCACGCTGCCGCCGATAGGTCGGCTTGTCGATCAGGCCCGAAGCCAGGTTGTTGTCGAGGATCGCCAACGCACCGCTCCAGTCGGCCCTCGCACAGCGAAATCCGAGCACGGCGTGCGAGGCCCAGGTCGAGGAGGGCGAAAGCTTCAAGGCCTCTTCCGCGATGGAGACTGCAGCGACCGGATCGTCGGCGCGCTGGGCCTCGATGAACAAGCCGCGCAGGCCAAGCAGCCTTGTCTCCTGGCGCTCGGCCATGGCCCGAAACGCTTCGCGCGCGGCATGACGGTCGCCTTCGAGCTGCGCCGACTGCGCGTGCAGCAAAAGCGACAGCGGATCTTCGGCGGCATGGCGGCGCGCGACGTCGGCGTGCATGCGGGCGGCACTGGAATCGCCGTGGCCGATCGCGAGCAGGCCGTGCGTGATGGCGTGACGGCCCCGCGCGCGCCGGCGTTCGCGCTGATGGCGGCGGATCTGCTCGGGCAGGCGCCACAAGCCGCGCAGAATTCCCCAGGCCATCATCGCAGCGACGATCGCAACGCCAAGCGCCAGCGCAAACACCGGAAGCGTGGTGTGCACGCGCCAGCCACCCCAGGAGAGCGCGACGTCGCCCGGTTGATCGGCAACCCAGGCGGCGCCCGCGGCTGCCAGCGCAATCAGCAACAGGAAGAGGATGATCCGGTACATCGAGACCCTATTGCGCCGGCTTGCCGGGCTGCGCCGCCTTGTCCGGCTGGGCTCGCCCGGCAAGCGCCGCCATCGCCTCTTCGGCGAAATGATGGGCGGCGGCAAGCGCCACGTCGCGCTCATTGGCCTTGTCGAGCCATGCTTGTGCCGCGGCGCGATCGGCCGGCGCAAGCGAATTCAGCTCGCGCCGCGCATCGGCGAGATCATTGCGCAGCGCCGCCGCCGTGACACGGGCGATCACGGCGTTGCGGTCATTGCCGACGGCATCGGTGCGCTCGATGCGAACGAGCTTCGCGGCCCCTGCCTGCAGGCGATCCATGATTCCGGTGCCGGTGGTTTTATTCTCCGGCGCCGGCGGCGACAGTTTTGGCACCAGCGCCGACAGCTCGCGGCTGAGGCTGGCATGGCTCGGAACTCCGGTGGAGGCAAAGCCATCGAGCGGCTTCAGTTGTTCCGGATCGGGCGCGAGCGCCTTGGCGGCGGCGAGCGCGGCGACAAAGGGCTCACCCTGGCGAACCGAAATGTCGAGCACGGATGCGGCCACGACCCGTCGAAGCGCGGTATCGTCGGCGGGCTTGTTGGCGGCTTGCGCGATCTCGGCGCTCTCGGCGCGTCGCGAACGTTCGAGCTCGTTCAAACGTTCGTTGATGCCGGAAAGATCGGGCGCGGCAACCTCGCGCGGCGCCGATTTGAGCGCGTTGAGATCGCCCGCCATTTTCTCCGACTGCGCGCGGGCGCTGGCGGTCTCGGCTCGCAGCGAGGCGAGCGATTTATCCAGCGCATCCAGCCGTGCCGTCAGCGCCGGGTCGGTCGGCGCGGGCACGGGCTTGACGGAGCGCGCCTCGAGATCGGCGACGCGGGAGGCGAGCGTATCGATGGCGCTCGCATTGTTCTGTGGACTGGCGAGCGGCGGCGACGTCTCGCCCGGCCATCCGATACCCCAGGCGATGGCGACGATCACCGCCGCCGTGAGCGCTGCGGTAACGGCTGCCACCATGGTCGCAGAAAGCACCTTGGCCAGTGGCCGCGGGAAGGACCAGGAGGACGCTTGCGTTGGCTGCGCGCCGGCATCGGGATCATCGGCTGGCGCGGATACCTCCGAGGCTTCGAGGTCGATGGTCGGCGGCGGTCGCTTTGCCCGGCCCTGTTCGGACGGCTGCGAGGAGTCTTCGGGCTTGTGTTCGTCCATTCCCATCGGTTCCTCTTTAGGTGTCAGCCGAACCCGGCAAACGAATCGGTCTGGTTGCAAAAGCGCGTCCACCCCGCATCAAGCCTGCGGAGGGCTAGTGTGGTGGTTCAGAAGTTCTCTTCATTTTCGCCGCCAGTCCACCAAGAGAACTTCTGAACCAAAACCACACTAGAATCATAGGTCTCTAGTGTCCTTTCGAATCCGAAGTTCGCGAAAGAGGCCGCCACAATCAGGACACCAGGTTCTCGCGTTTTAGCGCGATTGGCTGCGCAACGCACGGTCCTGCCCGACAAGAAAGGTCAGAACCGGGATAATAGCAGCGCAAATAAGGCATTCTCGTCCGGTGATCCCGCCACCATGACCCGGGTTGCGCCGGCGTCGCGCAGGACCGCGGCTACGCCCGCGGAAACGCAGAATTGCGGAACGGAAAGTGCCGATATTTCCACGCCGGCGGCGCGAACCGCCTCCAGAAAGGCGCCGGCGCTTCGCCTCGAATAATGCAGCACCGCCTCGATATGATTGGCGGCAAAGGCTTCGCAGGACTCGCGCGGCAGGCGCAAGACCGGAACCATCCGGTAGGTGGTTTGCCTCACGACGGTAAATCCGCGTTCCCGAAAATCTGCGGCGAGATCACGCGCAAGATCGGCGCCCGCCAGATAGAGCAGCGGATGCGCTTTTTTCAAGACTTTCGACTTGACGGCGGCAAGGACGCAGTCGCGCAAGGCTGTGGCGTCGCCGCCAGCCGAAATGACCTGTTCGAATCCAAGATTGCGGGCAACAGCTGCGGTATGTTCCCCGACCGCAAACAGCGGCAGCTTGAGCAACCGGCTGGCCGTGAGGTCGGATTCGATCGCGCGCAACGCATTGGCGCTGGTGACGATGAGGCCACCGTACTGCGCTTCGGTGTCGTCGTGGAAAGCCGCGGGCTCAAAGCGTAGCATCGGCGCGAGCAGCACCTCAAACCCCCGCGCCCGCAGGCTCGCGGCGGTGGTCTCCGCATCCGGGTGCGGGCGTGTGACGAGAATGGCCATGCATCAAACCCTTGAAGCCGCGGATTCCCCAATTGCACTTTACGGCCTGGCAATGCTACCGCACTAGTGTGGCGGGTCAGAAGTCCGCATCATTGCTGCGGTGCCCCTGACTTTTCGAAGTTCGTAAAAAGGGGCGCTGCGATCGAGTACGAACTTCGAAAAGTGGGCACCAGATTGACCAACGACACGCCAACATTGGTGTTGGGAATCGAGACCACCTGCGATGAAACCGCAGCCGCCGTGGTCGAGCGCCACAGCGACGGGGCGGGGCGGATCCTGTCCAATATCGTGCGGTCGCAAACCGAGGAGCACGCGATTTTTGGCGGCGTGGTGCCGGAGATCGCCGCGCGCGCCCATGTCGACCTGCTCGACGGCATCGTGGACCGCGCGATGAGGGAGGCGGCCGTGAGCTTTGCGCAGCTCTCGGGCGTTGCCGCAGCGGCCGGCCCCGGCCTGATCGGCGGCGTCATCGTCGGGCTCACGACCGCCAAGGCGATTGCGATGGTGCACGACACCCCGCTGATCGCCGTAAACCATCTCGAGGCCCACGCGCTGACCCCGCGCCTGACCTGTGCGCTGGCTTTTCCATATTGCCTGTTCCTCGCCTCCGGCGGTCACACCCAGATCGTCGCGGTGATCGGCGTCGGCCAATATGTGCGGCTCGGAACCACGGTCGATGACGCCATGGGCGAAGCCTTCGACAAGGTCGCAAAGATGCTCGGACTGCCTTATCCTGGCGGGCCGGAGGTCGAGCGGGCCGCAGCCGGCGGCGACGCGCAGCGTTTTGCTTTTCCACGGCCGATGCTCGGCCGCGCCGATGCCAATTTCTCCCTGTCGGGGTTGAAAACGGCGGTGCGCAACGAAGTCGGCCGGCTGTCGCCCTTGGAGCCGCAGGACATCAGCGATCTCTGCGCCAGCTTTCAGGCGGCGGTACTCGAATCGACCGCGGATCGGCTCAGCATGGGCTTGCGGCTGTTCCACGAACAGTTCGGACCGCCGCGCGCGCTGGTCGCCGCCGGCGGCGTCGCCGCCAATCAGGCGATTCGCGCCGCGCTGCAGGGCGTCGCCGCGCAGGCACAGACCACCCTGATCATCCCGCCGCCCTCGCTCTGCACCGACAATGGCGCCATGATCGCCTGGGCCGGCGCGGAACGCCTGGCGATCGGACTGACCGACGCGATGGATGTCGCGCCTCGCGCGCGCTGGCTGCTCGATCAGAATGCCCGACCGCCGGCGAAGTTCGCCAACACCCGCGCGGGATTTTGAGGCAAGTCATGGACGCACCGTCGCATTTGTTGATGCTCGCGGTTTCTTATCCCTCCCCCCGCGAAGCGGTGGGGAGCGAAGCGGAGGCCAGGGTGGGGGGCTGTGTTGTGGAAAGTCCCCCCGCCCCGACGCTCGCCCGTAGCTCGCGTCGACCTCGAGAGCGAGCTTGCTCGCCTCGGACCCCACCACTCGCTGCGCTCGCGGGGGGAGGGATAAGGGCGCGCAAAGACGAGGCCCGATAATGTCCTCGCTTGACTCAGTCGCAGTGATAGGTGCCGGTGCGTGGGGGACGGCGCTCACCGGCGTCGCCGCGCGCGCCGGAAGAGAGGTCGTCCTCTGCGCCGGCAGTTCGGCAACTGCTGCCAGCATCGCCGCCGCGCGCACCAATCCGAAATTGCCCGGAGCAAAACTCGACGCCAGGGTCGAAGTGACCGACGACATCGCGCTGGCCGCGAAGGCCGCGATCGTTCTGGTCGCAACGCCGGCGCAGAATTTGCGCGCGGCGGTGACTGCGCTGGCTCCACATCTGGCAAAGGACACGCCGGTCGTCGCCTGCGCCAAGGGCATCGAACGCGGCACGCATAAATTCATGACCGAAGTGATTGCGGAGGCTGCGCCGAACGCAAGCCCGGCGATTCTGTCCGGGCCGAGTTTCGCTGTCGATGTGGCGCGCGGCCTGCCCACCGCGGTGACGCTCGCGGCCAAAAATGCCGAACTCGCAAGCAGGCTGGTGCGGGCGCTGGGTTCGGCGACGTTCCGGCCCTACCACACCTCCGATGTCCGCGGCGTCGAGATCGGAGGGGCCGCGAAAAACGTGCTGGCAATCGCGGTCGGCATCGCAGTCGGCAAAAATCTCGGCGCCTCGGCGCAGGCAGCCCTCACCACGCGCGGCTTCTCGGAGCTTGCGAGGTTTGGCCGCGCGCTTGGCGCGCGCGCCGAGACGCTGGTCGGCCTCTCCGGCCTTGGCGATCTCATTTTGACCTGCGCAAGCCCGCAATCACGCAATTTCGCGCTCGGGCTGGCGCTCGGTCGCGGCGAGGGGCGGCCGCGCGACAAGCTCGCCGAGGGCGAATTCACCGCACCGGTGCTGACGGAACTGGCGGCTTCGCAGGACATCGACATGCCCGTGTCAAACGCGGTCGCCGACATCCTGCGCGGCGCCAAGACGATCGACGATGCGATCGAAGGTTTGCTGGCGCGGCCGTTCAAGGCGGAGGGGTGAATTTTCTTTCGTCATGCCCGCGCTTGTCGCGGGCATCCACGTCTTGAACGCAAGAGGAAGACGTGGATGGCCGGGCATAGGCGAGCGGAAGCGACGCCGTTCTTCGCACGGCTATGCCCGGCCATGACGAGTTGGGGGAGTTCCCGCATCCCCTCACCCCAGCACGAAATTGACCAGGTCTTGTAACCCCGAACCCATTCCATCCGGCATCACGCCCAATTCCTCGACCGGCGTGCTCATGCGCTTGACCCAGAAGGTCGGATATCCGAACCATTTGGCGCCGCACGCATCCCAGCCGGCAAACGCAGCGAAGGCGATTTCCTCTTTTCGAAGTTTGAACGCATCGAGGCCCATCCGGTAGGCGCGCGGATCAGGCTTGAAAGCCTTCACCCGATCGGTCGAAAGATGCGGTTCGAAATATCCCTCAAGTCCTGAATTCTTTACCGCGGCATCCAGCATGGTTTCGGTGAGGTTGGACAGGAACGCCATGCGAATGCCGGCATTCTTCAACTGCCGCAACGCCGGCGCAACATCGCCCCAGGCTTTCAGCGAAAGCCAGGTCTGCATCAGCTGGTCGCGCTCTGCGACGGACAAATTGACTCCGCGCGCCTTGGCCGCAAAGATCAGCGACTCCTCCGTCACTTGCCAGAAATCGACGTAACGCCCGCCGAGCGTGCGCAGCCAGGTGTATTCGAATTGCCGCGAGCGCCAGGCATTACCGAGCTCCGGTCCATGGGCCGGAAACATTTCTTCCAGCCTGGCAAACACCGGGCGCGGATCGATGATGGGGAAACCATCGAAGGCGACCGCCTTGAATTTGATCGGCTTGATGTTGTCCGCGAAGGCTTGTCCGGACGGCCCGCCCACGGCCATGGCGCCCGCGGCAAGCGTTACAAACTCCCGACGATTGAACATCTGATTTCCTTGTATGGGATGCGTGGGCCACAGCTTCGCCCTTGACGGCGCTTATATCTCGCTCGGGGTATTGGAGATGTAACAAGCCCGAGATGGCGGCCCTCGTCATGGCCGGGCAAAAGCGCGAAGCGCGTCTTTAAACATATTGACCCGGCCATCCACGTCTTGCTTTTCTTGCACGGGAGAGAAAGGCGTGGATGCCCGCGCCAAGCGCGACCATGACGGGTGGAGAGAACCCCATGAACTACTGGCTGGTGAAATCCGAACCTTCGTCCTGGTCGTGGGACCAGCAGGTTGCCAAAGGCGCCAAGGGCGAGGCCTGGACCGGCGTGCGCAACTTCACCGCCCGGCAGAATCTCGTGAACATGAAGAAGGGCGACAAGGCCTTCTTCTATCACTCCAACGAGGGCAAGGAGATCGTCGGCATCGCGGAGGTGATCAAGGAGGCCTATCCCGATCCCACCGACAAGACCGGAAAATTCGTCTGCGTCGACATCAAGGCCGACAAGCCGCTGAAAACGCCGGTGACGATGGTGGCAATCAAGGCCGAGAAAAAACTCGCCACCATGGCGCTGGTGAAATATTCGCGGCTGTCGGTGCAGCCGGTGACGGCGGACGAATGGAAAATCGTCTGCAAGATGGGCGGGGTGTGAAGCCGCCACAGCGTTAACGTCGTCCCGGCGAAAGCCGGGACCCATAGCCACCAGCATTGATCGTGGAGCAAGCATCGGCCCCGGCGTAGCGCAATACGCACCATTTATGATCATGGATCCCGGGCGCGCACGCGCGATTATGCTGCCAAAAACCGGTTGCAGGACCGTCGATGCATATTGCGCTTCAAAGAGTGACGCCTTTTTTACGCAGTTCCTCGATCATTCGCCGTTGCACCTCTTCACCAACGGATCGACCGAACTTCATCCCGGCAACCAACATCTCCTGCGATATGGTTGGCAGTTTTTGCAGTAATCTCCGCCCGGTCGGGGTTTTGTAGAACTCGTTGAGCGCGTGAAGATCGTCAATTGAAAAATTGTTTGCGTAGACGAGCGCCGCCGCGTCGCTCATCTCCGACACCCGCTGCCGAAAGACATCGATTATCGCGGGGGTGAGAGCATCGTATTGCCGTTCGACGTCGGCGCGCCCCTGAACAATGGTCGGCTTGAACTTCTTGATGAACCCCGGAACGATTGCATTATATTGATCGTTCAGATGCATGGTCTCGACCAACTCCCTGGCCGCAGCTATGGCTTCGGGGGCGGGCGCCTGGGCCTGCGCCAAACCCGACGAAAAGAAAACATGCAGAACAAGCGCGCCGAACAGCGGACGAACAATGCGGCTGACCATAGATTTCCCCTATCGCGTGTTTCCAAGCGGAGATCGACTATCGCACGCGTATCCATTTCGTTGCATGAAACGTAAAATCTTGTTTCAAGATTTTGAATGTTGCTGGGGATTCCCGGAATATCCGTTTCGCGCCCATGCGCGCGCCAAAATGACAGTGTGAGCCTGGCAAGAACGCGAAGGAAGCTCTTGACACGATTTCCCGCACCAACGCTGATTTGCCCGTCGTGCCAATTCGCCGCACGCACGCGGCGTTGATCTCGCCCCCAAATCACCGGCACGATTCGCGCCGTCCCGCGCTTTCGAAGAGGGGCGCTTCGCGATCGTCACGAACGTTGGGCGCGGGATGCGGTGGACGCGGTTGGCGGAAGACGAATGCGCTTGAATCGCGGACGGCGAAGTCGTGTGGTCCTGACATCCCGACGCTTATGTCAAGCCTGTCGAGGCGATGATCTCGCAGGTGATGGTGGCAACAAAGCCCGGCTCACCAGGGAGAGCGCGAAGGAAACCGTTAAAACCATCGTGCAGGGAATGCCGGGTCGCTTCCGGCGTACCTGTGGTGACTTTGCTCGTGTGTTTTTCCTTTTACACGCGAGGCTATGGGTGCGCGCCGCGCATCCGGCATTCCCTGCGCCCTCTGATTTTCGGGGGCATGGCTGGCAAAAGCCCGGGCAGATTCGTGCCGCGGGAATGTGGATGTGTGTCTTATCGACTATGCGAGAGCTAGCGACGGTTTACCCCTCTCCCCTTGCGGGAGAGGGTGCCCGAGCGATGGCGAGGGCGGGTGAGGGGTAGGTCTGACGTGTGTAAAGAGGCCCCTCATCCGACGCGGACTGCGTCCGCGTCACCTTCTCCCGCAAGGGGAGAAGGTAGGGAGCAAGCCTTACGCCGCGGCCGCCATCACTACCTCGGCCAGAAGCTGCTCGCGCTTCTTCTGCGAGCGGCAACCCTTCATGGTCGCGGCAAAGCGCTCGAGAATGCCGTCCTCGAACGCCGTGACGATGGTGTCGTGCACATAGCTCTTGCGGCAGATCGCCGGCGTGTTGGAGAGCCGGTCGGCGGCGGCGCGGATCGCGTCCAGAACCTGGCGATTGCGGCCGCGGGCGCTTTTGGCGGGCGAAATCCGCGAGAGCGATTCCAGCACCACGGCGGATGCCATCAGCGTGCGAAAATCCTTCAGCGAAATCTTGATGCCGGCGATCTCGCGCAGGAAGCCGTTGACGGTCGTGGTGGAAACGGTGCGCACGACGCCGGAAGCGTCGCGATACTGGAACATGCGTCTTCCCGGAAGGCTCTGCAGAATGCCGATCGCGCGCACCAGCTTGGCGGCGTTGCATTCCTTCTTCACCGCCTTGCCGCCCTTGGCCTTGAAGGTCAGCACGATGCTGTCGTCTTCCAGCGTGACGTTGGATTTCAAAAGCGTGGTGGCGCCGCGTGTGCCATTCAGCCGCGCATAGGATTCGTTCCCCGGCCGGATCGCGGTGCGCGCGATCAGTTCGATTACCGCGGAGAGAGCGAATTCACGCGTCGGCTCCTCGCCGGACAGGTGCATCGAGACGTTGCGGCGAATTTTCGGCAAGGCAGCGACGAGCTTGGCCAGCCGATGCGCCTTGCGATGCTCGCGAACCTTTTCCCAATCGGCGTGATAGCGATATTGCAGGCGGCCGGCGGCATCGCGCCCCACGGCCTGCAGATGCGAAGTCGGGTCGGGCGAATAGCGCACCTCCGCATAGGCCGGCGGCACCGCCATGGCATGCAGGCGGCGGACGGTGCGGGCATCGCGAATATGCGCGCCGTTGGCGCGGACGAAGGCATAGCCCTTGCCGCGCTTGATGCGGCGAATGGTCAGCTGATTCTGGTCGCCAAGCTTGAGACCGAGCTCCTGGGCCAGCGATTCCACGGTAGGACCGGGCATGCCGGGCACCTTGCCCGGCGTCCGGGAGGCAAGCGCCTTCGGCGGCGCCGGCGGCCATTGCCCGAGCGCCTTGGCCAAAGCGACGGCAGGATCGGCCGTATCGGGCCGTGCAGTCTCCAAATTCTGCTGATCCGCCATAGCTTTAGACGCCTTGCTCCGCTCGTATCCTGCTAATGCCGGTTTTTCGAGTTTGTTCCGGCCCGGCCGTTTGGCCCTGGGGCGCCATTTAGGGGGTTATCGCGCGCAGCGCTAGTCCCCCCGGTCGGATCATTGCGGTTATATGTTACCTGCATCGACCGACGGAGCCTGCCTGCGTCGATTCGACGTAGCCGAAAATGCCAAACGGGCTGCCGAGACCTGGCGCGCTTGCGATCAAATTCATCAATTGATCCCGCGCAACGCGCGCCCCGCCGAAGGTTGTAGTGATCGGGCATGGTTGTTCCGCTTGTCGGCGCCGTCAGGCCCGGCGCATACTTATTTCAACAATCAAGACGGCTCGAGAGTGCGCCGCACGGTGGAGGAAAAGAATGTCCGAGAAAATTTACGACGTACCGGCCGACTGGGCCAGGCGCGCCTGGATCGACGACGCCAAATATCGCGAAATGTATGCGCGCTCGATCAAGGACCCCAACGGCTTCTGGGCCGAACAGGCCAAGCGCCTCGACTGGATGAAGCCTCCCCACAAGATCGAGAACTGGTCGTTCGCTTCCGGCAACATTTCAATCAAGTATTTCGAGGACGGCGTTCTCAACGCGGCCTGGAACTGCGTCGACCGCCATCTCGAAAAGCGCGGCAACCAGACCGCCATCATCTGGGAAGGCGACGACCCTTCGGAGTCGAAGCACATCACGTATCGTCAGCTGCACGACGAGGTCTGCAAGTTTGCCAACATCCTGCGCACCCGCAACGTCAAGAAGGGTGACCGCGTCACGATCTATCTGCCCATGATTCCGGAAGCGGCCTATGCGATGCTCGCCTGTGCGCGGATCGGCGCGATTCATTCGGTGGTGTTCGCGGGCTTCTCGCCGGACAGCCTCGCCCAGCGTATCAATGACTGCCAGTCCAAGGTCATTATCACCGCGGACGAGGGATTGCGCGGCGGCAAGAAGGTGCCGCTGAAGGCCAATGTCGATGCGGCGCTCGCCAAGACCGAGGGCGTTGACTGGGTGGTCGTTGTCAAGCGCACCGGCGCCAAAGTCGACATGAAGCCGTCACGCGACCTCTGGTACCACCAGGCTGCCGAGATGGTGACGACGGAATGCCCGTGCGAGCATATGCACGCGGAAGATCCGCTCTTCATCCTCTATACCTCCGGCTCGACCGGCCAGCCCAAGGGCGTGCTGCACACCACCGGCGGTTATCTCGTCTACGCCGCGATGACGCACCAGTACGTGTTCGACTATCATGAAGGCGACATCTATTGGTGCACCGCCGACGTCGGCTGGGTCACAGGCCACAGCTACATTCTCTACGGGCCGCTCGCCAATGGCGCGACCACGCTGATGTTCGAAGGCGTGCCGAATTACCCCGACAATTCGCGGTTCTGGAACGTCGTCGACAAGCACAAGGTCAACACCTTCTACACCGCGCCCACCGCGATCCGCGCGCTCATGCAGGGCGGCGATGAGCCGGTGAAGAAGACGTCGCGCCAATCGCTTCGCCTGCTGGGCAGCGTCGGCGAGCCGATCAATCCGGAAGCGTGGGAATGGTATCACCGCGTGGTCGGCGAGGACCGCTGTCCGATCGTCGATACCTGGTGGCAAACCGAAACCGGCGGCATTTTGATCACGCCGCTGCCCGGCGCCATCAAGCTCAAGCCGGGCTCGGCCACGCTGCCGTTCTTCGGCATTGTGCCCGAGATCGTCGATGCCGACGGCCAGGTGATGGCCGGCGAAGCCACAGGCAACCTTTGTATCACCAGACCATGGCCTGGAATAATGCGCACGGTCTATGGCGATCACGCCCGTTTCGAGCAAACCTATTTCTCGACCTACAAAGGCAAATATTTCACCGGTGATGGATGCCGGCGCGATGCCGCCGGTTATTACTGGATCACCGGGCGCGTCGATGACGTGATCAACGTCTCCGGCCATCGCATGGGCACAGCCGAGGTCGAAAGCGCGCTGGTGGCGCATGCGGTGGTCTCCGAGGCCGCGGTCGTCGGCTATCCGCACGACATCAAGGGCCAGGGCATCTATGCCTATGTGACGCTCATGGCCGGCACCGAGCCGAGTGAGGAACTGCGCAAGGAGTTGGTGGCGTGGGTCCGCAAGGAGATCGGCCCGATCGCTTCCCCTGATCAGATCCAGTTTGCGCCCGGTTTGCCGAAAACCCGCTCCGGCAAGATCATGCGCCGGATCCTGCGCAAGATTGCCGAGGACGAGCCGGGAAGCCTCGGCGATACCTCGACACTTGCGGACCCTGCGGTGGTCGACGATCTCGTCAAACATCGCCAGAACAAGAAGGACGCGCCGGCGTAACGCGCGCAACTTCGGGGTTGAACCGCGAAGGCGCGATCCTTCACCGCGCCTTTTGCGGTTGACCGGCGGCTGGAATCACAGACATCAATACGGCGTCGTCGACATCGGTCGATGCGGATTCGGTTGCGTCCGCGCGCGCCGATCAGGATAGGCAGCCATGGGCATGAGCGATCGCGAACATGCCGCTCACGCCATTGTCATCCGGAGGCGGGCGTTTCACGGAGGTTTGCTGCGGGGGTGTGGTTTTCCGGTCATTTACTTTGTTTTGAACATTTTCTTTTTTGCTGTCGCAGAACCAGTCCCAGCCCTGGCGTGACAAACATTCAGTTAACTCGCGCGGTTAAGATTTCGTGGGAAAGCGGTTTCTCTGGCGGCGCCGGTCGGAAGTGGACCGCCTCGGAAGGTCAGGCTCGGTATCGGAGAGGTCAATGTCGTTGAGGATTGCGGTGGCTCTGGCGGCCACTATCGGATTGGGAGCGTTGGGCACCACCGAAGCTCAGGCGCAGCCGGATGTGGTCGGATTCCGGGGCGACTATTCGCCCGGGACCATCGTGATCAGGACCAACGAGCGCAGGCTCTATTACGTCATCGATCAGAACCACGCCGTTCGTTATCCGGTCGGCGTCGGCAAATACGGCAAGCAATGGGCCGGTACCACTCAAATCAACGGCAAATACCTCCATCCGGCCTGGTCGCCGCCGGCCGAAGTGAGGCGGGACAAGCCGCATATACCGGATGTCATCCCTGGCGGCTCGCCGCGCAACCCGATGGGCGTCGCCGCGATGACACTGGCCGGTGGCGAGTACGCGATCCACGGGACCAACATGCCGGGTTCGGTCGGCGGCTTTGTCTCCTATGGCTGCATCCGCATGCTCAATCCCGACATCACCGACCTTTATGGGCGGGTATCTGTCGGCACGACCGTGGTGGTGACGCACTGATCGTTATCTTTGTGACGTCCGGGTCAAAAATCCGAGGCGATGCCCTTGACTTCCCAGTCGCCATATCTCGTGGGCTCGGGGCCCTCAGGCCCCTGAAATTCCCTGGGCCAGGGCTTGCTGGCGGGTGCAACCGCGAGCCGTCGTGCTTCGGCCTCTGCGAGCGCGCGTTGTGCTGCGGGCGAAAGCGGCTTGCGTTTTGGCCCGGATGCATCCGCTGTTGAGCGGGAAAGATCGTCCGTCATCGATAGATTCCAGCTGCCTTATCAGCCCGCTTCATTCAGCCTCCGGCGGCGCAGGTCACTTCCGATCCGTGAAGTCACAGAGTAGATTCTTACATTTGGCATATTCTGCTGCCAAAGGGATTCGCCAACCCTTAGTCGATGGCAACAGCTGAAATGCGAACTGCTGTCCGATTTCGCAAGATATTGGAGCTCCATGCCCCAACAACGATTCGCCCAGTCGTCCGAAGCGCCCGGTCTGCCGGCGCGTCGGATCGCGGCGGATATTCTTGACGGCGTCCTGCACAAGCACCGTACCCTCGACGAACAGCTCGATGGCGCTGCGGCCCATCCGGGACTGAGGAACCTCTCCGATCGCGACCGCGCCCTGATGCGCCGCCTGGTGGCGACCATTTTGCGCCGGCTGGGGACGCTCGGCCATGTCCTGTCGCGGCTGCTCGATCGCGGCGTGCCGACCGATGCACCGCGTGCGCAGAGCGCGCTTTTGATCGGCGCTGCCCAGATTCTCTGGATGGACGTGCCCGACCACGCCGCAGTGGATCTCTCCGTGCGACTGGTGCAGTCGGATCGGCGGGCCGCGAAATATGCGGGGCTCGTCAACGCGGTGTTGCGCCGCTGCGCGCGTGAGGGCCAGCCGCTGATCGACGAGGTCAAATCACAGGCGCTTGACGTCGCGCCTTGGCTGATGGCGCGCTGGAGCAGCCATTACGGCCCCTCCGTCGCACGTGACATCGCGACTGCGATCGGCCATGAGCCCTCTCTTGATCTTACTGTAAAGTCCGATCCGGCGCAGTGGGCGACCCGTCTGCACGGCGAAATGCTGCCGACGGGATCCGTGCGCACGCTGTTGCAGGGCTCGGTGACGATGCTTCCGGGCTTCTCGGAAGGACAATGGTGGGTGCAGGACGCGGCCGCCGCCTTGCCGGCGCGATTGTTGGGCGACGTGGCCGGCAAGACCGTCGTCGATCTCTGCGCCGCGCCGGGCGGCAAAACCGCGCAACTCGTTCAGGCCGGGGCGCGTGTGATCGCCGTCGACCGTTCGCCCACCCGAATGGGGCGGCTTCGCGATAATCTGGCTCGCCTTGCGCTGAATGCGGAAATGGTGGTCGCCGAAGGGGCCGAATGGCTGGAAAAAAATCACCATAGAAAGATCGACGGCATTCTGCTCGACGCTCCCTGCACCTCGACCGGGACCATTCGCCGGCATCCCGATATCGGCTGGCTGCGGCTTGAATCCGATATCCCTCCACTGGTGGCGGCGCAGAAGCGTCTTCTGCAAGGGGCGGTGGCGGCACTGAGGCCCGGCGGGACGCTGGTTTATTGCACCTGTTCGCTCGAGCCTGAGGAGGGTGAACAGGCGGTATCGGAACTCATGGCGTCGGAATCGGCGATCAAGCGCCTGCCGATCAAGCCGGGCGAGGTCGCGGGCTTGATCGAAATCCTCACCAGTGAGGGCGATCTGCGCACCCTGCCCTGCCACATGCCGCACCAGGACCCGCGGCTTGGCGGGCTCGACGGTTTCTACGCCGCCCGCCTCGTTAAATCCTGATTCTACACCGTTTTTAGCCCTGCCGCGCTGATTCGCGCGGTTTCAAGAGGGTGTCTTGGCCACGTTTCCGGATTAAAAGGATTCGCCAAAGAATCCTCCCAACCAAGGCAAGGCGTGTCGGTCGCTCAACGCAGACGTATCTCGACGCTGGTCATGGCCCGCTTCGCCCGCAGCACGCTGGCGCGCGCAAGCGGCAGTTCGCTGGCGCTGTCGCGCCTGTGGCCGGGCCGCACCGATCGTCTCATCATCGCACCGCACGATCTGCGTACGGCTGACGCTACCCGCGCCGCCGAAATCTATGCCGGGCGCTTCGTGTTCGCCGGCAAGATCGTGACCTGCCACGGCCGTTCGATTTTTGATCTCGAGCCGCCGTCGGAAGATTGGGAAGTGGCGCTCCTCGGCTTCGGATGGCTTCGGCATTTGCGCGCCGCCGATACCGCGCTTACCCGCGCCAATGCACGTTCCCTGGTCGATGACTGGCTTTCAAATCAGGCCAATAAACGACCGGTGGGCCGTCGTGCCGACGTGCTGGCGCGCCGCGTGATCTCGCTATTGTCGCAGGCCCCGCTCGTCCTCGGCGATACCGATGGCAAGTTTTATCGGCGCTATCTGCGCGGACTGACCCGCGAAATCCGCTACCTGCGCTACACCATGATCGATATTCCCGACGGTGTGGCGCGGTTGCAGGTGCTGATCGCGCTTTCTTACGCTTCGCTCTGCCTCGCCAATCAGGTACGGCACATTCGTAACGCGGCGCGAAAGCTTTCCGACGAATTGCAACGACAGATTCTCCCCGATGGCGGACACATTTCGCGAAATCCCGGCGCGCTGATCGAACTTCTGACCGACCTGCTGCCGCTGCGGCAGACCTTTGCAGCCCGAAACATCGCGCCGCCTCCGGCCTTGTTGAATGCGATCGACCGCATGATGCCGATGCTGCGTTTTTTCCGTCACGGCGACGGCAGCTTCGCGCTCTTCAACGGCATGAGCAGCGCGCCTTCCGACGTACTGGCGACGTTGCTTGCCTATGACGACGCCCATGGTGCGCCGATGGCGAGCATGCCGCACACCGGCTTTCAGCGCCTCGATGCCGGCACCACCACCCTCATCACGGATGCTGGCCCCTCGCCGCCGCCGAGCGTCAGCCAGGATGCCCACGCCGGCTGTCTTTCGTTCGAATTGTCGTCGGGAGCAAGCCGCATCGTCATCAATTGCGGCATGCCGTCGACCAGCCGCGACAACTGGCGCAGCTTTGCCCGCAGCACGCCGGCGCATTCGACTCTGACCTGCCACGACGTTTCCTCATGCCAGTTCGTCGAACTCTCGGCAGTGAAGCGGCTGTTGCAGGGCGCCCCGATCGTCAGCGGGCCGAGCGAGGTGGAAAGCCGTCGCGAGATTGTCGACAACGGCGTGCTACTGACGATGTCCCACGACGGCTATCTCGACAGGTTCGGTGTGCTGCATCGCCGAACCTTGCTGCTCTCGCATGACGGTAAAAGACTTGACGGCGAGGATACGATCTCGCCCCCGCCGGGTGGCCGGATCAAGGGCAAGGAGATCGGCTATGTGCTGCGGTTTCACCTGCACCCTTCCGTCAAGGCCAGCCGTCTCAGCGACGCGCGCGGCGTCATGCTGGTGTTGCCCAACCGCGACGTCTGGACCTTTGAGGCGCTCGACGACAAGGTCTCGCTGGAAGACAGCGTGTTTCTGGCGGGCAACGACGGTCCCCGCCGCTCCGCCCAGATCGTAATTCGCCAGGATTCGCGCCACGCGCCTTCCATCCGCTGGACCTTCCTGCGCTCGGCCACATCGGCCTCCGCCACCTCGGCGAAACGCAGCGCGCGGCGCGAACCGGAACTGCCGCTATGATTCTTGTGACCAAGATGTCGCTATTGAACGAGTGCCGGTTTCGTGGCTGGCAAAACCGTGCTACCCGGCCAACCTTGAGGCGCGAGGGCTTATCGTCCAATCGCAACCGCGCTCTGGAATTGTCGTTCAAGCATGAACTCCGCCGACGCATTTTTCACGTTGGTCGCGGAGCAAACCGGCTCCCATTGTTCCGGATCACGCTTTTAGTCATTTGGGATTGAGGCATGACCGACCGCCCGCGCCGAGTTACCCGCGCCCTCCTGTCCGTTTCTGACAAATCCGGGCTGATCGAATTCGCCCGTGCACTGGCCGGCCATGGCGTCGAACTCGTCTCTACCGGCGGCACCGCCAAGGCGATTGCCGCGGCCGGGTTGAAAGTGAAGGATGTTGCGGAACTGACCGGATTTCCGGAGATGATGGATGGAAGGGTCAAGACCCTTCATCCGAAGGTCCATGGCGGATTACTGGCGATCCGCGGCAACGCCGAACATGCCAGCGCCATGACGGCGCACGGCATCGCGCCGATCGATCTGCTCGCGGTCAATCTCTATCCATTCGAAGCAACCGTCGACAAGGGCGCCGGTTTTACCGACTGCGTCGAGAACATCGACATCGGCGGCCCTGCCATGATCCGCGCGGCGGCCAAGAACCACGAAGACGTCGCCGTGGTCGTGGAAGCGCAGGACTACCAGGCCGTGCTCGACGAGCTCGCTGCCAATCAAGGCGCCACCACGCTTTCGCTGCGACGGCGGCTTGCTGCAAAAGCCTACGCCCGCACCGCGGCCTATGACGCGGCGATTTCGAACTGGTTCGCGCGCGAGCTCAAGACCGAGGCACCGGATTTCCGCGCCTTCGGCGGGCGGCTGATCCAGCCGCTGCGCTACGGCGAAAACCCGCACCAGACGGCCGCGTTCTATCGCATGGCCGATTCCCGGCCGGGCGTGGCAACCGCGCGGCAGGTGCAGGGCAAGGAACTATCGTACAACAATATCAACGATACGGACGCGGCTTACGAATGCATCGCCGAATTCGATGCGGCGCGCACCGCGGCTTGCGTGATCGTCAAGCACGCCAACCCCTGTGGGGTCGCTGAAGGCGTCGATCTCGTCAGCGCCTACCGAAAAGCATTGGCCTGCGATTCGACCTCGGCCTTTGGCGGCATTGTCGCGCTCAACCGGACGCTGGATGAAGAAGCCGCGCGCGCCATCACCGAAATCTTCACCGAAGTGATCATCGCACCCGATGCCACCGAGGAAGCTGTTGCCATCGTCGCCGCCAAGCGAAACTTGCGGCTGCTTCTGGCCGGCGGGCTGCCCGACCCGCGCGCGAGCGGACTGACCGCAAAGACGGTCGCCGGAGGTTTTCTGGTGCAAAGCCGCGACAATGCTGTCGTCGATGACATGGCGCTGGAGGTTGTGACCAGGCGCGCGCCCGGTGAGGCCGAGCTGCGGGACTTGCGGTTTGCCTTCCGCGTCGCCAAGCATGTCAAATCCAACACCATTGTTTATGCCAGGGACCTCGCCACGGTCGGCATCGGCGCCGGCCAGATGAGCCGGGTCGACGCCGCGCGCATCGCCGCGCGCAAGGCGCTGGATGCGGCGAACGAATTAAAGCTCGCCGCGCCGCTGACCAGGGGTTCGGTGGTGGCTTCCGACGCGTTCTTCCCCTTTGCCGACGGAATGCTCGCCTGCGTCGAGGCCGGCGCTACGGCCGTCATTCAACCCGGCGGCTCGGTACGCGACGACGAGGTGATCAAGGCCGCCGACGATCACGGCATCGCCATGGTGTTCACCGGCGTGCGCCACTTCCGGCACTGAGCGACTTTCCTGTCATTTTCGCGAGCGCTAAAGCGTGATGACCTTTGAATCGATCTTTCAGCTGAACGGTTCCCTCTCCCGCAAGGAGGGAGCACACCTTTGGCGCTGTTAAAGATCAACCTGATTTCATCCGTCGCTAGCGCACTCTTGCGAGCAGCGCGAGGCCGGCCGCGAAAAACAGCACCAGCACCGCCATGCCGGCCTTTTGGCTCATCGTCACCGCCGTGACGATGCCGATCAGCAATGGTCCGACGAAAGAAGTGATCTTTCCGGTCAGCGCGAACAGACCGAAATATTGGGTAATGCGATCCCTCGGTGCCATGCGGATCAACAGCGTCCGTGACGCCGCCTGCAGCGGCCCGCCGGCCATGCCGATCAGGCATCCCAGCACCAGATAGGCGCGTTCTGCGGCTGAATCAAACAGCGGCGCATTTGGTACCGGAGGCGCGACCCTCACGAACAAGATCCTCTCCTTGTCCACTGTCAGAATCGCGATAATCGCAAACAGCAGAACCAACATGCTGCCCGCAATCACGCGTTTCGGGCCAAGCCTGTCGTCGAGCTTGCCGCCCAGCCAGGCGCCGAAAGTGCCCGCGATGGCAAGGATGATGCCGAAGGTGCCGATCTGGATCGTGTTCCATCCGAACGTGCCAGCCGCGTAAATGCCGCCAAAGGCAAACAGCGATACCAGGGCGTCGGTATAGATCATGTTGGCGAGCAGGAATGCCGCGATCGATTTCTGCTTCGGCAGCTCGCGCAGCGTTTGCTTCAGTTCAACCATTCCTTCCCGCAGGCCTTCGCGGATGGAGCGCTTGGCGGGATAATCCGGCGTGAAGACAAACATCGGCAGCGCGAACACCACGAACCAGATCGCTGTGAGGGGACCGGTGATCCGGTCGCCCTGATGGGTAAGGGGATCGAGCCCGAACAGGGGTGTGAACCCGAACAGCGTGTGGCCGCTCTGCGGGCTTGCGGCGAGAAAGCCAAGCACCAGAACGAGGCTGAGAATGCCGCCGACATAGCCCACCGCCCAGCCGGTTCCGGACAAGCGACCGATGCGGTTCGGCGGGACCAGCGTCGGCATCATCGAATTGTTGAACGAAGGCGAACTCGACGCCGATCGATGCAATCCCGTAAGCCGCGAGCAGCGCCGGAATCGTGCTGGGATCGCCGGGCCTTGCAAACCACATCAGCGAGGACCCTATGACCAGGAGTGCGCCGAAGGCGGCGATCCACGGCTTGCGATGACCGCTCGCATCCGCAACTGCCCCGAGCACCGGCGACAGCAAGGCGATGACCAGCCCCGAAGCCGCCGTCGCAAAGCCCCACAATGCCTGCCCGCGCGCCGGGTTGGCCGCCACATGGGTGGCGAAATAAGGCGCGAATACGAAAGTGGTGATCAGCGTGAAAAAAGGCTCCGCTGCCCAGGCGAAGAAAATCCAGCTGATGACGGCGGCCCGCGGAGGATATTTCTGCTGGATGCCCGCATCAGGCGCCGCCGCGGCCGTCCCCGCCATGCAAATAATCCCTATCCATCACGAGGAAGACGTTTTGCCCTTCGTGTCGAAAGCCATATAGCATTGGGGGGCTGCAATACCCTTGCGCTTTTCTTGGCCGAACCGGCCTCAACTACCGACGGATTTTCGATGATGTCCCTGACAGTAGCCATGCGCAGGCTTTTTATCGGCATTGCGTTCGCGGTGATCTTCACGTTGCCCGCAGCAGCACAGGAGCAAGGCCGCGCTCTCTACAAGCCAGCCCCGTCCGACAGCGCTCAGCCGATGGTCGCCGAACGCGGCATGGTGGTTGCCCAGGAAAAAACGGCGGCGCGAGCTGGCGCCGACATCCTGCGGCGCGGCGGCAACGCGATCGATGCGGCGGTGGCAACCGGCTTCGCCATGGCGGTGACCTACCCCCGCGCAGGCAACCTCGGCGGCGGCGGATTCATGGTCATCCATTTGGCGGCTCGCCACGAAGACGTTGCGATCGACTATCGCGAGACTGCACCCGGTGCGATCACATCCGACATCTTCCTTGGCGCCGACGGCAAGCCTGATGCAGCGAAATCACGCGATTCCGCGCTCGGCATCGGCATTCCCGGCACGCCTGCGGGCCTGGCGCTCGCCCTCGAGAAATATGGTTCGGGAAAATTCACGCTTGCGGAGCTGCTGCAGCCCGCGATCGATCTGGCGCGAAATGGTTTCCTCGTCACCGACGATATCGCCGACAGTTTGCCCGGCGTGCATCCGTGGCTGGCGCGCTGGACATCATCGGCCAAGCTCTTTTCCCGCGAGGACGGAACGTCACTGCGCGAGGGCGATACGCTGACCCAGAGCGATCTCGCTGTCACTCTCTCTGCAATCGCGGCACGCGGGCCGCGTGGATTCTACGAGGGCGAGGTTGCCGAAAAGCTGGTGAAGGCGATCAGGGAGGCCGGTGGCATCATGACGCTGGACGATCTCAAATCGTATCAGCCGGCCATCCGCGAGCCGGTGCGCGGTACCTATCGTGGCTACGAAATCGTCTCGATGCCGCTACCGTCCTCGGGCGGGATCGTGCTGCTCGAGACCTTGAACATCCTTGAGGGCTTTCCGCTGCGGGACATGAAGCAAGGCTCGGTGCCCTCGCTGCACGTCCTGATCGAGGCGATGAAACGCGCCTATGCCGACCGCGCGCGCTATCTCGGCGATCCCGCCTTCGTCAAAGCGCCGGTGGCCAACCTGATTTCGAAGGACTACGCGGCAAAGCAGCGCGCGAGCATCGATCTCGACCATGCGACGCCCTCAGCCGCGCTGTCCGCCGCGCAACCACGCGAGGGCAGCAACACCACGCATTTCTCCGTCGTCGACAGCCTCGGGAATGCGGTCAGCAACACCTACACGCTCAATTTCAGCTATGGGGTCGGCCTGATCGCCGATGGAACCGGCGTCCTGCTCAACAATGAGCTCGATGATTTCACCGCAGCGCCTGGCGCATCCAACGCTTATGGGCTGGTCGGATTCGAGGCCAATTTGCCCGGCCCGGGCAAACGGCCCTTGTCATCGATGACGCCGACCATCGTGCTCAAAGACGGCAAGCCGGTGCTGGTGACCGGGTCACCTGGCGGCAGCCGCATCATCTCGACCGTGTTGCAGGTGATCGTCAACGTGCTCGATTACGACATGGATGCGGGTGCAGCCGTATCGGCGCCGCGCCTGCACCATCAATGGCTGCCGGACGAAGTGCGGGTCGAGCGCGGTTTCAGCGAGGACACGCTGGCCGCGCTCAGCGCCAAAGGCCATCACGTGGTGGGGCCGATGGCGCAGGGTTCTGCCAATTCGATCGCCGTGACCTCCAAGGGAACGCTCGGCGCACCCGACCCGAGAACCCGCGGCGCGGATGCGGCCGGGCAATAGAGGGCCACAAACTATCAGGATTTGGAAGAATTACCTCCCGCGTGCGGGCGAAGTGGCTGTAAGCTTCCGCGGAAACGGATACCAACCGGAGGTTTGCCGATGACATCGCTGAAGGGCAAGACGTTGTTCATCTCCGGTGCCAGCCGCGGCATCGGACTCGCGATCGCTCTGCGTGCCGCGCGTGACGGTGCCAACATTGCGATTGCCGCGAAGACGGCGGAGCCGCATCCAAAACTCAAGGGCACGATCTACACCGCCGCCGATGAAGTCCGCGCCGCCGGCGGCAAGGCCCTGCCGATACTCTGCGACATCAGGGACGAAGCGCAGGTGATGGCGGCGATCGACAAGACCGCCGCCGAATTCGGCGGCATTGATGTTTGCGTCAACAACGCAAGCGCGATCAGCCTCACGAATTCGCAGGCAACCGAGATGAAGCGATTCGATCTGATGATGGGAATCAATACCCGCGGCACCTTCATGGTGTCGAAATACTGCATCCCGCATCTCAAGAAGGCCGAAAACCCGCACATCCTGATGCTGTCGCCGCCGCTCGACATGAAAGTGAAATGGTTCGAGCATTCGACCGCCTACACTATTGCAAAGTTCGGCATGAGCATGTGCGTGCTCGGCCTTTTCGGCGAACTGCGGGATGCGGGCGTTGCGGTCAATGCGCTGTGGCCGCGCACCACGATTGCCACCGCCGCGGTCGGCAATCTGCTCGGCGGCGCCGCGATGATGCGTGCGAGCCGCAAGCCGGAGATCATGGGGGATGCGGCTCACGCCATTCTCACCCGGCCGTCGCGCGAATTCACCGGGCAATTCTGCATCGACGACAAGGTGCTTTACGCAAGTGGGGTGCGTGACTTCGAGCATTACCGAGTCGACCCGACAGTGCCGCTGGCGCAGGATTTCTTTGTGCCCGATGACGACGTGGCGCCGCCCGGCGTCACCGTGACGCGGCTGGCGACAACGGGCGGCGTTCAGAAATCGGGCTAGCCGGGCGTTCAGCGCCCGACCGCGTAAGGTCCGCCCTTTTCCAGGGCGCGCCTGTAGGCCGGGCGCGCATGAATGCGCTCCAAAAACGCCGTCGATCTGGGGTGACCGTGCTCGAGCCCGCCGCGCGCTGCGGCTGCTTCCAGAGGAAAACTCATCTGGATGTCGGCTGCGGTGAACTCTTTGCCGGCGAACCACTCGCTTTTCGAAAGCTCGCCCTCCCAGAATGCCATGTGCTGCTTGAGCTGCGGGTTGACGAGGGTCGTGAGCGCCTGGTTCGAGACCTTGCGCACGAGGGGCCGCAGCAACGCGGGCGCGCGCTTCGGCATCACGGTGAATAGCAGCTTCAGCAGCAGCGGCGGCATGGCGGAGCCTTCCGCGTAGTGCAGCCAATAGGTGTAACGGAGTCGCTCCGGCGTTTTTTCCGGCGGGATCAGGCGGCCGTTGCCATAGGTGCCGACGAGGTATTCGACGATCGCGCCCGATTCCGCGATGGTGTTGCCGCCGTCGGTGATAACAGGGGATTTTCCGAGCGGATGGACGGCGCGCAGTTCGGGCGGCGCCCGCATGTCGGGCTGACGTTGGTAGCGCACGATCTCATAGGGGATGCCGAGTTCTTCGAGGAGCCAAAGCACGCGCTGGGAACGGGAATTGTTCAGATGGTGGACGGTGAGCATGGAGTCGGTCCTCAGCGGCGGAAGGCATTCATTTGGTGGTGCCAGCGGCAATGACGAAAGTCGAGGCATTCGCGGGCGGATTTGTTCTAGGCGGGTATTATTGACGGTTTGATTTACCCGGATAATATCTCCCTAATTGGATCGCCATCCACGATGGGCTTGCAACCACCCGCTTATGTCGCCTTCGAAGGGGACCGCCGGATCGGCGCCGGTAGTCTTCGCGCGGTGGCTCGTGCCGCGAAAGTGGCGATTGATCGGCGCAGGGGTGCGTCGATCCTGATCTTCGATTCGAGCACTGGCGGCCCCATCGATATCGATTGGCGCGGTGCCCTTGCTGGCGTGGCGGCGCGATCAGAGACGGCAGGCGCATCCGCAAACGTCGCGGCGTCCGCTCCGCGCGGCCCGGGCCGGCCGAAACTCGGCGTGGTCGCCCGCGAAGTGACCCTGCTGCCACGGCACTGGGAATGGCTGGCGCAGCAGCCGGGAGGCGCTTCGGTTGCGCTGCGCCGGCTGGTCGATGAAGCGCGCGGGAGCGGCGAGGGCCGGGATGGCATCGGGCAAGCCCGTGGCGCGGCCCATCGGTTCATGTCGGCCATGGGCGGCAACAGGCCGCATTACGAGGAGGCTATCCGCGCGTTGTTCGCCAACGAGGCCGTCCTTTTCAAGCAATTGATCGCCGCGTGGCCCGCGGATGTGCGTGATTTCGCGCTGGCGCTGGCAGAAACTGCGTTCCGCCGCAAATCGGAGGCCGGTTCCGGTTGATCCCGCGGGCCTGAAGCGCTAGGGTCGATGGAATGACGAATGTCATATAAGAAACTCAGGGAGACCGCTGTGAGCGCGAAAGCCCCGCAATTCCTGTTCGATTTCGGCAGCCCCAACGCGTATCTCAGCCACGAGGCGATCCCGGCGATCGAACAGCGGATCGGCGTCAACTTTGAATATGTGCCGATTCTGCTCGGGGGCATCTTCAAGGCCACAAACAACAGATCGCCGGCGGAAACGCTTGCCGGCATCAGGAACAAGCCCGAATTTCATGCGCTTGAGACCGAGCGTTTCTTGAAGCGCTTCCACGTGAAACCCTATACCTGGAACCCGTTCTTTCCGGTCAACACGCTCAACCTGATGCGCGGTGCCATCGCAGCCCAATTGGAAGGCGCTTTCGAGAAATATGTGGACGCGGCGTTCCACCACATGTGGGTCGAGCCGAAGAAGATGGACGACCCGGAAGTGGCGATGCAGGCATTCACGGCCTCCGGCCTCGATGCCGCAAAATTGTTTGTGCGCGCCCAAGAGCCCGAGGTCAAGGCCAAGTTGGTGCAGAACACGCAATCCGCGGTCGAGCGGGGCGCATTCGGCTCGCCGACCTTTTTTGTCGGCAAGGAAATGTTTTTCGGCAAGGAGCAGTTGCGCGACGTCGAGGAGACGATTTTGGGCAAATAGTGAACCTCGCGGCCGAGAGCCGCGCCAGCGTCGTCTCAAACTAAAAGTCCTCAAGGCAGCCTCATCCTTCGAGCCGCGGCGAAGACGCCGCTCCTTGAGGATGAGAGCAGGAGAAGATGCATGCAAAAGCGCAACGCGACGGTCGCGGTGATCGGTGCCGGCGATTTCATCGGCGCCGAGATCGCAAAAAAATTTGCCTCCGAAGGTTTCACCGTGTTTGCCGGGCGCCGCGACGGCGCCAAACTCGGGCCTCTGGTCAGGGAGATCGAGGAGGCCGGCGGATCGATCGTCGCCCGCACACTGGATGCGCGCAAGGAGGATGAGGTTGCCGCATTTCTGAATGATGCCGACGGCCACGCGCCGCTTGAGTTAACCATCTTCAACGTGGGCGCCAACGTCAACTTCCCTATCCTTGAGACCACGGATCGCGTTTTCCGCAAGGTCTGGGAAATGGCGTGCTGGGCAGGCTTTCTTGCCGGCCGCGAGTCGGCGCGGCTGATGTTGCCGCGCGGCAGGGGCAATGTTTTCTTCACCGGCGCCACCGCCTCCTTGCGCGGCGGCAGCGGATACGCGGCGTTCGCCAGCGCCAAGTTCGGGCTCCGCGCGGTCGCACAATCGATGGCGCGCGAGCTCGGTCCGAAGAACATCCACGTGGCGCATCTGATTATCGATGCCGGCGTCGATACCGCCTGGGTGCGCGAACGACGCGAGCAACTCTGGGGCAAGGACGCGCTTGATAATCCCGATTTGCTGATGCCGCCATCCTCGGTCGCTTCTGCCTACTGGCAGCTTTACCAGCAGCCGCGCAGCGCCTGGACTTTCGAGCTTGAAATCCGCCCGTTCGGAGAAAAGTGGTAGGCAAGAAAAGGTGAATGGACTTTTGTTCCATTCGCTATTCCCTCTCCCGCGCCGGCGCTTTAGATCATGATGCGATTAGGCGGAATCGCATCATGATCCCATCACTTTGTTTTTAGCATGATCTCCGCGCAAACGCGTTCCGCGTTTGTAATCTAAGGGAAAACCGGTTTCCACTTTTCCGGATCATGCTCTAGAACAGCAAAAAGGGGAGTAGAGCATGCGCATTGTTGCGGTCGGCGCCGGCGCGATCGGCGGGTTTTTTGGCGGCAGGCTGCTTCAGGCCGGGCGCGACGTGACATTCCTGGTGCGCCCGGGGCGCGCGGCGGAACTTGCCCGCGACGGCCTTGTGATAAAAAGCCCTAACGGCGATGTAACGCTGCAAAATCCGCCAACCGTGCAGGCCGACAAGCTCAACGAAAAATTCGACGTCGTGCTGTTGAGCTGCAAGGCGTTCGATCTCGACGACGCCATCAAGTCGTTTGCCCCCGCGGTCGGACCGCAAACCGCGATCATTCCGCTCCTCAACGGCATGCGTCATCTTGATGTTCTCGACACCCGCTTCGGCAAGGACCGCGTCCTCGGCGGCTGGTGCGGCATCGCCGCGACGCTGAACGAGCATCGCCACGTGGTTCAGCTCGCACCGGTGTTTCAATCGCTGAGCTTCGGCGAGCGTGACGGCGCCATGTCGAACCGCGTCCGCGCCATCGCCGAGAATTTTGCCGCCGGAAATATCGGTTCGCAGGCCAGCGAAAAAATCGTGCTGGAGATGTGGGAGAAGTGGGTCCTGCTCACGACGCTCGCAAGTTCGACATCGCTGATGCGCGCGGCAATCGGCCATATCCTGGCCGCGCCGGGCGGGCGCGATTTTATCCTCGGCGTTCGCGATGAATGCACCGCCGTTGCAAAAGCCGCCGGCTATGCCCCAGGCGAGGCGTTTCTGACCCGCATCAACTCCATGCTGACGACGGAAGGCTCACCGCTGACCGCATCGATGTTCCGCGACATCAAGGCCGGTGCGCCGGTCGAGGCCGATCATATCGTGGGCGACATGATCGCGCGCGGCGACGCCGCCAAGGTGCCGGTGCCGAAATTGCGGATCGCCTATACGCATCTGAAGGCGTACGAGAACCAGCGGGCGTAGAGCCTTTTCGGTTCTGATTGAATCAGAACCGAGGCTCTAATCTTTTGTTTTGACGCGTTTTCTTCACGCGAACCGGTATCCACTTCGCTCGAAAACGCTATAGGCGTTGGCGGGCAGGAAGGCGCGGGCACAAAGCGCGCTTCATCAAGTTCAAGGTGAAGACTGCTTGAAGTGGGCGAGATAATGCGACAGCGCGGTGATTTCTTCCTCGCTCAACGGAAAGGCGACTTCCGCCATCGCCGCCATGCCGCCGCCGGATCGAACGCTTGATTTGTAATCGTGCAGCGCCTTCACCAGATATTCCTCCCGCTGGCCGGCGACGCGCGCCACCGCTTTCGAGCCCGCATAGGTATCGGTATGGCATGAGGCGCAGCGCCGGCCGACAGCGGCTTGCGCACCTTTCTGCGACAGATCGGGATTGTCGTCGCCGGGGGATTTCGGCGGATCGAGCGAGGCGAAATAGGCGCCGAGATTGCGAATATCGTCGTTGCCGAGCTGTTCGACGATCGGCTGCATCTGCTCGTTCTTGCGCGTACCGCTGCGGAAGAACACCAGCTGCCATTGAATGAATTGATCGGGCTGACCGGCGAGCGAGGGAATGTTTTCGGTTTGCGAAATGCCGTTTTCGCCGTGGCAGGCGACGCACATCTCCGCCTTTTCCTTGCCGGCGGCAAGATCGGCGGCCAGAGCCGGAACGACGGATAACGCCGTACCGCAGAGGCCAACGAGAAGAGACAAGGGACGCATAACTGACATTTCCGGTTTCTGGAGCGGCGCACGCGACGAGGCAGAAACGCAAGGCTGCGGTCACCCGTTCCCGGGCGGCCGCAGCCTCGACATTGTTCAAGCCCTGCTACTTCTTGGCGTAGCTAATGCGGTAGATGGCGCCCGCCCAGTCATCGGCGACAAGGATTGATCCGTCCTTGTCCAGGATGACGTCGGCCGGCCGGCCAAGATAGCCACGGTCCCCCTCGATCCAGCCGGAGGCAAACTCCATCTCCTTGGCGTTCTTGCCATCGGGATCGACGGTAACGCGGACGATCCTCGCGCCCTGATACTTATGCCGGTTCCACGAACCATGTTCGGCAATCAGGATCGAGTTCTTGTACTCGGCGGGAAATTGATTGCCGGTATAGAACTTCATGCCGAGCGGGGCGACATGGGCGCCGAGATTGAGCACCGGTGCGGTGAATTCCGAACATTTGTGACCCATGGCGAATTTCGGATCCGGCAGATCGCCCTGGTGGCAATAGGGATAGCCGAAATGCTCGCCGAGCTTCGAGATCACGTTGAGCTTGTCGCTCGGGATATCGTCGCTCATCCAGTCGCGGGCGTTCTCGGTGAACCAGTATTTGCCGCTGCGCGGATCGACGTCACCGCCGACGCTGTTGCGGACGCCGAGCGCTACCAGTTCGGCGTTGCCGGTCTTGGGATCGACCCGGCGAATCTGCGACACACTGGTCGGCGGGATTCCGATGTTGAAGGGAGGGCCGAACGGCACATAGAACCAGCCGTCCTTGTCCGGAGCGAGATATTTCCATCCATGCGCGGCGTATGACGGCATGTCGTCATAGACCACCTTGCCCGTGCCGAGGTTGTCGAGATTGGCTTCGGCGTTGTCGTATTTGATCAGCTTGTCGACGGCGATGACGTAGAGCGCGCCGTCCTGAAAGGCCAGCCCCGTCGGCATGTTCAGCCCCTTGAGGATGGTCTTGACCTCCTTCTTGCCGCCGTTGTCCTTGATCGCATAAACATTGCCGAGGCCGAACGAGCCGACAAAGAGCGTGCCCTTGTCGCCCCAGGCCATCTGCCGGGCGGCCAGCACGCCGGAGGCGTAAACCTCGATCTTGAAGCCTTCCGGCAGCTTGATCTTCTTGATCAGAGCCGCGAGTTCCGCGTCCGACGAACCGGTCGGCGGCCCTGCCACCGGCGTCAGTCCCTTTTGAGCCTCCGTCTCGTCGCCAAGGAACCAGTCCGGCGGCGGATTGTTCCAGAAATCCTTGGTACCGGACTCGTACTTCTTCAGCGGTTTATCCTGCGCCGCGGCCGGTCCGGCTCCCGCGACAATGACGATTGTTGCGAGCGCAAGAATAGATCGATTGAAAGCCGATTGCATCGCGTCACTCTCCCTGTGGCAGCCGAGCGGCTGCGGACGTTGTTTTGTTTGTCCGCCTACGAAGACGAACTTTTTAGTCTGAATTGAGGTAGCCCAGACCAGAAAAGCTTACCACATCCGCATGCGCAAAGAAGCGCATCGCGCGGATTAGCGGTGGCGGAAGCGGTTCGAGCAGTTTTTCCGGCTTTCTGTTTGACGACATAAACGAAAAGCCCGCCTGCACAGCGGGCCTTCGTCAAGCTTTTGCCAGTTGGGAGAAAATTGGAGCGGGCGAAGGGATTCGAACCCTCGACCCCGACCTTGGCAAGGTCAGAGTGAGCGGATTTCTTCTTCTTCCTCGCGATTGCCCGTTATTGCTTGTGATTGATTAATAAACGCTTTTTCGGTAGCGCCGTGTTACGGGTGCTTGATCGAGTTTTACCTCGTTTACTTTCCGGTGCTTCCCCCGCGCTTCCCCGAGCGCGGGTTGCCCGACGGGGAAGCAATACGGGAGGCGTGGCCTGCCCGATGCGGCAATAACGGAGGCGTCAATGCCCAAGATAACCAAGCGCGCTCTCGATGCTCTTCGGCCCTCGGTCGACGGAAGAGAGGTTTTCTTGTGGGACGCCGGGGACGGCTCCTTGAAAGGCTTTGGCGTTCGAATGAAGCCGAGCGGCGTCGCTTCCTATTTGGTGCAGTACCGAAACAAGGAGGGGCGGACGCGCCGTCTCGCGCTGGGCAAGGTAGGCACGCTGGCCCCCGACGAGGCCCGAAAATTAGCCGGAAACACTTTGAGTGACGTAGCCAAGGGCAGGGATCCCTCGGCCGACCGTCACGCAATTCGCGGGGCGATGACGGTGTCCGAATTGTGCGACTTATACCTCGTGGAGGCGAAAGCGCGCATCAAAGCATCCACCCTCGCTGCGGACATCAGCAGGATCGAAACGCATGTCAAGCCGCTGATAGGGCGGTTCACGGTGCGCAGCCTGACAGCCGCCGATATCGAGCGGATGAAGGCGGACATCATCGCTGGCAAAACCGCAAAGCCTCGCAGGAGGGTAGGGCGTGGAGGCGTCGCTGCGGGCGGCTCCGGTGTCGCCGCTCGCACGCTAGGGATGACGGCAACCATCCTCGAATACGCCAGAAAATCGCTCAACTTGATCAAGGAGAACCCGGCTCGTGGTGTGAAGAAGCCGCCGGATCGCAAACAGCGACGGTTCCTCACGACCGAAGAGATCACAAAACTGGGACATGTTATCCGCATAACCGAGAAGGAGGGAGGAAACGCGGCAGCCTTGGCAGCGATCCAGCTATTGTTGTTGACTGGTTTGCGCCGCATGGAGTGCCTCGCGCTTCGGCGCGCTTGGGTGGACGGCCGCGCGGGCTGCATCCGCTTCGAGGATACCAAGAGCGGCCCTCAACTCCGCCCAGTCGGCAAGGAGGCTATCAAGCTTATCGAAGCTCGGCCTATGCGGGATGATTGTCCTTGGGTCTTTCCCGCCGCACATGGCGAAGGCCATATGATCGGCTTGCCGAAAATCTTGGCACGCATCTGCGCGAAGGCGGGATTGGAGGGAGTAACTGTGCACGTGCTGCGTCATTCTTTCGCTGCGACCGCCGCGGAAATGGGATTTTCAGAATTAACCATTGCGGGTTTGCTCGGACACTCGGTTCCCGGAGTAACAGCGCGCTACGCGCACGTCCCTGATTTAGCACTCGTAGCGGCAGCCGACCGCGTGGCAGCCCGCATAGGCGCGGCGCTTGACGGACATGTGGGAGCCGAAATCGTGCCGCTTCGATCAGTTGCCGTTTGATTAACGGGCTGATCACACTTTCGTGAATTAAGGTTGGATTAAGGAAATCGGAAAGAGGTTGCTGGCACCCGCCCGGCATTGCCGGGCACCTCTAGAAAAGGGTGCCCACATGGAGCCTCATCGATTTCTTCGCCGAAAGGCGGCCTCAAAATATCTTCATGAAGTCCACGGCGTGGTCCGCGCCCCAAGCACACTGGCGAAGTACGCGGTGCTTGGTGGCGGCCCGGTCTTCCAACGCATTGGTCGTGATCCGGTTTATACGCCCGTCAACCTCGATGAGTGGGTCGCCTCCCAATTGAGTGGGCCGATGCGGTCCACCTCGGACAACAAAAACATGCATTCGCAAGGAGGGGTGAAATGACACTCCTCAATCGAACGATTGACATCATTAAGGGTGAACTGCACGTGGCTCTCAAGCGCGAGACCACTGATATCCTTACAATCGGCGGTCTGCTCGCGGAGGCAAGGGAGAAGCTACCGCACGGCGCATGGCTACCGTGGTTGAACAAAGAATTCTCGATGTCAAAGCGGAGCGCCCAGAACTACGTGAAGGCGGCCGAATACGTCACCAAATACGCAACCGTTGCGCATTTGAACCTCGGCCCCTCCGCTCTCTTCCTGATATCGCGGTATGAGCAGCCTGAGATAGCGGACGCAGTAATCAAGGCCGCGAAGGAAAGGCATCTCGGACGCGATGAGGCGAAAGCCATCATCAACAAAACGTTAGCCGAGCTAAATGTCGGCGCTCAATCGCATTCGCGAAGAGGGGACAAGCCG
>Ga0210386_10000392_pt1 | contig 40894 bp, 32 predicted proteins | sample IncBWH32OmetaG_FD_160091 | JGI IMG/M metagenome (GOLD analysis project Ga0210386, IMG submission 160091) | Forest soil microbial communities from Barre Woods Harvard Forest LTER site, Petersham, Massachusetts, United States - Inc-BW-H-32-O ...
CCTCCGCAAGAAATCGCGTGAGCAGGATGTTCGTGTCGGGCAAATACAGCTGCCGCACGCGCTTTTCTTTGAGCTGCGGCTGAATCTGAAAACGGCCCCCTTTCTCATCATCGAGCAGCGCGGCAAAGACGCTGGGAGAATCGAAACTTGGATAGCAAAGGAAGTCGATTGAACCGTTTACACCCACCAGGGCGATAGAGCACATATTGCCAATCACTCCGTAGTTTTCAATCGGTTCAAAGCTCATCGGTTTGTCCGTTTCGCGATCCTAGCGCAGTCGATCGAAGAATTCTCGGATATCCTGTGCGAGAAGGCCGAGTGGCTCGATGGCGGCAAAGTGGCTGCCCCTAGGCACGACAGTCTGGCGCAGGATATTGTAGCCGCGCTCGGCGAACGAGCGCGAGGGAATAGGAAGCTCCTTGGGGAAAACGGGCATCTCCACGCGAACCTCTGCGCGGTTTGTAAGTGAGAGCTGAAGCGGCCCATTACGCAAAATCCCTGCTTGTGGCCGCGCTCAAACCGGCGGTGCTATCATCCTCCCGTAATCTTTCACCCGGGGGAGAGACGAATGGACATCGCCTTGCAACGAAGTGCAGCCGCCAAAATTCTGGTTGCGGTATTTTTCTCGGCATTTATTTTTGCTGCCGCCAGCACCGCGCAGTCGCAGCCTCCCTCACCCACACTGCTAGTTCTGAATAAGGCCGCAAACTCGCTCGCCATCGTGGATCCCGCGACAAAACAAGTGGTCGCCCGCATCGACACCGGCGAAGGCCCGCACGAAGTCGCCGCGTCCGACGACGGCAAGCTCGCCTTCGTCACGAACTATGGCGCGAAAACTCCTGGCAACTCGCTCTCCGTGATCGATCTCGTCGCACAAAAAGAAATTCATCGCGTGGACCTCGGTCCGCTCGGCCGTCCTCACGGCATTCTCTTCGCCGACGGCAAAGTTTACTTCACCGTGGAACTCAACAAACTCATCGCCCGCTACGATCCCGAAACGAACAAAGTTGACTGGCTGCTCGGCGTCGGCCAGAACCGCACGCATATGCTGGTGCGCACGAAATATCTCAACGAAATTTTCACTTCGAACGTCGATTCCCGCACCGTCACCGCGATCGAAAAAAGCTCGGACCCTTCCGGCTGGAAAGAAACCAACATCGCGGTGGGCAAAGGGCCGGAAGGAATTGACATTTCCCCGGACGACAAAGAAGTGTGGGCCGCGAATTCCGGCGACGGCACCGTTTCCGTCATAGATACCGCCACGAGCAAAGTGACGCACACCTTCAACGTGCACACCAAGCACTCGAACCGCCTAAAATTCACGAATGACGGCAAGCTTGTCCTCATCTCCGATCCCGCAACGGACGAACTGATGGTCGTCGACGCCGCCACAAAAAAAATCGTCAAGCAGCTCAACGTGGGCCGCGGCCCAGGCGGCATCTTGATCGCCCCGGGAGGCGAACGAGCCTACGTCGCCCTGGCAGGCGACAACGCCGTAGCCGAAATCGATCTCCACAAATTAGAAATCGCCGAGCGCATCCCCACAGGCCCAGGCCCCGACGGTATGGCCTGGGCGCAACGCCGCTAAACCACTCTCTTACGGTTTTCTCTGCGGGACCTCTGCGTCTTCTCTGCGCCCTCTGCGTTAGTGTTTCGCCTTTGGCATTGGCGGTGACGTCGACCTCGCCGCGCTGGTGATTTCTTCTTCTCTGCTGGCCGCGATCTGCTCTGTCTCCGCGGCCTCTGCTTTTCTCCGTGTTCTCCGTGTTAATCTTTTCACCTCATTTGCCTTGATCCCACGAAGGAGCAATCAATGGAATTCCGCATCCTAGGCCGTTCCGGATTGAGTGTTCCCGTTTTAAGCCTCGGCACCGGCACTTTTGGCGGCGCGAACGAATTTTTCCGCGCATGGGGCAACTCTGGCGTTGACGAAGCCACTCGGCTTGTTGATATCTGCCTGGAAGCCGGGGTCAACATGTTCGACACCGCCGACATTTATTCCGACGGCGAATCGGAAAAGGTTCTTGGCGGCGCCATCGCCGGCCGCCGCGACAAAGTTCTGATTTCCACAAAGGCTACTTTCAAGGTCGGCCCGGGCCCCAATGATGTCGGCTCATCCCGCTATCATTTAATTCAAACCTGCGAAGCCAGTCTGCGCCGCCTGAAGACCGATTACATTGATCTGTATCAGATGCACGGTTTCGACGCCCTCACTCCCGTCGACGAAACTCTGAGCGCGCTCAACGACCTCGTGCACAGCGGCAAAGTGCGCTACATCGGCTGCTCGAATTTTTCCGGCTGGCACCTGATGAAATCGCTCGACGTCTCCGAAAAGTATGGCTGGACCCGCTACGTCGCGCATCAAGCCTACTACTCGCTCATCGGGCGCGAATACGAATGGGAGCTCATGCCGCTGGGGATCGATCAAGGAGTTGGCTGCGTGGTTTGGAGCCCGCTGGGCTGGGGACGCCTCACCGGAAAAATTCGTCGCGGCAAACCCTTGCCGGAAGTCAGCCGCCTGCACAAGACCGCCGACTACGGTCCGCCAGTTTCGGACGAGCTCGTTTACAAAGTTGTAGACGCGCTCGATGAAATCGCGAAAGAAACGGGAAGGACAGTTCCACAAATCGCGCTGAACTGGCTGCTACAACGCCCCACGGTCTCAAACGTAATCATGGGCGCGCGCAACGAAGAACAGCTGCGCCAGAATCTCGGTGCCGTAGGCTGGAATCTCACGCCGGCGCAAGTCGCAAGACTAGACGCTGCCAGCGCCACCACGCCAATCTATCCGTACTGGCATCAGCGGCAATTCAGAGACCGCAATCCCCCGCCAAGGCCCTAATCGTGGCGCCGTTGCGCCGGCGCCCCCCGGGCTCTCGCTGTCATAAATCGGATCAACCCGTGTTCGCGTGAAGCCCAACGCGGCATAACTTATGTGGAGTGCGCCGCTTGCCGCCGCCTCACGGCGACAGCCTCTGCCGCCAAGTTCTCCCTGAGTAACGCCCGCGTGCTGCAGGCTCACTCAAACTGTTTTCGAAATTGCGCGAGTTGCTGTTTCAATTCCGCGACTTCTTGCCGCAGAGCGGCGACTTCGCTCTCTAATCGCGCGATACGCTCGGTTTCGACTGCGTCGCGGCCGGTGGAGCCACGCGCCGATCCATCCGCATCCGTATCATCCGCTGTCGCGCGCCCCGCTCCAGGGGATCGCGCCTCGTTCGCCGCGGACCCACCTTCATCACCGGACATCAAATGTAGGTAGCGCGATTCCTTCGTCCCTGGTTGCCTTGGCAGCACTTTCACCAGCGCCGGCTCGCGGCTCATTAGTTTTTGGAGCGCCGCTTGCACGTCTGTCAAATCATCGAAGTGATACATCCGCTCCGTGCGGCCACGCAGTTCGCCGGGGGTCTGCGCCCCGCGAAGCAGCAGCACGCACAGCAACGCAGTCTCCGGGCGCGTGAAGTTAAAAACCTCCTGCAAGCGATGTTCGTATTTGCGCACGCGGCTGTCGGTAGTGTTCGCCGCGCCGGCCAATTCCATGTCGCTCAGCCTTCGCATCGCCTGCGTCACGCCGTCTTCGCTCAAATTCATCACCGGTTCGCGATTCGATTTCTGATTGCACGCGTTCACCAACGCGTGGAGCGAAAGCGGATAGTATTCCGGCGTAATAATTTCCTTCTCCACCAGCACGCCCAGCACTCGCGCTTCAATCCCAGTCAAATGTATTTCCATGGTTAGCAACGGCACAAAGCCGCTCAGTAATCGTCAGTGAGGATTTTTTAGCACGCCCTGCAGCACTGTGAGCTTTCCGTCAATTGGGCCAGTTTTCAGATTCGCAATGTCCAAATCAAGAATGTGTGCGATTAAGGGGTACACGTTCACGTTTTCGAACGGCGGCAATTTCACTCCCGTGCGAATATCCGGCCCGGCTGCGTAAAAAATCGCCTTCATCTCCGGCATGTGGGCAGGATCATAGCCGTGCATTCCTACTGGAGGCGCGTTCCCGTGGCCCATCATAGCGGGATTCGCCGCCGCGTTCGGCGGCGCTGGAGAAGGCGGAGGAGGCGCGCTCGCGCGCAAGAGATAAGGACCTGTCGCGACTACTAGCGGATCGCCCTCGCGCGGATTGCCGTCGAAATGCAACGACTCCGGCACATGCCCGCTGCGGTACACGCGAAACTTGTCGCTCTTGCCGTTTAGGCTATCGTAGATCTTCGTCGCGTCCGCTTCCGACTTCGCATATATGAACGACTCTTCGGATTTTTCCAGCAGCGACGCATCAAGATACTGATCGAGATTGAGCCAATCCCCTTCGACTTTGATCATCCCGTGATCGGCCAACACGATCACGTCTACCGGCAAGTTCAATTTCGCGAGGCCAGCCTCAAGCCGGCCGATTTCAGTATCCACTTCGTGCACCGCCGCAGCCTCTTCCGGGCTGTCCGGACCATGCGCGTGCCCCGCGCTATCCGTATCGCTGAAATATAGTGTGATGAAATGCGGCCGTTGCTCGGGCGGTAGTTGCAACCACGCGAGAACCTGTTCCACGCGCTTGTGGTTCGGATATTTCGGATCGTACTTCATGTAATACGAAGGACGCACGCCCTGAATATCCGCTTCCGAGCCCGGCCAGAAAAAACATGCCGCGCGCATTCCTTGCTGCTCGGCTAGAACCCACAGCGGAGTGCCGCCATACCATGTGCCGTCGGCTTCCGCCTGCGGATCGTGATAGCTGTAGACTTGCTTGCGCGCGGGATCGTAGAAAGCGTTGCCGACAATTCCGTGATGCTCTGGATAAAGTCCTGTTACGATCGTGTAGTGGTTCGGAAACGTGATCGAAGGATACGCAGGAATCATTCCATCGGGTGCGCTCGCACCGCGCGATCCCAGAGCCGCCAAATTCTTGGCGTCGTATTTTTGCGTGTAGTCGTAACGGAATCCATCGAGCGAAACGAGAATCACGTAGTGCTTGGCCTGCTGCCCGGCGGAGTTCGGTCCATGGTCAACAACGATCGGCGCCGCAAGAGCCTGCGCGGCCGCTTGCTGTTGCGGCGGCTGCTGGCCGCGGGCTGCGCCGGGAGTCGCGCACGGGACAAAACTCCCGATGAATAAAATCCAGGCAAAAACCCCGGCACGTCTCCTGCACGGATTTTTACAATTCAGTCGCATCCACGAATCCTTTCGCAACGTCACATTAGTGGGGAGACTTGCCCGCCCCTGGTCAGGGTGCCAGTATACGTAATATGACGCGCCCGGCCGAACACAAAGGAGAAAATGCCATGGTGAAACTAGCCTTGTACGCGCGATTGGAAGCAAAACCCGGCAAGGAAAAAGAAGTAGAGCAATTCCTCCAGAGTGCTGTACCCATGGTGGAAGAAGAGCAGGGTACGATCACTTGGTACGCCCTGCGCATGGGACCCTCTACTTTCGGAATCTTCGACACGTTCAACGACGAATCGGGTCGCCAAGCTCATCTTTCCGGCAAAATCGCCGCTGCGTTGATGGTCAAAGCGCCCGACCTGTTCGCAAAGACTCCCGAAATCAACAAAGTGGACATTCTGGCGTCCAAGGTTCCCGCCGACGCAAAACGTAAGGCGTCCGCGTAACCTAACCGCCGCTCCCAAAGTCCGCCTGACCATTTCCTGTGGCAACGCCAAGGCACCAGTCGAGTTGTGCCCGCGCTAGGCGCTTCTTGGCACGACACGGTGCGGCTCACCTCACACCAACCAAAAATATGCACTTACCAAAGACTGCAACCTAGCGGCGCAATATATCGTCTAACGATATGTAGCCCGAAAGTGAGCTACTCGCACACGAAAGAAGGCCAAACATGATTGCAGCTAACCAAGCACCGAATTCCGCTGGCGCGCACAACACGCCGGCGCAGCACAATCCGGAGGAAATCCCGGAAAACGAACACACGCACACTCTGGACGAGATCCAGAGGCGTGCGTTTAGGATTCATCGTCGCCATGGCGGAACCTACGGTGGGTACACCCTCGAAGATTGGCTGGAAGCTGAACACGAACTGGAGAGAGAAGATCATCCAGCTCCCGATGTAAAAGACCACATCCACTGAAGCACTGCACGACGAAGTGTCAGCCTGATTGCAGCGACACCCGACAGGTGTGTCCGGGCGCTGATAGGCGCCCAGCATCGGAGGGCACAATCGCTGCTATTTCGATCTCGTCGGCGCTTTCGCTGGCGCGCCCAGGTAACTCCGAACCGCCTGTGGCGTGACTGCAGCTTCGGGGCGATTTGCGGAACGGACTTGGGTTGTCATACAGGCTCTGCAGCGTGCTGGAAGCGCCGGAACATTAATGTGTTCTCCCATCACTCACTCTAAATCCTTCAGGCCAATTTCCGCATTGAATTGCTGGATCACGCCGTAGCATTCACATGCCGATCCCTCGAGTTTCTTACGGCTCAGGATCTTCACTGCCCCGCGGCTGTACTCGATGTTCTTCTTCCGCTGCAGAATGCCCGCAGCCAAACTCACGCTAGGACGATCGGTGCCCAGCATTGTGGCCAGAAAATCGTGGGTGATCAGAATGGACCCGCCATCCACGCGGTCTTGCGCCATCAACAGCCAGCGCGCCAACCGTTGCTCCACATCGTGCAGCCGGTTGCACGCCGCCGTTTGCGCGACCTGAATGCCCTGAATTACCGCATACCGGCTCAGCATCATTTGAAATTCCGGCGCTGATTTCAAAACGTCTTGCAGCGTGCTTACCTTTGCGCGAAATCCCTCACCGGCAATCTGCACGACTTCGCGCAAGGGACTGCGCGTGAGGGACACAGCGGACGGAATTCCCGCCGCTCCTTCGTTCCCCACCACCGCCGCCTCGACCGTTTTGCCGTCTTCCATTGCCACCACGAGCGATATCAGTCCGGCATTCGGGAAGTATGCGAAGTTCAGCTTCTCGCTCGGCTCGTGCAGGATCGAGTGGCGGGGCAATCCTACGGGCTCCAGGTGCGGGCCGATCGCGGAAAATTCGTTGTCGGGAACAGAAAGGAGGATTTTGTTGGCGACCGGCTTGCCGTCGGAAGTAGTTCGTTCGGGAAAGTGGGCGGTATTTTTACGGTCACTCTGAGGCACTAGAAGTTCTCGCCAGTTTTGACATGGCCGGAACTCTAGATGTTGGGGAATATGGCTGTCTGTCGGACGCCAAACAGACGCAACGAAATTTATGGTATGCCCAGCACGGGATTAAATTGTTCAATTACTTGATAACATTCGCATGCACACACCTGCAATTGTTTGCGATCCAGAATCTTCACGGAGCCGCGCTTGTATTCGAGAATGCCCTTCTTCTGCATGATGCCGGCGGCCAGGCTCACCGTCGGCCGGTCGGTGCCCAGCATGGTGGCGAGAAAATCGTGCGTGATTGGCAAGAACCCGGAATCGACCCGGTCGCGCGTGACCAGCAGCCAGCGAGCCAGGCGCTGCTCAACGGAATGGAGCCGGTTGCATGCGGCGGTTTGCGAGATCTGCATGCCCAGAACCACGGCATAGCGGCCCATGACCATGCGCATTTCGGGAGCCGTACGCATCAATTTCTCCACCGCTGCCGCGCCGATGCGGAATCCGTCGCCGGCAATTTGCACCACGTCGCGCACTGAACTGGTTCGCAATCCCACGGCGAGCGCGGCTCCTGAAAACCCTTCGCGGCCCACTACGCCTACCTCGACGGCCCTTCCATCTTCGGTGGCCACCACCAGCGATATCATTCCGCGGTTTGGAAAGTAGGCGTACTGAACGTCCTGGCCGGGTTGATGCAGGTTCAGGTGGTGGGGCAAGTCGAGGAATTCCAGAGCTCCCCGGACCAGCTCGAACTCGTGGTCAGGAAGCGACAAAAGGAGATTATTAGTGATTGGGTGTCCCTGCGGGCCGGTTCGTTCTGCTTCGATCGGCTCCAAAACGCTCTTTTGGCTCATCTCCATCCCTCGTGCGTACGGGAAACACTTTAGGGCGGGCCCGAAAAACAACCCCAAGCCTAGCGCATAACTAGCTCCTGTCTATACACCAACCACGGTATTCCAGTCGGGTACAACGCAGTGTAGGATGCCGAACATTGCCAGGCTTCCCCAGGGGCCGGCTGATGAGGAATGGCTCGAATTCTTATTGCAGACGACCACCCACAGGCGCGCCGCGGCGCGCGCGAAGTGCTCGAACTGCACGCAGGCTGGGAAGTCTGTGGCGAGGCCGCAAATGGCCTGGAAGCCATTGAAAAAGCCGCTGCCCTTAAACCTGACATCGTCATCATTGATCTCAGCATGCCTAAGATGTCGGGTGTGCAGGTAGCGCGAGTGATTCACAGCGCCGCTCCGCAACTGCCCCTTCTCCTGTTTTCGCTGTATGGCGGCGATCCGCAGCTGTCGGATGGATTCCGTGCCGCAGGTTTCAGCGGCGAAGTCAACAAGGCCGCGGCGAACCTGCTGATCGAAGCTGTCGAGACATTGCTGCGGGGTGGCACGTACTTCCAATCGTCCGCGGTGCCAAGGGCGATCGCTGCAGATGAGGCAGCCTCCCAGACGGAACAGCCACCCGCGGCACCGACCGCCGCCGCCGCGACGCCGCAATCGTCGTCCGGTCCAGCTGCACCGGCCGACGCAGCGTCCACGAACCCGCCAGAGACCACACCTGGAAGCGCTACCGAGACTTGCTGACGTGACGAGATTTTCGCGTGTTGCGAATTCCCTTCTCCATGCTGCGCCGTTGTGAAACTCGATCCAGCGCGAAAAAACCACTTTTGCGCGATACGCACGAACAGGTGCATCCATGCTACAATTAGAACTCCTTGCTCTCCGTTAACAACATCACGATGCGCTACGGCGCCCGAATCTTGTTCGAAGACGTCACCACGACGTTCTTTGCGGGGCGGCGGTACGGAATCACCGGCCCGAATGGCGCGGGCAAATCCACCCTGATGAAGATTCTGACTGGCGAGATTGACCCCACCAAGGGCGACGTCACGCGTCCGAAGAAGCTCGGTATTTTGAGTCAGGACCAATTTGCCTTTGACGAGCACCGCGTGATTGACACGGTGATCATGGGCAATCGTCCGCTGTGGAAGGCATTGCAGGAGCGCGAGATTCTTTACGCCAAACCGCACGAAGAACTGACCGATGCGGACGGAATGCGGCTCGGCGAACTCGAAGGAATTGTCGGCGAAGAAGGCGGCTACACCGCGGAAGCGGACGCTGCGATTTTGCTGGACGGTCTGGGAATTGACGAGCCGCTGCACGAACGAAAAATGCGCGAGCTGCAGGGCGGACAAAAAGTCCGCGTGCTGCTGGCGCAAGCGCTTTTCGGCAGCCCGCCGGCGCTGCTGCTCGACGAACCCACGAACCACTTGGACCTCGATTCGGTGCATTGGCTGCAGGACTATTTGGGCGAATACGAAGGCGTCCTGATCGTCATCTCGCACGACCGCCATTTTTTGAACAGCGTCTGCACGCACACCGCGGATATCGATTACGAGACCGTGATCATGTACAACGGCGGATATGACGACATGGTGGTCGCCAAAACGTCCATCCGTTCGCGCATCGAATCGGAAAATGCGCAGCGCGAAAAGAAGATCGCACAATTGAACGAATTCATCGCGCGTTTTTCGGCCGGCACGCGTTCCGCGCAGGCCACGTCGCGCAAAAAAGAAGTCGAGCGGCTGCAGACTACCGAGCTGGCGCGGTCAAATATCGCGCGCCCGTATATTCGCTTCAGCATGGACCAACATTCCGGCAAGCATCCGCTGGAGATCAAGAGCATCGCGAAATCGTATGAGGGCGTGAAGGTGTGGGCGCCGTTTTCTGGCAGCGTTTCGCGCGGAGAAAAAATCGCGTTGATGGGCCGCAACGGAACCGGCAAAACCACGCTACTGAAATCGCTGCTGCGCAACGCGACGGGATTTGTGGACGATTCCGACCGGCAATTCCCTGTTGACGGTGGACAGGTGATTTGGGGCCACAACGTGATGGTGGGATACTTCGCGCAGGACCACAGCGAATCCATCGTCCATGGGATGAACGCGATCGAATGGCTGCACCAGTTCAAGCCGCAGGCGACGCAGGAAGAATTGCGCGGCGTCCTCGGGCAGATGCTTTTCAGCGGTGAAGACGCGTTGAAGCAGACCGCGGCGCTTTCCGGAGGCGAATCCGCGCGGCTGATTTTCTGCCGGCTGATGCTGCAGAAGCCCAATGTGCTGGTACTCGACGAGCCGACGAACCATTTGGATCTCGAGTCCATCAATGCGCTGAATATCGCGCTGCAGAAATACGATGGCACAGTGTTGCTTGTGACGCACGACCACGACGTGATCGATGAAGTCGCAACGCGGATATGGCATTTCGAGGGCGGCAAGATCGAGGACTTCAAAGGCCCGTACTCGGAATATTTGGAGTCGGTGGAAGAAAAAGCGTCGTGACAGCGCGTGGTGAAGCGTGATTAGTGATTAGTGAGTAGTGATTGGTGACCTGTGGCCCCGTGGTTCCTGCCGGATCGATCGTTTCCCTCTTGCTTCTCCTCTTGAATGCAGTTCCCTGTTGAAAAATTGAAGGCTGGCCGGACCTGTGATCACCCCAAGAGCACGGCCAACAGTGGCCGTGGCACAAAATCCGTGAGCGGGCCTAAACTTGCGCGCGACACCTGCAAAAAAGTGACGATTAGAACGTGTGCCAAGTTCTTGTTTTCTGCGACTTACGGCCCTTTCTAATCGTACGCTGTGACCCTTCGAACCGACGTGATTCGCGACTGGCGACTCCTGCCCACCTGCCGGCGAGGCAGGTTCGTGGCGCGCGAAACGCGGAAGTAACATTGTAGTTCGCGTCTGGAACGATGATGGGGCGCGTTCGGGTAGCATTTTGAGCGGGAGGTGCGCGCGCGTCATGCGTGCGTGTGTGCGGGGCAGTTGGCGAGGCGCGACGCTAGTTGAGAGCTGAAAGCAAAGGCGATTCGCCGACCTGAAGTGATCGCTACAAAAGCAAGATTAAGCGGAGCAACGGCCCACCCGTGAAACGGTCATCCCAATTATCGCTCCGGGCCGTGCCAGACCGGACTCTGGATACGTCACTTGCTGGTGTCACTGAAACGCACGGCGTCGCTTTTGTTTGAGCCGCGGGCCATGGCTACGTACTTTCCGTCTGGGGCGTAACGGAAGTCCCAGAAGATGCCGGAGGTGAAATGGGTCAACTGTGTCTCGGGAGCGCCGGCCATGGGCTGCTTCTTCCAAAGATTGGGCACGCTGCTGCGGATGTCCACGAAGGCCACGGCGCGCTCGCCTGGAATCCAGCGCGCAAGGCGGCCGGTGGGATCAAACGTCTCGGCAAGATCGAGGTCGGACTTCGATTCGACGCCAGCTTCAATATTGACGGCTACGATCCTGCCGTTCCTGCCGGTGGACTGAAAGGCTATCTGCTGGCCATCGTATGAAACCATCGGCTCGGCGATTGCGATTCGATCGGAAACCTGGACCGGCGCGCCCCCGGAAATCGGCAGCTTGAAGATGTAGGACGACCCGTTGGGAGCTTGCGCCCGGTAGACCACCGATTCCCCCGCGGCATCGCATGCGGGCTGCACTTCCGAGGAGCCGTTCGTAAGTTTGGTGGAGACTCCGCTGTGAAGGTCGAGCTTCCAAAGATGGCCCGCGCCGTCGAAGTTCGACGAATATACGACTGCGCGTCCGCGATCGCAGACAGTGGGCCACTCCAGATAGTGGCCATCGAAGATGAGTTGGCGCACATTGGCACCGTCCGCATCGACAAGAAAAAGGTCCCAGTGCCCTGAGTCGAGAGCTGTGTAAACGATCTGATCCCCAGGAGTCCAAGCGAGTCCCCAAACACCGTCCTCTCGTCCCGATGATGCCTGTTTCGCTTTGTCAGGAGCGCGATTCAGGATCGCTTCAGTGATTACTCCCGACGTGTCGCCGCGAAACGGGAGTTGCCCGGTGGCCATCTCATACAACACCACACCGAAGGAAAACAGATCGCTGCGTGCGCCCAGTTCCCTGCCGCGCACTTGCTCGGGAGACATGTACGCCACGGTTCCCACGGTAGCGCCGGGGCTACTGCGGGAGGTTTAGTTTGTGCAGTAGCGCGGGCCAGCGAGGGTCGGATTTCAGGTGGTCGAAGGCTGGGAAGCGGATTACGGCGGTGATCTCGTCGTCGCGATCCGCGTAGGCTTTTTCGAGATTTTCGAAGGCCTTGTCGCGATTTCCCGCGAGCGAGTGGGCGACGGCGGCGTCAGCGGGCAGCCTGCCGTTACTGACATCATCCATTAATTCGGCGAAACCTTTTGCGTCCGAGCTCCACGAACGCCCGAGCAACGCGCCGGGCGGCGCCCCTTTGCGCAAGGTGCTCACGGCGTCGGCCCATTGGCCCTGGGTGGCCTGCATTTGCGATAGATAAAAGAGCGCCGGGCCGAAACCGGGATCGCGCTCGAGGATCTGATCGAACTGCTTTTGGGCTTCGGGATACTTGCGAGCGTCCATTAGCGTGAGGGCGTAGTTCGTTCTCACGATCGACGCGAGCGGATCGAGAGCCAGCGCGAGGCGAAACTGATCGAGGGCCTCTGCGAGGTGATTGGTCGGCATCAGGTCATTGAAAGCGTAAAAATAGTGTGCGTTAGCGTTGTTGGGATTGAGCTCGATCGCACGGCGAAACTCCAGATCCGCAGCGCTCCATTTCCAGGCGGTACCCAGCGCGTTGGCGCGCGCCACGTGAGCGTCGGAACTGGTATCGTCCAGTTCGACGGCTTTTTGGGAGGCCTGATCCGCCAGTGGCAAGGATTGATTCGGCGGAATCAAGCGCCCGTACCCCGAGGCGACGACATAGCTATTCGCAAGGCCCGCCCAAGCCATCGCGTAGTTCGGATCGGCGGCAACGGCTTGGCGGAACAACTCGACGCTCTTGAGGATTCCCGTGTCCGTGCGGCCGTACAACTGCTGCTGCGCTTCGAGGTACAGACGATAGGCGTCGGGATTGCTGGTGCCGGCGCTGCCCATTTCTGCCGTGGCGTTGCTTGGCGTGTTTCCTTGCAGCTTTTTCGCGACGTCGCGGGTAATGTCGCTCTGCACCCGCGTGACGTCGACCATCTTGCGTTCATAGTGCGCGCCCCACACTTCCGAGCCATCCGTGGTATTGACGAGGTCGGCTTGCACGGCGACCGTGTCGCCATGCTGCGTGACGCGGCCCAGCAGCACCGAGCCCACATCAAGGGCTTTGCCGATCCTTTGCGGATCATCTTCGCTGTTTTTGAAGCGGAAGACGGTGCTGCGCGCCATCACTTTGACGTCGGGCAGCTGCGAGAGCGTGCCGATCAGGCTCTCGGTGAGGCCGTCGCTGAGATATTCGTTGTTCGGGTCGGAGGTGGCGTTGACGAAGGGTAGCACGGCGATGGAGGTGATTTTCTGCGAAGGCGCGCGGCCGTGCAGGAAGTAGTAGCCGCCGATGACGAGAGCGAGTGCTGCAACCACGGCTCCGGCAATCCAGAGTTTGCGGGAGCCGCCGGCATGCGCAGCAGGCACCGTTGCGGAGCCTGAGGACGTTACCGCAGTGGACGCGGCGCTCGTTACGCTCGCACCGGGGCCCGCTGCTGACACACTACCCGCTGGGGCACTGGAGGCGTCGCTGACGCGCGCCGAGCGGCCGGAATCCTGTTCGCGCTTGAGCCGCGCGAGGTCGGCGCGAATGTCGGCGGCGGACTGGTAGCGCAGATTACGGTCCTTCTCGAGCGCCTTGTTGATGATGCGCTCGAGTTCCGCGGGCGTTTCGGGATTCAAGCGCACGGGCGCGGCGACCGCGCCATCGAGGATCGCTTTGAAAATCACGCCGGAGGTTTCGCCGCGGAAAGGCAGCATGCCGGTCGTCATTTCGTAAAGCACAGCGCCAAAGGAGAAAAGGTCGGAGCGGCCGTCGAGTTCCTTGCCGCGGACCTGCTCGGGCGACATGTAGGCGACTGTGCCCATGGTGCTGCCGGGGCTGGTGAGATGTTCGGCGGAGGCGCCGAGCGTGACGCCCTCGGTGCTATCCACGGGAATTTTCGACGCGGAAGAGCCTGCGGCGGTAAAGGTGACCTTGGCGAGACCGAAGTCGAGAATCTTGGCGTGGCCGCGTTTGGTGACGAAAATGTTGGCGGGCTTGATGTCGCGGTGAACGATGTGTTCGGCGTGCGCGGCGTCGAGCGCGTCGGCAATCTCAATCGCGAGTGTGAGCAGGTCTTCGGTATCAACGGGGCGCCCGTTGATGAGGTGCTTGAGCGTCTGGCCATCGAGAAATTCCATGGCGATGAAGGCCTGGCCATCCTGCTCGCCGATGTCGTAAATCGTGCAAATGTTGGGATGGTTCAGCGCGGAGGCGGCTTGGGCTTCGCGCTGGAATCGCGCGAGGGCTTGCGGGTCGCCGGCGACGTCCTGCGGCAGAAATTTCAGCGCAACGAAGCGCTTGAGGCGCGAGTCTTCGGCCTTGTAAACGACACCCATACCTCCGCCGCCAAGCTTTTCGATGATGCGGTAGTGTGAGAAGGTCTGGCCGATTGGAGACAGCGTGTCTGCCATGTGCGGTGGGCACATCTTAGGTGGGGGCAAGAGCTAAGTCAACGAGGAGAGATTGGGTGCGATCCGCAAAGTCCCAGGCGCACCAGTTGAACGTTGCACCGACGGCTACGACGATTCAAAGACCGCGTCGCGATAGGTTTGCGTTCCGCGCCCAATTTCCCCGATTTACGCTCAAGGGCGGAGCGAGAGTTTGTGATTCTTGTCTCGTGGAGGAAACGTGGCGGCCCAAAAGCGATTGGCCGAACTGAGGATGCTGCGAGAGCCGGGTTCGAGGTCTGCGACGATGGCCGAGGTGGATGCGGTCCGCGCCCAGTCGTGAAAGTCCGGCACAGCCATGCCCAAGCACGCGAAAATAAAAGCGAGAACGAGCGACACGAAACCGGCCCCGACCGTCATCCCGGTAATTGCCACAGACATCGGCTCTCCACCATCACCCGCTGTCGCTATGATCGCGCCAACAATCAACAAGGACACGGCAGCCGCGGTTAAAACGATCCCTCCGGCAAACATCAGGAAGGTAATAATTGCTACATTCGTCGGACGTTCCACGCGATCTCCTCGATAGTGGCGATTTCACGTTTAGAGATGGGCAGTCTCACTATTCTTCGCTATTCGCCGAACACTTTTTCCACTTGACCAATTTTCTTTTGAACCTTGCCCGCCACCTTTTCATCCTGGCCGTCGGCTTCGAGGTTGGGCTTCCCTGTCGCTCGTCCGACCTTTTCCTTAACTCTGCCCTTCAGCTCGTGGAATTTCCCTTTGGCCTCATGCTTGGTGCCTTGCTTCATTGAGTGTCTCCCTTGGGCGATGGCGGCTCGGCGTTCGAGTCTCAATGTAGAGGCATACGGTTGCCGGTCACATCCCCGGTACGCTGTATATTCTGTTACGCGCGAACCGTAGCGGCCGTAGGTAAGTAGCCGGCCTGGCGCGGTTTCTTCGTTTACGTTGTTCCCGGAACGGCTAAACAAGGATCCTGCAACGGCAAGTTTTTTCCCGAACTCTGCGTTGAATTATTCAACCGCGTGGACAATTCAACCATTTCCGTACCGCAATAACTGTAATGGTTGCGAATCCCGCCGCCTAAGTCCTGTGGTATCTATAAACAAGAAAAATGCGCGGCAGGTGAAACGTTCTGGTGCCCAACTTGCACTATTAACTAGTGCAATGGCAATCAGTGGCTGTGAGTTGAGTACCGAAGGGAGTACACAACATAATGAGCCCCGCTAATCCAATCACGGAAGATTCGTTTGAGAAAGCCCGCAAGGCGTTCTTCGAAAGGCCCATGGCGATACGCAAGGTGAACGCGCCACCAGCCGAGCATGCCAATCCCCGGAACGAACAACCACGAGCGAATGATCGCGCCAGCGCGTCGAAAGGAAACAACGGCCGGTAACCCCGGCAACGTGGCCAGCCTACAGTTGAATTGAAACCCAGATGCATTGGAACTGACGCTCGATGCGCTAGGGCGTCGACGTCGTCAGCGCACGGAATCACTTGTGCCGCTGGAAGACGCGGGGTCCGGGTACACACGTCCACCTTCAGGTGGACGTTCTTTGAGCTAGGACTGGCTAGGACTGGAGCGCGCGACGACGGAGCAGAGCCAGCGCTGCTAGACCGCTTGCGAGCAGAAGGAAGGCTGACGGTTCCGGCGCGGTAGCGTTGACGGGAGCGATGGCGGTCAGATTACCGTCGGTGGTCCAGAAATAGAACGTGGGAGGCGCGCCCGCGCCGCCGAGAAAGCTGATTGTCGATGTGTTGCCAACTTCGTTGAAATTGACGAAGGCGTCGTTCGAGCCCAGCGGTCCTTTGGTACACGTGCTGCCGATATTCTGGGGCGGCGTGTCTTCAGAAATGGCGAAGCTGTTCGAGCCGTTGTCGCAGTCGAAGATTCCGTAGCCATTCGCGATGTTGCTAAACGTTAGGGCGAAAGGTGTGCCAGAGGTGAACGAACTGGGAATTTGAAAGATGTCGAAAATGGTGCCTTGATCGTCAAACGGCGTGACATTGATGCCGTTCACCGTTGTGGGCGATTGAAAGAATGCGTCCGCGGCGAGGCCCTGACCAGAAGCTCCCTTTGGCGCGTGCACCGCGTTGGCGAACACGGGAAGAGTGCCAGCGAGAAAAACGAAAACAACGGCAAAAACCCTTGAACGATTGAACATGTGCGGAACTCCTCCTGCGAGAATGTGGCAAGATTTTTAATCCGTCCCGGCGCTGATGTCAAGCAAAAGTCCAACAAAAATCCTATGCTTAGCGGTTAGACGGTTAAAAAGTACTAGGACGAATTCAGCCGCGTTTTTCACATTTCGGTTGTGTTTCGCCACGACAACGAAGACGTTAAGCAACGCCGCAATCGCTGAATCGTTGTGGCATAATGCGGCCACTTAGCCTGGGTACCTTCACGATGGAAGATCGCAAACCCGAGCCACCCAGCGTAGATCGCACCGCTGACAAGGTGTTCCCCGCCGACGGATCGCCTGCGCCGGGCACCGAGCGCGGCGCTGGATTCCCTCCCGGCACTCCGATCACCGCCGTTTTCCGACCCAATCAACTGCTGGCTGGACGATTCAAGATAATTCGCTTCGTTGCGCGCGGCGGCATGGGAGAAGTGTACGAGGCGGAGGACGAAGAACTGCACGAGCGCGTGGCGGTGAAGACGGCGCGTTTCGAAAACCAGCAGACCACGCACGACATTGAAAGGTTCCGGAGGGAAATCCAACTGGCGCGCAAGGTGACCCACCCGAACGTGTGCCGGACGTTCGACGTATTCCGGCACGGACTCCATTCGGCGGACACGCCACAAACGCAAGTCCTGATTGTGAGCATGGAGTGGCTGGCGGGCGAGACGCTCGATAAACGCATCCGCGGTGGAGGGCGGTTCAGTGCGGCGGAAGCGTTGCCGCTGATAGAACAATTATGTGCGGGGTTGGGCGCGGCGCATCACGTGGGAGTAGTTCATCGGGACTTCAAGAGCAGCAACGTGATGCTGGTCAGTTCACCGGCGGGCACCGGGTCCGGCGAGAAAGGGCGCTCAGGCACGAGTCGCGCGGTAATCACCGATTTTGGGCTCGCACACGCGCTTGAGTATGAGGGCGGGACGCTCACGAGGTTGGGGGACATTGTGGGCACGCCGGCGTACATGGCGCCGGAACAGATCGACGGCGGGGAGATCACTCCGGCGACGGACATTTATGCATTGGGAGTGGTGATCTACGAAATGCTGACGGGCTTGCTGCCGTTTTCCGCGGACACGCCATTGGCCACGGCGATGAAACGATTGAATCACAGCGCACCATCGCCGCGCATGCACGTTCCGGATCTCGATCCGAAATGGGAGACGGTGGTAGCGCGATGCCTGGAGCGCGCGCCGGAAGACCGTTTTGCGAGCACGGAAGATGTTGCGAAGGCATTGCGCGGCGAGCCGGTTTCGGCAAGTGGCAGCGCTGCAGCGCCTTCGACTGCTATCGCGGCGAAATGGTTCGAGCGTTGGCGAGTTCCGACGGCGCTCGCGGCGATAGTGCTCGCGCTTGTGGGAATCGGGGCCTTCGAACTGCGACACCGCGCATCCGAGAACGCGCTCGCCAAAACCAAAAACACCGACCAGGTACCCTCATCTGGTGCGCGCAAATCCATCGCTGTGCTCGGCTTTCAAAACCTTTCTGGAAGAAAAGACGCGGACTCATTGGGGAACATTCTGACGGATAGTCTGTGGTCACAACTGGATACGGGCCAAGTGCGATTCATTCCGCCCGGGCGCGTGGACGAGATGAAGCAGAACCTGCGAATGGGAAATGTGGCGAATATTCTGACGAAGGATCAGATAGCAGCGATCCGCAAATTCCTGGGTGCAGATATCGTGGTGACTGGCGCATACACGGTGACCGGCGCGACCGACCATCCGAGCGTTCAGTGGAACATTCACCTGCTGAATGCGGAGGACGGCGAGAGTCTGGGTTCAGTCGCGCAGTCGGGTAGCGAGTCGGACCTAAACGCGCTGGTAGTTCATTCCGGCAGGCTGGTGCGGCGGCAACTTGGCATTACGCTTTCGGCCGCGGAAGAGGCGCGGATGGATGCGTCGTTATCGAGCAACGCGGATGCGATGCGCGATTTTTCGGAGGCGCGCGAGAAGCTGAGGGCGTTTGACGTACTGGCCGCAACGAAGCTGCTGGAAAGATCGGTCGAAGCCGACCCGCAATTTGCCCAAGCGCACAGCGCGCTAGCGGAGTCCTGGGACGCGCTGGGTTTCGAAACGAAGGCGGCGGAAGAAGCAAAGAAAGCGCTGGACGCCGCCAAGAGCCTTTCCACTGAAGCGCGGGCGCGGGCCAACGGACAATATTATGCAGCGATGCGGGATTGGCCGAAAGCGATCCAGCAGTACGCGCAACTCTGGGCGGAGTATCGTGACGAGCCCGACTATGGACTCTTGCTCGCGAACACACAGATTCGCGCTGGAAAAGCGGCCGACGCCCTGACTACGATCGCACAGGTGCGGAGCCAGCCGCTCCCGGCCGGGGTTCGCGCGCAAGCGGACTTAGCGGAGGCGCACGCACACGGCGACCTGGCGGATTACAAGCAGGAACTGAAAGTGGCGACGTCCGCAGCGGAAACGGCGCAAGCGCTGGGAGCGAATTTGCTGCTAGCGCGGGCGCGAATTCTGCAATGCTTCGCGCAGGTAAATCTGGGTGATGCAGAGAAAGCACGGCCGCTGTGTGAAGAGGCCAAGAAGATCAACTTGTCCGCGGGAGACGAATTGGGAGCGGCCCGCGCGACGAACGACATGGCCAATGCTTACTACTATGCCGGAAATTATGCTGCTGCTGAGCCACTGTATCAGGAGGCGTTGAGCATCGCGCAAACGATCGGCGACGCGTACGACGAAGCGGGCGCGCTAAACAATCTCGCGAACGTCCAGTCCGGGCGCGGGGATCACGCGACGGCGGTAAAGACTTACGAGCGAGCCATCGCAGTGGCGCGCGACCGCAATGAGTTGGGCGATGTGGCGCTGGCACAACAGAACCTGGCGCCGGAATTGGACGCCACGGGCGACCATGTGAGCGCAAAGGAAATGCTCGACGCGGCGCTGAAGTCGTCCCGCGATCTGGGCGACAAGAATCTGGAGGCGCGCATCCTGAACAGCAAATGCGCCACGTCTTTGGGGGCGGGGGCGTTGGCAGAGGCGCGCAAGAGTTGCGAGGGGTCGCTGAAGATCCGGCGCGAGACTAACGATCGCGCGGGAATCGGCCAGGCGCTTATGAGTTTCGGAAACGTCCAACTGCAGCAGGGAGATTTGGATGGGGCGCGTAACAGTCTGGGGGAATCGCTGTCCGCCCTGGAGTCGGTGAGCGCGAAGAACGACGCGGCATGGGCACGGATTTCGCTTGCCGACCTGGCACTGGAACAACGGAAGGCCGATGACGCGGCGAAATATGCCAGCGATGCCGCGACGGAGTTGGCTGCCGAAAAGGATCCCGGCGGAGAGGCCGAAGCGCGCGGGAAGCTGGCGCGGGCGATGTTGGCGCTTGGGAATCTGGCCGGGGCGCGCGAGCAGAGCGACAAGGCTATGCAACTCGCGCAGCAATCTGGCGATCAAGGAACGAAATTGGATGCGGCGATCGTAGCGGCGCTGGTGGACGCAAAATTGGGAAAGGCCGACGCGGCGTTGAAGGCGCTGGCTGCGGCGCAGAAAGACGCGCAAACGAGCGGCATGGTTCAGATCGAGTATGACGCGCGGCTGGCGTTAGGCGAAACGCAGATAGCGAGCGGGCGTGCGAATGATGGGCGCGCTACGCTGCGGCGTCTGGCGCAGGAGACGAAGGCGCACGGATTTGCTTTGACGGCGCAAAAGGCGCTGGCGGCAAGCCAGGGTTAAAGCTGTGTCTTCAGGCTGCTTGTTGGGATGCTCTCTGTGGGGCGTTGGCCAGCAGGCGGGTTAGGCCTTCGGCTGCTGTGGGATGCGTGAAGATGGCATCGCGCAGGGCGGTGTATGGCAGGTTTGCGAGCATAGCGGTTTGTACCGTGGCCATCGGTTCGCTGGCTTCTACGCCGAATGCGGTGAGGCCCAGGATGCGATCGCTATTTTTCTCGATCAGCATCTTCAGGAAGCCGCGGGGTTCGCCTAGAGTAACGGCGCGAAAGACCATCGCCATCGGAATCTTCACAACTCGATATTCGATGCCGAGATTTTTCGCTTGTGACTCATTCAGTCCGACGCGCGCAAGCTCCGGATCCGTGAACATACAAAATGGGATCAAGCGGTTTGTGGTGGTGCGATTGCCTCCCTGCAAGTTGTCGCGCACAACGCGGAAATCATCGAAGGCCACGTGCGTGAAGTGCGGGCTTCCGGCGCAATCGCCGAGCGCCCAGACGTTCGCCGCAGTAGTCTCCAGGCGTTCGTTGACTTTGATGTGGCCGTCCGGACTCAGCTGGACTCCTGCGACATCGAGGCCGATGGATTGAGTGTTCGGCACTCGGCCGACCGCGACCAGAAGATCGGTGGCTTCGATGACGCGCTCGCCGTTCGCGTCTTTCACGTGAACGCGAATCTGCTGGCCGGAGCGCCCTTCGACGCGCTGGGTCTCGGTTTCGAGCAATACTTCGATTCCTTCATCGCGCAAAAGCTCCAAAAGCGCGGCCCCCACGTCGGCATCTTCCTGGTTCGCCAACTGGGGCGCGTTGTGGATCAGCGTAACTCGCGAACCGAATCGCCGCATGGCTTGCGCCAGTTCAAGGCCGACGTAACCGCCGCCGAGAACGACGAGGTGTTCCGGCACGCGGTCGAGATCCAGCGCTTCGATGTGCGTCATCGGTTGCGATGCAGCGACGCCTGGCACATCCGGTATCGCCGCGCGCGAGCCCAAATTGAGGAACACACGGTCGCCGGCGATCGTCCTGGTGCCGCCGTCATGGAGCGACACTTCCACGGTTTTGGGCGCCACGAAACGAGCGGAACCCATAATCAGTTCCGCGCCGCTGGCTTTGAACAGGTTCAGGTGCGCCTGGTAGTCAGCCTCGACCATTTTTCGCTTGCGGCGCTGGACGCCCGGCATATTTGTCGCGAATGATCCGAGGTCAAGTCCGAACTCGGCGGCGCGAGTGGCGAAAGATTTTACTTTCGCGCTCTGAATGATGTTCTTGCTGGGGAGGCAGGCGACGTTGGGACAGGAGCCGCCGACCAGCTTTCGTTCTATCGCCGCGGTGCGGCGGCCTGCCTTGGCCATGGTCCATGCCATGTTCTTTCCGGATTCACCGGTGCCAATAATGAGATCTTCATAGCGCTCGACGTCTGGCATGGCTGTCTCCTTTATCGATGCGGCGGAATTTCCGCGATGTGGACTTACGCTACGTTCAGCAGGGTCCTGGTCTGCTCGATGAGGCGGCGAACGTCGCCTTTGGAAATTACCTTGTCAACGTGAGCGCCGAAGGCGAGTTGTTCGAGGGCCGTCTCGGCGTGCAGCGTGGCTAGAATGATCGGAGTGCCTGGCATCATTTGCTTAATGATGCGAGCTGCATCGATCCCGTTCATCACCGGCATGGCTAAATCAAGAATGATGAGGTCGGGCCGATGCTGCCGGGCCTGGTCAATCGCGGCCTGACCGTTCTCCGCCTGGGCGCACACGTCCAGACCTTTTTCGGACGCAAAAAGCCGGCAGAGAGCTTGGCGGGCTTCCGCGCTGTCATCGGCAACCAGGATTCGCTTGTTCACGGTGCGCGGTCCCCTAAAAGTACATGTCAAATTCTACAAAAACCGATTTGCAGCGTCGAATGTTTATTGTGTGCAGGTTGGGATACGCAGGCGAACACCTGGCGAGGATTTGCATTCGTCGAGCGTCAAGTCCGCGGATCATGGGGCTTAGCGCCGACTGATTTACATTCGATTTCCTAGGCACACGCTTTTGGCACAGGTCACGAACCCGAGAGGATATAATTCACACGGAGAAGAAATGATAGAGGCGAGCAAAGAACTGCTGTCCCTGGTCGAAACAGCAGAGCCAAGACTTCACGAGATCAGTGAGAGCGAAAGTATCAAACCGGTATTGCCGGGCGGCTGGTCGCGCAAGCAAATCATTGGGCATCTCATTGATTCAGCCTCAAACAACCACCAGCGATTCGTTCGGGCCGCTCTTCAAACATCTTTGGATTTCCCCGGTTACGACCAGGACGGAAGCGTGCGGGTGCAAGCCGTTCAAAGCGCTGATTGGCAACTCCTGGTCGCGCTGTGGGCGGCATACAATCGCTACCTCGCTCATGTCATAGCCCAATTGCCAGACTCTAAACTCGAAACGGTTTGCCGTATCGGCCCAGGGAACGCCGTTACTCTCGGTTTTCTAGCGACAGACTACCTAACGCATCTGGTCCATCATCTCAGCCAACTGGGTGCGACAGGCTCACACTAGCTCAGTGTCTGCGCGTCCCATTCTCTTCCCGGGCCTCAAACACAACAACATCGCCCGTGTGCTTACTTGAGCTTCGCGTATTCGTCCTTCGCGGCGATGAGAATGGGGACGTCAGGATCAGCGTCCTTCCATAGCGTGAGAAATTTCTGATAACACGGCCTCGCTTTGGCCGGATCGCCTGCCATCAGAAAAGATCGAGCCATGCCGAGCTGTGCGAGGGCTCCCAATGGACATGCCATCATAAAACCCGGATGATCGAGAATCTTTTGATATTCCGCTGCAGCATCGCTTCCCTGGCGGAGTTGCAGGTACGCTTCGCCGCGAAGATATGCCGGGTACATCGGTCCGCCCAATCCGGACCACGCCACCGGACTCGCCAATTCGTAGGAAGCAGACGGCAACAGCAGCTCGATTGCTTTCGCCGGATTATTCCGTGCAATCTCGGCGCTCGCACGAATCACCGGCAGCCAGTAATCGTTCACCAGCGTGTCCAGGGGATATTGCTTTTCCAGATCCTTGGCTAGCTTTTCGGCTTCCTGCGCGTTGCCCGCACGCGCGAGTGCGATGGCGGCAAGAATCTCGGTGTCGTGGCTGGAAGTAAGCGCCCGAGCGACGGCGGTCTCTTGTTTGGCGATCGGCCGATTCCCAAACTCAACCTCGCGAAGGGCTTCGTCCATCTTCCATTGCGCGGCCGTTTCCTTTTCATCGTCGCGCAGGGCAGACTCGAACGCCTTCTTCGAAAACTCGCGCGCAATCTTAAGCTGACCGTAGTAGCTCTCCGCATCCGATTTTGCCGCCAGAAAATTATCTTCACCTTGTGGTTTTGCCGCGGACCACGCCATCTGCTTCTGCATCTCCGCGGTATCAGCGAGGACAAAGGCGACGCCAAACCAGTTCACCCGCAGGATGGGGTCTTCGATCATTTTGGCCGTTGCGAGGTTAAACGTGTTTCGCGCATCGTCGAAACGGTCAAGCGCCGCTTGGGCAAGCAGCAGATTGGAATAGTTTGCGCCGGCATTTGGTGCAAGCCGGATAGCTTCCTGAGTCTCGGCGATCGATTTTTCATACTGGCCCGAGGCACCATAAAGCGTTCCCAAATTCGCCAGGGCTCCGGCATCGCGCGGATAAGCCTGGGTCCATAGTTGATAGGTCTCAATAGCCTTCGGCAGTTCCCCTGTGACGTGATTGTAATAGCGGGCCGCAATTAGGAATTTTTCGCGGTCACTGACGTGGTTGCGAAGCGCAAAAGCCTTCGTGAAATTTTCGCGCGCCAAGCCGGACTCCCCTAGATTCAAATACGCTGTGGCGAGCCCGGAATAGGCAGACGCAAATTCCGGATCGAGTTCGATGGCCCTCTTGAAAAAGGGCACCGCAGCCGCATCGTTGGATTTGCCTTTCTGCAAGCCCACCGTATAGGCGTTAAGCGCATCCAGCGAGGGAGTCGTGGCGTCCATCAACGGGGTGTTGTACGCGCGAACCGTGCTCAACGACTCGCCCAACTTGTTCCGAATTTCCGAAGTCGTTTTTCCCAGAGCAGCAAGAACATGATTTTTATCCGCGGCCTGAGCTTCGGCGCTCGCCAGCGGTTCGCCGCTCTCGCAGTTCACGGCCTTGAGCGTCAGAAGGTACTGCGTGCCAATCTGCGCAATCGAACCGTCGAGAACGGCGGCGCTGCCCGTCCGCTGGCAGAGTTCCCGCGCAATCGAAGGCGTGAGTTTTGCATCGGGTTGCTGGTTCATTAGCTTGAGCGTCTGCCGGACTTTCTGATCGGAGATAATGCTCAGGAAGGGTGACTGTTCCAGCTGTACAGAGAGCCCCTGGCGTAGTGCGCCGTCGAACACGGGATCGCCTGTGGTGTTGGCGAAATCAGCGAGGACAATAGTGTCCTTGTCGGTGAGTTTCGGCGCGCGATGAATATAGAGGTATCCGCCGCCGGTAAGTGCGGCAGCTACCAGAGCAGCGGGAACGATCAGCTTCCAGTGGACTACCCGTCGTTCGCCGACACCCACAACTGCTGCCGTCGCTAGTGGCGTTTTCGCCGAATCTGTTTCACGCTTCAAGCGTTGCAAATCCGTGCGCAAGTCGGTCGCGCTCTGATATCGAACCCTGCGGTCTTTCTCCAGCGCCTTGTCGATGATTTCTTGCAGCTTCGGCGGAACTTCTGGGTTTAACTGCGTCACTGGAACAGGGGGCCGATTCAGAATCGCGTCATGGATGACTGCGGCGCTCTTTCCCGGAAAAGCCATAGCACCCGTCGCCATCTCATAGAGCACCGCGCCGAAGGAAAACAAGTCCGTGCGTGCATCCAGTTCTTCCCCCCGCGCCTGCTCGGGAGACATATAGGCAATGGTGCCCACGGCGGAACCGGGACTCGTCAGCAGTTCTTCCGCCGTCGCGGTCGGCATCGCGGAGATGCCGAGGCCTCTGCCAACAGCGGTGAGTTTCGCAAGACCAAAATCGAATACCTTGGCGCGCCCGCGATCGGTCACGAAAATGTTGGCCGGTTTGATATCCCGATGAACGACTCCTTCAGAATGGGCGGCGTCCAGCCCATCTGTTATTTGGATTGCCAAATTCAGAATGGCTTCTATTTTTATCGGTCGGCTATCGATGCGATGCTTCAGCGTCACACCGTCCAGATATTCCATGGCGATGAAGGTCTCGCCATTTGCCTCGCCGATTTCGTGAATCGTACAGATGTTCGGGTGATTTAACGCAGAGGCTGCACGCGCTTCGCGCCGGAATCGTTCCAGCGCCTGCGGATCCCGTGCAACTTCGTCCGGCAGAAATTTGAGCGCGACAAAGCGGTGCAGGCTGGTGTCCTCGGCCTTGTACACCACACCCATGCCGCCACCGCCGAGCTTTTCTATGACACGGTAGTGCGTGATGGTCTGGCCGACACGAGACGGGGATTCCGTCATTGGCGCACATCTTAGGAGGGGCGGCAAGGCAAGTCAACAAAGCGTAGTGGGTCATCATTCCGATTACGCGACTTCCAAGTCGAATTTGTGGGGAAATAACGCAGAAATTCTGCGGTGCATGGGCAATACATTCGCCGCTGGGAGCGGTAGGTTCCGGGCGGAGTGCGTGATGTGCTCGTGCCCTACCGTTTCGGCGATGGTATGATGCGGCGCGGGGGGATCTGCGCTGAGACGAAGTCCCGGGCGGGGCATCCAACCTAGCAATCTCATGCGACAAGGAAGGACGTCATGACCAAGCAAGACAATCTGGCGGTTCAGCAAAAGTTTGGCAGCGCCGTAAACAGCGGAGAATTGGAACTGCTGCGCGATCTTATCGCCTCGGATGTCGTGGATCACGACCCGGCGCCCGATCAAGGTGCGGGTCCGGAAGGCTACATTCACATGTTCGCCGCCCTGCGAACATCGTTCCCGGATTTGGCAGTCTCCGTGGACCAGATGGTAACCGACGCGGACAAGATAGCCATTGCCTACACGATTACCGGCACGCAAGAGGGCGAATTTTTGGGCGTAGCTCCGACGGGACGGAAGATTCGGGCGCGCGGGGTTCAAATCGCGCGATTTCGGGACGGCAAAATGGTCGAGCGGTGGGGCAGCTCGGACCAGTTGGGAATCCTCCAACAAATCGGCGCTCGAGCGACATCGGCCTAGTCCCCATCAGACCCTACCGCCATTCAAATAGACGATGACGCGAACTTATCGGCAGTTAGCCTGCCGCTGCCGGAGCCGATGGTGCGCATGAAGAAGACGAAAACTGGTAAACGAGGCGGTGCGGCGAAAGGTACGCGCGGTCGCGGCTCGAAAGTTCGCAGCAGCGGAGCTCCCGCTCCGACGAGTGTTGAGGAATATCTGGTCGGTGTGCCGGAACCTGCGCGCGGAGTTTTGAGCAAGATGCGGGCGGTGATTCGGTCGGCAATGCCGCGCGAGGCTACCGAGGTGATCAGCTACAGGATTCCCGCATTCAAGCACGGCGTGGTTTTGGTGTGGTACGCCGCGTTTGCAAACCATTGCAGTTTGTTCCCTACCGCTGCGGTGATCGAAAAGTTCAAGAAAGAACTGAAGGGATTTTCTACCTCTAAAGGGACGATTCACTTCCCTCTGAGCAAGCCGCTGCCGATCGCGCTGATCAAGAAATTGTTGAGGGCGAGAGTGGCGCGGGCAACTGAGAGTTGAAAAGCCGAACGTTGAAAGTTGAAAGCGGTTCCCCTCCGCCCCATCTGCCTCGATATTTATTCCGCCCGCATTTGCCTTCCGACGTGGGCTGCGTTGTAATTGTTCCCTGAATGACAATTTCTAAAATACTTGGCTTGATTGCCGCGGTGGTGCTTGTCGCGGCGGGGATTTATGGAGCACGGTTGATTTGGCGCGGGCTTAGCACGGCGCAGGAGCCGTCATATCTGGAAACTGTAGTCGCGCGCACAGCTCGCGACTTGGCGATCCCGCGGAAGGCGCGCTCAGAAACCAATCCCTGGAAGGCAACGCCGGATGTGCTGCGCGAGGCGCGCGAGAGTTTTCTGAATCGCTGCGCGGTTTGTCATGGGCCGGATGGCGCTGGACAGACTCAGGACGGCCGCAATCTTTACCCCCGAGTGCCGGACCTGCGTTTGCCGCTCACGCAGAACCTTAGCGATGGAGAAATCCGCTACATTATACGGAACGGCGTGCGGCTTACCGGCATGCCGGGCTGGGCGAAGCCGCACGACGAGCAGAGCGACGACAGTTGGAAGCTGGTGGTTTTTATCCGCAGCCTGCGGCAATTGAGCAACCAGGAGTTGCAGGAGCAGGCGTCCACGGCTAAGTCGGCGCTCTACGTCGGCTCGCAATCCTGCCAGAAGTGCCACGCGGAAATCTACGAACACTGGCGCAAGACGCCAATGGCAAACGTGGTGCGCGATCCGCGCGAACATCCAGACGCGATCATTCCCGATCTGGCGACGAATACCATTGCGAAATTCACAAAAAACGATGTGGCGCTGGTTTATGGCAGCGTTTGGAAGCAGCGCTATTTCACGAAACGCGGCGATGATTATTTTCCCGAGGGCGCACAGTGGGACGTGACGCACCACGTTTGGCGGCCGTATTTCGTCGCTAAGGGCACGGATTGGTGGGAGCCGTTTTATCCGCCGAACAATATGCAGCGGCCGACGGGCCCGACGTGCGATGGATGCCACTCGGTGGACTACAACATTCACACCAAGCAGGTGGCAGAGTGGAATGTGGGATGCGAAAAGTGCCACGGTGCGGGAAGCGAGCATGTGGGGCATCCGACGCGCGGAAATATTCTGAATCCGGCGCGCATGGATTACGTCGCGGCGACCGATGCATGCATCCAGTGCCATTCGCAAGGGCGTCCGCTGACGAGTCCCATCGAGGGCAAATACTACGACTGGCCGGTCGGATATCGCGTGGGTCTACGTCTGCAGGATTTTTGGCAACTGGAGGAGCACACGTTGGGCGAGGCGACGTTCACGCACTTCGCCGAAGGCACCGCGCACAAGAACCGCATGCAGGGGAATGATTTCGTGCAGAGCGTGATGTACCGGCGCGGGGTTACCTGCTTCAGTTGCCACGATACGCACGGAACAGACAATTACGCGCAATTGCGAAAGCCGGCGGACCAGCTTTGCCTGGATTGTCATGGGCCGCTTTCTTTGAACGGACCGCGCACCGGGACGATCGAGGAGCATACGCATCACAAGAAAGGATCGGCTGGTAGCAGTTGCGTCGCTTGTCACATGCCGCAAATCGAAACGACCATTGCGGATGTGAAAGTGCGCGCACATACGTTTGCGTTTATCACGCCGGCGATGAGTGAGAAATACAAGATCCCGAATCCGTGCACGTCGTGCCATGCGGACAAGAGCGATGCTTGGGCCACCGAGGCGATGCGCCAGTGGCCGGAGCGATCGCCGTGGCGCGTCGAGTGACGGAATGGCGCTGCGCGCCGTTATCGCCCGGATGCCACGCACTGGCTAACTTCTGCCGCGCCTCCGGCGCTGATTGGCTGGCCTCAATGAAGCCAGTCGTCCTGCAAGTTGGCTAACCAGGACACACGCCCGGTGCGTCCCGAAACGCGGGACTTAGCGTCCGCGACAAGTTCAAAGGCAAAGGCTGGCGGTCGGAAGACCACCGCTACGACGGCAACTGCCGGTCAGCGTCCGGAGGTGTCGCCGGTTCCCGCCTGCGGTTGCTGGCTTGGGAGATTCTCCGAGGTGTATCGGGAGTTTCTTAGGCGATAGCCGGCGCGGGTTCGCACGTGGTACTTCTTGGGTTGGCCGTCTACTAGTTTCACGGAAATCGTACGCCAGCCGCGGTTGGGATTGGGCTTGGGGTAGTAGCTCAGGGAGTAGAGATGGGCTAGATCGTCGCGGATGGACGCGAACGCGTCCTTTTCGTCTTTCCAATTCCTCGCGAAATAAACTTTGCCGCCGGTGGCTGCAGTCATGCGTTGAAACACCGCGTTCGAGATCGGCTCGAGGTGCGCTTGTTCGGTGCTGACCATATAGATGGTGGTGCCGGTGGATTGCGCTAACTCGGCTACCTGTTCGGGCGGGACCATGCTGGCGTTATCGGGACCATTCGAGAAAACCACGATCACTTTTCTTCCGGTGAAATGAGCGGCGTCTTGGACGGTGAGCAAAAGACAGTTGTAGAGCGCGGCATCGTCTCCGGCGACAGTGGTACGCGCGGCGCGCACGACTTGCGACCGGTCGGAGGTCAACAGTGTACCGCGGGAAAGATCGCGGCTGTAAGAATAGAACGCGACTTTGTCCGCGCCTTCGAGCGAGCGGACGAAATCAGCAATGGCATCCTGCGCGAAGACAAAACCGCGGTACATATAATTGCTGGTATCGAAAAGAACAAAAACGTTCGCGCCTTCGACGTAATCGGCGAGCTGATTTGCCGACATCCGCGCGCCGTTGTCCTGCTGCTGATCGGCCGGAACGTCGGACGGCTTGACGTCCGAGCCTGGCGGCGGGTTCAGCACAGCGCGGACCGACCCGTTGCCTTCTCCAAAAGTGGCGATTCCTTCCGGGATCCCGTCCTCGGTGACGACGAAGTCCTGCGGACGCAGTCCGGTAACGTACTTCCCTTTATTGTCGGTGACCGCGACATTTAACTGCACCAAGTCCACGGTGACGTTGATGCGAGGCGGGGTAATTTCCTGCGCTACAGCGGGAGTTGCAAAGAAAACAGAATACGCGACGTAAAAACAGACAAACAGGACGAGTCTCTTGAGCATGACGACCTCGATGTGAGTGGCTACGGCCCTCTCGCAGAGCTTGCCTGGCGAGCGGTGAATTGCTCGATCCTCGCCAGCTCCGCCTACGGCTGAGAACTACCAGCATTGGGCGGCAGCGAGGGAGGCTTGCTCTGCCGAAACTCTTCTGCCGTTTCGCGCATGGCACGAAGTAACGCCGGCCAATCGTTCAGGTCGGTGGCGAAAATCTTCGCGACCATGCGAACGGTGAGCTCGGGAGCCAGACGGTTCAGCGCAACGGGCGGATAGCCCATCTCGTCTGCCAAGCGAGCCCAACACAAATTCGTGGAATCCCAAGTCTCAGCCAGCAACCTGCTGGAATAACCCTGGAACATGGGGAATGGCGTGACGTTCAACAATTCACGGGCATAGGTGCGCGCCAATATAGGATGAGGCACGCCAAAATCCTGCGAGATACGTTCCCAACTGACTTCGGTTGCATGCTGGCGGTTCAATTCGTCGAGTTCCCTTCCCGCTGGACCCCAGGAGTTCGTATCGTTCGGGAACCTTCGCCGATATTCGGCGGTCAAATAGAAAGCGTCCGCTGGAGCGACCTGCGAGGAGACTTCGGTCAGATGTCCTGCGCGGAGAGCTTCTTCTACTTGCGCCGATCTTTGCGGAATCATGCGGTCGGAAAAGATGGCGATCACTTTGGTGCGCAGTTCTTCGCTCTGCGCGGCTGACGCGAGGATTTCCTCGCCGGCGCTTTGATAGAGCGCGACGGCGTGGAGTTCGTCGCGGCTGACGTTCCACCAGCGCGGCAAAACCGAATCGGCTAAAACGCTCGGGACCAGGTCGGGCCAAATCAGAGCCTGGACGTTCTCCGGCGAAATAAAATCCTGCTCCATTTGCGCGAGGACATAAGGCAATTCGGCGAGCGAGCCCACCAGATGAGCTCCGCCACCAGCCGGAGATCCCGCGCCGAATACGCGGGGAGTTTGCCAGAGCGAATCCTCCAGGCCCATCACCGTCTCTCCGGAAAAGTCGTGAGAGCGAATCAGAAGCGGATTGTTGTGGAGAGCTTGCGCGCCAGGCGGTTCGTAATAAGCGTAGCTCAAGCCGACGAGCGTGTCCCGGAAGAAAGGAACGAGTTCACCGCGCGCTTGTTCCAATTCCGCGCTGGAAGCCTTCGACGCGACAACCTTGGCAAGATCCGTGCGCATTTCCAAATCAGTGTGGTGATTGTTGTAAGTGCCGGTCGTAAACTCGGTGCGCTCGCTGCTGGTAAAAATCGGGCGCGGCATTTGGAACTCTGTAAGCTCCTGAGCGAGCGGAAGCAGGCTATTATTCGGAGGATTGCCGCGCGCGGTTTCACGCAGGCCGTCGCCGAGCGCGATTAGCGTATCGAGCGAAACCAGGCGCTGATCGTCGAGCACCAAGCGAATCCTATCGGCCACTTCCCTGTGGATGCGTTGCGCTTCCGGATTGGTCTGGCGCGGACCGGCCATCAACTCGACGACTTCATCCTGAGCCCGCTGCGGCTCGCCGCCGCCGGCGCGCAAGACTTGAGCCAGCGAGTTGCGACCGGCATCGAACAGCGCGCCGGACGATGACACATGCCCGAAAGGCTTGATCATTTCCTGCCAGGAATCGTCCAGCTTGGTCCCGGGAATTTCGCCCTGGCGAGCCAGGATTTGCCAGAGCCCGATATTCGCTTCGAAGATCCCCATGGCGTTGCCGCGCAACGTGTGGTCTGGAATCTTGCCGAGCGACCCGGCTGTGGTTAGAAACGTGGTGATGGATGCATCGCTCAGCTCCGGAAACTCCGAAAAGATCAAATACTGATCGCGGAACGCGCGGAACTTCGTAGCCATCAGCTCGACTGCGGGAGCGCTCAAGCGACGCCCCGCAGGACGCTTGGCGTCAATTTCACTCAGCATCAGAAAAGCGTCGGTGGGCCCTCCGTCTATGTATAGCCGGGAGAGCGCGAACATAACATCTAAGAGTCCGTCCGGGGTGTTCCAGCTCTTGAGTTCCACGTTCGCGCTGCGGGCGACGTCGGAAACGGCTTTCTGCCTGAGAATGGTCTTCCACGCCTGGAGGCTTCCAGGAACGTGCGGATCGCCGTTGGGTTCCCACTGCAGGCGCGTGATCAGGAGCAAAAGAGTGGGGTCTGGACGAAACACAGAGGACGTGGCGCTGGGGGTCGTGCTTTTGCCGCGGAGCGCTTCGTAGCAGTGCCGCAGGCGGGGAGATTCGACGAAGTGCGCTTGCTGTTCGGGAGTAACGCGCGCGAGCGAGTCAAAGTAAGCGGCGAGCCAGCCGTTATCTTTCGTGAGCAGGCGGGGGACAAATTCCGCGGGCGATTCCGGATTTGCACCCACCAACTCTTTCCAGGCCGACTCTTCGGCTGGTCCGCCGGGCACGACGACGTGATCGGCGCGAATGCGGATGTAGCTGCCGTAAAAATCCAGGGAGGCAGCGTAGGAAGCCAACTTTTTCATTCCCGGCTGTCGCAGCAGACTGGCCTGGGTTTCCGGATCCATGTGCGCCCAGGCGTAGTAAAGACGAGAGAGAGTAACGTCGTGCAGAAACGCATCAAGTAAAGTGGCGCCGCCCTGTTTGCTTCCCCCGAGCCATTCGCGTTCCGTCAAAAGTATGGGCACCTGAGAGCTGGGGTAGGAATACGTGAAGGGACCGCCGCCCTGTAAAGTTTTTTCCAGTTCGGGAAGCGGAAAACCGGAGTCGATGGTGAGGAACGCTCTGCGCGCGTCTTCTGTCTCGACGTAGGTGCTGCTCTTACCGCAGTCCGGGCGCGTGCGATAGCCCAGGATGCCCAGCAATTGCTTGGCGTCGTCGCAATTCGTAACGTGAATCACGCCGCTGGTTCCCGCGAGCGCCGCCAGTTCCCTGGCCTGCTGCACGTAGCGCCGGAGGAGAATCAGAAACTCGGTTGGCCGACCGCTCGCGCCCGAGCCCTCGTAACCAATGATGAAAACGTTGCGGGCGAGCAGCGGCATCACTTCTTCGGGAGCGACTTTCTGACTGATCCCAGCCATGCGCAGGAAAGAACGCAGCGGTCCGGGAATCGTCGTTGTCGCCTGCTCGTGCACATGCACTACTTGGTCTTGTTGCTCTTGCGGCGCGGAGGGACTCTGAGGAGTGGCGGCGCGGACAGCAGGAGTGAAACAGGCACAAACGCAGCATACAAACATGAGTGGAGCAGAAAGATAGACGGGATGCTTCATGGCACGCGCCCCAAAAAGCCCTTACGAAATCCTGCAGCTACTTTCACCAATCGGTAAGAACCGCTAGATGCGCTTGGCTGCGGCTCAAATCCGAATGGTGATCGTCGCCAAACCCACGGACAGGACCCCTAGGATTCGCATCCTACTCTTGTTTCAATCACGGAAACAATAAATTTTTGTTCACATCAAGACTCGGCGAAAATCGGCCAGGACCCGGCGTGAAGGAAATGCTGGAGGAGCGCGTTCTATTCTGCTATTGGATCGTGGTTGCAATCGCAGGCGGCGAAGAAAGGACGGAAGGAGCCGCCGCGAGAGGGCCGAGCGACGCATGGAACCAGGCTGATTGCTAGAGTTAGGGATTGCGAAACGTCTACGGCACCGCCTGTGTGCTTTGCACCGGCAGTTTTGCGGCTTCCCATCCGGCGATGCCGCCGGCAATTTCACCGACGGAATCGAATCCGCCGCGTTGCAACAGGCTCGCGGCGATGGACGAGCGGTAGCCTCCGGCGCAATAGACCAGCAGCCGGCGGTCCTTGGGCAACTTTTCAAAATTTTCCGCCAGATGATTCAGCGGGATGCTCAAGCTTCCGGCGATGTGCTTGTGATCGCGCTCGCGCGGCGCGCGCACGTCAATGGCTAGCGGCGGCTGAGCTGACGACAAAAGTTCGGCGGCGAATGGCGCGCTCAGGCGTTCGGTAAAGGCAATCAGTTCCGGCCGTGATTCGAGGCTTTGCAGTCCACCCTGCAAATATCCGGCGACGTGATCGAACCCGATGCGGCCGAGACGAATCGCAGACTCATTTTCGCGGCCGGGGTCCGCGATAATTACAATCGGGTTCTTGCGATCCAGCACAGTTCCGGCCCAGGTTGCGTATTCGCCGATGAGGCCGATATTGATGCTGCCTACCAGATGCGCCGAAGCAAATTCGGTGGCATCGCGGGTATCGAGGACTTGTGCGCCGGCCGCCTGCAATTCCAGCACGGCGTCGAGCGTCAGCGGGTTCATTTCGCGGGCAAGCGCCTGGTCCAGCGTCGGGCGCTCTTGGCTATTGAGCACGGCGTCATAGTTGAAGTATGCCGGAGCTTCCGGTTGATCGGCGGTAACCACCTGAATGAACGCTTCTTTGCTCATGGGCTGGAGTGCGTAGTTCGAACGCCGCTGCTCGCCCAGAGTCGATACCGTCTCCTTGCTGATTGCCTTCCCGCAGAGCGAACCCGCGCCGTGAGCCGGATACACCAAGCTTTGATCCGGAAGCGCCAGGAGCTTCGCATGCACCGAATCGAAGAGCATGCCGCCAAGTTCGGCGGCTGACCATCCCAGCGCCGCGCGCAGATCGGGCCGGCCAACGTCCCCGATGAACAAAGTGTCGCCGGTCAGCACCGCGTGCGGCTGCGTATCGCTCGCGTTGAGGTCGTAAACGACGATCGAGATCGATTCCGGGGTGTGGCCCGGCGTTTCGAGCGCCTTCAGACGCACGCGTCCGAACTCGAGGACGTCGCCATCGCGAAGTGGAATGGACACATACGCTGCTTTCGCCGCAGCGCCCAAGTAGATTTTTGCGCCCACCCGATCGCGCAGTTCCAAATGTCCAGCAACGAAATCGGCGTGGAGATGCGTCAGGAATACGTGTTTGATCTGAAGGGCGTGCTCGGCGGCAAACGCGATGTATTGGTCCGTGTCGCGTTGCGGGTCAACAACAGCTGCCGTGCCTGTCTGCTCGTCTCCAATAACGTAGGAGGCGTGCGCCAAGCACGGCAGATAGAACTGCTTGAGGATCATGCTGAATTATCCTCACGCTCCGGTCGCTACTTCGGCTGAGGAACAATCCGCAGATATGGCTTCGGAGACTTCCAGCCACCGGGATATTTTTGCTTGGCCTCTTCCTCCGGCACAGACGGAAGGATGATCACATCTTCGCCCTGTTTCCAGTTCACAGGTGTGGCGACTTTGTGCTTGGCGGTAAGCTGCATCGAATCCACGACTCGCAGCACTTCGTCGAAGTTGCGGCCGGTGCTCATCGGATAGCTCAGCATCAGCTTGACCTTCTTGTCGGGGCCGACCACGAACACGGTGCGCACGGTGGCGTTCGTGGCAGCGGTGCGGCCTTCGGAAGTACTTCCCGCGTCTGCCGGAAGCATGTCATACAGCTTGGCGATTTTGAGTTCCGGGTCGCCGATCATCGGGTATTTTACTTTATGTCCCTGCGTCTCTTCGATATCCGCAGCCCACTTGCTGTGGCTGCCCACCGGGTCCACGCTCACCGCGATGATTTTGCAATTGCGCTTCTCGAATTCGGGCTGCAGCCCGGCCATGTAACCCAGTTCGGTGGTGCACACCGGAGTAAAGTCCTTGGGATGCGAAAACAAAATGGCCCAGCCGTCGCCGATCCATTCGTGGAAGTTGATGGTGCCCTGCGAAGTTTCGGCGGTGAAATTGGGAGCTTCGTCGTTTATGCGCAGCAATGAATTGCCCTCCTGAGGCCGGACTATTATACAGGGGATAGCGTCGAGGACGACGACAGACAATTTGCACCAACCGGCGCTAAAAGCGTGCGTTCCATCCGCGGAAGTGCGACCTGTGCACCTCTTCTGCGCTTGATGCCCGATCGGCAAAGTCTCAACAGCGAGCCGATAGCCGCCTGGGAGTGTAGGGCGGAAAGTTGATCTTCCAGAAGTTTGTTACGGGTTCCACAAATTCGATTCCCACGGTCCATTTGCCATCCTGCAAGGACCCGACGTCCACCACCCGGCACTCTTGCTCTTGACCAGTGCTCTTGTTAACAACCAAAATGCTCTGGCCCTTCCGTACCTTGGCGGCCAGCGCAAGCGCTCCTCCGTGAGCGTTCACGGAGAGCATGTGGGTGAACTCGTTGAAGGATTCCAAGAATATGTCCTGCCCAAAAACATGCACACGGATGGACAGCCTGAGCCGCTTGCTTCTTCGCAGTGGTCTGGCTGGCCGAATCTGTGCACTCATACGCGCTAAATTTAAAATCGTGATCAGTCCGAGCACAATAGTACTGACTGTTGCGGAGTTATTTATTGACGGATGGCAAATGGCGCACTATAGTGCACGACAGTGCACTTGGCAATTGGCGTTTGAGTGAATGAGGCAGCGGTGTGGCGCCGTGAAGCGGCCGATTGCGCGTAGTTTCAAGTGCCGGGCGAAGCACTAGGCGATTCTAGCGGGGCCGACTTTTGGACGCCCTGGACTTCCGGTTTTTCGCCAAGAACTCGTGGACTGCCTGGCGCACGAGCGCTGAGACGGGCGCGAGTGATTTCTCCGACATTCTAGCGAGCTGCTTCGCCTGCAGGCCAGTCAGCCACACCACAGTTCTCTTCATGCTCTTATGGTGCCCGCTAGAGCGCTATAGAGTCGATAGTACACCTTTACCGAATACCACCCACTGACAGTACTAATCCAGAATCACTGTGAACCGTAGTCAGGCAGCCGACAGTATTCGCTACGCTGCATTGGCAAAGTGACATTGGCCCGGCGCAACGTCCGGCTAATCGATTCTGGCGTAACGGCATATTTACCCGCTACGCGCGAGTCAGTTTTGGAAGAGAAAATGCGCGCAAGTGAATTTCCGGCCCGGAACGTCGCATCCGGGAGAGTGCTGCAATCGGAGATGTGCATGTAAGGAGTGCATCCATGTACGAATCCTACGATCAGTGTCGTATTCCGCAACGACCACGATTTGAGTGGGAAGAACAATTTTACAAAGCTCTCTCCACCTCGCGCGACGCAAATGAAGCCAATGCCGCCGCGGAATGGATTCTTTTCAGCCGCCTTACGGGGAACGCATGCTATCCACTGCAGGCGGACGAGCGCACCGCGATGGACGATTGCCTCTACGTGTTGCGAAGGTTTCAGGTGGAGCAGCTGGATTATCCGCGGCTCGACCTGCGCGTCGATGAGGTGAATTCGCCGACCGAAGAAGAAAAACTGATCGAGCAGGCATTCGAGGAAATTGTGGGCCGGCCGATGCTGCTGCGAGAGCAGCCTTATTTCTTACGGAAATTGCGGCGTGCCTAGCGCGATACCAAGCTTCACAACCTGTTACTTGCCGATGGGATACGGCAGAGTGATCTTCTTTTCACGGAACGCGCGGAAGATTTCCATGAACAAATCACTCTTCAGCGCGCCCGTACGGTCAACCATGGACGTCGTCGAAACGCGCAAGCTGATATCAACACTGTTGTCACCGAAACCAGCAACCAGCACGGCGGGTGCGGGATTTTCCAGGACATTTTCATTGCGTTTCGCAATATCCAGCAGCACTGCGCGGACCTGATCCAAATCGCTGTCGTAAGAAACCCCCACAGGAACCGTAAACCTTACAGTACGGTCGTTCGCGGTCCAGTTGGCCACGCGGCCGTTTATGAATTCGGAGTTCGGCACGATGATGATTTCGTTGTCGAACGTCCGCACCCACGTGCCGCGCGCGCCGATGCGGATCACTTCCCCATGCGTGTTGCCTATGTCAATGAAATCGCCGAGCTGGATCGGCCCTTCCCACAGAATCACGATCCCCGCCACGAAATTCGCCACGATGTTCTGCAAACCGAAGCCGATGCCCACTCCCAGCGCGCCACCCACCACCATCAGGCTGCTTAAATTCAGGCCGGTGCTGTCGAGGCCGATGATCACGCCCAGGGCGAAAATCACGTAGCCTGCCACGCGCACAAACGCGTATTGGTGGCCGCGGTCCATTGAGGTGCGAGTAAGTTCCCTTGCCAGGAAGGCCCGAAATAACCGCGAGAATAGGGACAATGCGATCAAAAACAAGCTGCACTTGATCAGAAACAGCGGCGTGAGCGGCAGTTTCCCGATGGTAAAAAGCGGCCATTGCAAAAACCGGCGCATACCTTCGTTGAGCGTGTTGAATAGTGATGTGGACTGCAGACGCCGCGAAAATATCCACTCCACTAATCCCCAGCCCAATAATGCCGCGACCACCGCGCTCGCGATAATAATGATCCGATTCTCCATGCTCATCTTCATCTGGCTCACCCCTTTCCAGTGAACGATAGCACTCTATCCGTTCACCTTGTGTGTCGCCGAATCGGATTACGCTCAGCCCGACTGCTGGCTGCCACGATCCAATTCCCATTGCCAAGAGATGCGACAAGCAGCCCGACAGGAATGCCGCGCGTCCAGAGAGGACGGTGAATTATGGCAACGGGATGCGATAGAGATTGCGGCGCGTATTCTGGCGAGAGTAGGCGTAGATGGAGGGGCTTATCGCGGAATCCACTGTTTGGGGAATCACGGCCGCGGCTGCCGCAGCCTTCAAATCTTCCTCTCGCGCAATTCCGGCCGCCGGCAACTTGGGCAGTCCCGTATGATCCAGCACCGGCAACGCGTAACTTACCTCATGCATCAGTGCAAACGAGACGTACGCAAATTTGCCGGACCTGTCCCAAACCAGCCAGCAATAGGAACGGCACAACGTCGCGGACGCGCTGCCATCCACGGCAAAGGCGGTGACCTGGGCCGTGTGCTCCTGATCGGGCCCTTCCGAGCCGGCGGCGAACCAACGGCCGTCTGGCGATGCCGCGATGGCATCGATCACGCGTTGCGAGGATATCTTGCGCCGGCCTGTCCCATCCGCTTTCATGCGGTAGAGAAAATTCGAGTCACCTTCGATGGCGCGAAAAACAATATCGCCATCGGGCAAAAAGAAAGGGGAATCGTCGATCGCTGTGGGGGGGGAAATACGCACCGGCGAGGAGCGGCGATTCGTCGGCGCAACCCAAAGGCTGGAATGTCCGCTCTGATCGTTCGCGGCGAACGCGACTTCCTTCCCGTCCTTAGAAACCGAGTAATTTTCCATGAAATAACCCGGTAACAGGCTCTCTGTGCTCCCTCCGGTCAAGTCCTTGACCTTGAGTTCGTAACCGGGCGTTTGGCCGTTCGCCATCAAGTAATAGAGGCTCTTTCCATCAAAAGAGAACGAAGGTCTCGAGGCAGAACCTTCCGAGGAAATCTGGTGATCGCCGTCCTTGTCGTGATACCACACCGTGCTGTCCTGCGATCCGACCGCAGTGATCAGCGATTTGCCGTCGGCGGCCATTGCGATGCCCTGTTGGGAAGTCGGGCCGGAAGTCAGCAGCTCCGGTTCTCCGTCCGGAAAACGCTGTTGCCAGATGTGATATTCGCCATCCTTCTCTGCCGTGAGGTATATCAATTTGCCGTCGGGTGACCACGCGCCTGAATTGCAGCGGACGTTCGGAGGGCCCACGACGCGCACGTCACCACCGCCTTGGAAAGGAACAACGCGGCACGGCAGAAGGTTGCCACGGCTGCCCATCTCAACGACCAGTACCCATTTCCCGTCGGGTGAGAGATAGGAATGATGAACCATGCTGCGCTCACCGGGAGGCACGTAAACGTCGCGGCTTTGCCCGCGTCCTCGGTCGGTGGTGACGAGGACCATGTGAAGTCCCTCTTTTATTTCTGAGAAGAGCAAGCGCTTGCCGCCTTCGATCCACGTTAACGAAGAAGCGTTGGGCAGCAGAGTGTGCGGGTCGCCCCCGAGAACCGGCACTTCCACGACGTCCCAAGGATCGACCGTGCTGTATGCGATGCTCGAACCGTCTGGCGAAAAGGCCGGGCCTAACTTTACCGACGAGTCGTGCGTGAGCCGAACGGGCTGGCCGTCCGGCAGAAACTTGACGTAAATCTGCCCCGGCCCCATGAAGGAACTATTCCCGCGGATGAAGGCGAGCATACGTCCATCGGGGGAAAGAGCCGGATACACTGCGGAGTCAGTGAAAAAAGTTAGCTGTTCCCAGTCTTTACTCGGGGGAGGCCCGCTGCGCGACGAGTGAAAGAAAAATGCTGCAGCGAGAGCCGCCAAGGCGAGGATCGCGGCCGCTGCGTAAAAGTAGGGTCGTCGCACCGCGTATTTTGGCGTCGCCACAAGCGGGATTGCGGATTGCGAGCCGGGCTCCGCGCGTGGCGTCTCGGCCGAAGGCAACACACGCGCGCGGCCCGAGGTGCTATCGCGCTTCAGGCGCTGCAATTCCGCGCGCAGGTCGGAGGCGTGTTGGTAGCGAAGGTTGCGGTCTTTTTCAAGCGCACGGTTGATAATTTCTTCCAGTTTCGCGGGTAGCTCGGGATTCAGGCGAACGGGCGCAACCGGCTCTCGATTGAGGATGGCATCGAAAATGACGCCGGAAGTATCTCCGCGAAATGGCAGGCCGCCCGTGGCCATTTCATAAAGCACAACACCGAATGAGAAAAGGTCCGTGCGCGCATCGAGTGGCGTGCCACGCACTTGTTCCGGCGACATGTAAGCGACTGTGCCCACCGCACTGCCGGGACTGGTCAAGAATTCCTCCGCAGCCGCGGTTGCAGTGGGCATCGCGGAAACACCGGCGCCTGCGCCGCCAGGGGCAACCTTCGCTAAGCCGAAATCGAGAATCTTCGCGTGCCCGCGTTCAGTGACGAAGATATTCGCGGGCTTGATGTCACGGTGGACAATTCCCTTCGCGTGTGCCGCGTCGAGGGCGTCCG
>Ga0210386_10000394_pt1 | contig 40767 bp, 38 predicted proteins | sample IncBWH32OmetaG_FD_160091 | JGI IMG/M metagenome (GOLD analysis project Ga0210386, IMG submission 160091) | Forest soil microbial communities from Barre Woods Harvard Forest LTER site, Petersham, Massachusetts, United States - Inc-BW-H-32-O ...
GTCTTCACGGCCACGGCGACTTCGAACGCATTCTCGAAGATCTGAAGAAAACTTATCGCCGCAATCAGAAGAACTGGAAGCGGCTGCTCGATCAGGCGCCGCAGAGCTCTTCGTGAGTCGTCACTAGTCCTGAATTTGCGTTTGCCGACGCAGGTCTTTCGGCGCAGCATGCTTCCAGGCCGAGAGCAGGGCCTGCCCTACGATCTGCTTCTTCGCCGCCTTCAGATGCACATGCGTCGAGCCGTGCTCACCCCACAATCCCGGAACAGGCGCGAACGCCGCCGAGTCCACTTGAGTGAACCGGAGCTGGTCGGGCAGAGACAGCTTTACCATGCCGAAGTTCTTATCCGGATACGCGAGCGTAGCGAAGATTTTCCCGCGCACCCGGAAATCGGGATGGTTCATATGCTCCGCCTCGACTGCTTCCGGCAGATCGAGAGCGAGTCGTCGAAATTCATTCGCGGTCATCGCGTTCACCCGTGTGCCTTTTGTTCCAGCTGTTCCTTCGACATATCTTTGATATGTGTCCCGATGAACCACTGGAAACCGAATGGATCAGCCACGCCAGCCATCCTGTCACCGTAGAACTGATCTGCCGGCTCGCGCAGGCTCTTCGCGCCCGCCGCAAGAGCCTTCCGGTAAACCGCATCGCAGTCTTCGACGTAGATCATCAGGCTCATGGGCGCGCCTCCGTAGTGCTCGACGCTGAGCGCTCCCCACTGCGGATTCTCATCCGCCATCATGACGCAGGAATCGCCGATCTCGATCTCCGCGTGGCCGATCCTGCCATCGTTGCCCGCCATGCGAAGGCGCTCGGTTGCGCCGAAGGCCTTGGTGTAGAAGGCGATCGCATCGGCGGTGCTCTTGAAATACAGATATGGCTGCACGCTGTGGTAGCCGTCGGGGATAGCTCTTACTTCAGGCATGTGATTTCTCCTCGCGTATGGCTTCTCTTCTATTGACAGCAAGTGTGACGCGCAGTGATGAAATTGGATTGTAAAAATCTGACCTCTCGCGTCGATCAGACGAGCGGAACATGGTTCAGATGCTCCGTGGCACGCGCCGCGTACACAGTCGGCGTAAATCCGGAAAAGCTCTGAAAATCATGAATGAAATGCGCCTGGTCATAATACCCGCAATCGATCGCAACATCCGCCCAGTCAATGGGCGATGCGCGATGAACCTTTCGCAACACACGCTGAAATCGCTGCACGCGGCTGAACGACTTCGGCGCGAGCCCCACCTGGTTGTGAAACAGTTCCACAAACCTGCGATGGCTCAGACCGATCCGATCCAGCACTGCCGCAACGCTCATGCGGTGCGGGCGCGCGCAGAAGTGGTGCAGCGCAAAACTCACTCCCGGATGCAGCTCGAAGGGCCGCACCGCCTGGCGTATCAGAAAGCTCTGCGTCAATTCGAACATGCCATCAATGTCGGGAGACGCCAGCAGCCGCTCTCGGAGCTCGTGGACCGAGTTGCGCCATAGGCATTCGAGAGATACGTCGCTGTCGGCAAATTCTGATGACGGAATGCGAAAGAAGGGAAATGACCCGCCGGGTTGAAATTCGATGCCAAAGACCCGCTCTTCCTGCTCGGTATCGATCACAAAGGGCCGCGAGCGCGGTCCCGACAGAACCGCGAGACCGAATGATTCACATTTACCCAAATCGCAGGGGTCGTAGATGCGAATGGGTTCATCGTGCAGGTTGATGATGATGGCGGGTTCGCCATTGGGCATCAACTGCTCTTTTGCGTGCGTCTGTGGAGCGCCCTCCCAGTACCAGAAGCACTTCACAAACTGCGCAAGCGGCGCTGGCGGCGCGTAAAGACGATGAGTCATGGCACGCCGCTCATTTTACTCTGGTGCGGTAAAAGGGGCGCTCGAAGCGGTCGGGGCCATTGGCGGTGCACGGAGAACCCGTCTGAACTATCCGAATTGGCTCTGGTTCAGACGGGTCCCACTTGCGGGCGGTGAATCGCCTACTCGGTTTCTGCCACGAAGACCGCAGTAGTGAGGGCGGGTACGGTGGCCGTGCCCTGCTTCGAGTTAAAGCTTGACTGCCGGGTAGTTGGATCGCCGGAGTTTTGCTGGACTGGGTGCAGATGTAGTTTCAAACCTTGCAGCCGGCCATCGGTGAAGCTGATCTGTGCGTTGGTTGCATTGAAGGCAACAACGATGTGTTTGTAGATTCCATAGTTGCCGCCATTAGCGTCCAGCTTCATGACGATGAGGCCGGGTGTCTGGCTTTGTCCGGTATTGAGGAAGGTGAGGTTCTGTTGCACCTCTTCAAAGGTGGGCATGCGGAAAAGTTCTGAACTGTAGCGGATCTCCAGCAGTTCGCGGAACGCCTCGCCGCTGTAGGCGATGTTGGCGGACAGCGGCGTGTAGGCCGTGTTGGTGAGCAGAGGCGTCATGATGGGCCATTGGGCCTGGTTCTGGCTTGCAATGGGGAGGCCGATGCCCCAGTTGGCGGTCTGGCCGCTCCAGTCGATCTTGTTGAACCAGTCTCCCGAGTCGTAGCTGTTCTGGTCCATGTCTTTAGAGCGGAGGAGATCGTCGCCGGCCTGGAAGAAGGGAATGCCTTCGCCCAGCGTGACGAGGCTCATGCCCATGATCTGTCTGCGGGCACGGGTGGCGATAGAGTCGTTGAAGCTCGACTTCAACTGCACCTGGTCGAAGAGGTCTTGGTTGTCGTGAACAGAGGCGTAGTTGATGGCCTCAATCGGACTCTTGGTATATCCGGTCGGCTGGCCGTTGTAGTTGACGCCGGCTCCGGTGACGGTGGCGCCGGCGCTGTCGGTGAAGGTGTAGTCGCGCAGGTTGCCGGTGAGGCCGACGAGGATCCAGTCAGAGTTTTGCAGCAGAGTGCCTAGTATACCAAGCGGCTGCGGCGGGTTAGCGCTGATGTAGTCGCTGGAGTCGGTGAAGAGTCCGGTGGCGAAGCCCTGGACGCGTTCGTCGGTGAAGGGGCTGCCACCGCGGATGCCATCGCGGATACGGTCATTGAAGGTGCCGATACCGAATCCGTAGAGATTAAGTTGCGAGGCATTGGGTCCGATCGCGTTGTTAGCGGTTTCTCCTTCGGTGAAGCCTTCTCCGTAGAGATAGATCTTCGATCCGTCGACTTCGTCTTTTTCAGGCGTGAGCGCACGCAGGGCTGCCTGAATGTCCGTCATGTTGTAAGTGAACATCAAGCTCATGATGTCGAAGCGGAAGCCGTCGATCTTGTATTCGGTGGCGTTGAGTACGAGGGTATCGATGATCAGCTTTTCCATCATCTTGTGTTCGGCTGCCGTATCCGGACAGCAGGAGGCTGTATCGAGATTGCCGTTGGCGTCGAGGCGGTGGTAGTAATTCGGCACCACCTCATCGAGATTGGAGTTGGGCCCTTCGCCGCTGGCGTTGGTGTGGTTGAAGACGACGTCCTGCACGACGCGCAGACCGGCCTTGTGCAATCCATCGACCATGATCCGGTATTCGCGGGCGCGGTGGTCGGGATTGATGGCGTAGCTGCCTTCGGGGGTCATGTAATGCACGGGATCGTAGCCCCAGTTGTAGGCGGGGCTGGTCTGGCTGGCCGTGACGGCAGCCTGCTGCTGCTGGCCGTCCGGTGGAAATGCTGCCAAACCGGTGGGAATGATCCAGGTGGATTTGTCTTCGTTCACGCTGGCGAAGTGGAAGGATGGGAGAATGTGGACGGCTTTGAGTCCGCTGGCGGCGAGCGAGCGAAGGTGCTTCATGCCATTTGAATTCTGATCGTCGAAGGCCTCATACAAGCCCTGGTGCGCAGCAGGGACGGTAGGATCGTTCACGCTGAAGTCGCGGACATGAAGCTCATAGATGCTCATGTCGCTGACGCTTCGCAGTGGAGGCGAAGTGTCCTCGTCCCAGCCGGCGGGTTTGGTTTCGTCTGAGTCGAGGTCAGTAATGCGGCTCTTTGTGCCATTGAGTGCGATGTCAATCGAATATGGATCGCTGGTGACGTTTGTGTCGACTGCCGAATCTGATGGCACCCAGACCTTCACGCTGTAGAGGTAATACTTGTCGCGCCAGTTGGGATTGCCGCGAGCCACCCAAACTCCGTTGTGGTTATGCATGGGGAGGACGGCGATGGGCGAAGTGTCGGCCGCGTGATCGAAGAGCTGCAGGGAGACGCTCTGGGCGGTGGGAGCCCAGACCTTAAGCTTGATTGCGCAGTTCTCATCGTCTGGCCAGTCGCGCCAGCCATGCTGATCGTCATGATGGAAAACGACGCCCAGCTTTCCGGAATAGTAGTAGAGATCGTCGAGGGCTCCGGCGAACTGCAGGCCGGTGGCGTAAGCCAGCGCACCGCTCGAGCTCACTGCGGAGAAGGCAAGCTGACCCTTGAGAGCGGTCTGGATCTCGGAGAGTTGAATGTCCGGCGGAATCGTAAGAACCGTGTAGCCGCTCAATTGGGGATAACGGTATAGCTCGTCCGCAGTGAGACTTCCGCCGACCGTCAGAGGGATGTTCGTGCCGCCGGTGATGCCGGTGGGAGTGACCGCAAGGCCACCAGTCAGGCTGAAGCTGAGGGCGTAGGTGTCACCGCTCTGAGCGAACTGCGGCTGGATGGCTATGCGCTGACGGTCGAGCCAGTAGGCCTGCTCAACGTTCAGGAGGCTGGCAAGGATTTCGGCGGGTGTGGGTATTGAGGTGTAGACGTTGGCGTTGCCGGAGATTACCCAAGCCTGGAGGTAGGTGGACACCGCGAGATACATATTCGGACCGGGGTCTTTCACGCCGGTTGATGTGTTGTGAACGATGAATCCGATATTTTGCGCGTTGGGGATCAGAGCGATGTCAAAGTACGCGCCGTAGGCGTCATAGCTGGTGGCGAAGGTCAGGCCGTCGTTGTAGTCGCCGGTATATTCGGCGGTGTCTTCGAAGGCGTATACGGACCAGTTGGAGTAGTTTCCATCGGGGCGATAGTAGTGAATGCGAGCGTATCCGGGAAGCAGGGCGTTGGGATTGCTGAGATTGATGGGTTTGTCGTAGAGCTTGCCGATTCCGGAGTAAGCCCAATATTCGTTGCCCATGGTGGTGGGGTCTACGAACTCGTTGGGGCCGGGATCTTTCTGGTCTCCGCCGGGGGCGGTGGGATCGTGGATGATGAGGCCGACATTCTGTGCGCCGGAGGTGACGCCGACGTCGAAGTATGCGCCATAACTGTCGGTTCCGGTGACCTGCACGGGTCCGCCGCCGTAGTTTCCAGTATTTTCGGTGGTGTCGTAGAAGGCATAGACGGTCCAGCCGGTGTAGATGCCGTCGGGCCGGTGGTAGTGGATACGGATGTCACCGGACGGGATGGGCGGATCGGACTGCGCGGAGGCTGGGGTGAATGCAAGGAAGCCAAACAGAAGCATGGGCAGCGAAAACGCAGCCCTGCAGAGAAGGCGGCACGTGGGTTTGAGTCTCATGGGAGTCTCCTGAAGATGTATTCGGCGCTGGTTGTGGTTGCTCCTTTCAGCGGCGCTCACATTAGTCGGAGAGGACGTAAGGTGTCAAGCTACCGTGGCTTTGTTGGTTTCAGCCTTGGTCAATTTCTGTTGACTGAGTCGATTCCCGCTGCCGCCAGAGGAAATGTCTCGCTTAGATAGCCCGTACACTCGGCTGAGCCAGGCACTGACTGGCTATTTATGAGTTGTGGGGATTGTGATGAAGCTTTTAATCTTTGCTGTTTGTGTTCTGTCTTCGTTTAGCAGTCTGAGAGCGCAGAAGCCTGTGTGGCAGCCATCCCCGGGACATACGCAAGTGGCGATATGGCCGGGGGCGGCGCCCGATCCGCAGCCTGTTGCGGGGCCGGAGTTCGTCGAGACCGATCCGAAGTTCCTGATCGCCGGCAGGACCGTGGCGGGAATAAGCAACGTGACGCGGCCTACGATGACAGTCTATTCGGCGGAAGGAAAGAATACGGGCGCTGCAGTCATTGTCTTCCCTGGCGGAGGCTATCAGGGGCTGGCCATCGATCTTGAAGGCACGGAGGTCTGTGACTGGCTGACGCCGAAGGGGATCACCTGCGTGCTGCTGAAATACCGCGTGACGGATGTAGGGCCGTATCCGAAATCGGGGCCGTATCCGGAATCACCGATGGCACTGGAGGATGCGCAAAGGACGGTAGGGCTGGTGCGCCTCCACGCGGCGGAGTGGCATATCGATCCGCACAAGCTTGGAGTGCTTGGGTTTTCGGCAGGAGGGCATCTGGTGGCAGCGATCAGCAACCATTTTCTGGAGCGGTTGTATCCGGCGGTCGATGGGGCCGACAAAGAAAGTTGCCGCCCGGATTTTGCGGTGGCGATTTATCCGGGGCATCTGTCGCTGTCCGCCGCAGAGTGGGATGCGAAGCAAGGCACGAAGAAGTTTGTGATCCATTTTCCGGCGGGCACCGACAAGAACCTGGGATTGAATCCGGATATCCATGTGACGAAAGAGACGCCGCCTACGTTCCTGCTGCAGAACGAGGACGACCACGTGGACAGCGTGTACGACTCCCTGGCTTACTACATTGCGCTGGAGAAGACCGGGGTTCCGGCGGAGATGCATGTGTATGCGCAGGGCGGCCATGCATTCGGGCTACGGCGCACGAAGCTTCCGGTGACAGCATGGCCGGAGTTGGTGGAGGCGTGGCTGGCCTCGATCGGGATGATTTCGGAGTAGGGGGCGCCGGTAAAGCCCCCTACATCGCTTCTTTCAGTCCCCAGCCGACGAGGAGACTGTTCATGGGGTAGGACGTGAAGTAGCCGATGACCATGCCGATCTGCATCATGAACCAGTAGAGCGGCTGCGTAGGTTCGAGGTGGGGGTTCGGGAAGAGGACGAAGTAAGTCAGCGCCATCCAGCCGAATAAACCGACTTCAAAGGCCAGGATGGAAAGCGTGTCGGCTTTGAGAGCGGCGATGAGAGCCTGTCCGGCCGACAGGTTGCGCATGGGTTTGATGGTGAAGTACTGGAATGCGATTCCGAACAGCCACGCGAGGAAGAGGTCGGCGGCAAAGGAGGCGTAGAGCATCGAGCCGAATAGAGTGAGTCCGAGGCCGAAGAGGGAGAATTCGGCGATGATGTCTCCGACGGTGCAGCCGGCTCCGCAATGGCTGGTGGCGACGGCGGTTTGCTGCCAGGTGGGGTTGCGGGCCATCGCGTTGTGGTCCATGCCGCACATAGTGTCGTGACTCGCTTTGTCGGGGCTGGCCTTCTTTCCGAGGCGAAAGTAGGCCCAAAGGGCGAAGACACTGAAGTAAAGCGCAGTGATCGGCCAGACGAGGTTCATAATCCACATCTTCTGCGGATGGCGGAGCTCATCGACTGCGATGACGATGGCGCAGACGATGGCGACAACGATCGAGACCCAGGCGAGCGCTTCCATTACGGACCTCATTTGCGGCAGTTCATCTCATCAAGGCAGGCGCACCGGCTGACGCGTGGCGGAGAGAAAATCTCTGATGAGCGTGAGGCTTCGATTGATCGCGGAAAAGAAGTTGTTGACGGTGGCGAGATCGGTTCCGCACAGCATCCTGATCTTGCCAGCGCGCAGCCGCGAGAAGCTAATCATCGTGTTTGACTACCCGGAAGCCCTCGGCGACTTCTATATGGGGCGTGTCCCACCCGCCTGGCGGGACGACATTCTGGTTGACCTCAGCTGGTCCCCAGGTGTGCGGCTCGTACACATATACGGGTGTCGATGTCTTTAGAACAGGATCGAGGATCCTCCATGCCTCTTCGACGTAGTCCTGACGCGCGAACAGCGTTGCGTCGCCCGCTATAGCATCGCTCAGCACCCGCGAATAGGCTTCCATCTCGCCGGGACGCGGATGACGGCTGGCTACCAGTTCCACGTCCTGGCGTCTTCCTCCCTCAACAAAAGGCGCTACGGAAACGGCCATCGCCACGGTGATATCGGGACTCAGGCGGAAGCGCAGATAGTTCTGCGGCAAGTCGTGGTTGATGGGGGTCGCGGGAGGCCGGTGGAAGCGGGCGATGATTTCGAGGCAGGTCATGGGCAGGTTCTTTCCGGCGCGGATGTAGAAGGGAACTCCCTCCCACCTCCATGAGTTCAACTCCAGCCGGAGGGCGGCGAAGGTCTCGACTTTGGAGTTCGTGGCCACGCCTTTTTCCTGCAGATAGCCGTTGAACTGACCGCGCACGAGATTTTTCGGATCGAGCGGAGGAATGGTCTTCAGCACCTTGACCTTCTCATCGCGCAGCGACTCGCTATCGTCGCGCGCCGGTGGTTCCATGGTCAGATTACACATCACTTGAAAGATATGGTTCTGGATGACGTCGCGAATCACCCCGGTCTGGTCGTAGAATACGCCGCGCCCCTGAATCCCGAAGTCTTCTGCCATGGTGATCTGCACGCTCTCCACATGGTCACGGTCCCACATCTTCTCCATGAAAGAATTCGCGAAGCGAAAGGAGACCATATTGGTGACTGGACCCTTTGCGAGGTAATGATCGATGCGAAAGATCGCGGACTCGTCGAAGGCGGAATGCAGAATACGGTTGAGCTCCTGCGCCGAAGCGAGATCATGACCGAAGGGCTTTTCGACGATGATGCGCGCGCCTTTGGCAGAGCCCGACTTCACCAGTTGCTCGATCACCGTCTCGAAGAGAAAGGGCGGGATGGCAAGGTAGTGAGCGGGCCGCTCCGACGCGCCCAGCGTAGTCCGGAGCGCGTGAAAGGTAGCAAAGTCCGCATAGTCGCCGTCGACGTACTGAAGCAAGGCGCTCAGCTTCGGCCACGCATCGGGATCGACCCCGCCGTGTGTTTCCAGGCTATCTTTGGCGCGCGCTTTGAACTGGTCGAGGTTCCAGCCAGCCTTGGCTACGCCAATCACGGGAATGTCGAGATTCCCATGCTGGACCAGTGACTGCAGCGCCGGAAAGATCTTCTTGTAGGCCAGATCGCCGGTCGCTCCGAAAAATACCAGCGCATCAGAACGGGGATTGCTCACGAATCGCCTCCTTAAAGCATGTCTTTTGAGGATATTCAGTTTCAGAGATTAACAATTGGTGATTAAGGATAAGCTACTCGCCGGTATCGAGGGCTTCGCGCGGTTTGATATTTCGCGCCACGATGAGAATGCCGAGGAAGACCGCGCCCGCAGGGACTCCCAGTACCAGAATCGCACGCCGCAGCCCCTGCCTCACGCGCGGGGCCGAGCCGGCAGTCGTATCCCGGCAGAGGCTGCATCCCTGCGCCTGACTCAACGCTGAGAAGGCCAGCAAGGCCGCGAGGACGAGCAGAAATCGAATGCGCTTCACTGGAAGCAGACGAGCAGGGCGAAGAGGAAGATCCAGAAGAGGCCCATGGTGTGCCAGTACCAGGCCGTGCAGTCGACGACGATCTGGCGCAGCTCAATTCGGCGCAAGACAAAGAGCGCACCGAGCGCCGCGGCCAAGGCGACCACTCCCAGCAGCAAGTGGACACCGTGGGTGCCGGTGATCAGATAGAAGAAATGGCTGCTGGGGTAGGGCGAGTTATAGCGGAAGCCCTCCTGGACCAGCTGCTCCCAGGCGATCCACTGTCCGGCGAGAAAGAGCGAGCCCAGAACGAAGGTCGCCACCAGCCAGGGAGCGGCGCGCTTCACTGCGGGGCGGCCAAGGCCAAGCCACTCGTCCATCACGTCAATCTCGTGGAAGAGCTGCCGCCGCGCCATTTCCATGGTCAGGCTGCTGAGAATGAGGATGGCGGTGTTGATCCAGAGAATGGGCGGCACGGCCAGCGGATGCCAGTCAGTAACGTAGTTCTCGCGGGCGTCGAAGTGTCCGGCGCTCTGGCGCACGAAGAAGGCGCTGACCAGCGCAACGAAGAACATCAGGTCGCCGGCAAGCGCGAAGAGGACTCCAAGCCGGTAGCGGGTGAGGAGTTCGCGTGGGCCGCGCCGGCCCGAGGGGCGATTCTCCCAGTTGTCCCCGTCGCCTCCGCCGCCTGTCGGCCGCCGGTCGAGGGGCGGTTTACCACCGATGCCGGTATCTTTGCGCTCTATCTCAACAGGATGGCGAGTGAAGGTGGCAGGCATCGCAGTCCCCTAACACGACAGCTTACTCCTGTTTTGATGCCATTTCCCACTGTGGATGAAAGTTCGTTTCGTTTGCCAGAATTTCATATTCATAGGGTCCGCGTTCTACCCGCCCGCGTGCCATTTCGGGAGCCCATTCGAGGGTCGTCGCCTCCCAGGGATTGGTTTCTGCCACCCGGCCCCGGCGGGCGCTCGCGAAGACATTCCACAGAAAAATGAGCTGCGCCGACGCAAGCAGCAGAGCGGACCAGGTAATACCGCGTTCGTTGGCGGCGATGGCTGAGAAGGAGGTTACGGGACCGGTGAGGCGTTCGTAGTGGCGCGGCTCTCCGGCGAGCCCGGAAAAGTGCATGGGGAAGAATGTTCCGTAGGCGGCGATCAGGGTGATCCAGAAGTGCAGCTTGCCCAGAGTCTCGTTCATCATGCGGCCGGTCATGAGTGGAAACCAGTAGTAGATGCCGCCAAAGATCGAGAAGACTCCGGCCATGGCCATCACCAGGTGAAAATGCGCGACGACAAAGAACGTGTTGTGCAGATAGGCGTCGAGCGCCGGCTGCGCCAGGATCGGCCCTGTGAGACCTCCGGCGATAAAGAAGGAGAGAAACCCCAGCGCGAAGAGCATGGGCGTGCGCAGCCGGAGCCCGCCTCCCCACAGCATCGCGAGCCAGCCCAGCACCTCCACCGTGCTGGGGACTGCGATGGCTATGGTGGTAAGAGCGAATGCGGTTCCGGCGTAGGGATTCATGCCGCTCACGAACATATGATGTCCCCAGACGACGAGGCCGAGAAGTCCGATGGCGACCAGCATCGCCGCCATCACCCGATAGCCGGCCACGCGACGGCGCGCGAAGTTGGCGAAGAGGGAAGTCGCGAGCCCCATGCCCGGCAGCACTGCGATATAGACCTCGGGATGCCCGAAGAACCAGAAGAGATGCAGCCACAGCAGCGGCGAACCGTCTCCATGGCCGACGATGTGTCCGTTTATCAGGTCGCCCCGGGGAACAAAAAAGCTCGAGCCGAAGTGGCGGTCGGAGAAGAGCAGAATAATCGCGGCGAGAAGGACGCTGAAGACCAGGAGGGTAAGAATCGACGTGACCAGCCATGCCCAGACGGTCATCGGCAAACGCGGCCAGGTCATACCGACGCGGCGCTCGCCGAGTATCGTCACCAGCATGTTGACGGCGCCCAGCCACGATGCCAGACAGAAGACTCCGATGCTGGCCAGCCAGAGATCCATGCCGGCTCCCTCGCCCGGCCCTGCCGCCGCAACGGCGCTCAATGGAGGGTAGCTCGTCCATCCTGAGATAGGCGCGCCCTGTGGCACGAAGAAGGCCGCGAGCAGGACAAGAAGCGCCAACGCTGTCAGCCAGAAGGCCGCCGCATTCAGACGCGGAAAGGCCATGCTGCGCGCACCGATCTGCTCCGGCAGAACGAGATTCGCAAAACCGATCTGCGGCGCTGTGGTGAGAACGAAAAAGATCATCAGCGTGCCGTGCATCGTGACCAGCGCGAGATAGCCTTCCGGCTTGATCGTCCCGAAGAAGGGAAGCGCCAGGTCCGGCCATACGCGATGCAGACGCATGATGAGCGAAAGCAGCGTGCCCGCGATCACCGCCGCCAGTGCAAGCAGCAGGTAGAGAGTTCCCAGTTCGCGATGGTTCGTCGTGAAGACGCGCAGTCTCACGGCGCGCCTTCCTCGATGCGGGCTCGCCCCCGCGCCGCCAGCCACTCCTGAAACTCCGCTTGCGAAACAACGGACAACATCGCCTGCATGCGAGCATGACCGGAACCACATACCTGGCTGCACAGAATCGGGTAGGTTCCAATAACAGACGGCGTGAAGTGGACGTGCAGCACGAGCCCCGGTACGGCATTTTCTTTGAGGCGCATTCCGGGAACAAAGAATCCGTGGATCACGTCGAGCGAGCGTAGGCGAAGATCGGCTTCGCGGCCGACGGGGAGAACCAGAACGCTGGAAACAACGTCATCCTTACCGCGCGCGTCGCGGACATCGAGTCCCAGAGGATTTCCCTCCACGGCATTCGCCAGCTCGGGACGCGTTGTTCCAAAGGCCGCGTCTTCGCCGGGGTAGCGAAAGTACCACTGGAACTGCTCTCCAACGACCTCGATCTGCATGGCTGCCGGCGCCGGACCCACAAACCGATTCTCCGCCCAGAGGCGCTGTGCCGTGACGGCCATCCACACATACATTGCGCAGAGCGCGATAAGGATGATCCAGGGAAGTGCGTTCGGGGCCATTGAGCGTTTGGGCGTGCGTTTGCGCAGGACAGCCGCGATCAGCCATGCGTGCGCGACAAGAAAGCACAGGCAGAACGCGATGAGGTTCCAGCGCATCAGGTGATCCAGCGCGGGTCCATGCGAGGCTCCGTCGGGTGGCATCCATACCGGTGATCGGGCCACGCGCACAGCTTCGAGCAGGATCGCGTGGAGTGGCATCGTCGGGATAATCCTCAGGAACGAACGGCGGAGTGTTCGCGCACTAAATCGACAAAGCGCCGATGGATGCGGCGGTCGGCGGAAAGCTCAGGGTGAAAGGTTGCGGCCAGAATGTGTCCCTGCTCGACCAGAACAGGGAAGCCGTCACGTTCGGCGAGAATTTCGACCCCAGGTCCGATTTTCGCAATGCGCGGCGCGCGGATGTACACGAGCTCCATTGGGCCGCCTTCGAGCTTCGTCTCTGCTTCTTCGATCACGCTGTCGATCTGGCGTCCGTAGGCGTTGCGCTCAACGGTTGCGTCGAGCACTCCGAGGCTCTGCTGCGACGGATTCATCACCTCTTTTGCCAGCAGAATACAGCCGGCGCAGGTGCCGAAGGTGGGACGGGTCCGGACGAAGGACTGCAGGCGATCGAGGAAGCCGTCGCGCTCCAGAAACTTGAGAAAGGTCGTCGATTCACCGCCGGGAATGACCAAACCGTCGATTTCGTCGAGCTGTTCGGGCTTGCGCACCAGCAGAGCTTCTGCGCCAGCTTCGCACAGGGCGATAGCATGAGCGTCGAAGTCGCCCTGGATGGCGAGCACGCCGATGCGAGGGACTAGCCGTCCCGGCACCAGCTTCGCGTGGCCACTTCCGCTGGTCGTGGAATCGGTGACGTCAACACTCCCTGGCCGTCTTGCTTCGCTGGCGGGAAGTGCTTCCGCTTCTCCCTGATTGCCACGTTGTTTCATTAGTTTCAAGGCCTTTCCCGTTCCGCTTGCGAAGGACAGAGATTGAGACTCAAGATACTTCCACGATCATCGGGAATAGCCACGAAGGTAAGCACAACGACGGCGCCGGAGGCGCATGTGCCCGACGCGGCCAGCGTCACCAGCCGCGCGTCTGCAGCAGTTGGCTCTCTTCGATCGCGGCGATAGCCAGGCCCTTCATCGATCCTATGACCTGCTCGCTCGCCCCGGCGAGTATCTTCGGATCGTCGTAATGTGTGGTCGCGATGACGATGGCCTTGGCGCGCGACTCGGCCTCTTCGCGCTCCTTCGGGTTGTTCAACTCGCCGCGTTCGTTGCGTTCCACATCCAGCGGCGTGGCGCGTTCCTTCATGAAGATGCCCGAGCCGACAAATACTGATTCAGCTCCGAGCTGCATCATCAGCGCCGCATCGGCGGGAGTGGCGATGCCGCCGGCGGAGAAGTTAGGCACCGGCAGTTTGCCGCTCTTTGCGACCATGCGCACCAGTTCGTAAGGCGCCTGATGCTCCTTGGCGGCGGCGTAAAGCTCCTGATCGCTGAGCACCGTGAGCGCCTTCATCTCCTGTACGATCTGGCGCATGTGCTTCACCGCATGAACGACGTCGCCGGTGCCGGCTTCACCCTTGGTGCGAATCATGGCCGCGCCCTCCGCGATGCGGCGGAGCGCTTCTCCCAGGTTGCGGGCCCCGCAGACGAAAGGCGTTGTAAAGGCGTGCTTATCGATGTGGTGAGCTTCGTCCGCCGGAGTGAGCACCTCGCTCTCATCGATAAAGTCGACACCGAGGTGCTGCAGAATCTGCGCTTCGGCGAAGTGTCCAATGCGGGCCTTGGCCATCACCGGGATCGACACGGAGGCGATGATTTCCTTGATGAGGCTCGGCTTCGCCATGCGCGCTACGCCGCCTTCCGCGCGAATCATGGCGGGCACGCGCTCGAGAGCCATGACCGCAACCGCACCGGCCTCTTCGGCTATCTTCGCCTGCTCCACGTTCATCACGTCCATGATCACGCCGCCTTTCAGCATCTCGGCCAGGCCCGTTTTCAGACGCAGCCCCGTACCGTTGCTCGAGTAGTTGCCGTTAGCGTTCGCGTGATTCGCCATGATGAGCCTCCCGTTTCTCAACCGCGCTCCATGCAGGACAGATCAAGGTCCGCCACATGTTGCGCAAATAACTCTGAAACACCAGTTTAGCAGTTTTCATCGAGTGCTAAACCCACAGCCGCCATGCAGTGAATGCTCTCGAATTCTTGTGACGAGCGGTCGGGTGCCATCTCATCTCCGAAGTCCGCATGGCGCGGCGTCCGTTCATCTGGATGCGCTGCGAGGCATTGCGGCCGTCGGCGTCTGCCTGAGCCACCTGCGCGATTTCTTCTTTCAGGATTATCCAGGGGAAGCGTCCTGCGCTCCTTCTCTCTCAATCGCTGGTCATGGCGCAACTATCTGCTCAACCGGCTTACTCGCCTCTATGTGGTACTCATTCCCGCTCTGCTGTTCGGTGGCCTTCTTGATGTGGCCGGCATTCACCCCTTTGGACCAGGAGGAATCTACTCCGGACAGACAGGGACGCACGAACTTACCTTTGCCGTTCTCAACCGACTGAGTGTTCCCATCCTGGTAGGGAATTATGCCTTTCTTCAGGGGATATATGTTCCGACGTTCGGCTCGAACGGCCCGCAGTGGAGTCTGGCGAACGAATTCTGGTATTACCTCGTGTTTCCGCTGCTGGCCTGTGCATTGTGGCCCCGGCTTCCGGTTGCCCGGCGACGGCTGAGTGTTCTGCTATGGGTTGCGCAATCTTCGTCGCGGTGATGATCTATGCGCAGCTCGTCTGGTTCTTCTTTGAGAAGCGCACCGACTCCATCCGCGCCCGCATCAAACCCTGGGTTCTGGGTACGACGAGACAATCCATCGCCGCGGAGTCGCGTCCAAAGGCCACCACGTCCGCCTAGCGACCCAGAGTGCGGACTAACGATGCATTCACTGCAATAAACAGCGCTCGCCCCTGCGCCAGGATGGTGCCGCTCTGATCCGCAATCTGCGCTTCGCATCGATGCTTGCGCCCGGTGACGCTAACGTGATGCGCGGTTAATGTCAACGGCTTCATCAGCGGAACTGGCTTCAGATACTCGACTTCCATCTGGCGCGTCATCGCGACAACTCCGAACTGACGGTTGGCCTTGCTCATCGCCTCGTCAAGCAGTGTCCCAATCACGCCGCCGTGCACATGCCCCGGAGGCCCTTCGAAACGTCGCGGTACGCAGACCCGGCAAACGATCTGGTGCTCGTCATCGACAAAAAACTTCAGCCGTAGACCAGTCTTGTTCTCCGGCCCGCAGCCGAAGCAATGGTGCAACGCGCCGTGTTGCAGGGGCACCAGTTTCGTCGTCATGCCGCACCGAGCGCCTCTAGAAACAATTCGCGATCGACATTCCCGCCTGTAAGCACTGCACCTACTCGTTTGCCCTCGACGCAATCCCGCCCTTTGAGCACGGCCGCGATCGACGCTGCGCCTGCGCCCTCGGCAACGTTGTGCGTGTCTTCATAGACGGCGCGCATCGCCGATCGGATCTCGTCCTCGCTCACCTCAACAAAGCGGTCGACGTGCTTCAGAATGACTTCGAGCGCCTGCTCGACAGGAATGCGGCACGCCAGTCCATCGGCAATCTTCGTTCCAGCTTCATGCGGCACTAATTTGCGCGCAGCAAAGGACAAGGCATACGACGGCGACGCCTCGGCCACCACGCCGACGATCTTTGTCTTCAGTCCAAGAGCCGCGCGAGCCGCGATCACGCCGCAGATCGACGACCCCAGTCCAACCGGCACAAACACCGTATCCAGTTCGGGAGCTGCTTCGAACATCTCCAGGGCATACGTCCCTGTGCCCACCACCAGCAGCCGGTCAAACGACAGTACCTTGTGGAGCCCGCGCTCCGCCGCCAATTCGGTCGCATACTCGTTCGCGGCCTGGAAATCGTCGCCATGCTCAATGAGCTCCGCGCCCAGCGCCTGCATCGCGCGGTTCTTTTCCCGGCTGTTGCCGCAGGGAACCACGATCGTCGCTGTCCATCCGCGCCGCTTCGCAGCCAGCGCCACGCCCTGCCCATGATTGCCGCGAGTCGCCGCCACTACTCCGGTAAGTTCTGGATGCTCACGCGCCAGCCAATCCATATATACCGTTGCGCCGCGCAGCTTGAAAGCACCCACTGGGGAATGATTCTCGTGTTTTACCCACACCTCAGCGCCGCAATGCGCATTCAGCAGCGGCCAGGTGTACGTGGGCGTGGCCGGCATCACCGTGCGCACAAGTTCCGTTGCTCGGTGCAATTCATCCAGTCCAGGAAGATCCATGACATTTACTCTAGCGCGTCGAGCGAGTCTTCCACGCAAACTTCAGGCCCGACCAGTCCGCATCGACCGCGCAGGTCTTGTATCCGGTCAGGCCGCAAGCTGCACCCATCGCCAGCAGATCCTTCTGGCTGAAATCCGCCTTCAATCTGCCGCTGCGCTTGGGATACACAATCCATAACCCCGCCGCCGGTGGAAGGTGTCCAGCCGCGTAGTCGAAGGCAGCATCCAGATCCTGCTCTGTGCGGAGGACGACAATCGCCATCCCCGTTTCCCGACTGATGCGCTCTTCATACTCCAGCCCCAGGCGCTTTCCCAGACCGATCACATCGCCCTCGATTGACACGCGCATCTCCGGCCGCAGGTCGAGCTTTCGCGCCAGCACAGAACCGCTCGTCACCACCTCGCCGCGTGCTCTGGGCCGAACCGGCCGCACTGGCGGAGCAGTAATCGCCCGGTTGATTCCCGCCTGCACCGCGTCCCAGCCGCAATAAACAGCATCGGGAATCTCCGCGCGAACGCGGGCGATCTTTTCCGCGACCCCTCCAGCGAACACCATGGGCAAATGCCGAACCGACGCGGTGTTCCGCATGTAGATCGCAACTTCGCGTCCATAGGCCGGCTTGGAATCCAGATCGATGACCAGAGCCAATGGAGCGGCAGCTTTGAGTTTTCCAACCATGCCCGTGCCGCGGCTCATCACCGGATCCACGCGAAATCCCTGGGCCTCGAGCAAGTGCTTTCGCTCGGCTGCAGCCTTCACGTTCCAGGAAATCATTGCGATGTGGCGTTTGGGCGGCACTCAGCGAACATATCAAAATGTTTTGCCTGCCGTGGCGATATACTTAAGCGATATGGCGCCTCTTGAGACACTCGACGCGACGCTCGCGGAAACCGATCCGGCGGCGCGCAGTCGGACCTTCTACATCGAAACCTTTGGATGCCAGATGAATGTCCATGACTCGGAAAAAGTCATCGGGACGCTCGAACACCAGGGCTACACCAAGGTCGAGACGGAAGAAGCCGCCGACCTCATCCTGTACAACACCTGTTCCATTCGCGACAAGGCCGAACAGAAAGTCTTCAACCGCCTCAACGATTACAAGGCGCTCTACAAAAAGGGCAAGCGCTTCGCCGTGCTCGGCTGCGTCGCCCAGCAGGAAGGCGAACGCATCTTCGAGCGGGCGCCCTATGTGTCGATCGTTTCCGGCTCCGCATCCTACAACAAGCTCCCGCAGATGCTCGTGCAACTGGAGCAGGGAACTAAACGCATTACCGGACTGGACGACCGCCAGACCGAGGAAACCTTTGAGACCGAGTTCACCACCCGCTCCAACCCGCATCGCGGATACATCACCATCATCGAGGGCTGCGACAAGTTCTGCGCCTATTGCGTTGTCCCGTACACGCGCGGCAAGGAGCGTAGCCGAACCTCGACGTCCGTACTGGCCGAGGCGCAGCGCATGGCCGATGCCGGCTACACCGAAATCCAGCTGCTCGGACAGAATGTGAATTCCTATTGCGACACGGAAGGGAAGCGGAGCTTCGCCGAACTGCTCGCCGCCGTCGGTGAGATTCCGGGCATCCGGCGCGTGCGGTTTACGACCTCGCATCCGCGCGACTTCACCCGCGATATCGTCGAGGCCATCGACGCCATCCCGTCGCTTTGCGACCATGTGCATCTGCCGGTGCAGAGCGGGTCGTCCCACGTGCTTCATCTGATGCAGCGCGAGTACACGCGCGAGCAGTATCTTGAACGGATCTCCTGGATCAAGGCGGCGAAACGGCCAATCAGTATGACCACCGACATCATTGTCGGCTTTCCGGGAGAGACCACCGCCGACTTCGAGCAAACCATCGACCTGCTGGCCGAGGTTCAGTACGATGGTGTCTTCGGCTTCAAATACTCACCACGGCCGAACACGCCCGCGCTCACCATGCCGGATTCGATTCTGGAAGAAGAGAAGTCTCTGCGGCTCCAGCTCTTATTCGACCGCCAGCGTGAGACGCAAAGGATTAATTATACAAAGCACATCGGCCAGCAACTTGAAGTAATGATTGAGGGGTATAATTCGGCGCGAGGCCAGGTTATCGGCCGGACCTCGCAGAACAAGACCCTCAATTTCACCACGAAGCAACCAATCCTGCCTGCGCAGGGCAGCTATTTGCCTGTGCGTGTCACCCAAAGTTTTCCCAACAGCCTGGTTGGCGAGGCAGTCTAGAGGATAGCGATGGAAGTCGAGATGAAAATACGCGGACTTATGGTCGATCCGTCGACCAATATGCCGATCATCCTGCTGAAAGACACGCAAAGTGAAGCGCTCCTGCCCATCTGGGTTGGGCTCTATGAGGCGCAGGCGATTGCGTTGGAAGTCGAGAAGTCGCAGACACCGCGACCGCTTACCCACGACCTGCTCAAAAACCTCATCCACGGCTTGAATGCCAAGGTGCAACGCATTGTTGTAACAGAGCTTAAGGATGACACGTTTTACGCCATTATCTGGATGGAACAGAACGGCGAAATTGTCGCACTTGACTCGCGACCCTCTGATGCACTGGCCCTGGCGCTGCGCACCGATTGCCCCATCTACGTCGACGAAGATGTGCTGCGCACCGCCAAGGTTCTTCCCAACCCAGCCGAGCAGGCCTCATCGCAGGATGTGCGCAAGTGGCTGGAGAGTCTAAACGACGAGGACCTCGGGCGATATAAGATGTAACTGTAGGAGTTTGGGCGATCTATTTTGCTCGAACTGCTGCGAAGACACGTAACTATCAAAATTCCTTATCTACGGGTGCGCGGAATCTCGCGTAACCCCGACCCCCAAGGTTAGAGAACACAACTCGAGCGGTGTACAGTTTACTCAATCCGATGATCCGATACGCCCTGAATCAGACGAGAAGAATGCTGGCAGGATCCAAGGCTGGCTTGTATTTTGTCACCAAGCTTCGAAACCAGTGCGAACTCACCATCGGCCATGCGCATGGCTGGGGAAACAGCATCGATCCTGAGTTGAATGGCGAAGCCCGGTGGCTCCGCTCCGTGATCGATCGTGTTCAATACGTCGTCGATGTGGGCGCCAATAAGGGCGAATGGACCGATCTGCTTCTGCGAGAGAAGAAGCTTCAGGGCGCACTGCTCTTTGAGCCTTCGCTGTCGGCGCTGAAATTGTTACGGGCTCGTTTTTCAGGCCATCCGGAGATCGAGGTCATCGAAGCCGCAGCTGGGAGTGCTCCAGGTTATGTTTCATTTTTTGAAGAGGAAGGTGCTGGCGAATGGTCGACTCTCGTTGCAGGATTCTCCCAAACAGGGAAGGCGAGACAAGTGCAGCTCGCAACGGTTGACGCTGAGGTCGCGAGACGTGGTTGGCAATCGGTGGATTTTCTAAAGATTGATGCAGAAGGCTTCGACTTCCATGTGCTTGAGGGGTCCCGACGGTTGTTTGAAGAGCAGAAGGTGTCTTACGGACAGTTCGAATACAACAGTCCGTGGAGGCTGTCTGGTACTACTCTCACTTTCGCAGTTCAATGGCTGCGAAATCTAGGATATCAATGCTTTGTGTTGAAACCTGATGGACTGCACACACCGAATGTCGATTTCTATCGGGAATATTATCTATATTCCAATTACGCCATTGTCAGAAACGATCTGGTCGAAGATGCGCTTCAGAGGATGGGATCGCGGATAAATCTGAGCTAGAGTTTTATCCTCATTTGAGATTTCGACTAAATTTGCCAACCAGGTTTAGTGCGATCTGGCATTAAATCGTGCGTTCGAAACTGGAGAGCGCTATGTCGGGCAGCAGCGTGTTGTGACGCAACGAGCGTATTGAACGGATGCTCGCACCTCGGCCGCTACATCCTCGGAGAGACCCTGCATAATGAGCCGTACCGGACGGGCCGCAAAGGGATTTGTCACCAGCATTTTCCAGTTCATGACGCAGATTCTGGTGCAAGCGCTGCTTGCTCCCATCGTCTTGAAAATGGCAGGCAGGGAAACCCTGGGCGCCTATTCTGCCGTTATGCAAGTGCTGGCCTTTATTTCACTCACCGATTTCATGGGATCCTGGGCCCTCGAGCGCTTCCTGGGTCAGGCCAGCGGTCTGGACGATGGTGGTGAGCGCTTTCGCAACGTATTTACCACGATACGGACGGTATTTCTGTTTTGCGTCTCTACTTACTCTGTACTGGTGGTGATATTCAGCTTCTTTGTGGAGCGTATCTTCCACCTTTCCCCAAGCGTGACTCATCAGGCCCAATATGCCCTGTGGGTCATCGCAGTCTGGGTCATCCTGCGAATGCCGTTCGCTGCATACCAAAATGCCTCCATCGCCACCCAAGACATGGCCGCCGTCAACCTCATTGGCACGTGCACTGGAATCGGCCGCACAGTTGCTTCACTGGTCTTTGTTTTGCTTGGAGGCGGCCTGTTCGGCCTGATGCTCTCCGGGACCATCGTTGAAGGCTTTGGATATTTCTTTTATCGGATGCGTTTCAAGAAGATGAATCCTCACCTCATGCCAAGTTGGGGAGTCCCAGACAAAGGATTGCTCAAAGAGATGCTCGCATTCGGAGCCCACGCATCTATCCTGAACCTTGGAAATGGATTGGTCTTTGGATCGGGAAACATGATCGCCGGCATGACCAGGGGAGCTGCGATGGCCAGCATCTTTTACACGACGCAGATGCCTACCATGACGGCCTATAACATGATGATGCGTCTCTCCGATAGCGCCCAGCCCGCCATCAACGAACTCTGGGGCAGGAGGGAAGTTGAAAAGCTGCGCAATGCGCTGCGCCGAGTCACTCGGCTTCTGCTTGCACTTACTCTGCCTCTGGCTACTGGTGTTCTTTTGTTCAATCGAGATCTGGTTGTTACCTGGGTCGGTCCGCAACAGTACGCCGGGACGTTGCTTACTGCCTCCCTGGCAGGTTTTTGCATTGTGGTTTCCATCCAGAGAGTGGCAATCGCCTATTCGGCCACCTTCGGCTGGATGCGTCTGCTCACGACAACGGCGATAATACAGGGCATCGCCAATTTTGGGTTGGCGTTCTTATTCGCGAAACTATTTGGCATGGGGGGGATTACGCTTGCGTTGCTGATTGTCATTCTGCCGCAAACCGTCATCCTCTGGCAGCGTATGGGCCGCTTCCTTGAGGTGAACGTTGCAGGGTTGCTGGGAGGGTGCGTAGCTCGCTCACTGATTCCCCTCGGGTGTGCTGCGGCTTGCAGTCTACTCGTTCACCGCTTGATCGTCATTCAGCAGCGCCATCTCTTTGGATTACTCGCGGAAACACTGACTTTCGTCGTTGTCTATGCAGCGCTCGCCTATCCTCTGACCCTGTTTGACCACGATCGTCAGGAGATCAAGCGCTACTTGAGCAATTTCGCAGGTCGCAGCAAAAGTGTTCCTCGACGTCTCGCGCGGGCTTTTGGATCCGGATCGAACTGAGACTGCCCACAGTCGGAACCATCGATTACCAGTAAATTCGGCCGTGGTTCCTGTAGAGATCTTTCTTGCTACTGAAGTATCGCCTCAGGTTGAGGGGGATATATCGCAGGTGGTAATAAAGCCGAGACCGCCCGGCTGCTTCCCGCTTTTGGCGAATGTCCAGGCATAACTCCACTGCTCGATGAAAGCGAACCTTCTCCGAGAACCATTTTTCCCACTCGGCTCTCGCACGGACCCCCATCGCAGCCGCCCGATCGGCGTGCTTTTCCAGAATTTCGGGAATTCGGGTTACGTCGTTCTCAGGGACCCGAATAGAGAAGGAGTTCCAGTCGATGCCGTCGTTCGGCTGCCAGGCATCAGAAATGATCACGCAGGCACGGCCCATCTTCATTGACTCATAAAGCCGGATGCTGCCGGCCCCCCGGCCGCGCGGACACAGACTGAACATGGCATCGCCGATGGAATCGGCGTACTCTGACCAGAACCGCTCACGCTCCGCCGGATCTCCGTGATGGGTGATCGTACCGCTATAACCGGAAGTGTCCTTCAGGAAGATATCTTTTCGGTTTAAGGCGAAGAGTTTCTCACGCACAGGATGGGTAAAGCTGGATCCGACGAAGGAGGCCAGATGTTTTTCCTTACCAGTTGGCGGCTGATACGTGATGAAGGCATTTTCGATGGTGTAAAGATAAAAGCCGGTTCTCGTGTGGTCTGGGTGATAAGTTTCCCGTGTCAAGGACGCATAGATTCCCGGCATCACCGGAAAAACGGTGTCCGCGGAGTCGAATAAGAAGCACTTAAGGGGAAAGCGCGCATAGTATGGGTGGGCACGTACCCGCTCAGCAAACTTACCGCCGTCTCCCATCTGGGCAAACAAAATAATGTCTGCCTCTTCCGGATCCTCCACGAGCCGATGCTCTTTAAAAACATCCAGCTCGGCGCTGTGTCTGAGCAAAAGGGAACTGCTGTGCTTCCAGGGATCGAAGTTCACCCCAGAGTCGCTCGAAGTGACCAGAGTGTTCGCCATATGCGCTAATATCGATATTAACAGAGCAAATGTGGTCGCCTGTTCTCGCGACGCCACGACAGACGGTCTTGTAGTTTGAGAAGACCGCAAGCTATCACTGAACTACGATTTGATGTTGGTGACCTCCTAAATAATAAGGATGCACATAGCAATCTTGGTGCCGATGTCAGGGCAGGGCGGGAGCGAAAGTGCCGTTGTGGCCCTGACGGAGGGTTTGCAAAGCCGAGGAGATGAGGTTCGCATCTATTTGTTCGGCGTGCTGCCGCGCGATCCTCGCTGGCTCGAGTCGGTCCCGCACAGGGTGCTGGGCAACCCCACTGAGAAACGGTGGCGCCGCCTTTACAAATATACGTTCGGGCTCGCGGGGGAGTTCAGGCGTGTCCGACCAAATATAGTCGTTGCTCTTGACGCAGAGCGCCTGCTCACGGGCAGAATCGTTCTCGCACTTTCCGGAGTGAAGGCATCCCTCTGGTCGTGGATTCATTTCGCGATTGAACCTATTAAGCGGAATCGGCTCCTCAGCCTGGCTGACGGACATCTGGCAGTCAGCGAAGGCGTTGCCGGCCAGATAAAAACGCTGGTGAACCCGTCCCGCAGAAATCGGGTCATTACAATCTACAACGCTGTTGGGACGGACGCCCCGCTGGTTACTCGTCCGGCAAAAGGTGAAGTCGTCGAATTCCTGCATATTGGACGTCTGGAATTCGCAGCGCAAAAGCGTGTCGCTGATCTCCTCGCCGCGGTCGCGCGAGTCAGGGGTAGTTTCCGACTGACCATCATCGGCGATGGGCCGGATCGCGCTGAGCTCGAGCAATACAGCAGGGAACTGGGCATTGGCGATCGAATTGAATGGCTTGGATGGAAGGAAAAGCCCTGGGATCATGTGGCCAAAGCCAGCGTGCTCCTTCTCACCTCCTCCTATGAAAGCTTCGGCATTGTTCTGGTCGAGGCGCTGTCGCGCGGCATTCCGTGCATTACGTCAAACTGCAAATATGGGCCTGACGAGATCGTGGAGCACGATAAGAACGGCTGGCTGTATCCGGTAGGTAATGTCGATCGATTGACGCAGTTGATGCAGGCTGTGGTCGACGACCCGCTCATTCTGCCCGCTCAATCAGACGTATCGGCTTCCGCGCGGAAGTTTAGCGTGCAGGCGGCGCTGGTGCTCGTTATTTTGCCGCAGACAATGATTCTCTGGTACCGGGTTGGCAGGTTTCTGGAGGTCAATGTTGCCAAGCTGCTCGGCGGATGCGTTGCCCGTTCGGTTATTCCTCTGGGTGGCAGCGCGGCTTGCGGGCTGCTCGTACACCGTCTGGTCGTAATAAGGCAACACCATCTCCTTCCAATGCTTGCGGAAGCGTTCACCTTCATTGTTGTTTATTCATTGCTCGCCTATCCCCTCGTTTTGTTTGATCACGATCGCGGGGAAATCAAACGCTATCTGCGCGGCTTCGCGATTCGCGGAAGGAATTTGCAGAGACGCATGGTCAAAGAAGTCTAGTCAAAGGAATTATGTGGACAAAGGAGTCCTCAATGCTCAACTTCGGAAATGTAACCAGAAAAGTTTTTGCTGCCTATCGTGTCTTTAATGCGGAGGGGGTTCTGGGTGTAACCACTCGCCTGCGGGGGCGTTTTGACGTTCATATGAGGATGCGCGCGGCGAGGAAAGTCGCGTCGGTAACGTTGGACGGATGCATAGTCAACATGAAGCGGATTCCAAGTTCCAAAACGAAACTGTACCTCGCGGATGAGAACTATGAGGTGGCAGAACGTCGCTTGGTTCCTAAATATCTTGATCCCGAGTTACCCGTGGTTGAGCTAGGTGGCTGTATCGGGGTCATCGCTTGTATTACAAATCGGATGTTGAAGAATCCAAGACTTCACGTTGTCGTGGAAGCCAACCCTTTTGCTCTCCCATTTTTGACGGAAACCAGAGATAACAATCAATGCGAATTCGAGATAATCAGTGAGGCCCTTGCGTACGGGGTCCCCTCGATAACATTTCGACCAACATTGGATCTCTTAGCAAATTCAGTTCAAGAAAAAGACGAAGGAAAGAGATTCGTTACCGTTTCTGCGATCACTCTGCGGGGTCTCGTGACCAAAAGGAACTTCGACTCCTTTAATCTGATATGCGACATCGAAGGGAGCGAATGGGATTTAGTCTTCAATGAAGGCGACGTACTGCAAATGGCGGCCATCATCGTCCTCGAAACACATGCTCGACTTATTGGAGAAGCAAAAACTGCTCAATTGTTAGCTAAGTTGGAGGACCTCGGTTTCCGGGTCGTAGACCAGGAGGATGCCGTCATCGTGCTGAGGAATCTCATGGTTACTAAGTCTGGCGCGTCTGCCAATGCCGCCACGCTCGCGTGAGTAGCATTTAGCTCTGGAGAAGATGGAGCAGGTAGTGCCTTTGGGCGAAGATGGAGGCCCTGGTAGCACCGCACTATTCGAAGGGGAAGAATGGACGGCCCGCCAGTACATCTTGCAGTGACTTGGCATCCCTCGATTATGATTGAAGCTGCAGATTTCCGATTGAGACTAAATGAATAGGTTGGCATGCTCACATTCATCTGCAGACGCCGACCGGAATTAGGATTCTGATGCGTGTCCTGGTAACGGGAGGCAGCGGCTACGTCGGCTCACATGCAGTGCGGGAGCTCGTCGACTCGGGTCACGATGTCGTTCTCTATGACAACCTGAGCACTGGCAATCGAGCACTCTCTCAAGGCTTCGAGCTTATTGTGGGCGACATCTCTGATCGTGACAGACTTGCTCCGATATTGGAAACAGTCGATGCAGTCATGCATTTTGCCGCTTCGGCTTACGTGGGCGAATCGGCCAGCAATCCCCGCAAGTATTTTCATAACAATGTTGAATCTGCTTTAAGCTTGCTGGACGCGGTACTCGCCAGTAACGTCCGACGATTTATTTTTTCTTCCACCTGCGCAACGTACGGTCTTCCTGAGACCTTACCCATCACCGAGAGTTCGCCCAGGGAGCCGATCAATCCCTATGGGGCAACCAAGCTTTTCTTTGAACACGTGCTGTCGGCCTATAACGTATCGCACAGCCTGCGCTATGTCGCCCTCCGCTATTTCAACGCGGCTGGCGCGCACGCCAATGGGATGATCGGTGAAATTCATGACCCTGAAACGCATCTCGTTCCATTGGCGCTAAAGGCTGTGCTCAAGACTGCGCCGCCGCTCAAAGTTTTCGGTAAGGGTTTTGATACACCCGATGGAACTTGCATCCGCGACTACGTCCACGTCTCCGATCTGGGATCAGCTCACGCGCTGGCTCTGGAGTACCTGGCCAACGGTGGCGCTTCAATCAGCCTTAACCTTGGTACGGGGCAAGGCACCTCTATCAAGGAGGTGCTGGACTCCTTCCGTCGCCTCACCGGTCTGAACGTCCCGCACGAATTCGCTCCGCCTCGCACGGGAGACCCGCCCGCGCTGTTCGCGAATTCTGCAAAAGCAAAGGAAGTCCTGGGCTGGGTGGCGAGGCGTGATATTGACGAGATCTTGATGTCCGCTTGGAAGTGGCAGCAGAAGCTCGAAGCGGCTAAGTATAGAATCTAGTTAGTGACCCCGTTATCTGAGAGTCTGGTTCATCCTTCCCGGAAGTCGCATGTGTCAGTAGTCAGAAGACTGGTAATTGAGACCATAGATGCTTATCGCGCGGCGTCTGTTATTGGATTACGCGCATTCCCGAAGCTTTGAAGAACTTCGCTTTCAATACCTTAGAAAGCTTTCCCGAATTGTTGCTTTCTACATTCCGCGTTAAGCGAAAGAAAGCTATTGGCCATCACATCTTCCGGTGACTCGGATATTCATAATGCGCAGGGAAAGTGCAGTAGTGTCCATTGATTTTGCACGGAGTGGCGAGTCTCGTAAAATGAGGAAAATCTCGTAGAATGAGGAAAATCATATTGCGCTTCCATCAGCAATCTGAACACTTTGTTTTCAGGGTAGCCGTGCAATGCGCGTAGCGATTCTAGTGCCGATGATGTCGGGGCGGGGCGGGAGTGAAACTGCCGTCGCTGGCCTAGTGCAGGGCCTGCAAAGCTTGGGCGATGAGGCTCATGTCTACCTGTTCGGAGGGCTCCCGAAAGATCCTCGCTGGCTGGAGCCGTTGCCTTATACAGTGCTGGGTAGCCCGACAGAAAAACGTTTGCGCCGTTTTCACCGCTATATCTTCGGTTTGGCCAAGGAATTCAAGCGCTTCTCTCCCGACGCAGTCGTCGCTCTCGATTCCTTGCGCCTCGTGAAAGGCAAACTCGCCCTGACCCTGTCTGGTAGTAATGCCTCGCTTTTGTCTTTCATCGAATTTCCTGTTGACCACATCCGTATGAACCGGCTTCTGAAGATTGCGGATGGACATCTTGCGATCGGCGAAGGTGTCGCCGGACAATTAAAGGATCTGGTGGGAAAGTCTTGCAGCGATCGCGTTTTTACAATTTATAACCCTATCCTGCTGAATTGTTCCATAGTCGCTCGTCCGGCAAACGGTGAAGGAGTCGCATTCTTGCACGTTGGCCGGCTGGAATTTGCAGCCCAGAAACGAGTCGCCGATCTGTTAGTGGCGGCTTCACGCCTTGGGGGGAACTTCAGGCTGACCATCATCGGCGACGGCAAAGACCGCTCACGGCTAGAGGAGTACAGCAGGGAACTTGGCCTTCAGGATCGAGTCACGTGGCTCGGCTGGAAAGTTCAACCGTGGGCCAGTGTAGAACGGGCCAGCGTTCTCTTGTTGGTTTCCTCATACGAAGGTTTTCCGCTGATTCTGCTTGAAGCATTGTCCCGTGGCGTTCCCTGCATTGCTTCCGACTGTAAGTACGGCCCCAACGAGATCCTGGAGAACGGCACGAATGGCTGGTTGTATCCAGTTGGAGATATCGATCGATTGACTGAACTGATGCAAGCGGTGGTGGACAATCCGCGTATCCTGCCGGCACCGGAGGACGTATTGGCCTCGGCGCAGAAGTTCAGCGCGCAGGCCGTCGCCGAACGTGCCAGGCTGGCCTTTGCCACCCTCGCGAAACCTGGCGCGCCGCTTCACCCCCAGGTTTGTCCAGCTGATGACATTCCAAAGAACTAAGAAGACCGAACCGATGCCCCAATCTGAATTGCCGCTTGTTTCTGCACTATTCATCACGTACAAACGCTTCGATCTTTTGAAGAAGGCCGTGGAAGGCTTTCGGCGGAATACCGCTTACCCAAATCTCGAGCTGGTCATCGCCGACGACGGAAGTGGTCGGGAGATTCAGGCGCAGATACGGACACTTCCAGCGGACGTTTTCGCGCTGGCGCGAAAAAACGCAGGACTGGGTGCCAATAACAATAACGGCCTCCGCCATTGCCACGGCAAATATATCCTGATGATCCAGGACGACTGGGAATGCCAGGGACCTACTGACTATCTGCTCAATTGTGTGAAGGTGATGGAGGCCAATCCCCAGGTAGGCATCATCAATTTCGCGGGGGCGGTGCATCCGGCTGACCTGAAGCAGCCGTTAATCGGCAGCGATGAGCCCTGCTATGTGACGCCGACGCCGGCCAAAACCAACAAAATAGAGTATCTTTATGCCGATCAACCCCACATCCGTTCACGGGCGGCACTGGAGCACGTCGGGTTTTATATCGAGCACCGTGATCAAGATCAGTGCGAGATTGACTACAGCATCCGCTGGCAGCAGCAGACAAGGTTTCTGACCGCCGCTTTTCCGCATTACTATCACACCGTCTTCAGGAATAGCGGCACCGCGCCAGGTCGGAGTTTCCGCTTGAAATTATTTCGCTACCGTGTCCACGCATTCCTCATGCCGGCTAAACCGTTTTTGGTCAAGTACGCCAATCCACTGTTTCGAGTGGGAAAGGCGACGGTCAATGGTGGTGTACGCGCGCTGGAAAAGCTTCGCATCGTGAAATAAGTCCAAAATTACCAGCGCGTTTATCACTCGTCGCAGTGCCGGGTCAGGCTTGCGTGAGTTGCTTGAGGTGATTCGCGCATTTCTCGCCATAGTCGTGCCAGCCGCCCAGTTGCTTGACCCGTGCCATGGCTGCCTCACTCATCCGCTGGTGTAACGCCTGGTCCTCCGCCAGCTCCTGAAGACTTTGAGCAATTGCTTCTGCGCTTCTGATGGGCACGATGAAGCCCTCCGTGCCGTTCCGGTATAGATCCGGGCCGCCCGTGTTCTCTGAGCTTACAATCACGGCGCCGCAAGCCATTGCCTGGGCCATCACCAGCCCGAAGCCATCTTCAATGGACGGCAGCGCCAGGACGTGGCTTGTGCTCATATACTCGGCTAACTTTGGCTGTGACATCCGACCGAGAATTTCAACACCGTCGAGGTTCTGACCTTTAAGAAACGATCTTGTTTCCGCTTCCACCGGTCCTACCAGACGCAATCGCTTACGCGGGTGTCGAAGCATTCGGAAGGCCTCCAGAAGGTAAGGGATACCTTTGCGCAGGCTGACTGTGCCAGCAAACATCACGTTGAAAAAATCCTTTGGCGGCTCGCCTGTCCGTTGGAAGCGCTCCAGGCGCACGCCATAGGGAATTGTTTTGACTTTTTCCGCTGCCACGCCCATTTCGATAAAGGAGCGCTGAGCGAATCCCGACGGCACAAAGATTGCGTCGGCCTGGTGGTACTCCGACTCCTCGCGAGCGATCACTCGAGGGTCGATGGTGGCGAAGGAAAAGCCCCATTTTGCATATTCTTCATTCAGGATGGCATCCTGGTAGCGGATATGCGACGAACCCCGGTCGCATACATGCTTGCCGCCTCGGCTCTGCACAACGCGGCCGGTCTTCAAAGCTGATCCCGACAGCCCGACCAGGGCATCGCACTCTTCTATTTGCGATGCCACCCAGGAGTCAAAGAGCGTGATGTTGGCATGAAGGATCTGCCGGTTGATATGTTTTGGTATGCGTAGGTATTTATTGTACCTATTGATCATCATCCAGGGTCCATGGACCCATGGGAAGGTTCGAACCAGCTCCTTCGGTACGCCCTCGCGCCGGAGCCTCTGCCAAGGAAAGGACGAGTAAATCCGTTTCAGATATCCACGGGATACCAACTCGCGAGCCAGGTCGAATTGCCAGAAGACGCCGCTCACAGACTCAATCACATGCATTGGGGGAATGAGGATCTCCAGATAGATGATGCGACTCTATCACGGGCGGGAAGCGCGCGAAGCGGGTAGCTCTGAAGCTGGTGGAGTCAATTCAGGCCTAATCTTTCAGAAGCAACTCGAGCAGATGATCTGCATTGTTGCTGCAAAGTTCAAATGTCCGTATCTCTGCAAAGTAGAAATGTCCGTAGGCGTGGTGCGGTGGGAATGTGGTAATCGCGGCTCTTTGGCGATTTCCAAGGACTGTGGGAAGGGTGGGAGACCGGACAGCTTCATCGTCCCGGTCTTCCATGCTTTCCATCAGGCCGTCATTTCCACCGCTTCTGATTTTCGCGCGCGTTTTCGATAATTGATCTTCTCACTGTTGGTCTTTATCTTCGGGACGTACTTGAGATCCTGCTGCGCCTTGATGATCGCCAATGCGTGTCCGAGGCGCTTGTTCTCGATGATGGCAGTATGGCTCACGCGCTGATCCTTGTCGAAAACCCGGTAGGGAAGCACCTGTCCCTTCCAGCGCACCTCCAGTCTTCCATCCGCGAAGTCATAGAGATCCACGTATTGGCCGCCTAGTTCCTCGGACACTGCACTGCGCTCTAGGATGAGTTGCTTGCGATCGTAGGCGAGAGTCAGCTGCTGACCAACATGACGTTGTTCGCGATGGCACAGGATATCGCTCAGCCGATCAGGGCTCAGGGCCATTCGGCGATGCAGGTCTTCTGGTTTCGCCGCACGAACAGAGAACTTCTCGTTGAAGCGGTTCAGGAACTCCGGCAGGAAGTCGTTGCCAGCCTGCATGTCGCAGACGTCGTCGAGTCGCAGCTCTTTCACCAGGCGGTCCTGCAGGGTGCGGTTAACGCGCTCCACGCGGCCCTTGGCCTGGCTTGAGTTGGCGCAGATAATCTCGATGTTCAGCTCGGCCAGCGCACGTCCGAACTGCGTCATGCCTGCGCCACCCTTCGCGTCTCGGTTGATCCGGAACACGGTGTGCTTATCCGAGTAGAAGGCAACAGGGCAGCCGTGAGCGTCAAGATATCCGCGGAGGCAGTCGAAGTAGGACGACGTGCTCTCGCTCGGCACGAAGCGCAACTGCATCAGCTTGCCGGTGGCATCATCGATGAACTCCAGCAGCGAACACGCCGCGCCACGCTCTTCGAACCAGCGATGGTCGCTGCCATCGATCTGGATTCATCGCGCCGCCACCCCCATCGCGGTACGCGACCACCAACCGTCGCGTCTGTCGTGTGCTCAGCCCCAGGATCGCTGCCGCCGAAACCTCGGTGCGGCGCCTGGCCAAGACCTCAGAAAGGACTTCTATGCGTCGCAGTTCTTGTCCACTCATGCTCAAAAGATCCAATCTCCGCCTCCGTCATCTGTCGGAAGGGTAGTTTGGACATTTCTATCGGGCAGAGGTGTGACATTTCTATCCGGCGCTAATATGCATTATATACAGAATATACGTTATCAGACATAACCTCACTGAGAGCGCGCCCTTATTATTAAGACCACCAAGCTGCCATCATCTATACAGTTTATTATCAACATATTATGGATAGTAGTTTAATCAACTACATTTCGAAGCTGGCGTTCACCCTCGACATTAATCTACGACCCGCGATGGCCTCATTTCGACAGCAATCGCAAGGTAGTCTCGATTACCCGTCGAAGTTCTTCTCGGCTCGCGCCGTCTGCCGCCTGAACTCCCATCCCCCGCATCACTGTCACCACGTAGCGCGCCAGATCGGCAGGGTCGGTACTGCCTCCCAGGTCGCCCTCTGCCTTTGCCCGTTCGAGCCGCTCGCGCAAGGCTTGTTCACCCGAGTTGCGTCGCCGGACCAGTTCTTGCTGGATGGTCGCAGCCCCTTTCCCGCATGCCAGTCCGGCTTGAAGGAACAGGCAGCCTCCTGGATTGACCGGATCGGTGGTCTGGTTGGCGGCGCCATCCAGCAGGTGTTCTATCACCGCATGCGCGGTTGACTGGCCAATCGCTTCGCGCACAAACGCTGCGGGGCCATCCGAGTAGCGGTCAAGTACCATGCGGAATAGCGACTCCTTGTCGCCGAAAGCCGCATAAAGGCTGGGTCGACTGATCCCCATCGCCCCAGTCAGATCTGACAGAGATGCGCCCTCGTAGCCCTCCTGCCAGAAGACATTCATTGCGGCATCCAGGGCCTTCTTGACATCGAAGGATCGGGGACGCCCCCTGGCCTTGACAGATGGCTGTGTGGTCTTCATCCTTGCCCAATTCTAGCCATTTCTATACCGCTTAGTAAATAAATCTGCATCTCCCCCGCTGGCCCTCACATCTCTAGGTTGCGGCACGAATGTCAAAATCCAGGGAATCTTAAAGCAACGGAGTGAATGAGATGAGCAAACTTAAAGGCAAAGTCGCTATCGTAACCGGAGCGTCCAAGGGTATCGGCGCCTCCATCGCAAAGCATTTGGCAGCCGAGGGAGCTGCCGTGGTCGTCAACTACTCCTCCAGCAAAGAGGGTGCGGACAAGGTGGTTGCCGAGATCGTCGACCAGGGTGGCAACGCAATTGCCGTCCAGGGGAACGTTGCAAAACAGGCTGATATCGAAAAGCTTTTATCGGAATCGAAGAAGGCCTTTGGGCGCCTCGACATCCTCGTCAACAATGCCGGGATCTATGAGTTTGCTTTGATTGAGGCCGTCACTGAGGATCTGTTTCACAAGCAGTTCGACGTGAACGTACTTGGCCTGATCCTCACCACCAAAGAGGCTGTGAAATATTTCGGTCCCACAGGCGGAAGCGTCGTCAACATCAGCTCGATTGTGAGCACGCTGGCGCCTCCGGCTGCCTCCGTCTACAGTGCCACCAAGGGAGCCGTCGACACGATCACCAAGTCGCTCGCCACGGAGCTGGGACCTCGCAACATCCGCGTGAATGCCGTCAATCCGGGCATGGTGGCCACCGAGGGCACGCATTCTACGGGCATTATCGGCAGCGACTTCGAAAAGCAAACAGTCGCCCAAACTCCACTCGGTCGTATCGGAAAGCCAGAGGACATCGCCCCCGCGGTGGTCTTCTTCGCCTCCGATGACGCGTCGTGGATTACCGGAGAAACCCTCCTGATCGCTGGTGGCCTTCGCTGATGGAGCATGGTACCGCTGCGGTCTGGGAAGTCCGTTTGTCAAGATCCCGAGTCGGGGCGTTGAGAGTCCCATAACTCCATTGAACCGTTTAGAATAAGTGGACAAGGCCCGCTCTGGCGGGCTTTTCTATTTTGGCCAGTTCCCTTCTCAGTTCTTGCGCAGATATTCAGGTATTCAGGAGAAGAATAATCCACCGATCCAGCGGTCCCTGAACGTAGAAACGCCGCCCGAAGGCGGCGTTACTCGGTACCAAGATCCCTGGCAGCTATAGGGTCGACTCGATCTCGAAGCCCCATGCCTCCAGCAGCGCCTCAGGGATGTACTTCGAATTGCGGTTCCTGCGGGCCCATTCGCGGAGCCGGGTGGAGCGAATGTATTGGTCAGGCGTGAGCTTGAACTCCTTAACCACCTGTTCAAATGAAGTCACGGTTGGGACGACCGGGCCGATCGGCTCCGGCTTTCCCCAATTTGGATTGCCACGACGCTTTGCCATTATTTATATCCTCTAGCAATAAGGTGACGTACAGAAAGTCCCGATCGTTTCGGCTCAGAATCGGCAGGCCGACCGGGAAGTCACAAAACTATTCTATTATAGGGATTTCTTCTCCATAAATCAATAGAAAACTAAATGCATCCAGGAGGGGAGCCAGGAGAGCGCCTTCCACGGGGTGCTCATGGAGTTGTATCTGCAAAGCCTTTTAAAAAGAATCGATTACAGGGCACAATAAATGCGCGAGAAAGTGCTGCAACCCTTGTGAAGTGAGGCACAAAAGCTAACTGAATGGCACCGAAATAGCTGGTTGCCTTGCCAGCAATTTCTCGCAGCACTTGTGGCTACTTTCGATCACTTGGCGTTCGGCCATATTGAGAGAAGAACCGAGTGTTTCGAGGCAGTATGGGCACACAATCACTCTCGTCCTGACAGCGATATGTGCCGAGGGGAGCTTCTTAGGAATAGCGTGTGTGGTAGTGATAGTCGTGAGCATCGAATTGACTCCTTCGCTGGGGTTGCGACTGGTCGCCAGAAACCTTCGAAAGCCTGTTTACCGACTCGTTCCGCGAATCGAATCGGCTTTGAGTGTGGGGGTCACTCTTAAGTGCGGCGTGCACTGCTTGATGACCTCTCAGTTTGCACCCGAATTGGAACATTGTCAAATTATTGTCACGATAATATTGTCACGATAATGTTGGAGCGCCTTAAGAATTCCTAATCTTCTCCGATATAGGGCTGTAAATGATCGAGAGAGCCCGAAAAATGACCCTTCCCTTGCACTCCACCCCCAACATACAAGTACGGGTATCGCGCAGAGCCGGGGGCGCTCCTGGGGGCGCTCCCCCCTCGTGGTATTCCGGGAGGCCGAGCGCGCTCTATCCGAGGCCAAGCACAACGGCCGCAACACCGTCATCGAGTACTGCAAGGATCGTCCGGATAGGCGACACCTCAAGAAAGGGAAATTTATGTACGCAAGAGCCATTGCCGACATTTTCAGTGATGGTCACGTTCGACGACCATCCCGTGTTGTTCAAGCAAATCCCTAACGCTGCCATCCAGCGTCTTTTGCTCTTCGCTCTCTGGAACTCCGTCGGCCATGATGAAGCGACTTCCTTTTGGAAATTGAGCGATCTTGACGCCTAGCAGCTCAAGCGATTTTGCGCTGTATTGTGCAATTTCGTAATTCTCGTTTTCGCCCTGCTTGTACGCTGAAATGGAGAAAGGGGTGCTTCGGGCTCGGTCGGCCAATTGCTTGAGTTGCTGACACATTTGCTCCCCGACGCACTTTTCAATGGTGTTTTGGATCAGCTTTTCGCTTGCGAGCCAACCTTGATTCGCAATGAGAGCACGGGCTAAGTTTTCACCCACGCCGATCTCCTGCCAATTGCCTGCCAGAGATCCAGCTGGACGGGCCTCCAATTCATCCGAATGCCCACTCCATTTTTGGCTCCATTTTGTATAGCGGTTCGAGATTGGCTCCTCGTCGGATGAATCGCCGTAGCTCATCAGGTAGATCAGCGCATCCAGGGTCACTTCAGGATCTGGATCATCAAGGGTTTGTATTGCAACCTCACTCAGCATTGGATCGTGGGAATAATGTGCAATATCTTGGAAGATCGAGTGATTGCACGCTGTTTTGCCAGGGCCTCGCGCCTGAACCGCTTTTTCTATCAGTGAACGGGCAGAAGCAGGATCAAACTCTACAAGGTAGCCCAACGCTGCTCCTTGTGGAGCACACGCCCATTCGCCAGTTTTTGCCTCTGCTTTCTGCCGCACAACTGCGACAGCGCTACCGGCACCGTAGTGCGCCAGTAGCGAGGCGAACACAGTCTCCTGCTGATAGTCGGTAGCGGCCATAAAAGCCTCCGCCCAAATGCTTTCAAACTGCGGAAGGCTCTGACTTCCGAGAAAATACAGAGACTCCGCAGTCATTGAAGGATTCGCCGAACCGATTTGACGAATGGCTTCCTCGCGTGCGCTATCAGGATCCAGTTGATACCAGCGTTCGAGCGCGACCGACTTCAGTTCTCTGGTCGTATAGATAGTTGAAACGTTACTTCCTGGGTCTTTAAGCGGCTGTTTGGCAAGCTGCTGTAAGGTTGGGAGCAGGCTTGGAGATCCGACCAGATCCCAATCGAATCGCAACTCGGATATTTGTTTGTCTGGAGGCAGTTCACTCAGGCTCCCCCGCAGGATGCCACCGAGTTCAAGCTTCATCTCCGGAGTCATTTTCTTCGGCTGAGACCCGAGCAGTGTTTGCACGGTCGCCGCTCGTGCAGTACCTCTCTTCGCCGGCAGCGAGTTCAAGACAAGCTCCCATGCCGCTTCGCTGAGCTGCACTCTTTCGGTTTGTTGCTCCTCAGGCTCTTGAGCGACAACCTGCAGAACGGGCAGAGTGATGAGAAACCACGAAGAGACGGGGAAATCCGGATCGAGTATCAACTTGTCCATGGCAGCGATTGCCTTCGGTCGCACCGGTTCCGGCAATCCGATGAGACCAAAAGCGCATTGATACATCATGGTCGGTTCGTCATCGCGCAGATGCTGCGCCATTACCTGCGCAGCTTGAGGAGTGCCCAAGTAGCGCAAGTCGGCTACGGCCGCCTCCCGCGCTGGCGGCTGAATTCCCAGAGCCGCTGGAAGAGTGGAAAGCTCGCGGACGATAGCCGCCAGCTTTGCACTTTGCCAAGTTCCACTGGCAGGAACGATCCTAAGGAGAATCGGATTGGATTTTAGGATGAGGTCTGACGAATGCGAAATTGTCCGATTTGCATCTAGGCTGTCTCCAACACGGTGACTAGTGACAACGACGCTGTAGCTTCCGGGCTTATCAAACCGTATCCACTCATTTAGATTGAGGTGCATCACGGTTGGAATTGGAGAAAGGACGCCTAGACTGTTCATTCCGCCGCCAACGGAACCTCCCTGCGAGGAAAAGTAGAGCGCTAGAGGGTCGCTCCAACCTGACTTCGGCTCGACGTCGAATTGTTCATAGGCCATGCGCCCGCTGCGGTCATAGCTGGACATAGTGATTTCAAATTGCTTGCTCCCGGGTCCAGTGAAACTCAAATTGATCGGGATCCGCTCACCTATCTGATACGTTGATCGCTGACCTTCCCTAGTGACCGTCAGACTCGCCTGCTCAGCCGCGCGTGCTGACTGGGCGAACGTAAGGAACGCGTATGAAACAACGAGAGTTGCGAAAGCAGTTCTCATATGTCTATAGACACCGGCAGCACAAACTTCATCATTCCCAGCAGCCTGTGCTGCTCCAAAGCGGCACTTACGCTCAAGCTCTACCACAGGGCTCAGACGACCGATTTGAGTACGGAACGATATAAGGTGGATCGGGCAATTCCAAAGCGGGATGCAATTTCCGCAACTGGCATATCGGCATTCTTGAGGAGACCGCGGATCGTTTTAATTTCTTTGACGGAAAGCTTGGAAGGGCGCCCCCCAGTTCTTCCCCGAGCACGAGCAGCACTTAGCCCAGCCATCGTCCGTTCTCGAATGAGGTTGCGCTCAAACTCGGCGAGAGCGGCAAATACGTGGAAGACGAGCCGGCCTGCTGGGGAAACGGTCTCGATATTCCGTGCAAACTGGAGGCCGTGGAACCGGTCGGCGAACCGGTCGAGATCGAATCCTCGAACAGGCGGTGCTGATGCCTTTCCCTACTGGAGTTCGACCACCTCCTGATGTCCCCAACGGCATGCCCATCCTGCATGCCCATCCTAAGGGTGTCGATTTCATCCTGATTTCCCGCGTCTCTTCTTCATCCATGTGCCGCTGCGCTACTCTCTGTGAAGTGCGGGCGCTCAAGACTACGGCGCTTCCCAGTCCAGGGCATAGACGTCCTGCGTGCCGGTGTCTTTGAGCAGGAGGAGGGAATCGTCCGGACCGAGGCCCAGCCAAGGGCCGATGTTGCCTACAGTTGGAAGGCTCGTCAGGTCCAAAACCTGCTCCATCTCGTGGTCGGCGATCCGAATTCTCATCACGGCCGGATGGTCCAGCGGTCGTAAGAAGTAAACATATTGTCCGTCTCTTGACCAGTTCGGGAACCCAGCGATTACCTTGGCGAGCTGCAACCACCTCTGAGTCTGGAAGTCAAAGAGCACCAGGCTTAGCCCGTCTGCCGGCATAGCCACGATGAACCTGCCATCTGGCGACCAACGGGGGGAGTACAGGCCTCTGGAGCCTGGGAGTTCGGAAGCGCTGTGGGTTTTCAAATCGAACACGCTGAGGACTGAATTGCTGTCGGCCGGTACGCCACCAAAAATAAGCTTGCTGCCGTCCGGGGACCAGTCCGGATCCTGCTTGGACTCGGGATCTTCCGGTAGCAACTGCTGTGGAGTGCCGCCAGCGGCGGAAACTACATAGATTCTTCCTGGTTTCCCAACCGAGTAGTTGTAGAAGGCAATCTGTCTGCCGTCGGGCGACCAGCGCGGCAATGCTGCAAACAGCGGAGGGGCGCTGAGCTGTATCTTTTGGCTACCGTCCAACTTGCTTCGCCAGAGAATGCCTTCAGGGTACGAGACGTAGGCCAACCACTGGCCGTCCTTGGAAAACACCACGTCTTCGACAGAGATGCCCGAAAGAAAGGGCGTGAACGAATCGGACTTCGCGTAGTAGCGCACCAGTTCGCCGCGGTAACTTCGGCCTACCACGAAAATCTTCTTGCCATCTTTGCTGGGAAGGGGGGTAAACAAGCCGAGCGGGCTGGAAGTCAGCTGGATGGGTCTGCCTGCGGATTGGCGAGGAAAGGATCCGCCTTCAGACAGTGCCCAGATTTGCCCCTTAGATTGGAAAACGAAGTATTTTCCGTCCGCAGTCCATTTCCCGCAGCATTCGTCTGGAGAATCGCGCCACCCGGGAAACAACGGGTGCAAATTCGTCCCCAAGGCCGAAACTTCCCAGAGTGAATTCCCACGGGTTTTGCGATCAGTCAGGGTAAACCTCAGTTTGTCTTCCGCCGGTGACCATGCCGGATAGAAACCTCGGCCCCTCACTGAAACTAACTTTCGGGACTCGGTTCCATCATTCTTGGCCAGAAGCAATTCGCTTCCGTCGGCGTAAGCCAGCATCCGGCCATCGGGAGACCAGGCCGCGTCCTGCCCGACAACAGAACCCAATCGACGAGGCGAACCACCGAGGGTTGGCAAACTCCAAATGTTTCCTGGCCCGTCGAGGGCGAGAAGCTCAGCTCCGTCGGGAGAGACGCTGAGAGGGGTCATTCCCGGTGGAGAGGGGATCAGAGTCGGATCGCCGCCCGAGACGGATGTCTCCGCGATCCTCATTGAGCTTTGGTTCCCTATGCCAAGATAAAGGCGTAGCCCGTCGGTTGCTTTCAAAGTCTTCTGTTGACCATCGTGGGTGAGCTGCGTGTAGTTCGAGACCCGCGGCGGGAGCTTAGGGCGCATCCAGGAGTAGACGAAGATCCCAGCGAGCACGACAAAAATGGCCGCAATAGCCGCGACCCAACGCAGGTGCGGAATTGAGCGAGTCGATACCAGCTGCCTGCCGATCAGTGTCGATCTCTGGCCGCTGCTGCAAGCACCCTCATACTTCCATGACGTGGAAAATACGTGCTCCGATGCCTCAATTCGCGACTTCTGAGAGGGAACGGCTATCTCTGTGGCCGGGTCGTGCTGCAACCGCTTCAAATCGGCCCGAATCTCCGATGCATGCTGATAGCGCCGCTCCCTGTCTTTTTCAAGGCACCGGTCGATGATTTGTGCCAGCCCATCGGGAATATCGGGATTCAGCTGCGCCGGCGTGACCGGGACCTGCTGCACGATGGAAATCAGAAGCTCCCCGGTTGTGTCTCCGGAAAAGGGCGACCGGCCGGCGCACATTTCGTAAAGCATGATGCCGAACGAAAACAGATCGGAACGTGAGTCGAGTGGCCTGCCCAGCGCCTGCTCCGGCGACATGTATGCCGCCGTGCCCAATGCAGCGCCAAGGCCATCGGTGAGTTCCTCGCGGGTTCCAGACGATTCATAGGCCAGCTCTTTGATCGGCACCATTTTCGCCAGCCCAAAGTCCAGAATTTTGGCGCTTCCTCGCTTCGTAACGAAAATGTTCCCCGGCTTGATGTCGCGATGAATGATTCCCTTCTCATGCGCCGCGTCCAGGCCATCGGTTATGTCGATGGCGAGTTCGAATATCCTTTCGAGTGACAGGGGCCCCTCTTGAATCGAATATTTCAGCGACTCGCCCTCCAGGAATTCCATGGCGATGAACAAACGGCCGTCTGCCTCGGCGATCTCGTGAATTGTGCAGATGTTGGGATGATTCAGCGCCGAAGCAGCACGCGCCTCGTGCCGGAAGCGTTCTACGGTCACACTGTCATTTGCGAAATTATCGGGCAGGAACTTGAGCGCGACATACCGGCCAAGCACGGTGTCCTGGGCCTTGTACACCACACCCATGCCGCCGCCGCCGATCTTCTCCAGGATGCGGTAGTGCGAGATCGTGGTACCAACCATAGAGAGACCCACCCCTAACAGTCCGTGGGACAAGCAGCTGAATTTCTATGAGGCTGGCGGCGTAGCTGGGAACGCGATCTTACGGAGTGCTCGACCGCTTGGGCGGAGTTACGGCTTCTACAGGGGCGATTGTGGCCATTTCGACGCGGGAGCAGCAACAAGAGTCGCAAGAGACATGCCCTGAGGCGGTCTCTCATCTGTCGCGGCGTTCCCGCACCGAACATCTTGCGCAGAATCAGGCTCCGAGTGAACGCGCCCACATGGATCAACTGCCGCTTCAGGATGTTCGCGTGTCCGCGTAGGTGGGTGCGCCGCATGCCGCCCGTCTCATAGCAATGCGCAAAGCTGCGTTCGACCATCTCGCCGCGCCGCCTCAGTAAGGTCTTGCCGTAGCTGCCGCGCACCCGCCGCCGATTGGCATACACCGCCCGCGGTTCCGCTTGCTTGCCCTGCCAGTTACGCCCCCC
>Ga0210386_10000399_pt1 | contig 40315 bp, 65 predicted proteins | sample IncBWH32OmetaG_FD_160091 | JGI IMG/M metagenome (GOLD analysis project Ga0210386, IMG submission 160091) | Forest soil microbial communities from Barre Woods Harvard Forest LTER site, Petersham, Massachusetts, United States - Inc-BW-H-32-O ...
TCCTGGATGGTTATTCATTCCACCGGCTCTGGAACCATTACAGTAAAACAACTATCTTTGGGTGTAAATACTCCCGCTGATGCAGCATATGCAATTGATATAGCATTTTCATCTGCTGTACAGGGTTCATTGCAACAAAAAATAGTCAATAGTCCTAGATTACTTCAAGGTGATTTTGCATCGGGTTATTTAGAGGCGGCTTCTCCAGCTGATGTGCCTTTGTCATTAAATATGACCTATACACCCTCAACGGGAACGATGACAGGTATATTTACAGGATCACAAACAGGAACCGCATCATTTCAAGCCTTAAGCGGTACAACTGATACTGCTATCGCATCGTTAAACACAGACAATGCAAACGGATTTGTAACTATAGCTATTAATATTCCTGTTGGAGTTGAAGTATCTATTACGAATGTGCAATTGGTTGGTGTTGCTGATGAAACGGTTGTGCCTGTGTTCATTCAAAGTTCCACGTCAATACAGAATGCTCAAGCGTTTGGTTATTGGCAACCGGCGTTGAATTTCAAACCTATACCTAGTTTATTGACAGGATGGGATTTTCCTTTAAATCCTGCGCAACTTGGTTTGCAAAATATTACAACGACGCCTGCTTATATCGCAGACCAAACTATTGCGGCATCTGTTGGTGGTAATTTTACATCATCTATAGATATATCTGGGGGACTTAACTTTACCTCTGTAGCAGCTAATTCTGCTTTTTATTTATTACAGTACTTATCTGCACCTGAAGCATTGAAAGTTATTGGCTCCCCGTTGTCATGTAATTTGTTTGCATGGGCATCAACAGCCGATGTAGTGGCTACCGTTACAATGCTGGTAGGAAGTAGCATTCCATTATTGTCAGCAAGTCCGCCAACACCTGTAACAATGACTTCTGCTGGAATAGTAAGCCAATCTTCAGCACCAGGATGGGTTTATATACCCAACCCAAATACTCCATCTAATTATGCAGTTACTTCAATTAAACAAGTAACTATAGAAAATCAAATTAATACTGGCACGGATTATGGTTTCAATGGATGGCAAGTGACTGATAGTGGACATTTAAGCACACTGACTACTTATGCAATTATAGTCTCTTTCAGTCTTCCAACGATTGGAAGCACAGTTACAGTAAATTCAATTTCAGCGGTTCCGGGAAATATCCCCACACGTCCTGCACTGCAAACACCTGATGAGGTATTACGAGAATGCCAGTATTATTACGAGCGTTCATGGGCGCCAGGAATAGCAACAGGAACAGCAAACTATACTAATTCTGTCGTTTTATCTCAAGGAGCAGTTCCTCAGATAACGTTAGGGGTGGGCGCTATAATGCATCTCACTTATTTTTTCAATCAAGAAGCTTTTGGTCTTGTTTATAAACAGACAAAAAGAGTTGCAGCTACTCCCGTGTTTTATTCAACATTAACGGCAAATACTCCAAATGTTGTAACTGCTTATTTAGCTTGGCAAAGTACAGAAGTTCCGGGAGGAAACTCATCAAGAATAGACACCGCATTAAGTGGTAGTTGGACTGTAACAAGCGCAGGAACGCAGGCATTTAGCTACAATATAATTCCATCTAGTTTAACAAACTCCATAATATCAGCTCCACAACAAACTGTAGGAGGCTCATCCTTCTATTATGCGAGTGCAAATATGTCTTTTCATTATGTAGCTGACGCACGGCTGGGGATTGTATAATGACCCAAATAATAATAAGCAATTTACCACCGGCTCCCCCTTTAACCGGCTCAGGTATGCCTAAAGGCACCGATTTGGTTCCAGCTACTGATGCAACAGCTATTACTTCTTTGACTCCTACAGGTGTAACAAATAAATATACTCAAGCAGCTATTTTAAACTTCTATCTAGGTGCAATGGGATTACATACATATCAAGCCGTAAAAGTGGCAACAACAACTGCATTGACAGCAACGTATAGCAATGGAACAGCAGGCGTGGGTGCGACATTAACGAATGCTGGCGTTATGGCTGCATTAGTTATTGATAGCGTTCCTTTAGCGGTGAATGATCGTATTCTTGTCTGGAATCAAGGAGCATCATTCCAAAACGGTTTGTATTCTGTTTCTAACATAGGAACGTTGTCTGCTAACTGGGTGTTAACTAGAGCCACTGATTATGATACAACGGCTGAGATTGTTCAGGATGGTGTTATTCTCGTTAATCAAGGTTCAACTTATACCGGTCGATTGTTTCAAGAAATTGCAGCTACCCCAATCATCATAGGCACAAATCCGATATTATTTGATTTATTTAACCTAATTTCTAACCAAACGTTTATTTGGAATGATGTTATTTCATCTTCCATGGCAATGATGCCAAACCAAGGTTATGTTTCTGATAATGCTGGTTTGGTAACGTTATCGATTCCAATTTCATCAAATTTTGGTGATGAAATAGCTGTTTCCGGAAAAGGATTGGGTGGCTGGATAATTACTATGGGTGCCGGACAGACTATTGCGATTGGAACGATTAGTACATCGAGCGGTGGTTCGGTTGCATCTAGAAGTTATACGGATTCAATTCGATTGGTTTGTATAGTTCCCAATCTTCAATGGACGACCACAGGTGGTCCCCAAGGCAGTTTGACCATACTTTAGGTGAATGTTATGTCTATTAAATTTCTTATGACCCGCGACATAGGTGGTTTCAATGGTTTCGGTATCCAGCCAACCTATGATATACATGCAACATCCTTAGCCGCTAATACAGCACAGTCAGTAACTGTTCCTAGTAATTACGGCAATTGGATTGCTATTTTTACATACACGCCTGGCGCTAATATTTGGGTTTCATTTTCAGGGACCGCTGCTGTAGCAACGAGTTCTTTTACATCAGGTATATCTGTTTTAAATCCGGCAGGTCGTGCTGTAGTTGCTGGACAAGTCATAAGCTTTATTACATCTGATACAACAGCGCCTTTTGTTTGCGTTGAATTCCAAATTATCGCACCTTATGTGAATTAAAATGAGTTTATTTAATCAGCCATTAGGTATTAATTTAACGGATCATGATCCTTTAATTGATTCGGTATTTTCATCATCTTTTGATAATGGAGAATCTTTTCCTCCTCCTGGATCTGAATTTATGATTACTGAAACAGGTATTTTTATGATTACTGAAATCGCTTCTAATTTCATGATTACGGAGTAAACCATGGCGAATATAAAATGGAGTGCATTTCCTACACAAGCAACTCCTGTTGCAGGTGACAAATTAGTAGGTCTTCATTCCGGCGCTAATGTTCAGTTTTCAAGCTTAGGGGCCGTATTATTAGCTCCAACGGGCGCTCAAACCATAAGCGGTGGATTTGATTTAATTGTTAGTGGCGGAGGAAATCTACAGGCATCCTCAGGAAATCTTGTAGGTGGATCGTCTGGTTTCGCAGGGAATGCAATTTTATTTCCTCCCACTTCAGGAATGGGAATATTAGAGGTTCATGCGAGTGATTCTGCTGCGATGTACACAGGATTATTAACAAATACGTCTTTGAGTTCTGGTCAAACGTGGACTTTACCGGATGCGACAGGAACTATTGCTTTAACCTCAGGTGCTTCAGGCATTGTTAATAGCGGATTAATTAACCAGCTGGCTTACTATGCAACAGCAGGAACAACAGTTAGTGGGCTTACTATTGCCAACCAAGCTGTTTTAACTACAAATGGAACAGGCGTACCGGCATGGTCTGCATTATCTTCTGGACAAATACTTGTAGGCACAAGCTCCGGCGCTCCTTCTGCTACCGCTATAAACTCTGGCACGGGGATTCTGGTGGCAAATGGTTCAGGCTCTATTACTATTAATGCAACGGGTGGTGGAACTGGATGGGTGGGAATTGCAGGGACCACTCAAACTGCAGCTATTAATACAGGATATGTGATTTTAAATTCTAGCCTAACAACTATTATGTTGCCTTCTACAGCACCTTTTGGTTCAGTAGTCAGGGTTGTTGGTTTCGGGGCAGCGGGTTGGGTATTAACCCCTAATAGCGGACAGACAATAAGACTGTTGTCAACTGTAGCGCCTGTTAGTATTGCATCTGCCGAACAATATGATTGTATAGAAGTAATAAGCGCTATTCCCAATAATACCTGGGTTGTTCGTAACTTTACGAGTACTGGTCTTGTAATTACCTAGAGAAAATATACATTAAGGAGCAATAAATGCCTGTTATAAATCAAGTAGGTAACTCATTGACTGGACTCACAGGAACAGGAACTTTTGTCGGAGCAAATACGCCGACATTGATAACTCCAGTGTTAGGAGCTGCTACAGGAACAAGTTTAGTGTTATCTGGCAAATTAACAGCAAACAATTCTATTAATGGATTTGCTACCACTGCAACAGCAGCCGCGACTACTACATTGACCGTTTCTAGCGCTCAAATTCAAGAATTTACGGGCTCAACAACTCAAACACTTGTTATGCCTGTTACGTCTACTCTTGTTACTGGTCAACAATATTATATTATTAACAATAGTTCTGGTGTTGTGACAGTACAATCGTCTGGTACTAATACGATTCAGGCAATGGCTGCTAATACCTCATTACTTTTGACGGTTGTTAATACTGCTGTTACTACGGCAGCTGGGTGGGAATCGGCATATATTTCTGATACTGGATTAGCTGGTGCTGTGTTGTTAACACCATCAGGTGACCAAACGATTACGACAGGAAATTTATCATTAACAACTGGTAGTTATATTGCTGGAACTATATTGCCTGGTAATTTGTCATTAACTGGGAATACTATTAGTAGCACTAATAGCAATGGTAATATTTCTCTTATTCCTAATGGAACCGGTTCATGTTTATTAAATACTACTACTGCTATTATTCCATCAGGTCAATGCTTGCAAATGGCATCATTCAATAACACGCCGTTTGTAAATGCAGCATATAATACAATTCAAGGTGCTGGACCTCAAACAAATTTTTATAGAAGTAGAAGTTCTACTGTTGGATCTTATACAACAACAATAAATGGTGATGTAATAGGAACTATGTCATTTTTTGGAGATGATGGAACGCAATTTACAGCTAGCTCTTATATTCAATGTCAAATATCAGATGTTGTTTCTACAAACATAGTTCCTTCTGGTTTAATTTTTGGCACTTCTAATGCGGGCGGATCTAGGGTCAACGCGCTCATTTTAGATAAAAATCAAGTCGCAACCTTTACAAATCCTATTGTTACAAGTGGTATTAATGATGTTAATGGAAATAGATCTGTTCTTTTTGGGAGTGTTGCTTCGGCCGTTAATTATGTAGCAATATCAAATGGCAGCACAGGTAATTCTGTCTCTATTGCAGCCCAAAGTGGAACAGATCTTGATGTTAAATTAGTCCTGTCCGGAAAGGCCTCCGGTATGGTGGCCATAAATTCATTAAGCTCAACTCCCTTTCAAATTGCCTCAGGAACGACTTATCAGCATACAACCAATTTTGCATTTGCAAATACTGCCCAGACAAGAACTGTTACTTTTCCAGACGCATCATTCACAATAGCACAGGCTGGTGCGAATTCTGATATTACGAGTTTAACTGGATTGAATGGAGTTATTCAGGCGCCTACATTTATTAATGATGTGAATGGTAATCATGTTCTTGGTTTTATATCACAAAGTGCGTCTTCAGTTAATTATCTCCAAGTATCTGCAACAAATACATTAATCGGCCCTCAGCTTAATGCCGTGGGAACAGATACGGATATTAGTATGTACTTGATGCCCAAAGGTTCAGGAACAGTAAATATATCTGTAACTTCTAATATTGGTTTATTTATACGAAGTGGAACTACATTTCAGCATGCAACGCAATTTGTTTTTGCTAATACGGCCCAAGCACGAACCGTGACTTTCCCCGATGCAGATGGTACGGTTCAATTCCAAGGACAATCATTAGGTGCAACAGTAATAACTGCTCCAGCGGCTTCTCAAGCCTCAGCATTAACATTGGGTTCAGCTTATCAAAACCCATTCGGATATGACGTTGTGCTTACGGTTTATGTAGCAGTAACCGCCGCGACAGCAGGTAGCATATCAGTTGGTGTTGGCCCCACCAATACACCGACACAGCAAAATGTGGTAACTGGATTTACAATTGCGGCATTATCAATCATTCCTGTAACCATTTATTTACCAGCATCCTATTATGCATTGTTAAGTTTAACGAGCGTTACTGGTAGTATTTCTGGGCAGCAAGCAATGCCAGTTTAGTATTTTTATTAAAATTATGGATAAAAAATATAAGGATTACATAAATTGGCCACAAATAACTCATTAAATATTAATTCTGCAACTCCGTTAATTCTTGCTTGGGGCGGTACAAATGCATCGCTTTCAGCTTCTAATGGTGGTCTTGTCTATACTGATGCTAGTAAAATGGCAATTCTTGCGGGAACTGCTACTGCATTACAGATACCTTTATCAGGCGCGAGTGGCGCACCAAGTTGGTCAACGACTACGTATTTAGCGACAGCAACGGTTAGTGGTATTGTTTATGCTTCTGCTAGCAATGTTTTAGGGCAAATAGCTACTGCGAACAGCGCTTCTTTAATAACTAATGCTTCAGGCGTTCCTTCCTTTAGTTCCACGATGACAAATGGACAAATAATTATTGGCAGTTCAGGCGCCACTCCTACTGCTGCAAGTTTAACTGCTGGTGCAGGCATTTCTATTACACCCGGAGCTGGCTCAATTAGTATTGCGACAACCGTTGGTGTTTCATGGTCAAGCATTGCTGGTACAACTCAAACAGCAGCTGTTAATCATGGTTATGTGGTTTCAAATTCTGGTCAAACCACAGTTACGTTACCAACTACGGCTGCATTAGGCAGTGTGGTTGAAATCTCTGGACGTGGGGCTGCGGGATGGATTTTAGTTCCAGGTGCTGGCCAAGATATTAGTCTTGGCGCGGTTAATGCTATAGTAAGTGTTACTTCTTCCAATGCAAATGATTGTATTCGTGTGGTATGTACTGTTGCTGATACATCCTGGAACATGTTAAGCGCAGTAACTGCTGGATTTACATACGTTTAAAAAAAATAAGCATTCTCAGTTTAATTTAACTTAAGGATTAAAAAATGCCAATATTAAGCATAACAACAAGCGAAACAGGTTTAGTTAGTGTTAATCCTTCTGTGATTTACATTAATACTAGTGATACATTTGCTCAAGTAACTACAACGGGCTATTTAACATTACAGCGTCAAGCTGGATTTACATTCAATAATCAACAAATGGCACTTGTATTCACTACAGATGATGGCCCTGTTTGGCTATCTATAGAAGTGGTTGGTTCAGTTGTAAGCTTAAGTACGCCGGATGTTCCTGGAGAAACAGTACTGCCTACGATTGCTAATCATATTATTGTAGCCACTAATACAGTGGGTACATTGGCGAATTTAACCGGAACAGCCATTAATAATGGTTCCATTCAAGCGGGTTTAAGCGGTACTGCTGGTTCATTAATATCATTTCCTTTAACCACTGCAAAAGGTTCTTTGCAGTTGGTTGCAGTTGCCAATACAGGTGATACTGTTACCACACTTAGTAACGTTGCAATGGGTCAGGCTTCTGTCGTTAGTATTCCCGATCCAGTAAATGCTGTTGGTAGATTATTAATTGGTGCAACGGCTGCTCCTTTCGTTTCTGGTAATTTTCCGCAAAACTCTGGAACTGGTGGATTAATGGTTGATTCAGGCGTTGCTGTTTCATCGCTTGCAACAACTAGTACTGCTGTATTATTAACTCCTGCTGCTGATCAAATAATAACTGTCCATAATCTAACGCTGGCTCAAGGAAATTTAGTGGCTGGTTCTTCTGGTCATGCTGGTACTATCACATCATTTCCTGCAACATCTGCCAATGGTTCTTTGGTATTGGCTGCTGTTAATGCTGGTGGTGCATTCAATATGACCATTAGTAATGCTGCCATAGGGCAATCTACTGTTATAAGTATTCCTGATCCAGGTGCTGTTACTGCAAAATTCTTATTGGACAGTGGCACGCAAATCATGGCCGCTGGAAGTCAATTAAATCTTGCTAAAGTAAATGGCACAGAAGCGGGAACTACAGTTACAGCAAGTGGACAGGCAGGGTTTATTACCACTTCTTCGTTAACGGTTGCTGGAGGAGGCAATTATATTATTACATGGACTAATACTCATATTGTACCAACATCAGTCATTGCACTAACAATTCAAGGTGGAACTAATAATTCAACTCAGAACATTACATTTACATGTGTAGCTGGAGCTGGCTCTGCTACGTTAAGTATTTATAATAATACTGCAGCTACTGCACTTAATGGCACTATAATAATTGGTTATGCTGTGTTTTAATATGTCGCGCGCCGTATTCACGGCGCATTATTTTTGGAGGATGTAATGTCATTGTCATTAGAAACCATTGAAAATAGAATAAAACAGTATGAAGAAGAAATAATGAAAGTTGTTGCTAATCACACAGGATTAATGGCTACTTTAGCAGAATTAAAGCAATTATTATCTGTAGCTAGTGAAGCTGCTGTTATTGTAGCTCCTGAAGCCGTTCCTGTTATTGACACAATAGAAGGTGTCGTGCACGTAATAGATGAAATTGTTACTTCTGTTGATGAAAGTGTTGTACCTGCATAAATTAAAAGAAAGGCAAGCTATGTCATGCACAGAAGGCCGCCGGGGGTGGCCATGCTTGTTTTGTTATGCTAGCATTTAACCGCGGTGCGGTGCTCTAGTATTACTCCATTGTCGTGCCGCATCTTAATGGATGATGCATGGACGATTTAATAAAGACATTAAAAATACACGAAGGAACCAATCCGTTTGTTTATATTGATACAAATGGATTTTCTACAATAGGCACGGGTCGATGTGTTGATAAACGATGCGAGCACGGTCTATCTCAAGACGAAATAGATTACCTTCTTACTAATGACATAAAACACTTTATCCAGGAATTATCGATACAGCCATTTTATATCGGCCATGATTCCGTTCGTCAGGAAGTTCTAGTTGAACTTGTATTTAATATGGGTTTAGAGGGGCTAGAGAAGTTTAAACGATTTCTTAATGCCTTTGCATTAAAAAATTATTCAATTGCAGCCACTGAGCTTAAAGATAGTTTATGGGCGAAGCAAGTTCATGCTCAACGTGTTAATAATATTTGTTATCGCATCATTAATGGAAAATACCCTTTATGACATTGGCTGAAGAGTATATAGAACAAATCAAGGTTGTCAATTGGGTGCAGCAATGCACAACCGTTCCAGTGATTCATATACCTAATCAAAGAAAATGCTCACCTCAAGCGGGCGCTCGTTTGAAACGTATGGGCGTTCGCGCTGGAGTGAGCGATCTTTTTTTACCTCGCGGAAATCTAGTTCATAAAGCGTTATGGCTGGAATTAAAAACAGCGACGGGTCGTGCTTCGCCGTCTCAGATGCTATTTATGAAAGACATGAGGTTAGAAGGATATGCTGCGGAAGTTGCTTATTCTGCTGATGAGGCTATTTTATATATTAAGCATTTTTATGATCTTACGTGATTTTATAATTATAATGTCGTTAATATTGGTTGGATGTGAGCAACCACAACCAGTTGTTCGAGATAATCTAACAACTTCTGCGTCAGGTGTTTCAACACAAAGTAATGGATTGATAGATCATGTTATAACTAGCATGGCTGGAGGAGCGGCAGCAGGTGCTGCTGGAGGAGCCGCTCACGCTGCAGTTTCTCATGGTATACAACGTTGGCAAGCTAAGCGACGATTAAATCGTATGCAGAACTTTAGAGCATCTCGACGTTGAATAGTTTTTTTACAATCTCATAACGACCGTATTCATTTTTTTTGCATATTAAACCATAAGGCGTGATTATCTTACTTGTTTTAATCATTTCATTTACAGCGCTGTAATCCAAAAGTCTCATATAATAGTCGCTAGGATTAGGTATATGTTTCCTTACGAAATTAGCATAGAAGATATTCTTTGATTTTTCTGTTTTAACATGGTGACATTCAAATACATATCCATAGTTTGTTTCATATTCAACATTTACCACAGGAAATTCTGTTGATTTTGTCACCCAATATTCTGCTTTTTTTACAGTGATTTCAAATTGTTCGACTTTAAGTTTGGTCAATTTAGCATTTGGATCAATCAGTTCATATCCACATCCTCGGCAAGCTCTTGATGTAGTGTCGTTTGCAATTCCGCAGGCGTCGCAGTCTTTAAATTGGAAATAGTGATCGCATCGTTTATCAGCCACGACACCAATGCAACGCCTAGCGTGAATAGTGTTATCCGTACCGCAGGTATAGCAAGGAATAATGTAATCTTTTTCATTTTCAGCCGTTGGTTTAAGTGCTTCGTTTATGATTGGATCGTCGATGTCGCCATGCCGTTGTAAATTACTGGCATAGTCTAGCACTATTGCTTTATGCTTTCCTTCATGAAGGCGCAATACTCTACCAATTCCTTGGGTGTATAGCACAAGGCTTTCTGTGGGTCTGAGCCACGCGCAGACGTCGAATAAAGGTATATCAACGCCCACATTAAGACACCCCACAGAGATAAGATACCTAATATCACCGATTTTGGCTGATTCCAAAAATCGCTTCCTATCCTCATGCTTTGTTTCCCCCGTAATTATAGCCCACTGACCATCAGGTAAACTTTGTGCGCACTCTTCGCAATGCTTTCGTGTGGACGCAAAGATAAAAACACCATTGCATTTTATAGTTTGCAATTCACGCATTATCTCACCAGTTAACCGTTCCTTTTTATCAATAACAGCTTGAAGTTCCTTTTGATTGAATTTTCCCATATTATTGACTTTCAGTTGGCTGAAATCATAAGCATCCTCGCGACATAAGCCGAATTCTGGACGTACAAGGTATCCTTGGTTGATTAGCCAGCTGGTAGATATCGAACATAATTTGGATTTAAATAACATCTCGGGACCAACAATAGACTGCGCTTTGTCTCGATAACATGTCCCACTTAATCCAATGATTCTAAAATTATATCCCTCTTGTTGTGCTAACATTGAATAATGATTGATTATTCTCATGTACATTGAGGATGGATTATGAAAATTAATTTGATGACACTCATCCACAATTATCAGGCGAAATGGTTGGCGGCTGATATTGCCCTGATTACTGATATCTTTGCAAACGGAGTGTGGGGAAGCGAATATTACAAGATGTTCGAAGTCTTTGGCGTTAAGGCCAGCACAGTAAACGCCGGGATTTCCGCCTTGCAGCTGATACGTGTGGGCATTCTGTTGTATCAAGGTGCTGTTGAGCGTCAAACAAAGAGCCTTGAAGCCAGCTCGCTCAAGGACAAGAAGAACGGAACTAAGGATAAGTGATTTTCCTGAGCCTACTGATGCGTCGATTAGGATTGGGTCGCTTGATGACTTTAATGCTAGCAGGATGTCGTTGACTACTTTTTGTTGGTATGGACGTAATTTCTTTATCATAAAACAAATAAAATAGGAAATACTATTAGTCCCATATTTAATATGTCGCAATGTTCTTTAGTATAATGAGTTGGCGCATATAAAATAGTAACAAGAAAATAAATAAAATATATGATAAAAAATTGCGCATATATCTTACTTATCATTTTTATACTCCTCTTTCGCTTTTAGATAGGCTGTGTGGGCTTCTTCTGGGGTTTTATAACATTATAACTAGCACATAATTTTGGAGGTTTGGGGAGAACAGACCAATGTGTAATATCGTAATACTCAGCATTACTATCATGAGCATCAAACCAAACATTATGTGTTGCGCCTTTGCTATCAGTTGCTTTGCAAAAAACAGCGGACGAAGGATAATATCTGTCACTTATTATCAATACGGTTTCATCATTAGAAGGCAATCTATTTTTTACTGATATCCACTTCATTTATCCAAATTTCCTATATAGTATTTAACCATCAGCGCCCTCACCGAAGAACGCTCGATGCAGGTTTGGGCGCTTGATTGTTTCACGTGAAACATATGATGACTTACGGTCATCAGTCGTGTGTTGTTTATGCTCCCTCGCATCAATCTGAGGAGTCGAACCTCACTTTTGCCGCACCCGCTCTCCACAAACAAATGGGAATCGAACCCATGGCCTTTTAATCTCTGTTCCTGTTTCTAAGGCAATTCATTAACTTTTTAATCATGCGAATAAATCGGTACATAAATAAGCCTACAAGTCATGATGATGTTGCGAACAAACCCAAATAACATCTAAAGGCTTTGAATAATCTTCATGATGTGCCTGTGAATCAACATTACCACATACACAACAAGGTTTTTTTTCTATTCTTTTGTCTCTTACCGCATTATTTAAATAAGTATGAGCTTTATAAGCCTCAGGATTATTTTTTCTGTAATTCCTGGCATATTTTGTTTGCTGAGCAATTCTTTCTGGTGTTTTGTTCCTTTCTATATCGTAAGCTTTGTAATAATCAATATTCTTCAATAAATTTTCTTTTGTATCATTTTTTGTGCATTTCTTACATTTATTTAAATGGCCATCTTTCATTTGTTTGTGTTTATAGAAAAAAATTAATGGCCATTCAACATTACATTTAAAACATACTTTGGTAGTCATAATAAATCCCTGTATTTTATATTCCGCCCAGAGAAGACTACCATTTTAAGCGGTCAATTAAAAGGGAGGTCATCATCTATTCCAGGCATTGCACCATCAACCCTAGCATTGGAGTTGCGACTTAATGCGCTGTCAGTTGGCATCGAATGTATATGAACGATTTTGATACCGGTTTCAACGACAAATCCAGAGGCTGCCGCAACTTCAGAGACAAAGTTACCTTCCATCATTCCGCTGCCGTCTTTTTTTGGTAACGACCATTCACGAATCTTGATCCCCAAAATACGTCCGGTCATGCGTCTTAAATCATCGTTAGTTGGTTCTCCAGAATGACTGGGTTTAAAATCGCATAAATCCATAACTAATTTCAACATGTTAAGATTGCGATCAATCGCTTTAGGTTCTCCATCAAATGGTTTTATTTTCTGTGTTACTTCGCGATCATTAAACTCACCAGATGTTATCTTGTACGTAATCTGCATGTACTTTTCAGGGCCACGGTATTCGCTGTTTTTTTCTATGATCTCGAAAGTTTTTATTCTTGCGACCGCGGTTGTTCCTTCAGGTATGGTGACGAAACTTTTAGAAAAAGAATTTTCGGGGGTTCCTGTTATAGGAATACCCGATTTTGAACTCCAAAAATCAGACATTTTGTTCTCCGGAAATAGTGCTCCAGCTTCTACCGGAACGAATATCAAACAGAATTGATTTAGAAATATTAAAATTATTCATTATTTCTTTATAAGATGATTTACTTTGAATTTGTTCTTTAATTTTTATTACCTCTCTATTTGTTAGCGTTGCCGAAGGCGAAAGTTCTCCATACCGATGAACAGATCTATTTTTATTTACCATGTCTTTCATATTGTCATCATGAGTTCCTAGAAACAAATGATCAGGATTAACGCAGCCACGATTGTCACATTTATGTAAAACAAACATTTCACTAGGAATAGGTCCAATATAATATTGATATGAGAATCTATGCGCTCTGTAGCTAATAGCGTTAGCTGTAAATTGTCCATACCCTTTTGGTATTTTGCAACCTATCCATTCTATACATCCAGTTGTTTGATTTATTTTGGTTTTTTTTAAAAATCTCTGAATAGAGGTTAAATCATGAATCTCAGTTTTTATACTTCCATGCTTCTTTAATCTTTGAAAATGTTTTGAACAAAGTCCTTTTTCCTTGTGTTTGCCATTACAATTTTCAACCGTACAAGAATCAGGGTAATATTTTAAAGGTGTTAAAGGGCTCCCAGTTCTTATACTTCTTAACATATGAAGATTACACAATCCTTTGGAGCTATGTTTTCTATCGCATCCTTCAATGGTACACGATCTCATTCTTTATCCTCGTTTAAATCCCAAAATGAAATAGCACAATCATGTATCAAATCTAATATTTTCACGTAAGACTCGCGTGTAATACCAGATAATTTATCGTTAATACCATTGGCGCAAACAGCTCCTAAAGAACTGATCAGAATAGATGCTAGTTGGTCGGTATTTAATTGTAAAAATTCACTCTTTAGTTCATTTTTTATTATTTCCAAGCATTGAAATTGTATCGAATCTGCTAGATGTAATTCTGTTTCATTACTCATCAAAATATTCCTTCATTTTTTCAATTATTAGTTGTAGGTCATTGTCGATATACAGCTCATCATGCATGCCCATAGGAGTTTTTGCCATGTGTCTAGAGTCATTGTTAGTAAGAAATTTATAGCCAGATTCAGTAATTAAGGCATGATATACATAGGTGAACTTTCCTTCGATATTCACGTACTGATCAATCATCTTTCCCACCGTCTTAGGCTTATATTTTCCTTGAGTATCTATTTCGGTGTGCATCATCACAAAACAAAATAAATCATCACGCAATGATGTTATTTTTTCCAGGATTACAAATGATTCGGCTCCTATTTCAACAAACTTGTCATAACCGCGTTGCGAAGCCTTTCTCATAAAGCTATTTGTAATTGTATAGCCATAATCATCAATAATTAAATATTTGATATCTAAACGCTTGTTGTTTACAAGATTAATAATACGCATGATTGCTGAATGATCATCACTTGCGTAATAATTACCGGTCATTCCATCAGGACTTAGCTTAGTGTATTTTTTACTAGCGCTTTTGAACGGCAGAGGCTTTCCGATAACATTTATTATCATCGTTTCTTCATGGGGAAGATTACGAATACTAGTTGATTTGCCGCAACCAGATTCGCCCAATACTAGAATAGAATGCGTCATAAAACTTCCCCATGAGAACCAACCAAACCAATTTCTTTTACTTTTTCATTATAATCTTTAGATAAATCTTGTCGTTTTATGTGGGGCGTATTATTGACCACATAAGGACGAACAATATTATGTCTGGCTGGATAATTCAGGTCGTAATTATGAACAGCATCATGTTTATGTTCATAAGGAACCCTAATATCATGAGTTTCAAATACATCACAACATCCGCCTAGACATAAAGCAGATAAGAGAATCATTTCTTTCCATGTCAGTTTGTGCATTATATCCCCGCTTTTATGGATACAGATAATTTAGCTGGTTTTTTGCTTATCATGCTATTAAACAAACTAAGTTCTTTCTCGCTACAATAGCTCTCAGCATCTCTAATAATTTGTTTGTCTAAATGATACGAGGTTTTTTTAGTAACCGGATTGAATCGAGAAGGAATCAAACTGCCCATTGTTTCAAATTCATCTTTATCTAGCGTATAGATGTATGATGTTTTAATAGTAACTTTGAATTTATTACAAAGATAGGTTTTACTATAATCATCACCATGCTCTAAAAGAGCACATATTCTTGCTTCTAATTCTTCTTTTATTCTTGCTAATTCGGCAATTTGGTAATTAACAATATTTAATGCATTAACGTTATCATTGACATCATCTTCTTTGTTCATTTTTCTGCCCTTTAGTTTCCTGCGGCGGATTGCCGTAGAAACAGTATCTCAGAAGCAATATAGCATGTCAAGGCTTTGACATTCGTTGATTTATCATGCAATAATAAATTTTCAGGAGAATTATTAATGACATTAGACGATTTAAAAAACCATTTTGGTAATTGCAATAAATTTCAAGAGAAAACCGGGATGTCGCATACTAATTACACTCATTGGAGCAAAATTGGTTATGTTCCCATTTTAACACAAATGAAGTTACAAAAATTAACAGGAGGAACATTGAAAGCGAATTTTGATCATGGAGAAGGAGCACTACATGTTAAGCCCGAATGAAATAAAGAAGTTACTTAATAAAAAGGAGGTTATTTTGGCGGATAAAAAAATAATGGCTACTGCTCAGGATTGGGAGGTGGTTAGTAAGGATGTATCACCGCAATTGATAGCTACTGTTTATACTTATATGAATATTAGATATAAAAGTGGAGAATCGCTTGATGATATTGAATTAGGATTGGGGATTGCAAAAGAATCTATATCACGGGCTATTAAAGAGCTTGAGGGTCATGGTTATTTAATGGTCTCCCGCGGAACAAAGCCTTTTCGATATGTGGTGGTCAAATGACAGAAGCGGATGAGCTGGAGCAGTTTAGAGCATGGAAGCGAGCAAATAATAAAAATCAATTAGAAGAGATATTTTTTCAATTAGAGACTTCATTGGAAAATCCATCTGGTCGTCAATTTTCAGCTGTTATGCCAGGTCAAGCTTATCGATTATTAGCTACAGCTATTGTTTTACTGAAAAAGGAATTATTAAAATGAATAAATTTGATATAGGTTATGCGCATATCCCTGCTTTTTATCGACATAATAATGGTGAATTAGATCCGGTATTTATTTTAGACTATGACGGGAAAGGGAATTGCTGGATTCGTTGGAAGAAAGATGATTTCATTAATATGATGCCTATGAATAGGATTGTAAGGATTCAAGATGAATGAAGTTAAAGTTGGTGATAACGTTTATTGGTTTCGCAGTGGATTTGATGGAATGTCAGATAATATCTCGTTAGATGATTTACATATTGAACATACCACTATTTGTTGTGAGTCTGAAATTTCACAACGCGATTGGGGATACAAGTCTCGACGCGAAGCCCTAGAATCGCTAGCAAAACGTTTAAATGAACTACTTAAGGAAGAATGATGTTTATTGAATACGAAATAAAAGAAGAAGATGAAATTTATTGTTCTATCGTGAATATCGATCATCTTGTTGTTATTGAAGGAACAGAACACGAAGTTATTATTATGATGACTTCTGATAATGTACGTTTTTCTCTAGGGGAACATAAAAATTGGCTACTATACGATGCCTTTAAACGAGCTCTATGCGGTGAATCAGTAACAATAGAAGGGATAGGGTACGTTCGCCCCTTAAAGCCCGTAGACGCTCCAATAAAGCCTTCTCTTGATCCAATCAAAGCAATTACATGGCGAGATTACGCATGAAAGACTTCTTCTTGCAGCTTATTATTATAATTTCAATTATATTTATTGTCGCTGTTGGCTTGGATATTTACTTCAATCCCAACGTTACTGAATTGACAAGTTATTGATATCACAGTAGATTGATCGACGGCGGCCAATGTTAGCGCATTGACCACGTCGTGAGCGTAGCTCATTGACTATTTAACCCTTCAAGACAGGGCCAAATATGCTCGAAAGTTTAACATATCAGATCTATATGTCAAATTTAAAATTATATTTTTTTATGCCATTGTCATTGGTAGGGATTCGTTTAACAAAAATTTACAGGAAGTAGTGCATGAATAACAAAAAAAGATTGTTCAATTATTTATTAGAAGAAATAAAAAGGCAGCGAATACCCATTTCAAAAGAAATATTTGATCAATTATGGCAATTCATCGATTCTGATGAAGGAAAGATATTATTGATTAAATTTTCAAATACAAAATTACCTAATTATTGCGCGCGCACACTAATGGATGACGCGATGCCTATCAAACGATTTTTTTAAGGATGATTAATGTCAATTGAAAAGTTAGATTTTGAAACTATAGAACGTGAACACATTCCGTTTGTAACGCTACCCACTACCGTAATCCAAAAGATAAAAAACCCTATGGCTGGCTTTATGTGGGTATATTTTAACTCGTTACCGCCCGAATGGAAGATAAACAAATCGCATATTATGGCGCATTTTGATATCAGCGAAAGAACCTATCAACGCCACATGAGCTATCTAAAATCGCATAATCTCATAGAATATAGGCGATATCGCATGCCAAATGGAACGCTAGGACCCGTGACACTAGTTTCATTGAATGGCCTAAACTTCAAGCCTGACGTGGACCATGACCACTCCGCCAAATTTGGCATAGTGGTAGTCAACCACACCGCCAAAAACCCACATAGTGGTGAAACCACTGCAGTGGTTTCTGGCACCCTTATAAATACAATAACTTCCTTCGGAAGTTTAAAAAGAAAAGAAGAAGATATAAATATTGGCGATTCTGCGAATACGCCAAAAAATATACAGTTTTCTACTAATAAAAAAAATAAACCAAAACCTTTATCCGATTACAGCAAAGACACTTTCTTCATGTTGTTTTATAAATCCTATCCAAAAAAGCAAAAGCCACGCGATGCTTACAAAGCATTCCAGAAACTAGATTTTTCTAAAATAGAAATCGACGACATAATCTCAGACATTCATAATCGCCTGCAGAAAGATGATCACTGGCAAGAGATGGCATACATACCTTATCCAGCGACTTATTTGAATTCCCATCAATGGGAAGGAGAAATAAATAATTCAGCCCTAGAAGCGCAACACAAGAAAAACCAGGAAAAATTAAAAACAGATGCCAACATTGCTAGAATCGAACAACAATCAAAAATACAAGCCGATAAACAATTCCAAAACACCAAAGACGCATTAGCCGCTAGAAAAATAATAAACCAAGTAACTGACGGACAAAAAAAAGGAATGTCTGACCTAAAGAAATCTCTTGGAATGCCAGCATGAACTGGCTCTACAACTTCAAAACATACTGCCAACAACACGGTGTTCAATTACTCCCCGACGACATGCGTTACATAGAAACCATGTTAAAAAAATTATCGCCAATTGATCGGCGAGAAGTAGCTCATAAATATTATGGGATTTGGATAAAAGGATTGGCAGAAGCTCCTTATCCCGCAATGGCACAAAACTATGCCCGTAATCGAGCAAATACATATTTACGAGAAGTATGCAAGTAAGGTAATCCATAATGTTTTTTTTATATTATTTTGATAAAATTATTTCACCTTGATAAAAGGTGATGTAAATTGAATCATTTATCAGTAAATGCTAATCGTTTTAGTGGTGTATTTTCTTTTACTACAAAATTAGAGGAACAAATCATGACTGACATGGCTTACAACAATGGTGTTTTAGAATCAATCAATACTAATACAATTTTAGACGCAGTAAATTCAAACGGTGTTAATGGCGTTCAAACTACCGAACAAGTCGGAATTGCCGCACAATCCACAGCCCAACGTATTGGGTTAGCTGCGCAAGAGACTGCTCAACAAATAGGATTAGAAGCCAGTGCTACTGCTCAACGCATTGGTCTTGCATCAGAGCAAAGTGCTCAATCGATCGGATTAGCCGCTCAAAATACCGCTCAAACATTTGGGGTGCAAACTTTAGAATCAATCAGTGATTCATCTCGTGATGTCATTGCAGCAGTTGATCGCAATGGCCAAGCCAATATCAACACAACCACTCAACTTGGTATCATGAATCGTGATGCAACCGATCGAAATGGTGCGGCCGGTGTAAATGCAACTACACAGTTTGGTTTAAATGTTAAAGATGCAGTCGACAGAACAGGAGTAGCAGGTGTTGCTGCAACCACTCAATTCGGATTAAATAATAGAGATGCCACAGAACACGCCTCAGACGTCGCTGTTGCTGCGATCAACAGAACTAGTGATAAGACACAGGAAGAGGTAGAAAAGTTCGGCTTAAGCGAATTGGCGGCCATTAACAGCAGCGAAAAATACTTATATGCGGGAATGAGTCAAAATGCTAAAGATGCATTACTATTTCAAGCATCAGAATTTGAACGCATAAAGTTACAAGCTGCTTCAAATACAATGTCAATTAAAGATGCTTTGTGTTCGGATACAAAACAAATTTTATTGCAAAATTGTGCTGATACGGCTGCTATTCAATCAAAAGCAGATAGCAATGTAAAAGATTTGTTATTACAGAATGCTGCTGATACGGCTGCGATTCAAGCTCGCTCAGATAATCATTTTAAAGATATTCTTTTGCAGAATGCTGCTGATCGAGAAGCTATTCAACGATATGCTGCTGAAAATGCTACTGCTGCTGCATTAGCTGCTGCAAACAATGTTAAAGACTTGATTATTTTGGGCGATAGAAATACTGCTGCTATTCAAATGAGCGCTGAATGTAATAAATCAGAGTTGGCTCGTCAAATTGCAGAGTGTTGTTGCGAAAATAAAGCTTTAATTTTAGAAAGCGCTGGTAAAACCGATGCTTTAATTCGATCTTTAGACAGTGAAAGAACGCGTGAAGCATTGTCTGACGCTAAACTCAAGATTTTAAGTTTAGAAAATCGTATACATTGTGATCCACATCATCATAAAGGTTGAAATTTATTAAAAAAAATGGCAATAGGCATTATGTCTGTTGCCATTATTGAATTATTCTTATTGATTTATATCGTTTATAAGGTCGCTGCGCTCCCAAACCCAGTTAATTAGTGTGGTTCGGTGCTTTAGATCGAAGCCCCGCGCCTACCCGCACTAAGGGCTCCGTTGCGCCATTTCTGATAACGCGAAGTGATTTTAGGTCATAGCATGGGTATTGACTAGAGTTGCTAATTGTTTGGTAATAACTGTCCATGATGGATCGGAAAAACGATACAATTTATTTCCTCGAAGAACGATGACAGCTACGGTAAAGCCAAATATATCTTTACGCGTATTAACAGTAATGATAGCACCGGTGCTTCGGACAACATTACAATGCCAATTAAACTCTCTTAATTCTTCATCTGTTGGATGCATGTGGCTCACCCCTTTGGATGGCCTCATATATTTCTTGTCGATGAACTGATGAGCTCTTGGGAGCGTCTATCCCTATCTTTACTTGGTTTCCTTCGATACGGAGTACAGTAAAAGCCAAGTCATCGTTTACACGGATAATTTGACCTGGTTTGCGACTTAAAACTAACATTTCATTAAATCCTTTTTTGTTCTAATTTCAGTAACGTATGATACAAGCGGTTTACATTCTCTTTCAATTGCTTTAACTGTTGTTTGTTGATGTTCATTTCTATGAAGTGGTTGTCAGTGTTATCAACGAAAGATAGTATGTGGTAATTTTGGTCAAGTTTTTGGGTTGATGGAATGTAATAGCTTGTTGCTAGGTCTTGGATGTCAATCATATTATTTGTTTCCCGCAATCAACACATTCTTGGCATGGATCGCCGTTTCTGGTGTTTTTGTGCTCGCAATAGTTATCGATTAAGCTAATAACCTTTAAACCTAACGCAGCCGTTTTTTCGCATTTATAAAATGAACAAATTGTTGTTAATGATGCGGCTATTACGTTTAATTCTTCTTTCGTAAAGTCATTCATTCTGTCCCCCACGCTGGTTTATGACAATGCGAACATACTAGGTTATCTCCTGAGCTATAATATGTTTCCTCATGCTCGCAATAGTTATCAATCATGGATTGTAGTTTGTTTTTTATAATTTCATGGGAACCAAAACTTATACATGCAGCTCCATTAAAGATGTAATTATATATATATTCTAACTCTTCTTTCGTGAAGTCATTCATTTGTAGATTCATCCCTATCAAACACAAACTCATGTTCATTTTTCTCTCGCCATATGGCAGGAAGATAAGTTTGAGTTTCCTCATCAAAATAAAACGATTGGGTGGGGTTTTGAGATATAACCCAGCCGTTCTTGTTTCCTTGTATCGTGATTTTATCACCTAGATTACCGATAGCAGGAAGGGTTACATGGGTAATTCCATCTGTTTCAATCATTTATAAAATTCTCCGCATTTTTTGCATATCTGTTGCAAAGGATTCAAAAGTTTATGGCCATAATCGATTTCATGCTGGCATTTATCGACATCAACTTCATATTGACAACAGTTATCAATCATTAAATTTATTTTTTTTATTAAATCCAACATGCTTTGTGGCACCGTCAAGTGTCTCGCTTTGCTTCTTCTGAAGTTTATATTTAATTCTATCGCTATTATTTTCAGTTCTGTTTCGGTGAAGTCATTCATCTGTAGAATTCTCCGCACATTTAAGATCATCGATATTCCAATTTGTTTTATTTTCTAGATATTTTTTAACAATTGGATGATCATTGGTTAATTCCTTGAACATGCATAATCTTTTTATATCAATATCAGTAGCGCCATAAAAGTAGTAATCATCGGCAGTTAATTTTTCAGCCATAGCTTCAATTCCATTAACATCTTTAAATAATGCCCATGGAGATGTTGGCCATGGCTGTCCAATCCATTCCCCGTTATCTTTTTCTGGCTTTTGTCTTTTTATCCATTCATCGCTCATTTGACTTTCAGTCCTTCTAAAGAGTTAGCATATTTTTTAATTTGATGAATATCTACCGCAATAATTATTTGTGTTATTGATATAAACGTCATTGTCATACACCAGCAGATAATAACCCATTGTGGGATAATCCATTTCATTGCTCACTCCCGCATATTTGCGACAATCTATAATCTTGCAATTGCTTGATAATGTCGGTTAGGTCTGTTTCTAGGTCTTCGATTTGGTCTAGTGTTGGATTTGCCATCCATACTTCCTCAATTTTTACTATTAACGTTGTGGATATCTCAAAATCTATAATACTCACTCTTCATCCCCATCTTCATCCCATTTACGTTCACGTGCTTCGCGTTCGTCTGCTTGTTGTTCTGGTTCGTCGCCGTGAAATTCACTCATTATTTAATACCCCTTTTTTACGCATGTATTTGTGATGAATAACTTCAATATTGTTTGTTATGCAATATGCATTTGCTGTGTTCCAGTTTTCAAATCCATAATATCGGGAAATTGCATGCATGCATGAATTATAACTAGCTTTATCATCGTATTTTTGAATTACCTCTTGGAGGTCTCTGGCGATTTGCTTTATATTTTCTATGGACATTATTTATCCTTACATAACTGGTGGGCTGTTAATGCAATTCTAGCTGCGTTACTTATCTCTTCCATCTTTTCCATCATCAGGCCAAAATCAAAGTCATCTAAGCAGGTTTCAAATTTTCCTATCTTTAATACAAAGTCTTTGTCTTCGTCTAAATTAATGCTTATGTCTGGATGCATGCAAAACATTTGATAAAAACTATCTTGTTCTATTTTATTTTTGTCGGTTGTCATTTTTTAATATCCCCTTAATTTTCGTCTATCTTCATGCGACCGCTGATACATTTCTGAATCTGTTGGCGCATCATAGTCTGGTTCATCTGGGCCGCTTTCTAGTTTATCTATGTGTTCTTCGGCAGCTTTGATTGCGTCATCTCGGCTGTCATAATACTCGTCGCACTCAATATCTCCTTGATAATGACAATCAGTATGTATCATGTATATCCATGTTCCCATGTGCTCGCCATCACACCATGTCGTGTATTCGTAGCAACTGTATTTGTCTCTTTGTTCTTTTGTGTCTGCCATTTTTTATATACCTATTAATTTGTGGTTAAGCAGCTTATGCTGCAACCACATTTATAATTTTTCCATTCTTAACAACCAATTTAACATCATGCTCTTTTAACCATTTGTTTAAACTTTTCAAGTCATGACTTCCTGTTTCATAAGCCTCTATATACAATTTTATCAATTCTTGTTTTTTCATTTTGTTATCCTTTGTATTTTTCTTCTTGATGAGTGAAGTATATAGGATATTGAACAAATGTCAAGAGATTGACATATTTAAGGTGATCTATTATTGGTCTTGTATGTAAATTGTTGCGTGGTATACTGTTTTTATGTTTATCCCCGGGGTTATCCCCAGAATTTGTGGATATTGTGTGATCAAGTATGAGCCATACAGATTTAGTATTAACGATAATGTCGCTCTCACTGAGTATTTGGCGAAAGTGCAATTAATGATTGACGAGTTAAAGGTAGTTTATGAAATCGTGTGAAAGCTGTGGTGGCGCAAGAAAAGTACTCGGCATGGGTGGCATGAAAGTTAATTGCCCTGCTTGCCGTGGTACTGGTATTGCTATTTCTGCTACGGTTGTTGCTAATGCGATTACTAATGGTGATGTTGCTAAGAGGCGTGGTCGGCCTCCTGCTGATAAGAGTGAGGGTTGATTATGGCTAATCCTGTTGGTAGGCCTTCTCTTTATAGGCCAGAATATTGCGAACAAGTTATTCCTCTTTTGAAGCAAGGAATGTCTATCGAAGAGATAGGATTGGAGTTCGATGTGGGTTACACAACCATCTATGAATGGATGAATAACCATGAAGAATTTTCCAATGCCATAAAAAAAGGTCGAGAGTTTTCTAAGGCTTGGTGGATGCGCAGAGGCCGTACTGACCTTGAAAACAAGGAGTTTTCAGCTACTCTTTGGTATATGAATATGAAAAACAGGTTTGGATGGGCTGATAAACAAGAAATTGTTCAGAACAATGAGAATGATCAATTGAAAGCAGAAATAGCTGTGCTTCGTGAACAACTTGATTCCAAGAACAAAAAAGATTTTTAAATGGTTTGTCCAAAAATAATACCTCGAATTTGTATCCAATGTAAAAAAGAATTTTTAACTCGTAAATCTGTAATTAAATCAGGATTTGGTTTTTTCTGTTCTTTGTCTTGTTCTGTTACCAATAGAAATCATAAATTAAAATTACCTAATGAAATTATTTTTTGGAATAATGTTATAAAAAGTGATGGATGTTGGATTTATAATGCATGCATTTCGACTGCTGGATACGGCAGATTATCAATTAATAAAAAATTTATTCAGGCTCATCGTTTTAGTTATGAACTTCATTTTGGCCCTATTTATCCTGATTTATTTGTGTGTCACAAATGTGATAATCCTCCCTGCGTTAACCCAGAACATTTATTTCTTGGGACCTCCGCGGATAATAGTAATGACATGTCTGCCAAGTTTAGAAATGATAAAGGTAAAGATCATTGGAATAATAAGCTGTCTGAGTTGCAAGTATTGGAAATAAAATCATTGTTTAAGATTAATCAGTCCGCTCGATCTATTGCTAAAACTTATAATGTTCATGTAAATACAATTTATGATATTCGTAATAAAAGGAACTGGGGATGGTTGACTTAGAAAAAGAACAGTTAGCTAGCGAATTAAAGGGGAGCCTTCTCCAGTTCACAAGATTTTTTTATAAATCACTCACTGGAAGAGATTTCATTGTATCTAATCCTCCCGGACGAGAGTCTCATCACATAACTATTTGTAAAGCTTATACCCAATTGTTTCGCGATCAAAAAGCATCTCATGGGTTGCTTATAAACATTCCACCTGGGTACGGTAAATCCGTTATGACTTGTATGTGGGTTGCGTGGTGTTATGCTCATTATCCTGATTGTAATTTTCTTTATATTTCTTATTCCCATGATTTAGCTGCTTCTCATACATCATTTATTAAACAGGTAATGACATCCAAGATGTATAAATATTTATTTGACGTAGATATTAGTGGTGATACTCGTGCCAAAGACCATTTCATGACAAGTGCTGGCGGCGTTATTGCGGCCTTTGGAAGTTCTGGCTCCGTAACAGGTCGAAATGCAGGAAACCAAGGATTAGATAGATTTTCGGGCTGTGTTTTGATAGATGATGCGCATAAACCATCCGAAGTGCACTCTTCTTCAACAAGAGAAACGGTTATTCGTAATTATACTGAAACTATTATGCAGCGACCTAGGGACACGAAAGTGCCAATTGTTTTTATTGGACAAAGACTTCATGAGGACGATCTTGCGGCTTATTTAATGAGCGGAAAAGACGTTCGTTCCTGGGATAAAATAATATTAAAAGGAATAGATGAGGCAGGAAATGCATTGTATCCAGAGGTTCAATCATTGGCCTATCTGAGGGATTTGCAAGACAAGCAGCCCTTTGTTTTTTCTGGACAAATACAACAAGAACCGATTCCTTCAGGTGGAAGTGTATTCAAACCCGAATGGTTTATTAAACTAGATTTTGAGCCTAACATTTTATTTACCTTCATTACAGCTGATACTGCAGAAACAAATAAAAGCTACAATGACGCGACTGTTTTTGGATTCTTTGGGGTCTATGAAATTGAAGTATTTGATAGAAAAACAGGTGATTTAGGTCTTCACTGGATTGACTGTCAAGAGCTGAGAGTGGAGCCTAAGGATTTGAAGGAGTCTTTTTTAGATTTTTGGGCAGATTGCATGCGACATAAACATCCTCCACTTTTGGCTGCAATTGAAAAGAAGAGCACGGGCACAACTTTAGTTTCAGTGCTTAGTGAATTGCGTGGAATGAATATTAGAAATATTGAGAGGAACAGATCGAGTGGAAGCAAGACGCAAAGATTCCTTGAATGCCAGCCTCATATCGCAGCCAAAAAGATAAGTTTTACGAAAGATGCAAAACACATCGATATGTGCATCAATCACATGTCAAAGATAACAGCTAATGAAAGTCATCGACACGATGATATCGCTGATGTCTGTTGTGATGCGATTAAGATTGCCTTGATAGACAAAACGTTGATTTATAATACTAAACAAGAAGATAATAAAGCTGGTATCATAATGAACCAACAAAAACAAGCATCTTTGCTAAGGCAACAACTTTATGGACATGGCAGCAGATAAAGACAAGCTTGATCAAATCAAAAAAAACATCGGAACATCCTATATCTATTTTAGAGAAAACTTTGAGCGCTATCACGCTTATAGGCGTTATGTTTTTAAAGAATCCGTAACCGACCAACAGAAGTCAATGCTTCAACAATTAGGTCGGCCTCTGGTAGAATTTAATATTCTAGATGCTTACATCAGCAGATTACTTGGCGAGTTTGTGATGCAAGAACCTTCTATTCAAATCACACCAGCCGATGGTATACCTGTTGAGTTACCCGTATTAGACATGGTTGAAGGACATCTACGCCATATCATCTATGAAGCAGACAAGAATCAATTTAGTTACGAAGTATATAAAGACTTACTTGCTGGTGGCTTCTCGGTCGCCAAGGTATGGACAGACTACGCGACTAAAATGTCATTTGACCAACAAATCAATGTTAGTCGAGTATTTGACCCTACGCTTTGCGGCTTTGACCCTTTGGCTCGAGCACCTCATAAAGGTGACGGCCAATACAGCTTCGAAACCTTTCCGGTAACTGAGGAAGATTTCAAGCGGCTATTTCCGGGTATTGAAATGCCAAATATTCCCATGAGCAGTGGCATTGAAGGCTTTAACTGGTCCTACAAAGACATGCAAAACAACAAAATCTACCTGATTGCAGAATACTTCGAGAAGATTACGAAACGCACAAAGATAGTTAAGCTTGCAAATGGTCGTGTAATGACGGCAAAGAACTATAAAAAGCTAGAGATGCTATGGGACCAAGAACAAGTATTCGAGCAAATACCAAAGATTGTTGGTAAACCTCGTTGGACCAATTTAGAAACTATCTGCATGTATCGCTTGATAGAGAATCAAATACTGGAATACAAAGAAACAGACTATTCGTATCTTCCTCATGTATTTATCGATGGTCACTCTATTAACCTTACGCAAGGAAGCAATCAAGCTAATACCACATACCAAATGACACGACCTTATGTTTATCATGCAAAAGGCATTCAGGATATGACTAACTTCGCTGGTCAAACCGTATGCAATAGCATGGAAAATCTTATACAGCATAAGTTTATTGTAATGAAAGAAGCTATTCCTCAAGAACAAGATTATCTCGAAGCGCTCAATGATATACAGCGTGCCAACACGATTGTTGTTAACGCATATTCTGAGAACAATCCAGACAAACCTATCCCTACCCCGATTCGCGAAGTACAGAACATTCCATTGCCTCCTGAAGTCATGAATGCATTTCAGGTCACAGGGCCAATGACCCAAACTATATTAGGAAGTTTTGCCAGTAACTTGGGTAAGAATGATAATGATTTATCGGGGAAAGCTGTTATTGAGTCTGCTAGTGTTGGTAATGCTGCTGCTATGCCTTATGTCGTGGGATACCTTGCCGGATTGACACATATCGGCTGTATTTGCGTTGACTTAATGCCTAAATATCTGGTTGGCAAGCGCAAGATTCCTGTGGTTGATAAGGCAGGAAACAAAGAATACAAAGGCATTAATGGCAAGGAAGAGGATGGAACATTACAGCCTAAGATGAACTACGATGAGCAGGCTATCAATTGCTATATTGAAGCCGGTGTTAACTTTCAGGTGCAGAAATCACAAGCACTTCAACAAATTACTGCATTAATGCAAGCTAGTCCAGAATTTGCAGCATTTATGAATGATGATGAAACGTTGCCAATACTCGTAGATAATTTGACTGTTTATGGTAGTGACAGGCTCAAAGAAGCTGTGCCTAAGTGGATACAGAAGAAAGCTCAAATGCAACAGCAAGCACAGCAGCAACAACAACAAGCTATGATGATGGATCCGCGCATTCTCAAGGTGAAACAAGAGCAAGAAAAGACACAAATGCAAGCACAAGAAGCACAAATGAAGATGCAATTAGACGCTCAACAAATGCAGATTGATGAGCAACAACAACAGTTTGACAATCAAATACAAATTGCTAAGCTAGCAAATGAGAAAATATTGGTTGATAGCAAAGTTCTTGAAGCTGAGGCGAAGATAAGCCAAGAACAGATTAATAGCGCTGTGCGTCTGGAAGAAGGTCAAACAAATCTTGAGAAGCATGCGCTTGATGCAGCGGCTAAACTAGCTGAAATACATAGCCGTGAGCATAATGACCATTTATCAGGACATAAACTAGCGCATGAAATAAGTATGGCGCATAAACAATTGGAGACGAAAGATGAAACCAAAGACTAAAATAACTCCAGGAATGCTTGATAGCAAAGGCTTTGTTCAGGTACTTGAGGCCAATGGACATAATCGTGAAACCATTCATAAGGCTATGTATGATATTACTGATGGCGCGAGTACCCAAGAGCGGCGTGATATCATGAAAAATTTATATGATCGTGGGTATAGGAAATAATCATGGCTGAAAAATGGATATCTAAAGCTTTACCCAAAGTATCAAAAGGCAAACTCCATGAAAAACTTGGTGTACCAGAAGGTGAAAAAATCCCCATTAAAAAATTAGATAAAGCTGAAAAAAGTAAAAGCCCTACTATTCGTAAAGAAGTAGCGCTTGCTAAAACCCTTAAGAAAATGAAAAAATGACCCCTGGATTTATTTTTCGATACGGTGAAAAGTATTGGATAGTTCAGGATAATCTTAAATGTATACCTTGGAGTTTAGAAATCATGACCAAAGAAATGAAAGCTAAAAAAGAAATGAAAAAACCGCCAATGGCAAAACATATGGATGCTAAAGAAGATAAAAAAATGGTTAAGAAGATGGTAAAGAAGTCTTGTGTTAAATAAGGATTTGAGATGCCATTAGTCAAAGGTGCTAAGCCTGGGAGTCCTGGGTTTAAAAAGAATATTAAAGAAGAAGCAAAAACCAAGCCCATCAAACAGGCCGTCGCAATTGCTTATTCGGAAGCAAAAGCTAAGCCTAAAAAGAAGAAATAGAAAAAGCGGGCCTCCTCGCTTTTTAGCCTGCTTGAAAACCAACTTAAAACGTTGACGACCGCAGGCTTTTTTTATCCCTTGTTCGGGGTAGGTTATGAGTGAAAATCTAATCGTGCGCACCCTTATAATGTTCCACGTGAAACATTTGGTCACTATTGACTAGCAAATGCGCTAATGTGACAATGTACGTCATTACGTCCCCACACGCTAACCTGGGCGACAACTTGCAGCGATATTGCATTGTTTTATTTACGGTGACCCCGCGAAAAGTCATAGAGGATTAAGAATGGCTGATGATTTAGAGAATGTTCAGGATATAGAATCTGTTCCTGTGGATGCTCAAGCGGTAGAACCTGAAGAAGACATGCAGGAGCCTGTGTTTAATAAAATACAGATGAAGCAAGTGGTTGACAGGGAAAAGCAGAAAGCATACGAACGAGGAAAAAGAGAAGCCATGGCCGATTTACAGCAAGAACAAGCACCCCAACAACAGGCACCAGCACAACAGGTGTCACAGACTGTAAATGGCATTGGCGGCATGAGCTCAATGTCACCCGCTGAAGTTCAGCGAATGATACAAGAGCATGCCCCTCAATACCTCGAGCAACAGATGCAACAGATGCGCAATAATCACGCGGTGGAAAGCTTCGTGAGTAAAATGCAAGCAGCTGAGGCACAATATCCTGGTCTTGATAAAGAGCTAAACGAATTAGAGTATGATAAACCTGGTATGGCGCAATTAGTGTCTTTAGTAAATGACATGCCAAACTCTGCTGAGATTATGAAAGAATTAGTGATGGATAACCCTATGAAAATGGGTGGTATCTTATCATTACTGAATTCACAGCCTCGTAAAGCGGCCCAGGAACTTCAAAAACTAAGTGCGTCCATTAAGCAAAATGATGAAGCTCTTGCTGAAGAAAGACAGGCTCAAGATCCATTATCCCAACTTAAATCTTCGACAAACCCAGGCAAAAATAGCAATGACTTGTCGGTCAAAGATTTACGTAAGATGTTAAGTCAGCGTTAATCAAAAAAGATTAAGGCGTATTGACCGACTGAGACCATTGTTATTTCCCAATGATTTTTTGTGGAGATACACTCATGGCCATTACGCCTAATAACGTCTTACAGAACGTACAACTGTATATCAAATCCGAATTAGCACAATTATCAAATAGTTTTTGGGGCATTGAAAACGCTAATAAGTCATTGATTGAATTCAACGACAAGAAAGGCAATCTTGGTGACGTGATTACATTCAATACCACACCTCGTTATATTTCCTATGATGGTTTAGTTATTACCCAACAACCGTCAGTTCAACGTATTCAGTCGTTGATTTGTTCGCAAGCTAAGAACGTATCAGCTGGTTATACTGATGAGCAATTCATATTTAACGTTCGTGATTACATGGATCAATTCGGTACGGCTGCTGCTGAAGAGTTAGGTACAGCGATTGAAACTGACATTCTATTAAACATCGTATCCGGTGTTGTTGGCATGAACCCTAAATCGCCTGAATTTGGTTTGCCACAAGTAAACAGTGGCCCATATCGTTTCTTTGGTGACGGTGTTACACCAATTAACAGCTATACTCAATTGGCTCAAGCATGGGCTAATTTCGTGGCGTATGGTGCGTCCAAGCATAAACGTCGAGGCGTTATTCCTGTTGATTTGGTTCCTGCAATTGTTGGAACGGGTTTAAATCAATTCGCAATGAAACGAAACGATGAGATTGCTACAAGTTGGGAATTAGGTCGTTTTGCTGGAATGGATGTTGATTGGTCTTCTAGTAACTTATTGCCTTTGCACATTGCTGGAACCATTGGAAATGCTGTTGCTCCTAACAATATTATGACTGTGGTCTCGACTAACGACCCCACTGGCGTTAACGTTACAGCCATTACATTTACTGAACCTACCAGCGGCACAAGCGCATCTGCTATTAAGGCGGGTGATTTGATGCAGTTTGTTGATGGTGTCAGTGGTCAACCTAACATGCGTTTCTTGACCTTCGTTGGACACAAACAAACCCGTTTGCCAGTTCAATTCAGAGCAATTGCTGATGCGGCTACAGTTGGTGGTGCTGTTACGATTCAAATCCAAACAATCAACAGTGTGGGTCTTGTTTCTGCTCAAAATCAGAACCAAAACATTAACAATGTGATTCAAGCTGGAATGAAGGTATCTGTTCTTCCTTCACATCAAGCCGGTTGGATGGATGCTGGTAACCAGTTCTATTTGGCCATGCCTAAATTGCCTAACGAATCACCATTCGAGACTGTTTATTACCGTGATCCAGATTCTGGCGCTAGTTTACGTCATTATTGGGGCTCTCAATTTGGTAAGGACAATCGCGCTTATGTTCGTGATAGCACCTGGGGGTCCACAATGGTGGCCGAGGACAGCATGAGAATGATATTTCCTATGTAGTCACACGCATATAATTAAATCGCCCCGAAAGGGGCATTGTTTAAACTTAAAAGGATATAGTCATGGACTCTACACCTAACGAACAATCAATATCATACCAATACGCACCATATTATTTTTCTAACCAATTGCAAATCAGCAATGACGCAACCACACCTAATACCAAATTAGATATTGGCGTTGGTACTATTCTTGATTCAACAGCGACATTCCAATTAACCAATGGCGCACCAGTTGTTATTGATGCGACTCACAACGGTTTAAATGGATTAGATACCGGAACCTTAGCAGCAAGTACTGTTTATTGCGTTTATCTGGTTGCTGATCCTGTAAATCTACAAACAACAGGCGCGATGATTTCTTTGTCATACGTTACCCCATTATTACCATTTAGTTACAGTGCATTTTCATTGATTGGTTACGTAACCACTGATGCATCTGCTCATTTCTTAAAAGGTTATTGGACTGTTAGCAATGGAAGTTCCCATCTGTTCATGTACGATGCTCCACAAGCTACAGCTGTGACTGCTGGCGCTGCCGTTACAGCAACAGGCGTGGCTTTAACAGCATTGGTTCCTGCTGTTAACAATACACCAGCATGGCTAGCTATTGATGCAACTCCATCTGCTGCTAGCAGAACATTGTCATTAACCCCTGGGAATGCTACAGGTATAGCTGCAAAACTTACAGGACAAGTAACTGCTGTTCATGTGACTGCGAATGTTCTTGTTTTATCACAATTAGTTACTGGTGTACCTACCGTAAATTATTTGTGGTCTGCTGGTGGTGGTGATGCTGTAGCGATTAACGTAGCTGGATATGAATATTTCATCTAGTTAACAGGAGATAAGTAGAATGGCTTATACGGCGAATCAACTGATTACGAGAGCATTCTACTTGTCTCAAGTAGTGAGCAGACAACTACAAACCGTTGATGGGGAACAAATCACTGACGGTTTGTACTTGCTTAATGCTTTATTAGATTTCAAAGGAACAGATTTAAGATTAATCCCCTATTTTCAGGAATTTGATTTCCCTACTGTTGCCCAACAAGAAAAATATCACGTTCCTAATTGTTATTTCATTGATTCTTTAACTTATAACATTGGTCCGGTTCGTTATTCTATGTGGGATCAATCTCGTAAAGAATATTTCGCATCTGCTCGTGTTGACCAAGTTTATAGCTTACCTTTCAGTTATCGACCGGAGCGCACTTTGGGAGGGATGGATGTTTATCTATATTTTCCTCCTGCTGATGTTTATGAATTGAAATTATGGGGTAAGTTTGCGCTTATAGACGTTACCTTAAACACAGATTTAACTCTTTATTATGATACCTATTATATTGAATATTTGCGTTATGCTTTGGCCGAATATATCTGCTGTGAATGGGGAACTGCATTTCCTGATGCTAGCAAAGCGTTATTGGCGCAGATGCAGAAGAAGTTGCTTGAAGTGAGCCCTGCTGACTTGAAGATTATTAAGAAGAGCTATTTTGGGCATCGATTTGGTTGGGACTGGCAAACTGCCAACCTCACTGAAGGTTACGAGCCTTTTTAATACAATTTATATATTAATATTACTAATATGGCGAAATAAATGCTAAATCCAAGTGCCGCACAAGACGTAAGAGAGCAACCATTAGACATAGTGGGTGGCACGCATTTCGGAAGATTTAGCAAAATAAATGCTACAGAAACCTGGAATTTTATTGTATCTGATGACTGGTTGGTGCCTTATGCTGGTTATAAGAATGCACTTACTCTTACACCTGAATTGGCTGGAAGAGGCATTTACTCTAGTTTTCGTGGCAATTTAATGATTTGTGTTATTGGGGCTTCTGTTTACAAGATTAATTTGTCATTGTTTAGTGGTGGTGAATTAGAATCACGATTGCTTGGTAATCTTTATACCGATGTTGGTGATGTTTATATTGCTGAGAATAATAATGGGGACATTTGTATTACTGATGGCATTTACGTATATGTTTATAATTATTTAGTAGAGTTCCCCGAAGTAATTCGCTCAAGTAATGCATCCTCTCCTGGTTCATTTACTTTTGGATCATCTGGTTCATCACCCGGTTATATATCATTTCATAATGGACAGTTAATCATTGCAGATCAATTAACTACAAACTGGTATTTATCAGATTTCAATAATGCCCAATCTTGGCCAACTACGTCTGCATTTGTTGGTTCTATTCAAACAAAACCAGATTTATGTCAAGCTGTTGTTCCAATACCTGGTGGCGGAAATAACATATTGGTCTTTGGACGTAACGCGACAGAGCTTTGGCAATCAATTGGTGGCTCTCTATTTCCTTATCAACGTAATAGCACATTCAACATTGACTATGGGTGTCTTAATCCAGCTACAGTAGCACATCTTAACCGATTCACTGTATGGATAGGTGTGAATGAGCAATCAGGTCCAGTATTGATGCGAGCAGACGGGACGACAGTTGAGCAGATATCAACGGACGGCATAGATTATCAGTTAGGAAATTTAACCAATCCTGAGAACTGTACCGGTTTTCTTTATCAACAAGACGGCCATACCATTTATCAATTCACTTTTCCAGATGACAATATCAGCTATGCTTATGATTTCGAATCCAAGTTGTTTTTCAATGTGTCAGACGAAAATCTGAATTATCACATTGCTCGTGAGATTGTATATTTTAACAATACGTATTATTTCGTAGCATTGGCAGGAGGGAATATTTATGAATTTGATACGTTATTTACTGCCGCCCAGTATTCGCAGAATGATCTTAGTGATGTTCGTATCATTCCACGAATTAGAATTTGTTCGCCAATACGAACACCAGACCAGCGTTACTATATCGCAAAAAGTTTAGGATTTACTGTAGAAAATGGACAGCCCAATGTGCCATATAATGTAACCCAAAACGTAAGCGCAAATGTTGATTTATCTGCTGAGAATGGCTTTTTAATTAGCTGTGAAAATGGTGACATGATTACTACTGAACAAATTAATAATTCTGCCGCTACCATTTATACCTACTATCCTGAGCAGGTTAATTTGGCTGTTTCTCGTGACGGCGGCATGACGTATGGCACGTTCTGGACTAAGGATATGAATCCTACAGGTAAGTTTAAGAGTCGATTCATCTATCAACGGCTTGGAATTGCCAATGATTCTACGTATCAAATTAGATTTAATGGCTACGGTCGATTTACAGCGACTCAAGGCGTCGTGGAGCTCTATCGATAATGGCCAATAGAAATATCCAAAGTGTTAATGTAAGAATACCCAATTTGCCTTTAGGTAAAATAGTAGATGAACAAGGAATGGCAACGCCTGAAGAGCAGATGTTTAGACAGGGATTATTGAATTTATTACAAACATTGATGGGCGAACAAGGGTTGGTTATGCCAAGTCAAACGGCAGCGACAATTGCGGCTATTGCGGCTTACCAGCAGCCATCACAGATGGGAAATACATTGACTTATACCTATCCTTGTCTCTTTGGAACTATGATTTATGCTTCAGATACAGGAAATGTCATGGTTGCTGTTGAGCAGCCTTTAGCTAGTGGCATACCTGTATTTAAAACTGTTACTTTGACTTAAGGAATGATGATGGCTAATGCAAATAGTGGTAGTCTGCCAGATTGGTTATCGACTGCTTTAGGAATTGGAGGCGGTTTAGGGGTGGCAGCTGGAGGCGCTTACAATGCATTTGGTAATAAAGGCAAAAGCCCTGGTAAATCTGCTAATGAAGTATTAGACCAAATTCCAGGCCAGACAAAACCATATTATCAGCCTTATATGGATGCTGGCGGAAAGGCATTGGGAACAATTCAAGGTGAATACGGTGGCTTGTTGAATGGTGAAACACAGAATAAATTAGGCGCTAATTACAAAGAATCACCTGGATATAAATACCTTCTTCAAACGGCATTACAAGGCACTAATAACGCTGCTGCCGCTGGTGGCATGTTAGGTACTCCTCAACATGCTGAACAGAATGCTGCTACTGCTGAAGGCATTGCATCGCAGGATTATAATAACTACATCAACAACCAGATTGGTTTGTATGGGAAAGGACTTAGTGGCGAAGAAGGATTGAATGAACAGGGTTATAACGCTAATAAATCATATGCTGACCAATTGGCGCAGATAACAGGTCAGAAAGCATCGAATACTTACGCCGATGAAGAAGCCAAACAGAAGAATAAAGCGGGTGGCTTAAGTGACATATTTGGTGGATTAGGAACAGCAGGGGCTTCTTATCTTGGCGGACCCGCTGGAGGAACTGCATTCAAAACGTTGTACGATAAGTTCTTTGGAGGTAAATAATGGCTATTACTCCAATTTTTAACGCCTTTCAGCAACGCGAAAACCCTAGCTATATGGATGCATTGTTTAAAGGATTTAAGGGGGCTCAGGAGGCTGCTAATACGGTTTACAAGCCTAAACAGCTTGCAGAGGCGCTTCTGGCTGCGAAACTTAAAAATGCTCATGATGAAACGATTAATAAGTATTTGCCAAGAAGTGAAGAGGCTAGAATTGGAAACACTGAGGCGAGTACCGGTTTAACCAAAGAAAACACATATGCCCAACAAATAAGAAATCAATTTTTACCAGAAAGTGAACGTCAACGCATTGAAGCATCAAAACGTGCTGGAAATCCATTGAATCATTTAACAGGTGCTGCGAATGAGGCTTATCAACTCAAGATTCTAAAGCAACAGTTGGGTGAAAATGATCCGACTGTTATCCAAGCTCAAAAACAATATGATTTAGAACAAGAATCTAAGCGTGGATTGAATTCATACCGCACAAATCTAAGTAATAGCCTGGATAAACGATCTTCTAGTGCAGTTGGAAAGCTTCAAGCAGAACGACAAGCCGCTATAGATGCTAATGCACCACAGCAAACTATCGATCAATATGATTTAGCCATACAGAAAAATGTAACTGATGCCGATAATAGAAAAAGAGTTTTGTTGGCTGCTAACATTGATAAAACCATCGATCAAATAAAACCTGAAGACCTTACGCGCTATGCCGGATTAGGCGGTGAATTAAATCTTAAAAAAGAAGAAATAAAAGCTGTGAAAGGCGATGAGTCAAAACAATATCGTGATTATTTAAAGGCTGTATCAAACAGTGAAATATTTGCTCATCAAGTTAGGCAATTCTATGGCGATTCTATACAGCCAGCAATGCTTGCTAAGTTAGAGCGATTAACTAATCCAGCAACATGGAAAAATAACCCAAGGATTGCTAAAGAACTTTACGATTCTGTAGTTAATACGATTAAAAATGAAACAGAAACTTATCGCTCTGGTTTGAAAAATACAGCAGTATATAAAGGCAACGAGCAAGCCAATCTCAATCAGTCGGAGCCTAGTGAAAAAGAAATAAATGAAGAAGCCGTTTACTTTGGTACTACTCCAGCAATTATTCGATCCGGTATACGAGCAGGGGTTAAAACAGAGCAAGAATTTCGAGACTGGATCAAGGGGTTGCAATAATGCCTATTTTCGAGCGAACTAAAAAAGATGATTCGGGCCATATTTTTGAAAGAACCGAAAAACCAATAGAAAACCAGGATTCAAATGCAATGGATTCGCATCCATTCATTAAACAATTAGCCATTGAGTTGCAAAAACATCCATTTCTAAAAAAAGCAGTAGATGTAGGGGGGGAAGGAGCTGAGTTTTTCAATAGAGGAGTTACAGCCTCTGGCCTTCCAAATGCTGCAAGAGGAGCTTTCCAAGGAGGAAGTGACTTGTTAAGAGGGCTGGCCTCCTTAACTCCTACAGGCGCCGGCCTTCCCCCTGTTAATATTCCTGATCCAAAATTCTCAGAAATGACTATTGAAGAGGTCCCTATTGGAGGCTTAGGATATAATCCATTACAAGAAATTGGCGGTCCCGCAGGTTATGCAGCCACTTTATTAAATCCTCAAAGAGCCGCTGTTAAAGGCGCATCGTTAATAGGATCAAAAATACCAACATCAACGAATCTAGCATCAAAAATACTACAAGACAAATCAGCAATTAAAAATACATACGAAGGATTATATAAAGATTTATTTAAATCAGCCGAAGAACAAGGCATAAAAGAAATTGAAAAGCCAAAAGGGAAGATTAATTCAATAATAGAGAATACACCCGCAACTTATCATAAGACTTTACAAAAATTCATTGACGAACCTACATTAGAGAATGCTCATTGGGCTCAATCTGATTTGGGGAAATTAGAACGTTCATTAGAAAAAGCCCATGAAAATAATCCATTAACAAAGCCTAAGCTGGGTGCTCTTAAGCAAGCTAAAGATTATAAAGAGAAGTTAAAACGAGCAATGTTTAGCGCTGATAAAGGAAAATTAGAGAAAGAATATAACAAAATATCCGAAGGATATAAGAATGATGTTCTTCCTTATACAACAAATAAATCTATAACAAAATTTGGAAAAGACGAATTGCTAGCAAAGAATTTAATTTCCAATCTTAAGAAAAATGATAAATTTATGATTGCTTTAGGTGAAAAATATCCTGGAATCAAAGTTAATCAACTGGCAAATTCTCCAGCAGGGAAGAAAATTATTGCAGGATTATTGTATGGCACAGGTGCCGGCGCAGGCCTTGAAGCTGTTCATAAATTATTTTAGTGATTGTTTTTTGATCTACATGCCTTTATAATGTAATTTTATGGAGGCGTTATGCATACTTGGTTGTGTTTTTGTTTTTTAGGTATTTGTTGTGCTTTTGCGTTTAGTGATGATTGATTCAGATATGGATAAATTCATAGATCATGAGGTTCGAATAAGAGTCATGGAAGAAATGAGTAAACGCATTGAAAAGCGATTCGATATCATTGATGCCAAAATGGATAATCAATTTAAATGGATTATTGGAACTATCATAACGATGATTGGTGGTTTGATTGTTACTAAATTGATTTGAACTTCCAGTTTTTGAATCCAGATCTTTTTCAAGCTCGCTATAAGCGGGCTTTTTTGTTTGTGTAGTTTAATCAATGGGTTGTGTATAATGCAGAATAGCTAAGGGATTGCTGCGTAAATTTTCGACGAGATACGCAGCTAGTGTATGTTTCAAATACCAGGTAATTATAACTCATGACAGTTAAAAAACAAAAATCTTTTAATTCAATCGTTCATCATTATGCAAAAACAGGATTTAATCTCTCAAGACGTGATAATTTAATATTTTATAAGCTGCTTGGATTCCTGATTAGAAACGAAAAACCCTTCCCATATTCTAATGAAAAATTAGCACTTAACACTCTGTACAAAATCAGTTCGATAAAAGAGTCACTCAATAATCTTGAAAATATCGGCCTTATCGCAAGAGAGGGTTTTAGCTATCAACGTAGATTCTATAAGGGCAAAACGCTGATTAACATTTGTACTCATAGCCAGTACTGTATATATATTGATATGATAAATGAATGTACACATGGCCAGGAAATGGCTGGTACTAGCCAGAAAGTGGCCGGTACTGGCCAGAACCTGGCTACAATAGAACTTAATAAGAACGTATTAAAACTTAAAGAAAAGTTTGCTCACGCAACATCAAGACCCAAACATCCCCCCTTAACAGAAGAGCAGCGAGAATTAGTTCAGAACTACGAATATGACTTAAGAAATCCTAATTTATTGCCAATAGTTAAGGGTTTGGATATAGAAAAAGCGAAAGTATTAATTAAACGCCATCAATTGCCTTCTACGATCAAAGGAGTACAATAATCCTAATCAATTCATAGGCAATGGACACCGTGAATGTCAAATGTCGATCCCTTCTATTATTCGATGGAATCATTACAGCAGACTATCTGGGCAAAAGATGCTACAGGACCTTTAGCTGGTGGGATAGTATCGTTTTTTAGTGATCCGGCATTCTCTGTACCAAAAAGCGTTTTCCAAGAATCAAATTATCCAAACAATCCTATTTTTGTTAATATCGGCGCAGTATTAACACTAAGCAATATTGGTTCATTTGTAGATGGTGGTGGTAACAACTTTATACCAACGTTATATCCATGGAGTATTCCTGAAGGACAACCGGGTGCTCCTGGTGAATTTCAACCGTACTTTATTACTGTTTATTCAGCAGATGGAATATTGCAATTCACCGTTGACGGGTGGCCTCAGAATTCATTTGCTGAATCACCAGGATCATCTACGCTATCAGGAACACAGAATTTATTAATTAATCCCCAGTTTGCAGAAGTGTCGTTCACACCAAATCCTGCAACTGGAAGTGCCGTATTTACAGTAACAGGCACTATGGATACACCAATAGCTCCTGGATGGGTTATTCATTCCACCGGCTCTGGAACCATTACAGTAAAACAACTATCTTTGGGTGTAAATACTCCCGCTGATGCAGCATATGCAATTGATATAGCATTTTCATCTGCTGTACAGGGTTCATTGCA